>ERZ1673703.1853-NODE-1853-length-15204-cov-3.955773_pt1 | contig 15204 bp, 13 predicted proteins | sample MGYA00580233_ERZ1673703 | MGnify/ENA primary metagenome ERZ1673703 (study PRJEB41218, sample SAMN15661748) | gut metagenome | host: Homo sapiens | place: Canada: London | collected 2015-08-20/2019-03-30 | study: EMG produced TPA metagenomics assembly of... | reverse complement strand
GTGATGGTGATATTTTGAATAAAGTCCCGGTGACGCATATTCGCCCGCTCCTTTCCTGAAAATTACTGTGCGCTCCGGCCGGAGGTTTCCGGTACGGACTGGGTGATGGGCAGCTCCAGACGGACTGTAGTGCCCGGCCCCTCGTGGGGGGCAAGGGTGATGGTGCCGTGGTGCCGCTGGACGATCTCCTTTGCAATGGAGAGGCCGAGGCCGGTGCCGCCGGATTCTCTCGATCGGGCCTTGTCCACCCGGTAAAAGCGGTCAAAAATGCGGTCGCGGTCTTTTTCCGGGATACCAATACCGTCATCGCAGACCTCCATCCAGACGGTGTCTGCCCCGGCACCGGCAGTGACGCGGATATGGCCGCCATCGGGGGTATATTTGATGGCGTTGCCGAGAATGTTCATCATGACCTGCTCCAAGCGGCTGCGGTCGCCCATGACCAGAGGCAGCTCACCCTCCGGCGCGTAGGTCAGCTCGTGGCCCCGCTGCTTGGCGTTAAGACTGTTGGAGCGGACAACGCTCTCGATGGCATCCCCGAAGGGGAAACGGGTGAATACCATGTCGGCCCGGCCCCCGTCCAACCGGCTCAGTGTCAAAAGGTCCTGCACGATATGGGTCATGCGGTCCGTTTCCGTGATGATAATATCAAGGAAGCTGTTTTCCATGTCCCGGGGAAGATCGTCACCGGCGTCCCGGATGGTCTCGGCATAGCTGCGGACATTGGTAAGCGGGGTACGCAGTTCATGGGACACATTGGCGACAAATTCCTTCCGCCGCTCCTCATTGCGGTGCTGCTCCGTGACGTCATGGAGCAGAATCAAAACGCCGCCCTGAGCCTGATCGGAAAAGGGCGTCAGGTAAAGCGCCAGCGTCCGGTCGCCCACCACCAGCTCGTCCTCAATGTAATTGGGCTTCTGCAGGGCCAGCACCTTGTCAAAGGGATGCAGGTCCCCCAGCAGCTCCTCATAGGTGCAGCTCTCGTCAATATCCCGGTGCAGCAGCTCCGTGGCGGCGGGGTTGCAGTGAATGAGATGCCCCTCGCGGTCAAAAGCCACCACACCGTCCGTCATGTGGAGGAACAGCGTATCCAGCTTGTTGCGCTCGTTTTCCACGGCGGCCAGCGTTGATTGCAGCACGCCGGCCATTTCGTTGAACGTGCCGGTGAGAATGCCGATTTCGTCCGTGGACTCCACCGGCAGTTCGCTGCCGAAGTCTCCGGCAGCCACCCGCTCCGCGCCGACGGTCAGCTTTTCAATGGGGCCTACCATGGTTTTCGAGAGCAGGAAGCTCAGCAGCACGGAGATGAGAAACCCGATGAACAGCGCCTGCATAATGATCTGGAACAGTTGGTTGTTCAGCTCGGAGACTGTGTCCTTATTGTCTAAAATGTAAATGATATAGGCGTTGTCCCCGCCGAAAATGGGAATGGCAACGTCCATGTAATCTGCGGAAATATTGCTCTCGTCACCGACGGTGGCGCTGTCCGCCTGCGCTACGGCATTCCGGGCAGTCAGCAGATTGGCGGACTGCTCCCGGGGCAGGGCGGCGGCATCGGAGCTGCCCACAAGATAGGTGCCGGAGGTCCCGTCCATCACATAGTAATTGCGGGTACGGTAGTCAATGCCCAGCATACCGGCATTGACCTCTAAAATTTCCTGAATGCGGTCGGCACCGTCCGGCTGTCCGGCGGCGCTGCGGAGGTCGGCCACAAATGCCTTTCGGTCTGCGCCGAAAGCGCTGCTCATCTGCTGATAAAAGCTGTCGATATAAAAGCTGGTGACGCTGGTGGTCAAAAACGCGCCCACCACCGCCATCAGCGATGTGATGAGCAGCAGGAGAATCAGCGTCAGCTTGATATGGAGACTGCGGAACAAACGGTTCACCACCCTTTCCGTGGGGACTGCCCGCCGTGGGGCGGCGTGTCCTCATCGGGAGAAAAATTGAAAGCGGCAGACTCAGACTGCGAAATAGTAGCCCACGCCCCGGCGGGTCAGAATGTACTTGGGATTGGCGGGGTTCGTTTCGATTTTCTCCCGCAGCCGCCGGACGGTGACGTCCACCGTCCGCTGGTCATCGCCCACGTAGCCGTAATTCCAGACCTGCTCCATCAGGTCGATGCGGGAGTAGACCTTGTTGGGGTGGCTGGCAAGGAAAGTCAAAAGCTCATATTCCCGGGTGGTCAGCTCCAGAGGTGTACCGTCCCGAAAAACCTGATGGCTGTCCGTGTTGATGGAGAGCCCGCCGGTCACCGGCATGGCCGTTTCGGCGGCGCTGGCGGAAGCGGCGGCGTTCATGGCCGTGCGGCGGATGTTGGCCCCCACCCGGGCGATGAGCTCCCGCATGGAAAAGGGCTTGGTGATGTAATCGTCGGCGCCGATCTCCAGCCCCAGCACCTTGTCGGCCTCCTCCTCCCGGGCGGTGAGGATGATGACCGGCACATTGTTGCCCTCGTCCCGCAGGGTGCGGCAGACGTCAAAGCCGATCATCTTCGGCAGCATCACATCCAGCAGGATGATGTCCGGATTTTCACTCCGGGCCTTTTCCAGACCGTCCGCCCCGTCATAGGCTTCCACAGTGCGGTAGCCCTCCCGCTGGAGATTAAAGCGCAGAATGTCTACAATATTCTTCTCGTCCTCCACGATCAGGACGGTTTTTTGCTGTTCAGCCTTCTGTTCCATGTTGTCCTCCCATTACAGATTTAGCAGCACCTTGGCCCGCAGCACGGCGGCCACGGTTTTGCCATCGTCGATCTCTCCGTTGACGCAGCGGTGCACCAGCTCGTCAAAGGGGACGCGCTCCACATTGAGAAATTCGTCCGCGTCCAAATGCTGCGGCCCAAAGGTCAAATCCCTGGCTAAAAACAGGTGTAATGTCTCCCCGTAGCAGCCGGGGGCCGGAATCATGCGGCCAAGCGGCAGGAGCGTACCCGGCTCGGCGCCGGTTTCCTCCTTCAGCTCCCGCAGTGCGCCAGTGACGGGGTCTTCGCCGGGATCCAGCTTTCCGGCGGGAAGCTCCGCCATGACCCTGCCAAACACATAGCGGTACTGCCAGACTACCAGTGCGCGGTTTTCTTCGTCCAGCGCCAGCACGGCCGCACCGTCCACATGGTCCACAACCTCCCGCACGGCTTCCCTGCCGTTGGGCAGTCGGACATCATCAATATGCAGCTTGAGAATTTTTCCAGTGTATATATCTGTTTGCCGGAGCTTGACCTCCGTCAGATTTTCAGGCATCTTCACGGTGCTGACCTCTGCTTTCCGGGCAAACGCCCATCTATATTTCATCACCTTATAGTATAGCACGAAATCGTGCAAAAGCAAAGAGGAACATCTGACTTACCGGACGGAGGGTAGGAATCGGTGCCGAAAAACAGAAAGCTCTTTGCAAAAAAGCGCGGCGCGGCTATGACCTATGGCAAAGCGATTTTCCAAGGCAGTGCGTTTGTGTCGCTGCACGCTTTAGGGGCAAAAGAAATGCGGGGTCAGGCACGCCCGCCGGGGAATTACTTTGTCATCAAAAATCTGCTGAAAAAGTATGTTTTTTCCGATATAATACACTGAGCATCACAAGACGTACCGAGAAAGGCATATCCCCCGCTGAATAGACAGCGAGCAGGGGCAGCCGTTTTTCGCCCTGCGCGGAGACGGAAAACGAATATGAGCAAAGCGGTCAAAAGGCCGTGACGCAAAGCTATAGGGCCTGTAAAATGGCAGATAGTTATGAGAATCACACAGGCACCTTATGGATATTTCCATAGGGTGCTATACTTATTCAGGAGGGTAGGACCCGTGAGAAAAAAGTGCATTGCGGTCATGAGCCTGCTGCTCATGCTCGTATCCCTGTGTCCCATTCGGGCCGATGCTATGGAGCGGCTGGACACGCCGGATTATAAGGTGGCATTTTACGCCTTTGACTGCTACCATATTCAAGATAAAAACGGCAAGCGCTCCGGCTATGGCTACGAGATGATGCAGGGAATCTCCAAATATCTGCAATGCACCTTTTCCTATGTGGGCTACGATAAGACCGCTTCCGAATGTGAGGCCATGCTGCGAAACGGCGAGCTGGATATTTACACGGCGGCCCGGCGAACGGCAAAGCGGGAGGCGGAATTTGCCTTTTCTACCCATCCGGCCATTACTTCATCTACCTGCATGAACATCAAGGTGGGCAATGAGCGAATCGTAGCAGGGGACTACAGCACTTACAACGGGATTCGGGTTGGCTTTCTGCGGCGGCATACCTACAACGGCGCGTTTTTGGATTTCGTGAAGGAAAAGGGCTTTGACAGCGACATCATTTATTATGAAACGCCCACGGAGTTGTCCAACGCGCTGGTCAACGATGAGGTGGACGCCCTTGTCAACAGCTATATCCGTATTCCGGAGGACGAGCAGACCATTGAAAATTTCGGCGAGACGCCCTATTACATCATGGCGCGCAAGGAGAATCAGGCGCTGATCGACCGGCTGGACGATGCCATCGACAGCATGAATGTGGAGACGCCCAACTGGCGGACAGAGTTTTATAATAAATACTACGGCTCTGTGGAGAATAACCAGGAGCTGACAGAAGCGGAGCAAACGCTGATGAAGAAAATGCAGGATGGCGGCGAGCCGATTCGCGCAGTCATGAACCCGGGCGCCAATCCCTATTCATGGTATGAAAACGGTGAGGCCTGCGGCATTGCGGCAGATATTTTCCGGGCAACGGCAGAGGCGTTGGAGCTGCCCTATGAGATCGTGACGGTGGCATCGAAAGAGGAATATGAGGCCCTTGTCGAAGCCGGTGACGTGGATATCTGGATGGATATGAGCGGCGGCGACGAGGATATCTGGATGGATATGAGCGGCGGCGACGAGGATGAGACCGGTTGCCGCTACAGGCTTACGGAGCCATACCTGTCAACAACCGTGTCCGTCCTGCGCGTTCGCGGCGCATCGGAAAAAATCGAAAGGCTCGTGGTGGATGACGAGCATATCTCCGTGCGGGAGATCGTTTCAAGCGTATGGCCTGACTTGGAGTTTACCGTGGTCGGCACGGCGGAGGAATGCGCGCAGCAGGTCCTCGCCGGCGAGGCGGACGCCGCGCTGCTTATGACCTATACGGCCCAGCGGCTTGCGCGGGATGGCTTACAGAACCGACTGCGGGTGGACATCGTGCCGGGGGCCGTGCTGGAGCTGAGCATGGGTATTAACGCCAATGACAGCGTTCATTTTTACGGCCTGTGGGGAAAAGACGCTGGCGGGTGTTGCCGACGGCATCAGCGCGGAGATCGTGCAGAAATATCTGGAACAAACCGCCATACCGACGCTGGCAGAGTATCTCTTTGACTATCCCATTTATCTTGCGGTCGTGTCCTCCACCATTATTCTGCTGGTATTGATGGCGGCGCTGTATATCCAGTCCTCCCGCAGCAAAAAGCGGCAGGAGAAAATATCCGGGGAGCTTGCGGCGGCGCTGGAAAGGACCGAGGAGGCCACCACGGCCAAGCAGGACTTTTTCTCTAAAATGAGCCATGACATCCGAACGCCCCTCAATGTGGTCCTCAGCATGACGCAGATCGCTCAGAAATATAAAAATGACCCGGAGAAGCTGGAAAGCGCCCTGAACAATGTGACGAAGGAGGGCAACTACCTGCTGATGCTCATTAACTCTATTTTGGATGTGAACCAGTTGGAGCACAGTATGGTGGAGCTTGTTAAGCAGCCCTTTGACCCGGCGGCCTGTCTGCGGGAAAGCGCGGATATGCTCCGCTCCCTTGCCGAAAAAAGGGGACAGCAGCTCACCGTACAGTGTGAGTGTACCGACCGCGTGGTGATGGGCGATGAAAACCGCCTCAAGCAGATTCTTATCAACATTATCTCCAATGCCATCAAATACACGGATATCGGCGGGCATATCGCCCTGCGGCTGGAGAGCCTGCCGGAGTACCGCTATGCTGACTTCGAGGAACTGACACCTGCTATGCTCCGTGACCTGATTGAGAAGATCATCGTTCATGAGGGCGATAAGAGCAGCGGACACCGGGAACAGCGAATTGAAATCTACTACACCTTTATCAGTGCGGCAGAAAGTTTGCAAATCATTGTAAAACACAAGAAAAAAGCAGCGTAACATACAAAGTACATTACGCTGCTTCTCTCATCAGTTAAAAAACTTCCTTGTTGACATTACGCTAAAACCTCTGTCCCGCTTTTTTTACTTATGTACGCTCTTTCCCAAAACGTCCGATACGTCCGAGATAGTGATAAAGGCGTTGGGGTCGATGGAAGTCACAATGGATTTCAGCCGTGCGATCTGGAAGCGATTTACTACAAAGTAGATGATGGTCTGCTCCTGTCCGGAGTAAAAGCCTCGGGCGTCAATGTGGGTGATGCCCCGGCCGAAGGCCTCCGACAGCGCCGCGCTGATGGCGGTTTCCTGATTGGTGACGATCATGGCGGACTTGGCCTTGTCAAGACCCTCCACAATGAAGTCCACCGCCTTGATAGCCACGCAGTAGGTCACGATGGAATACAGCGGCAGCACCCAGCTTTTGAAAATACAGCCGATGGCGATGTAGAGCAGCACGTTGTAGATCATCACGAACGTCCCCACTGTCAAACCAAGCCCCTTGGCAAAGATGACCGCCATGACCTCAACACCGTCAATGGCACCGCCGAAGCGGATGGTCATGCCGCTGCCGATGCCGGAAATCAGCCCGCCGAACAGGGCGCACAGCAGCAGATCCTTCCCCGCAAAGGGCGAGGCAGTGGAAACGTCGATAGGGAGGACGTTGGTAATGAGATACGATGCGCCGGAGTATACCAGCACCGCCCAGAGGGAGTACACCGTAAAGACCGTGCCCTGCTTCCGCCAGCCGAACAGAAACAGCGGCGTATTCAGCAGCAGAAGAAACAGCGACAGGGTGTACCGCTCCGGCGTGATCTGCCAGAGCAGCATGGAGGTGCCGGAAATGCCGCTGTCGTACAGGTGCACCGGGGCCAAAAACATGGTGACGCCGATGGCGTTGATGATACCGGCGGCCAACAGCAGCGCAAAGGAGGACCAACGCAGTCCGTCAGTCAGGGTATGGAGCTTTTTTTTCATGGGACCCCTCACTTTTCGTTTTTTCCATTATACCATATTTCACAGGTGTGTGACCAGAACGAGGACGTTAAGGTCCCGATAAAAAAGGTTCCGGCGTCCGCGGACGCCGGAACCTTTTTTATGATTGGACTTGAGGTGTATACGCACCCAGTTCAATGGCCCACCACATAGCTTCATACAGCTGATCCAGATCGGCACAGGAATCCCCGTAGTCCTTCACGCTGGCATAGAGGGGACAGTCCTTTTGATTCAAAAACCGTTCATTGTAGGCAGAAACGATTTGAGGCAGAGCCTGATTCAGTTCCTCCACCGTCAGCACATAGGACCAGGACTGGTCATTGTCGCCCTGAAAGGCACATTCGATCTCATCCAGGTTGCCGATGGCAACCAATGTTGCCGCCATATCCTGAAAGATGTCTTTGGTGCCGCTTTCCATCCCTTCCGGGGTAAAAGAGCTGGAATAGCGCAGGGTCAGCCGGTAGGGCTGGGCAGAGGTCTGCAATTCCATGGTGTAGTCACCCCACAAGTTGAATCCTGCGGCACTGACTACCCGCCCCACGGCGGGGGCATTGCCCACATAGGGCGTCTTGGTTTGATAGACACGGTCGATCTGCGGGGAAATCATGACACCGCCCTGCCAGACCAACTGATTTGACACCCAGACCTCCCGCACGCCGTTCAGCAAAATATGCTCCCAATGATCCGATGTATCATGGAAAACCGAGGGGAGAACCTTTCGCGCGCTGACACGGACAATGCCGTTTTCATTGGTCACGTTCCAGTTACAGTAGGCCGTGTCCAGAAACTCGGAATAGAAGCGGATGTCCAGCTGATTCGGCACGTTTGTGTAAGCCATCCAGTTGGGATTTTCCCAGTTGTCCCAGATGGCAGGCGAGCCGATCAGAAACAGCTTGGCCGCAATTCCCAGCGCTAAAATTAGAACGGTAACGGCCACTGCTATCATGACCCGCCGCCACCCCCGGCGCCGGACTTTTTTGAGATAATCGACTTCCTTGACCTCCTCCGGCGCGCCGGGGACGTCCCTGCTTGCAAGCTCAGCTCGGAGCCGCTCGCAGTCCGCACAGTCCGACAGATGGCGCTCCACCGCCTCGTTGGTCTCCGGCGCGGTCAGCCCCTCTACATAGGAGGGCAGAAGGTCCCGCACCACCCCGCAGGTCAAATCATTCTTCATGGTCATTGCCTCCTTGCCGCAAGCGTTCCTTGCTCCGATAAAACGTCACCCGGGCCCAGTTTTCCGATTTCCACAGCACCTCGCCGATCTCCCGGAAGGAAAGACCGCCGAAGGCCCGGAGGTAGACCACCTCCCGCCCCGGCTCCGGTAATTCATGGACCCGCCGCAGCATATCTAACTGCCCGGAGCGGCTGACGGCCTCATCCTCGGCGGAGGGCACCAGCGGCAGCTCTGCTTCCTCAGGAAGCTCCGTTTCCCGGTTGGCCTTCCGCAAATGCTGATACCACAGGTGCTTGGCGATCTGGCACAGCCAGACGGACACCTTGCAGCTGCCGTCAAACCGGTCAATAGAGCGCACCGCCTGATAAAAGGTCTCCTGTGTCAGCTCCTCTGCCATTTGGGCGCTGTGACATTGGGACAGGAGGAACTTATAAACGGTCTGAGCGTGGCGGCGGTAAACGGCCTCCATATCCTCCACAGCGGTTCCTCCTTTCCCGGTGTTTTCATAGGGTATATCCCCCGGCGGGGCATTTCGTTACACGGCGGTGCAAAAAATTTTGCGGATTGCTTCCGGATAGAAAAAACGGGCCCCCACCGGGACCCATGTTCAGCGTGTCGAAAAGACTTTTTCACACGCTGAACAAATTTTGAGAGCCTTAAAGGCTTCTCAAAATTTCTGATTGAAATGGCGCAGGGAAACAGCCGAAGCGCTGCCTGCGGCAGATACAGCGAGGATGTTTCGAGGAAACGGCACGATTGGCAGCCTATCAGGGCTGGGAATTGTCATGCCGTGACGGTGTATCCCTTCTTGGGTTTCCCGCGCACACTCTTCCTTACCGCCTTGGAAAATTCATCATCTTATCGATGACTGCTTACCTGAAAAATTACAGTGTTTCCACCAACTCCTCATAGGAGCGGATGTAATAGTCGCAGATGCGCTGAAGCTCCGCCTGATCCTTTTCCGCGGTCACGTCATAGACACCGGCCACTCGGAAGCCCGCCGCCTTGGCGGTGCGGGCAGCGTAGAGGGCGTCCTCAAAAACCACGGTGTCCCGCTTGTTGGACTGAAGCCGCCGCAGGGCCATCTCGTAGATTTCGGCGCTTTCCGACTTGTGGCTTCCGGCGTCGGCGGAGGTGACGATGCCCCGGAAATAGTGGTCGATGCCCGCCGTTTTCAGGGCTTTTTCCGTCAGGCGGCGGTGGGTGGCGGTGGCCACGTACATCCACACGCCTTCCATTTTCAAAATGGAGAGGAATTTTTCCAGTCCCGGCTTCGGCCGCACCGCCGTGGAGTAAAAATCCTCCATCCGGGCGATGATCTTGTCCATGATCTCCTGCTCCGACCACGGCAGGCCGCAGACCTCCCGGAGATAGGGAATTACCTCGTGGTCTGTCATGGTGCGGAGGGTGTGGAGTTGCTCCGGCGTGACGGGGATGCCCTGCTCCTTCAGGAAGGAGGGGCCCAGCTCCCGCCAGGTGGGCATGGAGTCCAGCAGCGTGCCGTCCATATCAAAAATTGCGCTTTGTAACCGCATTTGCTACCTCAATTCCAAGTGTTCTGAAAAGGATTTCAGGGGAAACCCGCCGGTTTCCCCTGTTCTCCGCTGTGTCAGCGTCAGTTTCATCATTTTGGCAGGGTGTACACCTGACAAAAATACTTTGTGCCATGTGCCTTAGATACCGCTGCAAAAGTAAATTTAAATCCTCCGTCATCAGGACACGCGCCTGATGATGGATAACCTTGCGCCCCGCAAGTGTGCGAGTGTCTTCTGCCGGTAAAATATTTTGAAGCATTTTCGCCGCGGCCTGTGCGCGGCGAAAATACAAAGACCTGTGCGCCGGGGGCGCATACACCAGTGACGCCGCGTCACCGGTGAGGGGGAATCTCAAGGGGGGATGAAATCCCCCCTTGAAGATTTAGCACAGTTTCGCGCCCGCCGGAATCTTGTCATCCACCATGATAAGGTTCAGCTTTTCCTCACCCTGCTCCGTGTGGATGGCGGAGAGGAGCATACCGTTGCTCTCAAAGCCCATCATCTTCCGGGGCGGCAGATTCACAATGGCCACCAGCGTCTTGCCCACCAGCTCCTCCGGCTCATAGAACTTATGAATGCCGGAGAGAATCTGACGGTCCGTGCCGGTACCGTCATCCAGCGTGAAGCACAGGAGCTTTTCAGACTTCTTCACCGCTTCGCAGGCTTTGACCTTGACAGCGCGGAAGTCAGACTTGCAGAATGTGTCGAAGTCCACCTTTTCCGTGAGCTGCGGCTCCACCTCCACGGCGGGCAGCGCGGCCTTGCGGGCAGCGGCCTCGGCGGCCTCCAGCTCCTCCAACGCCTTGTCCATATCCAGGCGGGGGAACAGGTTCTCGCCCTTGACCACCGCAACGGTCTCGGGCAGAACGCCCCACAGATCCGCGTTTTCCCAAGTCCGCTCTGCCTCACCGGCGCCGATTTGGGCAAAGAGCTTGTCCATGCTCTCGGGCATAAACGGCGTCAGCAGTGTGCCGCAGATGCGGGTGGCCTCCAGCAGAACGTACAGCACATGGGCAAGCCGCGCGCCGTTGGCTTCCATGTCCTTGGCCAGCGCCCAGGGAGCGTTCTCGTCGATATACTTGTTGGCGCGCTGGATGACCTTGAAAACTTCCGCCAGCGCGTTGTGGGGAGCAAAGGTTTCCATCTCGTGGGCGTAGGCCTTCTTCAGACCGGCGGCCTGAGCCACCAGCTGGGCATCGTACAGCACGGGGTCCACAGTGTCGCCGCTGGCGGAGAGCTCCACGCTGCTGCCCATGCGGACCATGGCGGCCAGCTGCTTCTCGTCCGCCGTGGCGCCGCAGTCGGCAGGCAGCTTGCCGCCGAAATACTTACTTACCATGGCGGTGGTGCGGCTGACAAGGTTGCCGAGGTCATTGGCAAGGTCGGTGTTGATGGTTTGAATCAGCAGCTCGTTGGAGAAGTTGCCGTCGGAGCCGAAGGGGAACGTCCGCATCAGGAAGAAGCGCAGAGCGTCCACGCCAAAATGCTCCGCCAGCACATAGGGGTCCACCACATTGCCCTTGGACTTGGACATCTTGCCTCCGTCCAGCAGCAGCCAGCCGTGGCCGAATACGTGCTTGGGAACGGGCTCGCCGAGGCTCATGAGCATGGCGGGCCAGATAATAGAGTGGAACCGCACAATTTCCTTGCCGACGATGTTGATGCCGGGCCAGTATTTCTTGTAGTCATTATAGCGGTCATTCTCATAGCCCAGCGCGGTGATATAGTTGCTCAGGGCGTCCACCCACACGTAGACAACGTGCTTGGGGTCAAAGTCCACGGGGATGCCCCAGGTGAAGCTGGTGCGGGAAACGCACAGATCCTCGAGACCGGGATCGATGAAGTTTTTCACCATCTCATTGACGCGGGAGCGGGGCTGGAGGAAGTCGGTGTTCTCCAGCAGGTCCCGGATACGGTCAGCGTACTTGCTCAGGCGGAAGAAGTAAGCCTCCTCCTCAGCGTCCACCACCGGGCGGCCGCAGTCGGGGCAGCAGCCGTCTTTGAGCTGGCTCTCCGTCCAGAAGGACTCGCAGGGAGTGCAGTACTTGCCCTTGTAGGTGCCCTTATAGATATCGCCGTTGTCATACATCCGTCTGAAAATGCGCTGGATGGCCTTGACATGGTAGTCGTCCGTGGTGCGGATGAAGCGGTCATTGGAAATGTTCATCAGCTTCCACAGATCACGGACGCCACGGGGACCGTCCACAATGCGGTCCACAAACTCCTGCGGCGTCACACCGGCCTCATTGGCCTTCTGCTCGATTTTCTGGCCGTGCTCATCCGTGCCGGTGAGAAACATAACGTCCTCGCCCTTCAGGCGGTGATAGCGGGCAATCGTATCCGTGGCCACCGTGCAGTAGGTGTGGCCGATGTGCAGCTTATCGGAGGGGTAATAGATCGGTGTTGTGATATAGAACGTATCTTTTCCCATAGTTGTATTCCTCGATTCTATCTTACTTAAATTTCGTGTTGCTGAAAAAAATACGCCGTCCCTGAGTGCGTGACTCAAGGACGGCGAAAGGGCCGTGTTACCACCTTGCTTCGTCCGAGCCTCGCGGCTTGGGCCTTTGCGGGTGCGGCGGACCGCATCCTGCCGCTGTAACGGGCGTACCCGGCGCGCTTGGACGCCCAAGGGCGCTTTCCGCGCGGCTCCGGGGCCATGTTCCGCCTCCCGCTCCGCGTCCCTTTTCAGCTTCCGGGACTCTCTTTTGCGTGCGGGGGAGACGTACTCTCCCCATCATTGCCTGCTTTTATGCAATTTGCTCCAAGATACCGAAAGTATACAGCGGACGCCCATTTTTGTCAAGAAAAACCGCTTTTACAGCACCATCAGCAGCGTACCGGCGGCAATAAGGGCGCAGCCGACAATGGACTTGGGCGTGAACTGCTCCTTTAGGATGACCGCCGCCAGCACCATGGTGATGACGATACTCAGCTTGTCGATAGGGATGACCTTGGACGCCTCGCCTAATTGCAGCGCCTTATAGTAGCACAGCCATGAGCCGCCGGTGGCAAGACCGGAGAGAATCAGGAACAGCCAGCTTTTCCGGCTGATCTCCCCAATGCCGCTCTGGGCACCGGTGAGAAACACCATTCCCCATGCCATTACCAGTACTACGGCGGTACGCAGGGCGGTGGCCAGATTGGAATTGACACCGTCAATGCCGATTTTCGCCAGGATGGAGGTCAGGGCCGCAAAGACCGAGGACGCTAACGCTAACAGGAGCCACATGATATTTGACTCTTTTCTTTCTATTTCGGGAATCGATGTCCGAAGGGAATACAAACTAATCCGCCCGGTATTTCCCCAGCCATTTCCCGGCGGCGTAATGGTAAACGGACAGGGCACAGGTGATGACCCAGCCGATGCCGTAGCTCCAGAACATATACTCCGGCCCGAGGTGGTCCGCCAGCAGATACAGTGCCGGAACGCGAATCAAAATGACGGAGGCCACTACGTTGACCATGGGGTATACGCTGTCCCCGGCGCCCCGCATGGCGGAGTTGAGCACGAACAGCGTGGAGAACAGGAAGTAGGGCGGCATTACGGTCTTGAGATAAACAGCGCTGACCGCGATCACGGTACTGTTCGGGGAGAAAATACGGGAGAGGGGGTCACAGAACAGCACCACAAGGACGGAGGAAAACACCGTCCAGCCGATGGCAAGGCCCACGGAGATCAGTGTGCCCCGTTTGGCCCGGTCCACCTGCCCGGCGCCCATGTTCTGCCCCACGAAGGAGATCACAGCGGCGGCCATGCTCTGGGTGGGGAGGAAGGCCAGCGTGTCCAGCTTGTTGCCGACATTGAACCCGGCGGTAAACGCCTTGCCGAAGCTGTTGACCTTGGAGAGCACAAACATGGCCCCCAGCGCCACAAGGGACATCTGGAGTCCGCTGGGCAGGCCGATGCGGATGATCTCGGCAAAGAGTTTCCTGTCAAAAATGCCGCTGAAGGGATGAATGGCCAGCGCCGGGTAATTGCGGTTGATGTACCAGATGCCGAAAAGCCAACTGCACGCCTGTGCGATGACCGTTCCCAGCGCCACGCCCAAAACGCCCAGTCCCGCCGCCAGCACCAGCGTCAGGTCCAGAAGAATGTTCAAAATGGTGGACACCGCCAAAAACAGCAGCGTTGCGGAGCTGTTGCCTACGCCGCTGAGAATGCCGGCGTTGAGATTATAGCCGATGCTGCCGATAATTCCGGCGCAGACCACCAACAGATACGTCCGGGTCTCCGCCCACGCGGCGGGGTCCACCCGCAGCAGCACCATCAGCGGCCGCACCAGCAGCACGGCTGCGGCGGTGATGGGGAGAATGCCCCGGACAAAGGCGGTATACAGCGTGCCGATGGCCGCCTGCACCCGCTCCGGCTTCTGCGCGCCCAATGCCTGCGCGATGACCACCGTGCCGCCGGTGGCAATGCCGGAGAACAGGGAGGAGAACAAAAACAGCACCGGGAAGCCCACGCCCACGGCGGCCAGCGCCGCGTCGCTGACGTAGTTGCCGACGACCCAGCTATCCACCATATTATAAAACTGCTGCAAAAAGTTGCCCGCCAGCAGGGGCAGGGAAAATAAAAGGATATGCCGCAGGGGACTGCCTGTGGTCATATTCCGTACACCGCCGCGTTTGCTCACGTTTCACCTCAGAATATTTTTTAATGATATGGTACACCCCTTTTACAAAAAGAGCAAGAGCGTCCCGGCAATTTACGGCCCGGACATTGCATTTTCTGCGCGTATCGGATAAAATAGCAGCATACTTGAAAGATGCCGCCTAAAAGGCGGCGGGGAGACGCTATGAAATTTGTATCTTGGAACGTTAACGGTCTGCGGGCCTGTCTTGGCAAGGGCTTTCTGGATTTCTGCGCGGTTGCCGACGCGGATGTCATCTGCCTTCAGGAGACGAAAATGCGCCCGGAGCAGGCGGAATTTGAGCTGCCGGGCTATACGCGCTACTGGAACAGCGCCGATAAGGCGGGCTATTCTGGCACGGCTGTGTTCACCCGGCAGACGCCGCTGAACGTCACCTGCGATTTCGGCGCAGACATCCACCGCCACGAGGGCCGGGTCATTACGGCGGAGTACCCGGAATTTTACCTTGTCTGCTGCTATACGCCCAACTCCAAGGACCAGCTTTCCCGGCTGGACTACCGCATGGAGTGGGAGGATGACCTGCGGGACTATCTTCATGAGCTGGATGCCAAAAAGCCGGTGGTTTACTGCGGAGACCTCAATGTGGCCCACGAGGAGATCGACATCAAAAATCCCAAGAGCAACCGCATGAATCCAGGCTTTTCTGATGAGGAGCGGGCGAAAATGACGCAGCTTTTGGAAAGCGGCTTTACGGATACGTTCCGCTATCTCTATCCCGATAAAACCG
>ERZ1673703.1852-NODE-1852-length-15210-cov-4.161333_pt1 | contig 15210 bp, 13 predicted proteins | sample MGYA00580233_ERZ1673703 | MGnify/ENA primary metagenome ERZ1673703 (study PRJEB41218, sample SAMN15661748) | gut metagenome | host: Homo sapiens | place: Canada: London | collected 2015-08-20/2019-03-30 | study: EMG produced TPA metagenomics assembly of... | reverse complement strand
CGACTTGCTCGGTATCCCGCTCCGTGTTATTGTGAGCCCGAGAAATATGAAACAGGGAGTCGTCGAGGTGGCTTCCCGTGACAAGACGCTTCAGACACAGGTAAAAATGGAGGAAGCGGCAGAGCAGGTGACGAATTATCTGTGATAAGGGAGAAAAATCATGGAAATAAAAAGCATACTGATCAAAGACACCAAAGAGAAAAATGACAGATCATCTAATGTCCGAAAATAAAAGAACAGACTATAGAAAGTGAGAAATAAGGGAATGCAGTACCACGGAGGAGATATATACCGCAATCAGATAAGACAGGATTTTTCGGTGAACACCAATCCGCTTGGAATGCCGGATTCGGTAAGGGAAGCACTTCATCAGGCGGTGGAGGAGGCGGAACATTACCCGGATATCCATGCACAGGAACTTGCAAATGCAGTTGCAGAACAGCTGCGGATATCAGAGAAAAAGCTTGTGTTTGGAAATGGTGCATCAGAATTGTTCCATGCCGTTTTACACGCAGTAAAACCATCGAAAATACTAATCCCGGTGCCGTCCTTTTTAGGATATGAAGAGGCGGCAAAGACCATGGACTGTGAAGTTATTTTTTATGAGATGAAAAAAGAGGAAAAATTCTGCCTGACCGAACGGATTCTTGATGCGTTAGACGAGAGCATTTCTCTGGTATTTCTGGCAAATCCAAATAATCCGATCGGAAATCTGGTCGAGCCGGAACTGATTTTAGAAATTGCAGAAAAATGCAGACAATGTGACATTACACTGGTGCTGGATGAGTGTTTTATGGAACTGACCGGAAAAGAACAGAAATATTCCTTTTTAAGTCATTTAGAAGAATTTCCGAATGTGGTCGTGGTGCGTGCATTTACCAAATTATATGCGATTCCGGGGGTGCGGCTTGGGTATCTGGTCTGTGAACAGACTCTGGCGGAAAAGATCAGATTGCAGATGCCGGAGTGGAATCTTTCGGTATTCGCCCAAAGGGCAGGAGTCGCTGCAATCAAAGAGCAGGGATATGTTGCATGCGCTGTGGCTTGTATACAGACGCAAAGGCTGTTTTTGCGTGAAGAATTAAAGGCGGCAGGATGCATTGTGTATGATTCAGATGCAGATTATCTGTTGTTTTACAGTGAAAAAAAGCTGTATGAGCTTTTTTTACAGCGCGGTATTTTGATTCGTGACTGTAGTAATTTCCGGGGACTCCAGAGCGGTTATTACCGGATCGCGGTAAAATCGGAAGAACAGAACCGGATATTTGCAGAGGTGCTGAGAGAGATCCATGGAAATGCGCAGGCAGTAGAATTTGTGCTGCCGGGAGAGATCGAGGGGCGCAGTTTTGCAATTATTACAAAAGAACTGAAAGAACGCGGTATTGTGATCCCGAAAGAGCAGGAGCCGGTGACAAAAAGAGTGATCCACACGAGTGCGGATTTCGGATATGCAGATACACTTACTTTTTCGGAGAATGCAGTGGAGATTGCAAAACACCTGATCCGCACAGGAGCGGACATCGTGACAGACACAAATATGGCGCTCTCCGGTGTCAACAAAAAAGTGCTTGAGGCACATGGTGGAATGGCGCATTGTTTTATGGCGGACGAGGAGGTTGCAGGAGAGGCAAAAGAACGCAAGGTGACAAGGGCGGTCGTTTCCATGGAACATGCGGCAAAACTGGACAAGCCGGTCATATTTGCCATCGGCAACGCACCAACGGCACTGATCCGTTTGTATGAGCTGATTTGTGATGGAATTTACCGTCCTGCATTTATCATCGGAGTTCCGGTCGGCTTTGTCAATGTGGAGGTGGCAAAGGAAATGATCCTGCACACCGATGTGCCATGTATCGTGAACCGGGGAAGAAATGCACTTTTGTATGAAGTGCGGCGGGAGGATGCAGCGAAAAAGGTGGATTGATATTTACAAATGGAAATGGAGATACCTATGCGTTACGGATTTACGACCGGAAGCTGTGCGGCAGCGGCGGCAAAAGCGGCGGCATATATGCTGATCACCGGAAAAATAAAAAATGAGATAGAGATCGAGACGCCAAAAGGGATTCGGTATCATGCTGAAATCACAGATATCCGGCGAAGTGAAACTGCAGTGAGCTGTGCCGTGATTAAAGATGGCGGAGATGATCCTGACATTACGACGGGCGCACATATCGTGGCAGCGGTTTCAAGGATTGACGGCGGCATACAGCAAAAAGAACCGTCCGTGCATCGGCAAAAGAGTACGATGGATGGTAACATGCAGCAAAAAGGGCAGTCCGCGCATTTACAGAGAATCGTAATCGACGGGGGATATGGTGTCGGACGTGTTACAAAACCGGGATTAGACCAGCCGGTCGGAAATGCAGCCATCAATCATGTGCCGCGTGAGATGATCGAAAAAGAGGTGCGGGAAGTCTGTGCGCTCACGGATGAAACGGCAGATCTTCTGGTGGAAATTTCCGTGCCGGAGGGGGAGACGCTTGCGGCACAGACGTTTAATCCGAGACTTGGCATCACAGGCGGAATCTCCATCCTTGGGACGAGCGGTATTGTGGAGCCGATGAGCAGCAGGGCACTGCTTGAAACAATCCGGGTAGAGTTAAATCAGAAGCGTGCCATGGGGTATTCCATTGTGGCAGTCTCACCGGGAAATTACGGACTGGATTATATGAAACGGACTTATGGTTATGATCTCGATAAGAGTGTAAAATGCAGTAATTTTATCGGAGATACGATCGATATGGCGGTGGAAAATGGATTTGAAGCCATGCTTCTGACCGGTCATATCGGCAAGCTGATAAAAGTCGCCGGCGGCATCATGAACACACACTCGCAGGAAGGAGACTGCCGGATGGAACTGATCACGTCATCTGCTCTGTCAGCGGGTGCCGATGCAGATACGGCACGTCAGATCCTTTCCTGCGTGACAACGGAAGAGGCGGTTAATGTGTTGAAAAAAGCCGGATTGTGCGAAAAGACGATGGAACTGATCATGCAAAAGATAATGTTTTACCTGAATAAAAGAGCCGCAGGGAAAATTGCGGTCGCGTGTATTTTGTATTCCAACGAGCACGGAGGACTTGGAGAGAGTGCAGGGGCGGCAGAGCTGCTTGCGAGACTGAAGGAGGAGAAAAGATGATTTATTTTGCAGGTGCCGGCTGTGGGGCGGCGGATCTGATCACGGTGCGTGGAATGAAACTGTTAGAAAAGGCGGATGTGGTGATCTATGCAGGATCACTGGTAAATCCGGAGCTGCTTTCCTATACCAAAGAGGCATGTGAGATATATAATAGTGCCACGATGACGTTAGAGGAAGTGATCGAAGTGATGAGAAAGGCAGAGTCGGAGAGCAAGATGGTAGTGCGCCTGCATACCGGGGAGCCAAGTCTTTACGGCGCAGTCAGGGAGCAGATGGACTGTCTCGATGAACTTGGAATTTCTTATGAGAGCTGTCCGGGAGTTTCCGCCTGCTTTGGTGCAGCTGCATCTCTGCAGATCGAATATACACTGCCGGAGGTCTCACAGAGCCTTATTATTACCCGTATGGCAGGAAAAACATCGGTGCCGGAAAAAGAGAGTATCGAGAGTTTTGCAGCACATCAGGCATCCATGGCGATCTACTTAAGTACCGGTATGTTAGAGGAACTTTCCAGACGTCTTGTGGCAGGTGGGTATACGAAAGACACCCCGGCAGCGTTAGTGTATAAGGCGAGCTGGCCGGAAGAAGAAGCATACCTGTGTACAGTGGAAACATTGCCGTTAGTTGCAAAGAAACATAATATTACGAAAACAGCACTGGTTCTGGTGGGAAATGTTCTTGCAAATAAACGCTGCGCGCGCTCAAAACTGTATGCGCCGGATTTTGAAACGGAATTCCGTAAAAAGAAGGAGTAACACATGCAGATCGATATCATGAGTTTTACCAGGCGCGGGATAGAACTCTCGGCAAAGATACGGGAATGTCTGTATTCGTGTGGGAAAGGGTACGAAGTGTGTCTGTATACAAAGTATGGCAGATATCAGGAAATATCAGATGCAGAGATACAGACTGAGTGGATCCGGGAACACAATCGTGCCAATGGCAAAAATCCGGTTTATGTCAAAGAAAGCATCTACGACTGGATGCGCGCGCGTTTCGAACAAAACAGAAATGGGAAAAAGACAGCAGTCATCTGGATCGGCGCATGCGGAATCGCGGTGCGCGCCATGGCACCTTCTCTGCGTGATAAACTGACAGACATCCCGGTTCTGGTGGTGGACGAGGCGGGACAGTTTGTTATCCCGGTTTTGTCCGGACATTATGGCGGAGCAAATGAACTTGCAGGACTGCTTGCAAAACGGATCGGTGCAGTGCCTGTCATAACAACGGCAACCGATGTCAATCATGCGTTTGCCGTGGATGTTTTTGCGAAAGAAAATGGACTTTTCATACAGAATAAAGAGGAAATTGCAGGAATTTCGTCGAAAATTCTCGATGGAAAGAAGATTATGATAATGACAGGCGGGCGGGTGGAAGGAGAGATACCAAAATCGGTACTGATATCTGACATAACAACATGTGAAGAAAATCCGCCACAAAAGTGGTCGGTGAAAAAAGAACAGGACCATATATCTATGCCGGATGTTGTGATTTCTGCAAGGTATCCGGTAAAAAATATTCCAAAGAGTCAGGTCATAGATGAACAGGTGGATGTTAAAACGCATACAGATCCGCTCTGGCTGATCCCCCGCACCATCATCCTTGGCATGGGCTGTAAAAAGGGAAAATCCTGTGAGGAGATCGGGCAGTTTGTCTTAGAGACATTAGAACAGGAACAGATATCCATACAGGCAGTTACAGCGCTTGCCACGATCGATCTGAAAAAAGAAGAACCGGGATTTTTAGAATTTGTAAAAAAATATGGGCTGGACTTTCTGACGTATCCGAAAGAAGTCTTAAAAGAAGTGCCGGGAACCTTCAGCGGTTCGGCATTTGTGTCACAGACAGTCGGCGTGGACAATGTGTGTGAACGCGCAGCGCTTGCAGCATGCAGGAAAGAAGATAAAGAGAAAATAAAGCAGCCTGGATGTGGCAGTGAGGGAAAAGAAAAATCGTATATGCAGCAAAATTGTGACAGCAGGGAAAATCAGAAAAAAATGTTAGTACAGGGCAGGTTACTGCTCAAAAAGAAGGCAAAAGACGGAATGACGCTTGCGATAGCTGAGCGGGAATGGAGTGTAAGATTTGATGAAACATAAAATATATATTGTGGGAATGGGACCGGGAGAAGAAGCAATGATGACGATGCAGGCGTATGATACACTGCTGGCATGCGATACGATCATCGGCTATCAGGTTTATTTAAAACTGTTAGGCGAAGCATTTGCGGAAAAAGAGCAGCTTTCTACACCGATGAAGCAGGAGCGGGAGCGCTGCATCCTCTGTTTTGAGAAGGCGAGGGAAGGGAAAAACGTATCCCTGATCTGCAGTGGGGATGCGGGGGTCTATGGAATGGCATCTTTGATGTATGAGATCGGGGAAAGTTACCCGGACTGTGAACTTAGTGTCGTGCCGGGCGTCACCGCTGCACTCAGCGGGGCTGCGTGCCTTGGAGCACCATTAAACCATGATTTCTGCGTAATCAGCTTAAGTGACTTACTGACGCCGTGGGAAAAAATAGAAAAACGTTTAAGAGCGGCGGCGGATGGGGATTTTGCGATTGCGATCTACAACCCGTCCAGCAGAAAACGTGCGGACTATCTGATGCGTGCCTGTGATATTCTGTTAGAGACAGTTGAGGAGACACGCCCGTGCGGATATGTGGAAAATATCGGAAGAGATGAGTCAAAAATGGAACTTTGCACGTTAAAAGAATTGCGGGATCGTCAGGTCAACATGTTTACGACCGTGTTTATCGGTAATTCAGAAACAAAGATCATAGACGGACATCTCGTCACTAAAAGAGGATATCATATATGAAACGGATATTGATTTTTTCCGGCACCACAGAGGGCAGACAGTTAGCGGATATCTTAGATGCATCCGGGATCTGCGCGGATGTCTGTGTCGCCACGGGATATGGGCATGAGGTCATGACCGAGGGGCAGTATCGGAATATTTACACCGGAAGACTTACGGAAGAAGAAATGAAAGAATTCATGCAAAAGGGAGACTATGCTGCAATCGTTGATGCAACGCATCCCTATGCGGTCGTGGTTTCTTCTAATATCAGGCAGGCGTCCGCACAGGCAGGACTTCCGTATTATCGTCTGCGGCGGACACTGCAGTCGGCTGGAGATGACAGCGATGTAATTTATGTAAAGTCACAGCAGGAATGTGTCCGCGCGTTAGAGCAGACCAGTGGAAATATTCTTCTTACAACGGGAAGTAAGGAACTGCACTGTTACTGCGAAAATGAGACATTGAGGGAGCGGCTGTTTGTCCGTGTCCTGCCAGGGACAGAGAGCATAGAGATCTGTCATAAAAACGGCATTTTAGGGAGACAGATCATTGCCATGCAGGGCCCGTTTTCCGAGGAAATGAACCTTGCACTTCTCCATCAGTATCAGATCCGTTATATGGTCACAAAAGAGAGCGGTGCGTCCGGTGGATTTTCAGAGAAGATCAGTGCCGCGAAAAAGGCAGGGGTATCGGTATTTGTGATCGAAAACCCGGAGGCGGAGAACGGGGAGCAAAAGGAAAACCTAGAGGAAATTCTTCAGGAAATAGAACGTTTGACCGGTAAACACATTCGAAGAAAACAGATGCAGGTATCTCTTGTCGGGATCGGCATGGGAAATACAAAACTGATCACAGAGGAAGCGGCGGAGCGTATAAAAGGCGCAGATCTGTTATTCGGGGCAAAAAGACTGCTGGATGCGGTGCCGGCGCAATGGAATGTAGCTGCGGAACGACTGCCGTATTATCTGGCAAAAGACATTCTTCCATGCCTTGATGATGCAGGTGAAAAAAGTGGGAAAGCCATTTTCCATGCAGTCATTTTATTTTCCGGCGATACCGGATTCTACAGCGGTGCAGAAAAAATGGTGCAGGCATTGCAGGGCAGGGAGAACACGGAGGTGTCCGTCTGTCCTGGGATTTCCTCGGTTTCTTATCTGGCTGCGCGCAGTGGTAACAGCTGGCAGGATGCTAAAATCGTCAGCCTGCATGGGACAGACCAGATGGAGCGTTTGATAAAAACGGCAGGGATGAGAGAAAAAGTGTTTGTTATTACATCCGGTGTTTTGGACGTCCGCGAAATCGGGAAGCAGCTGATCGAATGTGGATTAAAAGAGACGACTGTGACGGTCGGATATGCGCTGTCCTATCCGGCGGAACAGATAAAAACATTGTCCCCGGAAGAATGTATGCAGCTTACCGACGAGGGACTTTATACCTGTCTGATCCAGAATCAGGGGATTTCGGGAGAAAAAAAGAATTCTGATCCAAAATTCCTGACGCATGGTCTGCCGGATGACGCATTTTGCCGGGATAAGGTGCCGATGACAAAGGAGGAAGTCCGGGAGGCGGCAATCTGTAAAATGCACCTGACACCTGACGCGGTGGTTTATGATATCGGAAGCGGGACAGGCTCAATCGCGGTCGAGATGGCAAGGCTGTCAGACAATCTTACCGTCTATGCCATTGAGCGAAAACAGGAGGCTGTCGCACTGATCGAAAAGAACTGCACAAAGTATGGACTTGCCAATGTAAAAGTGATCTGTGGGGAGGCACCCGGGGCACTTACAGGGCTTCCGGTTCCAACTCATGCATTTATCGGTGGAAGCAATGGCAGTTTAAAGGAGATATTAACGGATTTATACCGGAAAAATCCGCGTATGCGTGTGGTAGTGACGGCAATTACGTTAGAGACGGTTGGGGCTGTTTCTTCTATATTAAATGAGTTTCCGGTGGAACAGGAAGAAATCATCCAGATGTCAGTCAGCCGTGCGAAAAAGGCGGGACGTTACCATCTGATGCAGGCGGAAAATCCGGTGTTTATCCTGTCGTTTTATTTTGCAGGAGGGACGGAGTCATGAGGACACCAAGAATACTGATTGGCGCGACAGGAAGTGGAAGCGGAAAGACTACGATCACCTGTGCACTGCTTGAAATATTAAAAAGACAGGGGAAAAAAGTACAGGCATTTAAGTGTGGACCGGATTATATCGATCCGATGTTTCACCGCACGGTACTTGGAATACCATCGAAAAATCTGGATACGTTTTTTACCGGGGAGAAAATGACGGCAGAACTGTTTATGGAGTCTGCAGTAAATGCAGATATCTCTGTGATGGAAGGCGTAATGGGACTGTATGACGGGTTAGGCGGGATCCGGAAAGAAGGATCTGCCTATGACCTTGCGACGGTGACAGACACGCCGGTCATTTTAGTCATCGATGCGCACGGAATGGGGAGGAGCATTCTTCCGCTGATCGCCGGTTTTCTTTCCTATGATACGATTCATCTGATCCGTGGAATTATTTTAAACCGCACCTCCGGCGCATTTTTTGAGACGATACGGCCGGAGATTGAGAAGAGTTTTCCGGTAGAAGTTCTTGGATATTTTCCAAACCAGAAGGAGATTCTTTTAGAGAGCAGACATTTGGGACTTAAACGCCCGGAAGAAGTAGAAAAGATGGCAGAACTGCTGGATAAAACGGCGGATATGTTAGAAAAGAGCGTTGATATAGACAGGCTTTTCGCAATCGCGGAGGGGGCATCAGAACTGCCGGAAGGCAGCACATTAGAAAAAGACAGTTACGGTAAGCAGAAAGTACATTTGCAAAAAAGCGGAAAAAGACCCGTGATTGCCGTGGCACGCGATGAAGCGTTCTGTTTTTATTATGAGGACAACTTAAAGGCACTTGAAAAAGCCGGCGCAGAGATTGTATTTTTTTCACCGCTTCATGATGGAAGTGTGCCAAAAGAAGCGGACGGTCTATTGCTTCCGGGAGGGTACCCTGAACTCTATGTGAAAGAATTATCTGAAAATAAGACGATGCTTGCGGATATCAGGGAAAAGGCGGAACTCGCGATGCCGATCGTTGCTGAGTGTGGCGGATTTATGTATCTGCATCAGACGATGGAAGATACAGAGCATCATGTTTATGAGATGGCAGGCGTTGTGCCGGGAGACTGCTTTTACACAGGGAAACTGGTTCGTTTCGGGTACATCGAACTTACGGAAAAAGAATCAAACTTTCTGCCGGAAAATGGCAGCATAAAAGGGCATGAATTTCATTATTTCGACAGTACCGCAAACGGTGATGACTGTGTGGCATTAAAACCGGTAAGTGGGAAAAAATATGACTGTGTTTTTGATAAAAATTCATGCTTTGTGGGATTTCCGCATCTTTATTATCCATCTGCGCCGCAATTTGCGGAAAATTTTGTAAAAAAAGCAAAAAATTATGCGGACAGGTCAGAAGTAAATAGCTAGGGAAGCATTTTAATGCAGCAGGATAAATAAATTGTTGTGAAATACAAAAAATATGAAGTGAAAACACAGGAACAGAATTTAAGTAAAAACAGGGGAATACAACCGTGAAAAATACAGAAAAAACAGGGATACTCTACGGAATCGGCGTCGGACCTGGTGACCCGGAGCTGGTCACATTAAAAGCGGTACGGATCGTTGGAGAGTGCGATACCGTGATACTCCCGGCAAAAAGCAAAGAGGACTGCATCGCCTACGGAATCATGAAAGAGGCATGTGTGAAAATTGCAGAAAAAGAATTGATATGTATGCCCTTTCCGATGACAAAGGATGAGAGCAGACTTACCGCGGCGCATGAGCAGATCTGTCTTGAGATAAAAAAATTGTTAGATAACGGCAGACAGGTGGCTTTTTTGACGATCGGAGATCCGACGGTTTACTCCACTTACCAGTATATCCATAAACGTGTGGTAAAAGGCGGCTATGAGGCACATATCGTAAACGGAGTCCCGTCTTTTTGTGCGGCGGCGGGGGCACTTGGAATATCGTTAGCGGACAATAAAGAAGAGATCCATGTGATACCGGCATCCTATGAGATAGGAAAAACAGCAGAATTTTCCGGAACCAGAATTTATATGAAGTCCGGGAAGAAATTAGGAGAATTAAAGCAGATGCTGCAAAAACAGCAAAAAGATAGCAGACTGGAAGTGTATTCGGTAGAAAACTGTGGTATGATGAATGAAAAAATAACCACAGAGGTGGAAAAGTTAGATGATACCTCCGGTTATCTTACCATTGTGATCGTAAAGGAGCATTGACCTTGGAAAATTCCTATCGTTATTTTGAAAACAGGGCATGTAAATATTATCCGTGTCATGAGGTGGAAAATGATGAGATGAACTGCCTGTTCTGTTTTTGTCCGCTGTATGAGAGAGAACACTGTCCGGGCAATCCGGAATATATTAACAGTAAGGGCAGAGTCATCAAATCCTGCATGCACTGCACATTTCCCCACGAAGCGGAAAATTATGATATTATCATGCAGTTTTTAAAAAAGAAAGCAGAGACGGAAAAATAAGTGACAGAAGAGAAATTTATTCATACTAATTTAAAAAACGAACTGACACACGTTTTCCTTGTGGAAATTTTAAAGCATTACCATTATGAGCAAAAAGATATGGAAATGCTAAAGGAAGTTGCAGGGGAACTGCGCGAATGCCTTGCCGGGGAGGAAGGATTTTACTGCATGACGAGGCGTCAGTGTGAACAGATCCTGAATCTGTGCAGAGAAGAAAATTATGCAATCGGGATATTTACGCTGGGGAGCAGGGTAGATGAGCTCGAGAACCGTTATAGCAGCACAGAGCGTTTAAGAGAAGCATATGCAGTTGAGACGATCTGCTGGGAGCTTTTGCGGAAAGGATATGACATGTTTCAGAGGTGGGCAGAGGCACATTTGAAACAGCGCCTTGAATCTTATCATTTTTTTGGCTCGGAGGAGGGGCTTCCTTTTGAAAAAATGGCACAGCTTTTAGCAGAGATGGGACAGAATCGGATTACCTGCAATCAGGCATACTGCATGGAACCCAAAAAAAGCGTGATGTTTTTAGCGGAACTTTCCGGTGGAAGTCTGAAAGTGGAATCTAAGCGGAATTTCCGGGAAAAATCCGGGGAAAGTTCCGGTGCAGGAGTAAAATGGAATGCTGCTGAAACAGAAAAATGTGGTGACAAAAGTACCGGAATCTGTGCATCCTGCAGCAATAAAGAATGTGCTTATCGAAGATAAAAAGATTGTTTTTTATAAAAAACATCCGAAAAACGTAGTAATAAATTTGGCAATTATTTCAAAAAACATCCGAAAAAACGGGTGTTTTTTTGTTTACCTGGTCAGTTCTACCTTATTCGAACATAATTTCGGATGGATGAATGGCTGATAAAAAACAGGACACATATCAAAAAATTGAGTAAAAATAAGCAAATTTTTTTTCGGGAAAACATGTATAAAAAATTTGACTTTTGGATATAACCTAAGTATGATATGTGCCTGTATCAAATGACGGCATTCGTCATGTTGACATATATGTATCATTCTTGAGGAAAGGAGCAAAATGAGAAAGAGAATATTGGGCGCGGCAGTGCTGTTTAGTTTTATCGTCAGTCTGACTGCAGCATCCAACATGAAAGAAGACGTAAAGATCAAAGAAGTTCCGGCAATGGAGGGACTTGCAGCAGGATCAATACGTTTTGCACATTCATTTACGCCAGAATCAGATGAAAAAACAGGAATCGAAAAAAAAGAAAGTATGATAGTAACATCTGCATATGATGATGATCTGATGCAGGAAAAAATAAGAACCACAAAAGAAACACAGATGGAGGAAACTGCACAGGCGGTGCAGGAAACTCCGGCAGAGCAGAATGCACAAACAGTGCAGGAAGCTCCGGCAGAGCAGGATGCACAAATCGTGCAGGAGACTCAGGCGGCACCGGCTACACCGGAAAACCGCTGGCATATCACTTTATCGCCGGATGAAACAGAGCTGCTTGCCAGGATCGTCTGGTTAGAATCACAGGGAGAACCGGTGAAAGGACAGCAGGCGGTTGTGGAGGTTGTGTTTAACCGTATGAGAAGTGATGTGTATCCGGATACACTTTATGAGGTTTTAAGCCAGAAAAATCCGGTACAGTTCTGTTCTTTTAAAAACAGGGACAGGGCAAAACCGACACAGTAGGAATATGACTCCATCCAGCAGGTGCTGGACGGAAAAACCAGAATATTAAGAGATGATACAATGTATTTTTCCACATTTCCGCTGACGGAACATGTGGAGGTCAAAATTGGTGGGCATTATTTTTGCTATTAGCACAACGGAAAAAGAACGGAACGGTCATGAAAATTTTTCAGACCGGGAAGTTCTTTTTTTGATATTAGAAATTGACTTCCCTCTGCGGAGAAATTATACTGATTCTTGGCACCGGAATGTCTGGGGAACGCGCATTTGATTGTTTATTGTTCCTGATGACAGTGTGTTTGAACGTGTACAATTTATTATAGAGTGAATTTTCAGCAAAAAAACAAGAATGGAGTTTCCATGGGAGATACAAGAAAAGAAGAAGCGGAGTTTAGTCTTCGCAAAAAATATCATAAGACAATATTTTCACGTTTTGCAAGAGCAATCAACACCTACCGGTTAGTGGAAGACGGCGATCATGTTGCAGTCTGTATTGCACAGGGCGGGAATGGACTGATCCTTGCAAAATGTTTTCAGGAGATAAAACGCCACAGAAAGATTGATTTCGAGGTGGATTTTTTTTCATTCGAAGAGGAGAATAACGGGAAATTTATCCGGATTGCAGAAGAGGCTGGTATTCCGGTGCAAAAACTCCATTCTGTGGATGACGTAAAAAACTCCGGCTATAATAAGTTAGCGGTGGCAGACTGCTATGAGGATGTGATAGAAATGATACTTACGGGCGTGCTGTATAGGGGAGAAATCAGTACTCTGATGCCAAAAGAAAAGGAGCGTGACTTTGGCGGCATAGAGGTTATCCGCCCGTTTTATCTGGTGCATAAGCAGGATCTGAAAGAATGGAATATGGAGTTTGGAATGGTAACAGGAACGAAAGAGGACTTTTCAGACCAGCAGGAAGAAGTAAAACGTCTGCTGGAGGAATTTGAAAACATAAATCCCGGAATTGCGGCAAATATCTTTAAAAGTGTGGAAAATGTAAATTTAAATACTGTGATTGCATATCATACAGGTATGGGACTTCACAGTTTTCTGGAAGATTACGAATAGTAACAAAAATAGGACTTTAGATACAGTTTATTTTGGTTTTCTATTTAAAACAGGAAATAAAACTGTTATAATAAAAAACAGGTTTCATAAAATCAGAGCAGCACAGTGAAAATGGATCGGAAAAGGAACATACTATGGAAAAACAGCGGGCAATTTTGGAGAGCGTTATAAAAGAAGAAATTGATTTTATTTCATATGTAGATCTGGCAGACGGGATGGTACATACCATCGTTACCAATGAGGATGCGGATGTTATGCCGCCAATAGATGGAGATTATCAGAAAGTCAATGATATGGCAATTCCAAAGTATGTACATCCGGAAGACAGAGAAATGTGCGAGAGGGAGTTTAGGCTGGAACGTCTGCAGGAAAATTTACAGAAAAAAGAACGTTTCGTCATTAATTACCGTTTGTTGTGCGGCGGGGAATACCGTCGGAAATCAATGAATATCCACTATTATGACAAGACAAAAATGACCCTTGTTTTTGTGCGCAGAGATGTTACGGATAATTATGAAGAAGAACAGAATCGCCAGAGAGAGATTTATGATGCAATGCTGGCGGCAAAGCGTGCGGATCGTTCCAAGAGTGAATTTTTAGAGCGCATGAGCCATGAAATCCGTACGCCCCTTAATTCAATTATCGGACTTTCCTATCTGAGCAGGGCAAATCTTGGCGATGAAAAAAAGGTTCTGGAAAATTTTGACAAGATTGAGATGTCGGCACAGTTTCTGCGTTCCTGTATGGATGATATTTTAAACCTTTCGCTCTTAGAGAGCGGCCGTGTTGCATTCCATGAGGAAAGTACGGATTTTGAAGCATTCCTCACACATATCGAGAAAGAGTTTTCAGATAAGGCGCAGGAGAAGAAGATTTCTTTTTCTGTACAGAGACGTGGTTCATTTGCGGATCAATATCTGTTTGACCGTGAAAAATTAAATGAGGCGCTGTCAGCGATTTTAGAAAACGCTGTAAAATATACACAGCCGGAGGGAAGCGTATTTTTTATTATAGAGCTTTTTACCAGAGGAGAACAGGAAACGATCTTCCGTTTCGAGATCCGGGATAATGGAATCGGTATGGAACAGAATTTTCTGCCGCACATTTTTGATGCATTTGCACAGGAAGATGACAGAAATACGACGTTAAGCGGTGGAACCGGATTAGGACTTACCATTTCCAAAAATATTATTGATTTTATGGGCGGTAAGATTGATGTGTACAGTGAGAAAGGAAAAGGCTCCGCGTTTGTCGTGACGGTTCCATTAAAGACTGCAAAAGAGGACAGACGGAGGACAGAGCGGACGACTTATCAGGAATATGATTTTTCCGGGAAAAGGGTATTGCTTGTCGAAGATAATGAAATCAATATTGAAATTACAAGAAACATTCTGATACATAAGAATTTTATGGTGGATATCGCTGAGAACGGAAAAGCGGGCGTGGAACAGTTTTTGAAGCATGAACCGGGATATTATGATGTGATCCTGATGGATATCCGGATGCCGGTCATGGATGGACTTGCTGCCACACGCTGTATCCGTGAATCGGATCATGCGGACAGTAAAACGGTACCGATTGTTGCGATGACCGCGAATGTATTTGAGGAGGATGTAAAAAAATCATTTGATGCAGGAATGAATGCCCACTTAAGTAAGCCGGTAGATATTAAACAGATGTATGCTGTTTTAGATGAGCTGATAACTGGTGATGGATTACTTTAAATGAGATGCATAATCTGACAGGTTCTGACCACACTATTGTTTAGGCGAGTCAATGTCAAGACGATATGCCGACGATAGATTTAAAATATGGAGGTGGAACATGAGCCAGTTATCAGAAAAAGAGTTATCCGTGTTAAATGATCTGCTGACCGAGGAGGATCTTCTGATCAAAAAATTCCAGATGCTTGCAGAACACACAGAGGATCAGGAAATCAGTGCAAAATTTACGGAGATTTCCCAGAAACATCAGGGACATTTTAACTC
>ERZ1673703.1849-NODE-1849-length-15225-cov-5.714041_pt1 | contig 15225 bp, 26 predicted proteins | sample MGYA00580233_ERZ1673703 | MGnify/ENA primary metagenome ERZ1673703 (study PRJEB41218, sample SAMN15661748) | gut metagenome | host: Homo sapiens | place: Canada: London | collected 2015-08-20/2019-03-30 | study: EMG produced TPA metagenomics assembly of... | reverse complement strand
ACAGTCGCTATTATATCAGGCTCAGTTCTGCTTGTCAAGAACTTTTTTCAGGCGTCTTCGCCCTTGTTGAGAGTATCATTAAATGCAGAAGAAACCGTTACGGTTTTTCCTGCATTATTTTTTTATCCGAAGGCAGGCGGAAGGAGGTTAAAACATTGAACGGATACAGTTATTTGACGCTGGAACAGCGCCGCGAGATCGAAAGAATGTATGCAGAGGGTGAACGCGTTGTTGACATTGCCGCCCGTCTGAAAAGGAGCGCCGCCGCTATCTACGAAGAGTTGAAGCGCGGCTATACGGGAGAGTTTGACGGCTACGCCCGCCCGAAGTACAGCGCCGATCTTGCACAAGCGACGGTGCAAGAGAATTTCCGACGCAGAGGAAACCGACGCGGCGCGAATTGCTGAAATACGAAAGGAGCTATTCAATATGAAGATGAAGAGGATCGCAAACAACGTGGCACTTCAAACGATCGGCTACGTAATAAGCGGATTTACGAACGTGTATATCTACGTTCGGGAATGCGGCTATCAGAAGCGGGACATTTACAGGGGCTTGTATAAGCACTTCGCACACGACGAAATGAACAAATACGCATATTGCAAGATCACGGAGCTTCGCGCCGATGAAAACGTGCTTTATATCGGCATTGAAGAGTAACGCGGGAAAGGAGCTATTCGGAATGAGTACAACACGATACAAAATCCGTTTATGGGAATACGACGGCGGAGCGTCCGTCGCAAACGCCGTTACCTTCGACAGCTTCGAGGAAGCGGAAGCGCGGTTCAATGATCTTCGCGTTTCGGAGGAAATGCCGTGCGTCGAGTTCATCAAAGAGCGGATCGCGAACGGGTGCATTATAAGCGACGAAGTTTTGAACGTTCGGCAGTTCGCTTCGGTATTTGACACTATCACGAAGGACAAGCCCACGCTGGCGGGCTTCCTTCGTTCCCTTCCGGTCATAGAAGCGCCGTGGGACGCGGCTTTTCAGAAGCGTTATTGCTCTTCCTGCACGGCGGAGAATTGCGACGCTTGCGCGAATGAGCAGTTCCGGAACAATCCGGAATGGTGGCTTTCCCTTCCGGCGGCGGAGGTGGAACAATGACGGCGGATCGGGCGCGCGGGGCGCTTGCCGTCCTGCAAGACGCGGACGGGAAGTTTATTTGCGAAGTGCCTTGCGGTTACATAGTCGAGCAGAAAGCCCGCGCACACAAGCCCCGGCGGATACAGGCACAACGACGGCGGCGGGCAATGCTTCGCCGTCGCGTCGCCCTTACGGTTGCATTGCTGACCGTTGCCGCCCTTCTTGCGGCGCTTATGCCGTGGAGCGGGAGCGGTGCGGCGGACAAGCCGAAGGACACGACAGCCGGAACGCTTGAAGAGGTACACCAGCCGACCGCCGTTCTTCTTCCTTCGAGCGGGACGGTGGCGGAATATGTGCCGAACGCGGCGGAGGTTGAAGCCCTTGCAAAGCTGATCTACGGCGAAGCGGGGATCGTTCCTTCTACGACGGAGCAAGCGGCGGTTGTATGGTGCGTTCTGAACCGCGTTGACGATCCGCGCTTCCCCGACACGGTGCTGGAGGTTATCGAAGCGCCCTATCAGTTCAGCGGCTACGATCCCGAATATCCCGTGAAAGAGGAATTCGCCCTTCTTGCGGCGGACGTGCTGACACGATACCGCGCGGAGCGAGACGGCGAAGAAAACGTCGGGCGGGTGCTTCCGGCGGAATACTGCTTCTTCACGGGCGACGGGCGGCGCAATCACTTCACGACGGAATGGAAAAGTACGGATTGCTTCGGCTGGACGCTTGAAAGCCCGTACACAGATTGAAAGGAGCGGCACACATGAAGGACAACAAAAGCGGCTGGCAGTTCCCGAAGGCGCTTGAAATTATCAAGTGCAAGGAAGGCAACAAAGAGTTTATGAAGGAGCGTCCGGCGCGTCGCCCGTTCGGAAACACCGTGCTTATTTGCGAATATCCGATCGACGACACAGCGGCGGAAGAGCCGAACGCGAAGTTGATTACATGGCGGCTTGCAAAGCGCGCCGCGCGGGACTTCTTGCGCGTTTCCTTTATGCCTTCGGCTATCGTATCGGCGGCGACGCATGGCGGGAAAACCGCCGTCCGCGTCTACGGTAAATATTAAAACACACGAAAGGAGCTATTCAATTATGTTCAGCAAGAAAAAGACCGAATGCCGCGTTTGCGGCTATCGCTTCACACCGGAGCGGGAAAACATCTACACGGCGGAAGAACCGCGTTCTATGGCGGATATGCTGACGAAAGCGCCGACGCGCTTTTCGGCGGTTGATTGTCCGGTTTGCGGTTGCCAAATCGCGCTGGCGATCCGCGCGCCGCGCATTGACTTTCCGGCTATTGTAGAACGGCACGACGCGGACGCAGAGGAAACGGAGGGCGGCGAAGATGAAGATTAAAAGTATCGCCGCTATATGCAAAAAGAACAAGAATATTGCGATCTTCGAGCGGTACAGCGACGACGGCGACATATTAACGCAGTACATCGGCGACGGATCGGCGGTTTATCCGGTTGTCGGGCTTCCACAGCTTGACAAAGAAAGCCTTTTGACGATCTTCGACGTTCCGGAGAAAGACCGCGACAATTACTTCGTGAAAACGCTGGGCGTTCCGGCGGGTATCAGTTTCGAGGACACAGACGAAACGGAAAGACACGTCGAGCGGGAAGGAATTTCGATCATCTATTCCGGACGAACCTTGAAGCCGATCCGCACAACGCGCGGGCTGGTATTCATCGAAAGCCGCTATCTTTCGCCCGTTGCTGACGTGCTGGACGTGCTGGAGCTTTACGAACGCCGCACGGCGGAGGGAGCGCCCTACATTGTTGCGAAGGCGGGCTTCCTGCTTCAAGCGGTGATTATGCCCTATGACGTTATCAACCAGCAGTTCGTGGAGAGCTTGCAGGACTTAACGCGGGAATGCGAATTTTCCCTTTCCGAGAAGGAACGCAGGGAACGCGAAGCCCGCGACCGCTTCACATTCACCGAACCGGAACAATGTTCCTTGAACGTCGATCCGGACACGGGCGAGGTTGTCGAGGAAAGCGAGGTGGCGGACAATGCCTAAAATGACGGTACGCGTTATTCTGAAAAGCGGCGTTGAATTCTCCATCAAGTGCGATAAATTCACGCTTACGCGAAACGGCTTTCAACAGGTAACGGGCTACAACATCGAAGGGATCACGGAGAACAAGCCCGTTTATTTGGACTTTGAGCAGGTGGCGGCGGTTGTTCGCGTATTCGCCGACGAAAAGCCGGAAACGGACGACACGCCGGAGGAAAAGCGGCTTTTCACGGAAACACCTATGCAATGCCCGTTTTGCGAAGGCGAAAACAGTAATGCGCGGGTATATGAGGACAAACAGAACAAGGAATATTTCGTATATTGCCCGAAGTGCGGCATTGAAACGAAGGACACCTTCACCAGCAAGGCGAAGGCGGTAAAAGCCTTCACAGAGGGCAAAACGAAAAAGGTTACAGGAAGCGAGGTGGCGCACGAAAGAACGCGGCGCTTCTATCCTCTAAAAATATGTGCTGGTGTACGCCGCAAGACTTCTTCGACAAGCTGAACGCCGAATTCGGCTTCGTGCTTGATCCGGCGGCGACCGACAAGACGGCGAAATGCTCTTTGTATTACACACCGGAAACGGACGGGCTTTCGCAAAGCTGGGATCGCGGCGGCGCGGTATTCTGCAATCCGCCTTACGGACGCGAGATCGGCAAGTGGGTTCAAAAGGCTTTCGAGGAAGCGCGGGGGGGGTATCCGATTGTTTTACTTATCCCAGCGCGGACAGACACAGCATATTTTCACGATTACATTTACGGGAAAGCGGAAATCCGCTTCGTGCGCGGGCGGTTACGGTTCACGGACGACGACGGGAACGCCGCCGATCCCGCGCCATTCCCTTCAATGGTAGTTATCTATAACGGGGAGCGGGTGAAGGAATGAGCGATAAAAAGAAATGCCCGTTTTGCGAAGCGATCGCGCTTCAACGGTTCATTGAAGAACACCACAGCAAGCCCGCAGGGTTCGGAATGGCTTTATCCGCCGCGCTTGTTTCCTACGCAGTAGTAAACGGGCGCAAATGCGGACGGACAACGGATTACATGAAGGACGGCAAGGGCTACCCGCTCAATTATTGCCCTTCGTGCGGAAAGCGGGTGAAGAATGAATAACCGACAGGAAAAGCCGCCATTGAAGTGCTTGCTGGGCATTGATCCGGAGAAAACGCAGAAATGCAAGCCTTCGGAATGCGCTTCTTGCGGCTGGGAAGCGGCAGAAGCCGCACGGCGGCGGGAGTACGTGAAGGAACACGGCTTGACGCTATGCGCCGACGGCTTCCGGCGGCTGATTATCAAGAAGGAGAACGACATGGCGATACCATACAAGGAATGCCCGCATTGCGGCGCACATCTTGACAGCGGCGAAAAATGCGATTGCCGCGCGGCGGAAGCCGACGGCAACGCCGAAAAAGAATTGAAAGAGAGGACAAAGGACAATGACAATTAACGAGTTCGCGGCAGAGGTTCACAAGAACGCCGTTGACCACGGATGGTGGGAAGGTGAAAGAACGTTTCCGGAGATCGTGGCGCTTATTCATTCGGAGGTATCCGAAGCGCTGGAGGAATACCGCGACGGGAAACCGCTTCTTTATTTCCCCCTGCAACGCTGGCGGCGTTTGTTGCGAAGAGGACGGAAGCGCGCATTGCGGAAGCCGCCCTTACGATCCGGAAAATCCGAACGCCCGTTGTTCCGCGCAGAGCAAAAAGCCCGAAGGGATCGCGGCGGAGCTTGCCGACGTGATTATTCGCGTTCTTGATTATTGCGCGTATGCCGGAATTGACATTGAAAACGTGCTGGAGGTAAAGCACGAATACAACAAAAGCCGCCCGTATCGGCACGGCGGCAAGAAGTGTTAATCATGGCGGAGCGGGAAAACTGCCTTCCGTATTATATCGCGGGTGAGTTTGAAGGTATCGCCGTACTGGAAGCCGCGACAAGCGGGCTTCAAAGTGCCGAAGTATCAAACATGGAAAGTGCCATCGAATATCTGCACCGGAAGCGGAACGGCGGCGGGGGTTCTTGGTGGTACAAGCATATTCAACGAGCGGGCGCAGAAAGCGCCGCAGGAAAGGAGCTATTCAATATGAAAGAGAACAAACACGGCTTCGAGCCGAAACAGGAATTCACGATGGGCGGGATCGCTTGGACGGTCATTCAGACGGGCGCGGATTGGGTGAAGTGCATTGCTTCCGATTGCGTCGAGGAACACGCCTTCGATGAAGGGAACAAGAACGACTTTGCCGCTTCTTCCCTTCGTGCCTATCTGAACGGCGAATTCTTGCGCCGTCTGATTAAGGCGGGCGCGCCGGAAGAAATGTTCGAGTATTTCAACATCGACTTGACCGCAGACGACGGCTTGAAGAATTACGGCGGCGATCGCGTCCGGATCGGGCTTATCACTTGCGAGGAATACCGCCTTTTGCGCGGCAACATTCCGGCGCTTCCGGATCGTTGGTGGTGGACGGCTACACCGGACAGCCCGATAAATTCTTTCGTCCGCCGCGTCTTTTCGGGCGGCTCTTTGAACTTCAGCTACGCGTACTTCGGCTCGGTGGCGTTCGCCCGCTTTGCAATCTCAAATCTGAAATCTTGGTATCGTACTTAAACGGCGAGAACGCAGAGGAACAGAAGAAGCGCGCCGAAGCCGTCGATATGATGAAGCATATTGCCGCCGCGTGGGACATCGACGCGGAAGAGGTTTTCGGGAGGGCTGACGAATGACAATGTATCAATTCATGGTGAACGCCTTTTATATGCTTTGCGGCGTTGCTTGCGTCGCCGCTTCCGTTGTGATCGTCTACATCGTTTTGAATGTGCTTTTCAGAGCGCTTCGGAGGGGCGGCGGGAACAATGGCAGATATTAAGATCGACGAAGAATTGCTTTTGCGCGCAGGGCTGGGGATCGGCTACGCGTTCGCGCCATTCTTTCGGGGCATTTTAGAAGGCGTTGAAGATTACACGATCGAACAGGCGGCGCGGGAAATGCAGGAAGAACACGACGCGCAGGAAGCCGAAGAGGGCTTGAAACGTCCGGTTGAAAAAACGCTGATCGGCGATTGCCGGAAGTGCTGGTGCGATCAATGCGCGAAGCTGGAACAATGCGTTCACTTGCGCGAAGGCGCGCTTCCGGACGGGGTACGCCCGTTCCCTTGCGTCGGGTGCGCGGACGGAATGCGCTTCAAGCCTTGTGAAGAAGAACGGTGCGCCGACTTCGAGCAGGGCGCAGGATTTAATAACGGCTGACAAAACAAAAAAAGAGAACGTCCGGTTGCGACGTTCCGGACGTTCTCTTTTCCTCTTACATAGCTGTAAAAGGAGCTATTCAATATTAAAATTATAGCATTTTACGGCGCTTTTGTCAAGGAAGGGCGGCGGGATTATGCAGAGGGTTAAAAGACGTATTTTTTCGGGCGTTGTATGTGAACAAGAGGTTTACACCGTATCCGATCGAGCGAACATCAAGAAAGCTGAACCGCGACCGCGCTTCAAGGACGACGAAGAGCGCGCGCAACACCGGATCGGCATATCAAAGCGGAGACACCAGCGGCTGGTTAATGAAAACTTTTCGCCGCTTTCCTTATATAGTACGCTGACGTTCGACGACGACAGCGAAGTTCATACATTCAGCGAAGCGCGCAGAATACGCGACAATTACTTCCGGCGGCTTCAAAGGGCTTGTCCCGACGCGAAGATCATTATTTACATGGGGCGCGGAAAGTCTACGAACCGAATTCATTTTCACATGATTTCGGACGGCATACCGGAAGAAACGATCAGCGGCAAGTGGAACGACGGATCAGTAATCCATATTCGGCACTTGCGCGAACACAATTATTATAACGGCGTTGACTACGGGCAGGATTACACGGGGCTTGCGGATTACCTCTTCAACCATTGGACACCGGAACAGGGCGGACACCGTTGGAAGGCAACGCGCAATCTTCGCCAGCCGGAGAAGGAAGCGCCGACGCTTGCGCTTCGGACGTATACGGAAAAGAAAGCACCGATCGCGCCGAAGGGTTACAAGCTGGTGGAAGCCCGCGCGACGAAGTGGGGCTACATATATTATAAATATGTACGCGAACCGGAGAAACCGAAACGCCGGAAGAAACGCGAATAGCGGGAACGCCCGAAGGGGCGCAATAAAAAGCCTTGTAAATGTGTAAAGTTTTACGACCAGCGCTTTCCCTTCCGGAAGATTGATTTTATTTATTCCCCGTCGCCCGCTTTTCAGAGATCACGAACGCGCGCATTGTCAAGGGTGCGAAGCACGGCGAAGCCGCTTGCCCTTGATAATGAAAGCGCGGGAGTGATAAAAGCGGGAAGGCGGCGGGGATATAAAATCAATCGTGAAGGATCGGTTCGGAACACGGATCGAGGAAGCCCACCGGATCGCCGATAGATTTATTCCTTTAAGCCCGTTCCCCCCAGCGGGGGGCGGAGGGGGGAGAAAAAGAAAGAAGGTAAACAACGTATGCTTGAATTGAACAAGCTGTATAACATGGACTGTATGCAGGGAATGAAAGAGTTTCCGGACGGCTTCTTCGATCTTGCGATCGTTGATCCGCCTTACGGTATCGGCATAGACGGACAGAAGAAGCGCGTATGCGGCAATCCGAAGCATAACCGGAAAGAGCATATCCGGAAAAGCTGGGACAAGACTATTCCCCCGCCCGAATACTTCCGCGAATTGGAACGCGTTTCAAAAGCGCAAGTGATATGGGGCGGAAATTACTTCGTTCCGTATCTTGAACAAGGACATAAAGGCTGGCTTGTATGGGACAAGGGGCAACACGGCTTGACAATGAGCGATTGCGAATTAGCGTATACCAGCTTCGACACGCCGACGCGCGTTTTTGTCTGCAATCGCGTTGAATTGCTGAACGACGGGACAATTCACCCGACACAAAAGCCCGTGAAGCTGTATTCGTGGGTTCTTTCCCTCTTCGCCCGAAAAGGTATGAAGATATTGGACACACACGCCGGAAGCGGAAGTTCCTTGATCGCTTGCTATCGTCAAGGCGGGCTTGATTTCGTCGGCTTTGAGATCGACGAAGATTATTGCCGCGCGGCAAATGAACGGCTGGAACAGGAACAAGCACAAATCCGGCTTTTTGATCTCTTGGAGCAGGAAGAACGGAAAGCGCAAGCAACGCTTTTTACGAAATGAAGGGAGGAAACACAATGCAGGAAAAAAGGACGCTATATCTTGCCGGAAAGATCACGGGCGATCCGTATTATTTCACGAAGTTTTACAACGCGCAAAAGAAGCTGGAGGAAGGCGGCTTCATCGTCGTAAATCCGGCGCTTCTTCCGGCGGAGGGCTTCACGTGGGAAGCCTATATGCGTATGTCCGGCGCTATGCTTGCAGAGTGCGCCGAAGTCTGCTTTCTTCCGGACTGGAAAGAGAGCAAAGGCGCAAAATATGAATTCGGCGAAGCAATGGCGCAGAACAAGCCGTTTTTTCTTCTTCGCTGATTGGGAACGGGAGGGATCACAGAATGCAGAAAAATAAAATGCCCGTTCCGACGGAAGCGCAAGAGCAAATGACGCTGTTTTCGTGGGCGGCTATGCAAAGCGGGAAATATCCCGAATTGAATTTGCTTTATCACGTCCCGAACGGCGGGAGCAGACACAAGGCGGAAGCGGGACGGCTTCGGGCGGAGGGCGTGAAAGCGGGCGTTCCCGATCTATGCTTGCCCGTCGCGCGCGGGCAATATCACGGGCTTTACATAGAGCTTAAACGGCAACGCGGCGGCAGGACAAGCGATCATCAATCGGAGTGGCTGGACGCTCTTTCGGCGCAGGGCTACAAAGCCGCGCTTTGCTACGGCTGGGAACAGGCGGCGGGAACAATTATCGAATATCTAACCGGAGGTGGCACACATGACTAAAAAGCAAACAGAGCTTTCCGAAGAGTTGCGGGAAGCCGTATTTGAAGCCGCGCGCGCAGGGACGGCGGAAGCATACACACAGAACACGGGGTACGTAAATTACTTCAAGGCAATGGAAACATTGCTGTATAACTACAAGAAGCTGGCGGCGCTTGTAGCCGATGAAGAAGCGTATTGCGAAGTTGAGTATCACGCGGGACGAAAGACGTTTTCAACGACACCACAGGCAAAAGGCTTTATTCAGCGCAAGACGGAAGCGGAGATCGTCGAGGAAATGCGAGAGGAAAAACAAAAGCAGTTCAAAGAAACGAAATCCGGCTTTGACAGCTTGACACGCGCTATTTCTCTTTTCGAGGGGCATAAAGAATTCGTTGTGATCCGGCTTTACTATTTCGGCGAGGACATCAACGGCAATCCGCGAGAGGGCGGAACGGCGACGTGGGAAGAGATCGCGGAAGAGCTTTCCGACGCGGGCATTCTCAAAGAGATAAAGACGGCGCGCCGCTGGCGGAATAAGATCGTCAACGATATGGCGGTATGTGTATTCGGCATTCCGGCGGCGGTATCAGCGGCGACATACCGGAAAGCCGTTGACAAATGACCAAAACGCGACCAAACAATGCACCTTGTCCGCGACGCTTACGCGTGATATAATAATTACGCTGAATTATTGCGAATTGAATAGCGCGGGATAAAGCCTTTTGCGTGATACGCGGAAGGCTTTTTCTTTTGCTCTTTTGCACAGACTTTTCCACAGGAAGGAGGATAACCGCATGAAGCCGTGGGCGGAAAGGTTCTACAATTCGGACGCTTGGCGTTCATGCCGCGACAGCTTCTTGAAGTCGAAGGGCTACTTGTGCGAACGCTGTTCAACGCCGGACGATCCAGTAACCGCGAAGATCGCACATCACAAAACATACTTGACGAAGCAGAATATCAACGATCCATACATAGCGCTTTCGTGGGATAATCTCGAAGCGCTTTGTCAAGATTGCCACAACAAAGAACACCACCGGAACGACAAGAAAAAACGGTACGCATTCGACGAAGCGGGAAACCTCATATCCCCCCCTATTCGCTCAAAGTTTAGGGAGGGTTCGACACCGAGGGCGGGAGATTAAAAATACTCCGCAGGCGCGCGCATAACGGGTGTACGCGTTTAAGGGGGTGTGGGTTGACCGGAAAAGGGGGTGATATTTATGGCGACAAAGAAGGACTTGACGAAAGAAGAAAAGATCAAGCGGGAGTTTTCCCGATTGAAGCGCATTTTCAAAGACTTGGACAAAAACAAGTTGCAGACCGTCGAAAGCCTTATCAAGAACGCGGCGTTCATGGCGGTATCCCTTGAAGAATTGCAAGAGATCATCAACGAAGAGGGATACACCGTCGAATACCAAAACGGCGCAAATCAGAGCGGGACGAAGCAAAGCGACGCGGTGAAAACACATATCGCCATGACAAAAAATCACGCCGCTATTATCAAACAGCTTTGCGATCTTGTACCGCCGGAGAAGAAAAAGGAAAGCCGTTTACAGGCGTTACGGGACGAATAAAAATGCCCTTTTCAAATTACATTTACGAGTATTACGACGGCATTTCTTCCGGAAATATAACCGTCGGCAAGTGGGTTCGCCTTCTGTATGAATACATCGTGAAGGGGCTTCAAGAAGGGCTTTTCACCTTCAACGCGAAGAAGGCAAACAAGGCAATTCGGTTCATCGAAAACTTTTGCCATCATTGCGAAGGGCGCACAGACCTTTTGAAGCTGGAGTTGTGGCAGAAAGCCGCCGTTTCCGTTATGTTCGGGATCGTCGAAGAGGACGGAACGCGCGTCTTTCGCGAAGTGTTTATTGTGATCGGGCGCAAGAACGGCAAAACGCTTTTTGCGTCCGCCGTCATTGCGTACATGGCGTATCTTGACGGAGAATACGGCGCGAAAATATATTGCCTTGCGCCGAAGCTGGAGCAAGCGAACATCGTTTACGATAATTTCTATCAGATGATTAAAAAAGAACCGGAGCTTTCCGACCTATCGAAGAAGCGCCGTTCTGATATTTACATCGAAGAAAGCAATACCGCGATCAAGCCGCTTGCGTTCAACGCGAAGAAATCCGACGGCTTCAATCCGCATTTAGTCGTGAATGATGAAGTCGCGTCGTGGCGCGGCGACGGCGGCTTGAAGCAGTACGAAGTTATGAAATCCGCGCTTGGCGCGCGCCGCCAGCCGATGATCCTTTCGATCTCAACGGCTGGTTACGAAAACGACGGTATCTTCGACGAATTGATGAAGAGATCGACCGCGTTTTTGAAGGGCGGAAGCAAGGAACGCCGCCTTCTTCCCTTGCTTTACATGATCGACGACGTGGAGAAATGGAACGACCTTGAAGAGCTTAAAAAAGCAAATCCGAATATGGGCGTTTCCGTTTCGCCGGACTTCTTCAAAGAGGAAATCGCCGTCGCCGAAATGAGTATGTCGAAGCGGGCTGAATTCCTTACGAAGTATTGCAATATCAAGCAGAATTCTTCCGTCGCGTGGCTTGATTACGTCGTCGTTGACGGCGCAGGAATTCACGCGAAGCTGGAGGATTTCAAGGACAGCTACGCCGTGGGCGGCATAGACCTTTCGCAAACAACAGACTTGACCGCCGCTTCCGTAGTGATCGAGCGTGACGGCGTTCTATATGCCTTCGCACAATTCTTTATGCCAGCGAACCGCCTTGAAACGGCGCAAGCGATCGACGGCGTACCGTATGACATCTTCGTAAAGCAAGGGATCGTCAAGCTATCCGGCGAAAACCACGTCGATTATCACGACGTTTACGAATGGTTTTCTATGCTTCGGGATCAGTACGGAATATATATCTTGAAGATCGGATACGACCGCTATTCCGCGCAATATCTGATCGACGAATTGAAGAATGCGGGCTGGCAGACGGACGACGTTTGGCAGGGTGAAAACCTTGCGCCCGTGATCCGTGAGTTTGAAGGCGTTATCAAGGACGGCAATTTCAAGATTGCCGAAAATAACTTGCTGAAAGCGCACTTCCTAAACGTCGCATTGAAGCACAACATGGAAACACGGAAATTCCGTCCCGTGAAGATCGAACAGCGGGCGCGAATTGACGGCTTCGTTTCCGTGATCGACGCGCTGACCGTGCGGCAGAAATATTATAACGAAATCGGCGAAATGCTCAAAAATGCGGGGTGATAAAAACATGGGAGTTTTTGAAACTATCTTCCGGAAGCCGAAAGCCGACTTGAAGGCGGAAGGCTATTTCAAAATGCTAAACGGGTACACGCCCGTTTTCAGCAACGCGCCGGAAAGTATTTACGAAATGGAGCTTACGCGCGCGGCGATACATTCGTTCGCGTCCTTCGCTTCAAAGCTGAAACCGGAGATCAGCGGCACGGCGCAAAAGAACCTTGAACGGACGTTACAGTTCAAGCCTAATCCGTTCATGGATACATCGAAGTTCATTTACAGGATCGCGACGATCCTTTCGGTGAATAATACTTGCTTCATTGTTCCGATTGAAGATGAATTCGGCGGGCTGATCGGGTATTATCCCCTGCTTCCTCAACGGTGCGAAGTTATCGAGTATAACAACGTTCCGTTTTTGCGCTACACCTTCGGGAATGGGCAGAAAGCCGCGATTGAGTTTGAACGCGTCGGCGTAATGACGAATTTTCAGTACACAAACGATTTCTTCGGCGAGAGTAACGCCGCGCTTCGTCCTACAATGCAGTTGATCCATACACAAAATCAAGGAATTATCAACGGCGTTAAAAATTCGGCTTCTATTCGCTTCTTGGCGAAGGTTGCAAATATGTTGAAGCCGGAGGACATCACGAAGGAACGAAAGCGCTTCACGGCAGATAACCTTTCGGCGGAAAATCAATCGGGAATGGTGATCTACGACGCGAAGTTTGCTGACGTGAAGCCGATCGAAAGCAAGCCGTTCACGGTCAACGCCGCGCAGATGGCGCAGATCAATGAAAACGTGTTTAACTACTTCGGCACGAACGCGGGCATTCTGCAAAACAAATACACGGAGGACGAATGGAACGCGTATTACGAAGGCAAGATCGAGCCTTTCGCGATCCAGCTTTCGCTTGTTATGTCGAATATGACGTACACGGCGCGGGAATTGTCCTTCGGGAACGCGATCACGTTTACCGCGAACCGATTACAATACGCAAGCAATCAAACGAAGCTGAATATCAGCACACAGTTATTTGACCGCGGCTTGCTGAACCGCAACGGCGTTATGGACGTTTGGAACATGGCGCACGTTGAGGGCGGCGAGAAATATTATATCCGCAAGGAATACGCGGAAGTTTCAGAATTGGGAAAGGAGGTTACACCAAATGCCAAAAAAGACGGATCGGGAGTACCGAACAATGATCCAGCCGCTATTGATCCCGACGGCGGCGGAGAAGCGAATTGATACGGATTTCTACGTGGAGGGCTACGCAACAACGTTCGACAAGCCCTATTTGCTGTATGAGTGGGACGGGAACAAATATTACGAGAGGATCGACCGGAACGCCCTTGCGGGTGCGGATATGTCCGACGTAATCATGCAGTATAACCACGAAGGAAAGGTGCTTGCCCGCCTTTCCAACGGGACGCTGGGCGTTGAAGCTAACGATAACGGGCTTTTCACGTTCGCGGACTTGTCAAAGTCGCGCGCGGCGCAAGATATGTTCGAGGAAATCAAGAACGGACTTGTTACGAAAATGTCATGGGCTTTCCGCGTATCGGAAGATAGCTACGACCGCGACACACGCACACGCACGATCTTGAAAATTGCGAAGGTTTACGACGTTTCGGCGGTATCCATTCCGGCGAACGCCGATACCGATATTTCGGCACGATCCTATTTCGACGGAGTGATCGAGAGGGAACAGCAGGAGCGGCTGGAACGCCGGAAGAAACTTTTGAAAATCAAACTAATGACGGAGGTTTAACACAATGAGAATTAAAGAGATCGAAGACCGCCTTGCGGCTATCAAGCAGGAGATCGAACAGCGCGGCGACGCTATGACCGCCGCAGAGATTGACGCGCTGGAGCAGGAAACCACACAGCTTACCGAAGAGCACGCCGGACTGATTGCCGCCGCCGAGAAGCGCAACGGCATTCTTGACAATATCGCGAAGGGCGCGGGCGTTGTTATCCGCACTTTCCAGCAGACCGACAACAACGGGGGTGCTACTACTCCGGACAATCCTTCCGCTACGCCGGAATATCGTTCCGCGTGGCTGAAAAACATTGCCGTAAGAAGCGGAATTTCCCTTCTTGGCGATATGTCCGCAGAGGAACGCGCCGCATTTACCGCAACGACCGCAAACAGCGCCGCAGTTGTACCGCCCGCAACGCTCAATATGATTATTGATCTTGTTGAGAGTATGTCCCCTATGCTGGAGGACGCAGAACATTCCGGCATGACTTCCGGTTTCGGCGTTCCCCGCCGCAAGTCTATTAAGGCTGGCGACGCGAAGGGCGTTGCAGAGGGTACGGCAAACGACGACGAAGAGAACGAATTTGATCTTCTGTCCCTTGAAGGTATCGAGATCAAGAAACACGCTGTTCTGTCCCGCAAGATGAAGTTTAAGTCTATCGACGCGTTCGAAGCTTGGCTGGTGAATGAGCTTGCGGAGCGTATCGCCGTAGCGAAGAACCGCGTTATCCGCAATCGTCTTGACGGCGTTGCGCCCGACGGCGGTTCTGCTATCGCGGGCGCGGGCATTGCCACCGCCAACATTCTGACCGGACAGAAGTACACAGACGCGGCTATTCGCGGAATGTTTGCACTGCTGAAAGGCAAGGGCGAACGCGTTATTTACGCGAATAACAAGACCATTTGGAACAACCTTGCGGGCATTGAGGACGGCAACAAAAACAAGTTGTTTGTTCCTAACAGTATGGTTGATCCTATTACTGCGGGGCGCATTTACGGCGCTTCCGTGAAGGTTGATAACGAAATCGCGGACAACGTTATTTACCTTGGCACAAAGGGACAGGTTATCGCGAACGATTACGATGAGCTGGAAATCTTCTCCGCAATCGAGCCTAAAACCGCGAACGAGGTTAAGACCGCGTACAGCTTGTTTGACGCTGGCTTGAAAAATCCCGAAAGTTTCGTGAAGGCGACATTCGTCACTGCTTAATAGCGGGAGGGCTGACAAATGCTTGACAAGGTAAAGCTGGCGTTGCGGTTGAGCGG
>ERZ1673703.1838-NODE-1838-length-15293-cov-13.248786_pt1 | contig 15293 bp, 9 predicted proteins | sample MGYA00580233_ERZ1673703 | MGnify/ENA primary metagenome ERZ1673703 (study PRJEB41218, sample SAMN15661748) | gut metagenome | host: Homo sapiens | place: Canada: London | collected 2015-08-20/2019-03-30 | study: EMG produced TPA metagenomics assembly of... | reverse complement strand
AAACCTGACCCTCTGTGCATCCAAATTCCGATACAGCACATACCCCGCCGGGCACGCCGTGTCCGCCTTTTCCAGCGTGGTCGTATCCACCGGCACGCCGTCCGCTGCCAGCACCCAGTCTGCCGCGTCCAAATCGGTATATGCCCTGCCCGGGTACTCCGGCCCGACGGCCTCGGCGGTCAGGTCCAGCACGCCGTCTGCCAGCGCACCGCTCTGCAAAAGCGTCTCATACTCGACGATATAGACATCCCGCGCGACATACGTTTCTATGAGCTGGCTGTCCCGCTGGCGCACGCCGTAGGGGATAAACAAAACTCTGCCGTCCAGCTCTGCCAGCGCGTCGTTCAGCGCCGACGCCTGCTGTGCGGTCCCGGCAGGGACCTCATACGTCCAGCGGTTGATGCGCCACTCGCCCGCGTAGCACAGCACGCAGAGCACCAGCGCCGCACCGGCCAGCACGCGGCGGCCCCTGCGGCGCACCAGCAGCACGCCCAGCACGGCCACGCCAACCGCAATCACTGCACGCCACACCGCCAGCCACGCCCCCTGCCCCAGCACGGGCAGGCGGTCCGTGCGGTCCGCCACGAAGTCAAACCACTGCAAAAGGGTGTTGTCGCCCGCGCCCGCGCCGATGGCCCGGCAGGCGGTCACGAACAGCACGCCCCAGGCTATCGTCAAAACCGCCAAGATCCGGCGGCGCGTTTTGGTCAGCTTTTCATCCAGCGTGTCCAGCGTCACCGTCAGCAGCGGGATCAGCAGCGGCTCCAGATACCGCGTATGCTGCCGCGGCGACGGCGAGCCTAAATCCTCGCGCACCGTGATGGACCACGCAATGACCGCCACGCCGATGCCAAGGGACAGCAGCAAAAAGAGCGGCAGCTGGGTGCGGCGGGCATCGCTGCCCCTGCGCGGGCGGTGCAGCCCGCAGAGCGGCAGCAGCACCGGGAACACCCAGAACGCCAGCACGGCAAACAGCGCGTCGCACACCAGCGCAAACGGCAGAAAGCGCCACTGCTCCGCCGTCAGCCAGCCGGTCTGGTTGTAGGAGTTGCCCAGCCCGCGGAACAGCGTCGCCTTGGCCAGCAGAAAGCAGACCAGAAAGCTGCCCAGCAGCGCGGCATTGCAGGCCAGCTCCGCCCGCCACGACGCCTTGTCATGCCACCAGACCCACGCGCGCACAAGCACCCAGGCGATCAGATAATAGAGCGCGACCTCCTTGTTCAGATACAGCAGGTAGCAGAACGCCCCCGCCGCCGCGCACCAACCCACGCGGGCCTTCGGCTCTGCCAGCATCGCCCGCAGGAAAAAATACACCTGCCACAGCGACAGCGGCAGAAACACCGTCTCGCTCATAAACGTACTCGCAGCGGACATCGTGGGCAGCACCGCCGTAACGCCGACGAGAAACGCCGTGCGGCGGCGGTTCATGCCCATGGCCCGTGCCAGCGCATAGGCCGGGAACACCGCGCTTGCCATATATACGGCGTTCAGCCAGCCGATGGCCGTGATCTGCGCGGCGGTGGTTTTCAGCAGCAGCGCCGGCAGGATGCAGAGCGGGTATAGAATTTTCTGGTAGTCGCTGGGCATATTGCGCACCCGCAGTCCGCGCCCCTGCAAAAGGCTGCGCGCCACATCCAGATACCGCAGCTCGTCGCTGTAGACGGCCAGCTCCCGCGGGTAGCTGCTCAGCATCCCGTACACAACGGCGCACACCGCAAACAGCATCACGACCCACAGCCAGCCGTTTCTTTTTTTAGAAAGCATACACGCCCCCTTTTCTCTAAAAAGCCTTCCCCCGCGGGGGAAGCCCGAGCGGTCGATAAACTTAATGGGAATATTGCAAACTTTCGGTAGATTTGTAGGGAACGGTCTTGACCGTTCCGTGCTGCCTTGCCAAAAGCACGACGCGACGGGAAAACCGCGCGCCATTCGGCGCGATTTTATGCGCTGCGCGCGGCCAGATGTGCGGATGGGTCAAGACCCATCCCTACAAATCTTCCGGTAACAGGCTTTTTCTACAAGCTAAGCTTCCCCCTCGGGCGAAGCCTTTTTCCCTCACTTCAGCTCAATATAATACACCGGGCACCGTTCCCCGTCGGTCACAAACTCGATTTTTTCCACGTCCAGCGTGTCCTCAGCCAGGGCACGCAGCTCGTCGGCGTCGTAAATGTAGCCGTACAGCAAGAATCCGTCGTGCAGGTCCCGGCTTTCCACCGCCGCGCGCAGGCTGGCGGCATCGTCCTCGCCACTTGCCTGGTCAACGGCCTCGCGCTTGGCGAACTCCTCCAAGAACAGGTCGGGCGCGACCTCATACCCCGCCTTGTTCAGCACAACGGCGGGCAGCCTCTCGGTGTCGGCCAGCGCAGCCTTGCGCGGGGCGGCGTCCTCATACAGGTAGGCGTTGGGGTCGGTCCGGTGCGCCGCAAGGATCGGCACCAGTGCCAGCAGCAGCAGGGCCTCGTGCTGCGGGGCCAGCCTGGCCAGCACCACAGCCACAGCCAGCACCACAGCGGCGTAGATCACCACATAGTAGCGGTCCGCCTCAAACGGCGCGGCCTTATCGATCAGCGCCACGTACCCCGCCGACGCCAGCAGCAGCCCGGCGGCAAACAGGCCATTGCCGCGCAGACGGCAGCCGCGCCGCCACAGCACCACCGCCGCGGCAGCCACAACCACGGCCCACAGCCAGAGCCCGCCGAACTGGGCCGCCAGCAGCTGCACCACCGTGCCGATGCTCCTGCCCCACTCCGCCAGCGCGGACAGGTCAAAGACGCTCGCAAACGCCTCTTTTCCGCGGGAGCCGGAGAAGATATGGGCCTTCATCGTGGGGAAGGCCGCATACGCCGCAGCCAGCGCGGCAAACTCGGCGATCACATAGCCGCCCGCCGTCTTGAACCGCCGCGTAGCCAGCAGCCATACGCCGAACAGCCCGCAGACGAAAAAGCAGAACACCAAAAAGAAATACTGCGTCAGCGCCCCGGCCATTGTGACCGCAAACAGACCCGGCCAGACCGCCCGCGGCGGCTTTTGCCCCGCCTGCAGCGCCTGCCACAAAACCACATGGCAGTACAAAAGCACGATGCCCTCCAGCATCATCAGGCTGTACATCCGGGTGAACACCGCCATGCCCTGCACGCCGACGCAGAGCAGCCAGCAGGCCGCCGCCGTCCACGCGGGCCAGAACCGCCCGATCAGCCGCTTCGCCGTGCAGTACAGCACCGCCGCGCCCGCCAGGATGCAGACAAAGTTCGGCAGCAGCCCCACCCACGGCAGACCCAGCTGCGGGAACAGCGACTCCGCCGTATAGATGAGGCAATAGTAGAGCGGCGGGTGGACATCGATCTTCTGGTTGTTCCACGGGATGGTATAGTCAAACAGGCGGCCCGGCGTCAGGACCGCGCTGTAAAAGCTGCCGTCGTGCCAGCTGTCCATATAGCCGTCCTCCAGCGCGTAGAACCCGCCGGGATAGTTTGCCAGCTCATAGGTGTACAGCTCGTCCACATGGTAGCCCTGCTTGTGCGCCGCGTAGTAGAGCATCAGCGCCAGCCCCACGGCCAGCAGCGCCGCCACCGCCAGCATGCGCTTGGTTTTTGTGTTTTTCATGATTCCCGCTTTCCGTATCTGCCTGACCGTAGGGGCGCATTCTATATGCGCCCGCGCACCTCGCGCCGCCGCAAACCTCCCGGGCGGATATGGAATCCGCCCCTACGGGAATGCGCGCCCGTTCGTTTACACACCTGCATACCAAAAAGGCCTGCCCCAAAAGGCAGGCCCTTCGTTTGTTTTACTCCTGTGCGTTTTCTTCCTTGTCACGCACAAAACGCCACAGCTCACCGATGGTGAAATCCTCGCTCAGCTCACTCTCGTCGATCTCCTCGCCGATTGCCTCGCCCAGTGCCCACGCCAGCTCGATCATATCCTCATGGTCGGCGCCCAGGTCAGCCAGCGCTGTGCCGCGGCTCAAATCGCCCGTGTCGCAGCTGAACTGCTCTGCCAGCAGATCCTGCAATTCTTCAAAGGTCATTCCGTTTTCCCCCTCTCACTGGGAAGTTTTGTGTTCTTATCATACAAGCCCACAGCGGTTCCGTCAAGGGGCAAACCAGCAACAACCGCACAAATTTATTGCGCCTGATTTGTGGAATCTGCCGAAGGCCCCGCCGGTAACTGCGGCTGTGCGTTCAAAATGCGCATAAACTCCTCGCCGGAGATCGTCTCTTTTTCGTACAGATACTGGGCAATTTCGTCCAGCTTGCGCTTGTTGTCGGCCAGCAGCTGGTAGGCCTTCTTGTGCTCGGCCTGCACGATCTCCACGACCTTGCCATCGACCTGCGCCGCCGTCTGCTCGCTGCAGGCCAGGCTCGCGTCGCCGCCCAGGTAGGCGTTGTTCACAGTCTCCAGCGCGACCATATCGAAATCCTCGGTCATGCCGTAGCGGGTGACCAGTGCGCGGGCCAGCTTGGTGGCCTGCTCAATATCGTTCGACGCGCCCGTCGTGATGGAGTGGAAGATCAGCTCCTCCGCCGCGCGTCCGCCGGTCAGCGTCGCGATCTTGTTCAGGATCTCCTCTTTCGTCATCAGCGTGTGGTCGCCGTCCTCCACCTGCATGGTGAAGCCCAGCGCACCGGACGTGCGCGGCACAATGGTAATTTTCTGCACGGGGGCGCTGTTCGTCTGCAAGGCCGCCACCAGCGCGTGGCCGACCTCATGGTAGGAGACGATGCACTTTTCTTTATTGTTGAGGATCTTGTTCTTCTTCTGCGCACCGGCCAGGATCGTGTCCACGGCCTCCTGCAGGTCGAACTGGGTCACGGCCTTGCGGCGATGGCGCACAGCGCAGAGCGCGGCCTCGTTCACGATGTTAGCCAGCTCGGCGCCGGACGCACCGGGCGTCATGCGGGCCACAACACCAAAGTCACAGTCAGGGCCGAGCTTGACTTTCTTAGCGTGCAGGCGCAGGATGCTCTCGCGGCCCTTCAGATCGGGCAGCTCGACGGGCACGCGGCGGTCAAAACGGCCCGGGCGGGTCAGCGCAGGGTCCAGGGATTCCGGGCGGTTCGTCGCCGCCAGGATGACGACGCCCTTCGTGGCGTCAAAGCCGTCCATCTCGGTCAGCAGCTGGTTCAGCGTCTGCTCGCGCTCGTCGTTGCCGCCAAGGTTGGAGCCGCCGTCACGCTTCTTGCCGATCGTATCAATCTCATCAATAAAGACGATGCAGGGCGCTTTTTCACCTGCCTGCTTGAACAGGTCGCGCACCTTGGACGCGCCCATGCCGACGAACATCTCCACAAACTCACTGCCGGCGATGGAGAAGAACGGCACACCGGCCTCACCGGCCACGGCGCGGGCCAGCAGCGTTTTGCCGGTGCCCGGAGGGCCGACGAGCAGCACGCCCTTGGGCATCTTCGCGCCGATCTCCTCATACTTTTTGGGGCTGTGCAGGAAGTCTACAATTTCCTGCAAGCTCTCCTTGGCCTCGTCCTCGCCCGCTACATCGTTGAATTTGATGCCGGTCTCATCGTCCACTACGTACTGCTTCGCGCCGGACTTGCCGCCGAACAGCATGGCGTTGCCGCCGGGACCGCCCATCTCCTGCATCTTTTTGGACGCCCAGCGGTTGACGAACCAGAACAGGATGATCATCGGCAGGAACGAGATCAGCAGGTTCAGCAGCGAATCCCAGATCGTGGGCGACTGATAAACCGTGCCGAACTCCACCCCCGCATCCTCCAGCCGGGTGACGAGGTTGTTGTCCTGCGCAATGGCGTTGGTTTTGTAGGAATTGTCGTTCTTGTCCACAAAGTAGATCTGCTGATCTTCGATCTGGACGGTGGCCAGCTCCTTGCTCTCCAGCATTTGCAGGAAGGTGCTGTAGTTCACGCTTTTCACGCTCGCCTGCATCAAAGCCGGGAACAGGAAAACATTGCTTAAAATAACGATGGCCAGAATGATCGCATAGCCGATCCAAAGCTTCTTTTTGGGGTCCTTCGGCGGCTGTGTCGTCTCTTTCATAGGGAATGCCTCCTCCTTATCTTTTGTAACTATTATAGCATGCTCCCAAAAAATGAACAACGTGTGAAACAACTTTGAACGAACCGCAAAAAATCCCGCCGCGGCGGGCTTCTGCGGGCTTTCTCCACATTTTGCACAGGTTTTCGACATCTTTCCACTGTGGAAATGTGGAAAACCATGTTGAAACTGTGGAAAACCCCGTGCAAACCCACAAAATAGCACGATAGACAGGGTTTGTTGAAATGTGGAAAACCGGAGACAAAGCCTCCCCTTTCTGGGGAGCCGCAGACTGTCGAAAAAGGTGTGCTCACCCCTTGGCCCCCTCTGCGAGGGGGCTCCGCCCGCAGGCGGTGGGGGAGAGAACTGTACGGCTGTCCGAAATATTTCGGGCTATGGCAAGGTTCTCTCCCTCCGCCCCTTCGGGGCACCTCCCTCGCAGAGGGAGGTTTTTCGACACGCTGAGCCTCCCCTTACAGGGGAGCCGGCCGAGCGAAGCGATGGCCTGAGGGGCTTTTCCCGTTCGCGCCAGTCACCAACTTTTCCGTCGATTTTTAAACAAATATCAAAATTCCGTCCAAATTTTCCCGCATTTTGTAACAACTCGGAAACATTTGTCGTTATAATAGACAATACGCCTTTTCAAAAAACATCCTGCCGGAAGGAGGCCCCGCTATGAATCCCATCATAAACCGCAAACAGGATATTCTGTATAAAGACCTTGCCGTTGACCTTACCGCCCACCGCGTATCCCGCGCCGGGCATGAGCTGCTGCTGACCCCGCGGGAGTTTGCCCTGCTGGCCGTGCTCGTGACCCACTGCGACACAGCTTTAAGCCGCAGCCAGCTGCTCGAGGCTGCCTGGGGCTACGCCTTTATCGGCGAGAGCCGCACCGTGGACGTACATATCAACCGCCTGCGCCGCAAGCTCGGCCTGCAAAACGACATCCAGACCGTCTACAAGGTCGGCTACCGCCTGAACAGCGCCAACTGAAACCGCAAAGCGCCCTGCACTTTTTTACCGTGCAGGGCGCTTTTCTTCCTTTTCAAAAAGTTTCATATTCCCCGCCCGGCGTGTAGATCGTCCCATCGGGGCCGATGACCACATTGCTCAGCGTGTCCAGGCCGCCGTAGACGTCCGGATCCAGCGTGACACACAGAGCGAAATCGACCTCGTCCGGGGCATAGCGCACGACCTGCAGCACACCGGAGGTATGCTTATATTCCAGCCCGTCCTCCGTGGTTGTCTGCTCCCAGCTGCCGTCCAGCGTTGTGTCCAGCTGGGTCAAAAACGCCTGCACCTGCTCCTCCGGTGTACTCTCTGCCGTGGGCAGTCGGTTGTCAAGGACGCCGACCTGCAAAAACGCGCCGTTGCCGGGCAGATACATCAGCTCGATGCTCGTCTCATCGTCGATACTGTACATCTCGCCGCTTTCCGTCACCTTGTAGGCGTTCACCGTGTACATCCGGAAGCTCACAGTCTGGATATTGCCCGTGTAGCTGCACCCGTAGCACTGGACCTGCACGCTGCCGTTTTCCGGCTGCACCGGCCCGGCGTGGGCCTCGCCCTCGGCCACGCGGTCCAGCAGGTAGTCAAGCTGCTCCCGGCTGAGCAGGCCCCGCGCGGCGGCCTGCTTCAGCTTGCCGCGCAGTACGGTAAAGACATTGTCGGACCAATAGCTGTCCGCCCGATTGATGCCGCCCTGCACGCCGTAACGGTAGAGCGCCCCGGCCACGGGGTCCAGGCGTATCTCGTCGCTCATCACGCCGGGCAGGGCGGGCCGCGGCTGGGCCGCACGGCAGCGCACCGTCTGCCCGTACACGGCCAGCGGCGGCAGTGCCAGCAGAGCCAGGCTTACCGCGGCAATTTTTAAAAATTTATTGTTGCTGCGCTGCTTCTTCATGCTCTGCCTCCTTCTGCAATAAAATCGTCACTGTCGTGCCCTCGCCCACACGGCTTGCAAAGGTCATCTGCGTGCCGAATGCCTCTGCAATTTGTGCGCAGAGCGCCAGCCCCACGCCGCTGCCGCCGTTGGCCCGGGCGCGGGCCTTGTCCACGCGGTAGAACGGCTCGGTCAGGTGGGGCAGCGCCTCCGCCGGGATACCGCAGCCCGTGTCCTGCACGGTCAGCCGCCAGCATTCGCCCGCGTCGGTGCAGCGCAGGTGGACCGCGCCGTCCTGCGGCCCGGCGTGCCATGCATTCAGCGCCAGATTGCGCACAAGGTCCGCCAGCAGCACCCGGTCCGCCAGCACAACGGCCTCCGCGGGCGCGTCGCAGTCCAGCACCACATCCGGCAGACTGCGCACGGCATCGGCAAAGGCCGCGGCCACCCGCACGGGGCGCAGCACCACGCCGTCCGCCTGCAAGCCGTTCAGCGCCAAAAGCTGCTGGCTCAAGCTCTCCAGCCGTGCGGACTCATGGTAGAGGGCCTCCGCCGCCGTGCGCCGTCGTTCCGCATCCAGCGTGCCGCCGCGCAGCAGGTCGGCGTAGCCGATCAGGCTGGTCAGCGGCGTTTTCAGCTCGTGGGTCAGGTCGGCCATAAAGCGGCTCTGGCGGGCGTTCAGCTCCTGTAGACGCTCATAGTGGTACGCCGCGACCAGCGCCGCCAGCGTGATGATCGCCTGCACGGCCAGCCAGCTGTACAAAAGCCGGTTCCGCGCGGCGAACGCCTCGGACGCATCCGCCGCCGTGACGACGGCCACGGGGTAGGAGTAGGGCGTGTTCAACACCCCGCCCAGCAGCAGCGTCTCCCCGCGCAGCAGGATGCCGTCCGTGGCCGCGGCGGCCTGCTGCACATCGGCGGCGGCCACGCTCTCCGGCAGGGCGCTGTAGGCGACGTCGCCCTCCCGCATCAGCGCAAACGCGGCAGTGCTGCTGCCCAGGATCAGCCACTGGCCGCGGGTGTACGCCTGCCCTACCCGGGCGCAGACCGAGTCGGCCCCGCTGCTCAGATAGCCCGCGCCGCTCCGGGTATCGTACTCGGCGGCAAAGGCGTCCTCCAGCCCACAGACATTGCGCTGGTGCTGCAAAACCGCCTGTTCCTCCAGCGCGTCCAGCCGTTCCCGGAACGTCCTGCACGCCAGCCCGCCGCCCGTCAGCGCCATTGCCAGCGAGAGTGCAAGGACAGCCGTGTACATGGATGTACGCTTCATAAAGTCACCTCCTGCGGTTTCCCGGTTGTGTGATCCATTTTGATTTACCGCCATGTAGGGGCCGGACATGTCCGGCCCGGCAGCCTTCCGCCATGACCCATTCACGGTCTGCCGTCTTGCAGCCCGCGGGCCGGGCGTGCCCGGCCTCTACCGTTCTGCCAGCAGCTTATACCCCACCTTCGGCACGGTCACGATCTTGTCCGCCCAGTCCAGCTTTTTGCGCAGCCGGTGGATGTGCAGATCCAGCGCCCGCGGGTTCGGCTCCGCGTCGGGGCCCCAGACCCGCTCATACAAAATATCACGGTAGAGCGCCTGTCCCCGCGCCCGCACCAGAACCAACAGCAGCGTAAACTCCCGCGGGGTCAGCTCCACCGCGCGCCCGTTTTGGGTCACGGTGCGGTTGTCCGGGTCTACCTCGGCATCGAACACCCGCAGCGTCGCCGCCCGCCGCCCGGTGTAGCGCAGAAGTCCCTCGACCCGGGCCAGCAGCTCCGCCGGGGCAAACGGCTTGACGATGTAGTCATACGCGCCCAGCTTCAACCCGCGCACCCGGTCCGCCACGGCGTTTTTCGCCGTCAGAAAGATGACCGGCGTGCCGGTTGGCGCAATGTAGTCCATCAGTGCAAAACCGTCCACGCCCGGCAGCATGACGTCCAGCAGCACCAGATCAAACTGCTGCTTTTCCAGCAGGTCGGCGGCCTGCTCGCCGTCGCAGGCCAGCACAAGCGGCTGCCCCAGCGGCTCCAGCGTCATCTCAATGAGCCTGGCAATATGCGGCTCATCATCCACGATCAAAATCGGAAGCATCGCGTTTTCCCCCTTTCGTTGAGGCCAGTATAGCACGGCAGGGTTTCTGAAAGTTTTCCGCTGCACAAAAAGTAGGGGCCGGGCATGCCCGGCCCGCAGCTTTCCCATCAGCTCCATCTCATGGGTAAGCTGCAGGCGAGGCATGCCTCGCCCCTACCCTTCGCTTTATTCCCCCAAAAACTCCCGTATCTCCTTCTCCACGGCCCTGACTTCCTCCTCAAACGCCCGGGCGCTCACGCGCAGTGCGCCGTGCCCCATGACGATGATCTGCTCCGCGCCGTCGCTGCTGACAACGCGGGTGCGGTGCTCTTTCGCCAGCTCGTGGGTCGCGCGCTCAATGTACATATCCGCCGTCTCGGCCTCGCGGGTGTAGACAACATACAAATTGTGGTACTGCTCTACCTCCCGCGCGCCGCCGCGCACCTTGTAGGCGTCAAAAACCAGGATCGGCACACAGCGGCGGTAGCCCGCGTAGTTGCACAGAATATCCATCAGCCTGCGCCGCGCGGCGTCCAGATTGCCGTCGGCCAGTTTCCTTAAATCATCCCACGCAAAAATGACGTTGTAGCCGTCCACCAGCAGGTAGTCCGGCCCGGCGGGCACGGGCTTTGCGGGCACGGACGCCGCCGCGGGGGCCGTGTGCAGGGCCGCGCGGGCCGCCTTTTTCGCGTCGCCCGTCTCGCCGCGGCGACGTATTTTTCCGTAGGTTCGTTCAAAAATCGCCAGCAGTTCCTTGTCCTGCTCCAGCGTGCCGCGGTAGGCGTCGGCACGGCGGCGGCGCGCGTTGGCATCGTCCTCAGCGTCGGCTTCTTCTGTCGCCGTCTCGCCGTTCAGCCGCCGTTCCAGCCCGGTGGACAGATGTGCCCGGGCGGGCACCTCGTCCCATTTGACCAGATACCCGGCCCCGTGGGCGCAGAACACCGAATCCGCCGGGTTTTCCACATCCGCGTCGGGGTCATACCCCGCGGCGGAGACGATCTCGTCGGCGTTATGGCAGGCGTCGTACCCGGCAGGCAGCACGGCCCAGCGGCCCAGCCCGTGGGTGTAGGCCGCGACCTCCCGCGCATAGCCCCGCGCCGTCGCCACAGGCAGACGGCCCGTCAGCCGCACCGTGCCGCCTGACGTCTCCGGTGCCTCAAAGCTGCCGCACATCCTCTGCACATCGGCCATGGCGCGGCCCAGCGCGTCGGCGGGCAGCTCCAACGTAAAATCATACCACGGCTCCAACAGCTGCACGCCGTCCTTCGCCTCGGCCATCCGCAGGCCCTGCCGCACGGCGCGGTAGGTCGCCTGGCGGAAGTCCCCGCCTTCGGTATGCTTCTGGTGGGCACGGCCCGCCGCCAGCGTGATCTTCACATCGGTCAGCGGCGCACCGATCAGCACGCCCGGGTGGGTGCGCTCGGCCAGATGCGTTAAGATCAGCCGCTGCCAGTTTTCGGCCAGCGTGTCGGGCGGGCAGTCCGCCGCCAGCTGCACACCGCTGCCCCGCGCCCCCGGCTCCAGCAGCAGATGTACCTCGGCATAGTGGCGCAGCGGCTCATAGTGGCCGATGCCCTCCACCGCCCTTGTCAGCGTCTCTTTATACAAAATGCCGCCCTCGCTGAACGCCACGGTCAGCCCGAACCGCTCCTGCAAGATCGTCTGCAAAATTTCCAGCTGCACCTCGCCCATCAGCTGGACGTGTACCTCGCCCAGGTCATCCCGCCAGTTGACGTGCAGCTGCGGGTCCTCGCCCTCCAGCGTTTGCAGCGCCTTAAATAAGGTATGGGGGTCGGCGTCACAGTCCACGCGGTAGTTGAGCACCGGCTCCAAAAGCGGCGTCTCGGCGTCGGATTCCGCGCCAAGCCCCTGCCCGGGCCGCGTACTGACCGGCCCCGCTGCGGCCACGACCATGCCGGGCAGCGCCTCGCTGACCAGCCGGAATTTGCCGCCGTTGTACAGCCGCAGCGCGTCGGCCTTCTCGCCGCCGGGCAGCACATCTTTTACATGCAGCACGCCGCCCGTGACCTTCAGCCAGGTCAGCCGCGTGCCCGCATCCTCACTGATTTTGAACACACGCGCGCCGAATTCAGGCCACCGGGGCGGGGTGCGGGTCAGCGTCTGCAGGCCGCGCAGCAGCCCGTCCAGCCCGTCCAGCCGCAGCGCCGCGCCGAAAAATACCGGAAACACCTGCCGCCGCGCAATAGCGGTCTGCACGGTTTCCGCCGCTGCTGCGCCGGTCTCAAGCACCTCGTTCATCAGCGGCTCGCTGCACAGAGCCAGCGCCTCCGGGTCGGGCGCGGCGGAAAAATCCACGCACCCGTCCCCGAACCGCCCGCGCAGCTCCCGCAGGCGCACGGCGGCGTCCGCGCCGGGCAGGTCCATCTTGTTGACAAATACAAACGTAGGTACGCGGTAACGTGCCAGCAGTTTCCACAATGTCTCGGTGTGGGCCTGCACGCCGTCGGTGCCGGAGACGACCAGCACCGCGTAATCCAACACCTGCAAAGCGCGCTCGGCCTCGGCGGAAAAGTCCACGTGGCCGGGCGTATCCAGCAGCGTCAGCTCGGTCTCGTCGGCGCCGTCCGCGGCGGGCAGCGTCAGCACGGCCTGCTTGGCAAAGATCGTGATGCCCCGCGCCCGCTCCTGGCTGTCGGTGTCAAGAAAGGCGTCCCTGTGGTCCACGCGCCCCAGCTTGCGCAGCACCCCCGCGCGGTAAAGCAGCCCTTCGGCCAATGTAGTTTTGCCGCTGTCCACATGTGCCAGCAGCCCGACGACCAGACGTTTCATACCCGTTCCCCTTAGCTTTCAAAAATCATGCCCCTATTGTACAATTTTTCTTGCCATTTGGCAAACGCTGTGCTATACTTATCCCAAATTCACCGAGGAAGGAGAGCACCCCCTTATGCGTTGGCAGTTTGGTGTTGTGTTCCAGAAAAAAGGAAACCCCTGACGTACTGACGCTATAAGTGTGCCCTTTTTTACCTCGGTAACGCTGTAAGTGTGCAGTTTTTGCGCCCTGTGGCTTTGCCGCGGGGCGCTTTTTGCTGCCTTTTTACAAAATTTAAGGGCACGTTTTCGTATACTATCATGAAAGGGTGTTCCCCATGAATTTACAAAAACAGCTTCGCTGCGTGTATCTGCACGCATTTACCTCTACCCTGCACTTCACCGACGCCGTCTGGGTCGCGCTGCTGGCGGCCCGCGGCTTTACGCTGGCGCAGATCGGCCTGGCCGAGGGCGTTTTCCACGGCGTCAGCCTGCTGTGTGAGGTCCCCAGCGGCATGGCCGCCGATTTGCTGGGGCGGCGGCGCACGCTGATCTTCGGCGGTGCGCTGGGCGTTGTCTCCGCCGCCACCATGGCGTTTGCGCCCAGTCTCGCGTTCATCTGCGCGGGCATGGGGCTGAAAGCGCTGGGCTACAACCTGCTCTCCGGCACCACGGAAGCCCTGACCTACGACAGCCTGAAAACCGCCGGACGGGAGCGCGACTACATTAAAGTTGACGCCAAAGCGTCCATCTTCATGAAGCTAGCCTCCGCCCTCGGCGCACTGGCCAGCCTGCTGGCCGGGGTGCTGACCTCGGCGGGCTACTACCTTGCGGACGCCGCGGTCAGCGCCGTCTCCGCCTTGGCCGCGGCCAACCTGACCGAACCTGTCGTCACCGACGAACAGGCCGCCCGCGAGAAGCACATCTTACAAGAATTGCCTGCCCGGCTGCGTGTGCACATTTTGGAGAGTCTCGACTGCCTGTGCAGCAGCACGCCGGCGCGGCGCATTATCATGGCCGACGCGGTTATCTCGCTGCCGTCCTACCTGACCTCGATGTTCGTCCAGCAGCGGCTGACCCAGCAGGGCTGGGCCATGGAATGGCTGTTCCTGCCGGGTCTGCTGGCCGGGGCCGCGGGCATGGCGGGCGCATCGCTGGGCCGCCGCCTGCACCCCAAACGGCTGCGCGCGCTCTATTTCGGCTGTGCGCTGCTCGTCGGCACGGGCACGCTTCTGGCGGGCGCGGCCCCGGCGCTGCTCTGCGCCGCTGGGCCGGTACTCGTACAGGGGGCACTCTCCGTCTGGTTCCTGCACAGTATGCAGCGGCTCAACGACGCGATCCCCAGTGACCGCCGCGCAACGCTCATCAGCGTGGACAGCATGGCCTACAGTCTGCTGATGATCCCCGCCAGCCCGCTTGTGGGCCTTGTGGGCGACCTGACCGGCCAGGCGGGCGCAGGGCTCTGTGTACTGTGCGCACTTGTCGTCGTCAGCGGCCTTGCGGCAGCGGGCAAAACGCGCTATAATGGGCGCGGAGCATAAGTACCCGATTTTTGTAGGAGCCGATGCTCGCATCGGCTCGCAACACAGGAGGCAAAATCCAGATGACATATAAAGAAGTTTTACAGGCTGCCCAGGGTCAGATGGGCCCCTGCCGCGCCTGCCCGGTCTGCAACGGCCGCGCCTGCGGCGGCACGATCCCCGGCCCTGGTGCCAAGGGCAGCGGCACGGTGGCCGTCCGCAACTTTGACGCCTGGCGCAATGTACGGCTGAATATGGATACCATCCATGAAAATTTTGAGCCGGACACATCCCTGACGCTGTTTGGCCGTAGCTTCAAATATCCGTTCTTTGCCGGGCCTGTCGGCGCCATGACGCTGCACTACGGCGACAAGTACAACGATCTGGACTACAACAATATCCTTGTCCCCGCCTGTGCGGCGGCTGGCATTGCCGCCTTCACCGGCGACGGCACGAACCACAAGGTCATGGAGGGCGCGGCTGCTGCCATCACGGCCTGCGGCGGCGCGGGCATCCCCACCGTCAAGCCGTGGGATAACGCCACGGTGGCCCGGAAAATAGCGCTGGCGCGCAGCTCCGGCTGCTTTGCCATGGCCATGGACATCGACGCGGCGGGCCTGCCGTTTTTACAGCACCTTGACCCGCCCGCGGGCAGCAAGACCGTGGAGCAGTTAAAAGAAATTGCCCTGGCCGCGGGCGTGCCGTTTATCTTAAAGGGCATCATGACCGTCAAAGGCGCGGAAAAGGCCATTGAGGCCGGTGCCGCGGGCATTGTTGTCTCGAACCACGGCGGGCGCGTGCTGGACGACTGCCCCGCCACGCAGGAGGTGCTGGCCGACATCGTCGCCGCCGTGGATGGCCGCGCCAAAATTCTGGTGGACGGCGGCATCCGCACCGGCAGCGACGTGTTCAAGGCGCTGGCCCTCGGTGCAGACGCCGTGCTGATCGCGCGGCCCTTCGTCACCGCCGTCTACGGTGCCGGTGCCGACGGCGTCGCCGCCTACACAGCCCAGCTCGGCAATGAGCTGGCCGACACGATGCGCCTGTGCGGTGCGCCCAC
>ERZ1673703.1836-NODE-1836-length-15305-cov-5.257311_pt1 | contig 15305 bp, 9 predicted proteins | sample MGYA00580233_ERZ1673703 | MGnify/ENA primary metagenome ERZ1673703 (study PRJEB41218, sample SAMN15661748) | gut metagenome | host: Homo sapiens | place: Canada: London | collected 2015-08-20/2019-03-30 | study: EMG produced TPA metagenomics assembly of... | reverse complement strand
CTCCATGTTCACACCGGCCTCCCGCAGACGGCCAATGAGGTGCTGGCTCTGGGGGAAGAGCTCCCGCAGGCGCTTCAGGTCGGCGGGATTGGCGATATTCACTGGGATGTCGTCGGGAAACAGGTGGACATGGAAGTCCCCCGCCACCGACAGGCTGACGATCTGCCGGCGGACCAGGTGGGGCTGGGCCTTCTTGGACCAGGAGAACTCGTCCACCGCCAGATAGACCTCAAAGCCCAGATCCCGGATGGCGTGGACGATCCCCTTATGGGACAGCGTGAAGGGGTCGAAGGTGCCGGGGAAGAAGGCCACCCGCCTGGGACAGGTGAAGGCGAAGGGGCCGTGGTCCATCCGCCACAGGGAGATGAACCGGTTGATGTGGGCCAGGGCGGCGGCCCGGTAAAAAAAGGTGAGCCCGTCGTCCTGCACCGGGGCCTCGTGGATCAGGAAGAGGAGCTTGCGGTAGCTCAGGGCAAACAGCCGGGCTTTCTCCTCCATGGGGAGGACGGGACTCTCATACAGCAGCTTGCCCGTCACCAGCAGCGCCTCCTGCCGCACCGCGGGGCGGTAGTGGGCCAATCCCTGAAGCAGCAGGCCCAGCAGTTCCTGACGGCGGCTTTCAAAGGCGGCGCTGGACTGGGAAAAGCGCTCCCGGTAGGCGGGGTAGTGCTGAAGCAGCACCCCGATGGTGTTCAGCGCGCCGGACACCGCCGAGTCGTTGGAGGAGCCCAGCAGATTTTTCAGCCACAGCACCTGCTCGTCCAGTTCACTAGGATAGAGGTACAGGGCGGCCTGCCCTAGATACTGGGGGATATATTTGGAGATGGAGTACTGGCCCATCTCCAGCCCCTTGCCCAGCTCCACCACCACCTCGTTGCGCTGATCCCGGCGGAGCAGGGGCAGGATGCGCACCAGCGCGCCGCCGGCGTCGTGCCGGACCACCACCCGCTCCGACACCTTGATGAGGTTGGAGAAGTGCGTACAGATGTGGAGGATATGCTCCACCAGGCCGTGCTCCACCTGGTCCCGGAGCAGCTCCACACCCACCGACTTCACCATCCATGGGGTGGCAGTCTTGAGGTTGTCCAAAAACACCTCGCTGGTGATGTCCTGATCGTACAGAATATGCCGGTGCTCCCTCACATCCTCCCCCGCCCTGGCCAGGATCCGGTACTGGAGGAAGGTGACCGGCAGACTGGTGGAGGGGATGGACCGGGCCAGTTCTGCGATGCGATGCAGATGGGGATGCTCCTGGCTGAGGGGGCGTTCCGCCGCACGGAGGAAGATCAGGGCGGCGGTCTCCAGGCGCAGCTCCCCGGAGCGGAGCCAGTATCCGGCAAATTCGATCAGCTGCTCCCGCTCCTCATCTCCATAGTATTTGGGGGGCAGATAGCGCACCGCGTCCAGCAGGGTGAAGGCGGTGTCCGGGTCCCGCTCCTCCGGGTCGTGGAAGTAGCGCAGCAGGGCTCCAATGAACCGTGGTATGTCGGCGGGCCGGGCGTGGGTCAGCATGGAGGCCACCACCAGCTTCAGGGTGTAGCTGATGTGGCTGCGCTGCTGCTGGGTGGTTTTATGGTCCGGGTAAATGATGCGGTCCAGGTACTGCTCCCAGAGGGTGAACGGCACCTCCGCAGCCGGGTCGCTGGGCACGTCGGCGGGCAGCTCCTTGCGGTAGACCAGGTGGAAGCGGGCGATGATCTGCCCGATGAGGGCGGCGGCCTGACGGCGGATGTCGCCCTCTCGGTGGACCAGCAGCTCATACAGGAAGGAGAGGGCCTGGGTCTTCTGCCGCACCGACAGATAGGTAAAGTACTCCTGGAACACATTGAGATAGGCCCGCAGCTGCTTCCAGTCCTTGGTGGAGCGGGCGGCCTCGATGATATTGCCGAACTTGCGCTCGTTGGACAGCATATGCATCAGGCGGATGCTGTGGCCCACAGACAGCAGGGTCAGGCCCTCCACCGTCTCGTCCGGCCCCATCAGGGCGGGGTCCTTGTCCGGAGCCGGTGGTGCGGGATGGCCACTCAGGTCCACATCCACCCCCAGGGAGCGCATATAGTCCTCAAAGTCGTGGAGCTTTCCATAGACAAACTCGTACCGGCGGCGCTTGATGCTGTCCACATTATCCAGCTTGGACAGAATGACCTGGAAGGACTGGTCCAGGGGGTAGAGCACGGTGGTCTCGTTCCCGCCGGCGTCCCGGTCCTGCTTGGAACGGAAGTCGGCGTAGATCAGGCACAGGGACTCCACCGACAGGGACTCCAGTTCCAGATCCCAGGTGGAGTGGTTGGCCGCGATGTGGCTGATCCGCTCCATCCCCCGTTCCAGCAACCATTGATCGGTGTAGTAGTAGTGGAGATAGGGTACACGCTCCCCGGGCCGGCATCCGAACTTCCCAATGTCATGGGCCGCCGCCGCCCCGGAGATCAGGGCCAGGTCCACATCCACCCCTGCCTCCTGGAGCCCACGGGCCGCCGTCATGGCGATGTAGTGGACCCCGGCGATGTGTCCCAGGGTGCGGAAGGGGGTAACCTCCTGCCCCAGGCGCATCAGCTCATAGATGTACTCCCGGCGGAAGCAGGTCAAAAACCGCTCATACTCCCGGGCGCAGTCGCAGGCAGAATACTCCTCCGGCGCCAAAAAGTGAAAGTCCGCCAGAGGATCGAAGGGCAGTGTCCTGCGCTCCTGATCCAGCAGCACCTGGAGGACCGTGAGATAAAAGCGGGCTCCACCGGCGTACTCCTCCCCGTCCGGGGCAAAGTCCCCCTCCGGGTAGAGGATGCTGCGGATATAGCGGTAACAGAAGGACAGCCAGCCGTCCTCCGGGGCAGGGGACAGCTTGGGCAGGATGGGGGAGCACAGCTCCAGCACCTCGCCGCACTCCAGCCGCCGCCGGATGGGAAGCAGCTGGGCCAGCTCCTCCGCCCAGCCCGGGGCGCGCAGCAGCTCCAGCGCCGCCCGCTGGTCCGGAGCAAAGGGCAGTGACTGCTCCGCCAGGGCCTCCGCCACCTGAGCCGTGATGGTTTGGATCTGTTCCTCATACATGGGACACCCCGCCTTTCCCAGCAAGATTTCTGGGTCAAGTCTAGCATAAAACTCTCCGGTTGAAAAGAACAAACCGCACCGTTTTTGGAAGTTTTGGGAAATTCGGCCGTAAGACTTAATTTTTGTTGAAAAAGGCCCCGTTCCCCTTGCCGAATCCCCGGGAATCCGATATACTGGTGAAGCACGACCCACAGATAGGAGGGATCAACCCTGGCACATACAGATACGCGGTCCCAGCGGCGCACATCCAGCCGCTCCAGCCGCTCCGGCCATTCCGAATATCCCAGCCGCAGCAGGACGCACACGCCGGGCGGGCGGAGGGTGCAGCCCGCACAGCGGAACGTCAGGCGCCGGAGACACAGCATCTGGTTCCGCCTGTACATGGTCCTGGTGGTGATCTCAGCCATCATTGTCGCCACTTATATCGGCCTTCAGCTGGTCATCCGCGCCCCGGAAATCCCTCAAACAGAGCCAGATACTCCCCCTTCCTCCAGCAGTCAGATCGGGCAGCCCTCCGCCCCACCGGAGGACCCCAACGCCCTGGTGCGGAAAGAGGGCGTCTATACCTTCGCCCTGCTGGGCAAGGACGTGAAGGGCAGCAACACCGACACCATCATTCTGGCCCGCTATGACACCGTGGCACAGACGGTGGGAATGGTCTCCATCCCCCGGGACACTGCGGTGCACCGCACCTGGTCCAAATATTCCAAGATCAACGCTGCCTTCTACGGCTCCAGCCCGGAAACTCTGAAAGAGGAGATCCAGAACACCTTCGGCATTCCGGTGGACTACTACATTCTGGTGGACCCCAAGGGCTTCACTGCCCTGGTGGATGAGCTGGGCGGGGTGGATGTATACATTCCGGAGAATATGAACTACGACGACCCAACCCCGGGCGAGGAGCTGCACATCCACTATCAGGCGGGGACCCACCACCTGAACGGCAAGCAGGCCCTTGAAGTAGCCCGCTTCCGGCACAACAACGACGGCAGCGGCTATACCGACACCGGCCGGGCGGAGATGCACCGTCAGATGCTGGTTGCCCTGGCCAAAAAGGTGGTCTCCTGGAACTCGATCCCCAAGGTCACTGCCTTTGTGGAGCTCTTCCAAACCTACGTCAAGACCGACCTGTCCGCCTCGGATATGCTCTTTTTCGCCACTCAGGCCATGGGGGTGGATTTCTCCTCCGGCATCACCCAGGGGGAACTCACCGGCCGGGGCGACGGCGTGGTAGGCAATTCCAAGTGGTGCTATGTATTCCAGCCGGAGGACATCCTCCCCACGCTGAACGAGCAGCTCAACCCGTATACCCGGGACCTCACAGCCGACGACCTGGATCTGCCCCAGCCCGACCGCTATCTTCAAAATTACTGATCTCTCAGGGTCGCCCACGATCCGGGCGGCCCATTTTTATTTTCTCCACAGATCCCGCTTGACAAGCGGACGGTTTCACGGCATGATGGAGAAAAAAGCAGAGAGGATGAGGCAGTTATGGAACAATGGCAGATGGAGATGTCAGGCTGGTATCCGGAATTTCAAGCCCTGCGCCACCGGCTGCACCGGGAGCCGGAGCGCTCCTTTCAGGAGCATGGGACCACCCAGCTGATCCGGGAGCTTTTGACGGGCTGGGGGGCCGAGGTGGAGGAGCACCCCGGGCTGGAGACCGGCCTCACCGCCCTCATCCGGGGGGCGCACCCCGGCCCCACCGTCGCCCTGCGGGAGGACATCGACGCCCTTCCCATGGGGGAGAACACCGGTCTGCCCTTCTCCTCCTGCCGGGAGGGGCTCTGTCACGCCTGCGGCCACGACATCCACACCGCCGCCCTGCTCTGGGCCGCCAAGGCCCTGTGCAGGCTCCGGGACCGCCTCCACGGGTCGGTCAAGCTGATCTTCCAGTGTGCCGAGGAGGTGGGAGCCGGCGCGGAGCAGATGCTGGCCCTGGGCGCTCTGGGACCGGACCGCCCGGAAGCGGTGGTGGGCTTTCACTGTGATCCCAAGCTCCCCTGGGATACGGTCGGGCTCCGGTATGGGCCCAGCAACGCCAGCTTTGACATTCTCACCTGGCACATCACAGGCCAGGGGGGCCACGGCGCCTATCCTCAGCAGTGTGTGGATCCGGTGATGGTCAGCGGCTATCTCCTCACCCAGCTCCAGACGGTGATCAGCCGGGTGAACTCCCCTACCCACCCCGCTGTTCTCACCATTGGCGAGATCCACGGCGGTACCGCCCCCAACATCATCCCGGACCGGGTGACCATGCGGGGGACCATGCGTGCCTTTGATCCGGCCATCCGCCAGCAGCTTTTATCCGCCATCCGCCGCATTACTGAGGAGGGATGCCGGGCGCTGGGCGCGGAAGGGACCCTGATCCACGATGTGGGCACCCCGGCCATCCACAACCACCCGGACATTGCGGACCGGGTCGCCCGCGCTGTGGAGGAGACCTTCGGCAGAGAGCACCTTCAGGTGATCCCGGAGCCCTCTCTCGGGTCAGATGACTTCGCCTGCTGGATCGAGGCCTGCGGCGGCCGGGGCGTTCAGTTCCTGGTAGGTTCCCACGATCCCCAGCTCCCCAACAGCAGCTTAGGACTCCATGTGGCCGAAAACATCTTCGTGGACGAGTGCCTGAAAACCGCCGCACCAGTGCTGGTCCGCTTCGCCCTGAACTACCTCAGCGATCCCCGCTCTTAATCTCCCCAAACATCTTGCCTCTGCTGTGCTCCAGAAGGCAGGCCGAATATGACAGAAAACCGGAGCTTCCGTGTACACGGAAGCTCCGGTCCCATATTCTCCTATAATCGATATCAATTTGGGGCTCAATAGCGCCGGACCACGGCAACCACCTTTCCCACGATCTGGGCGTGCGTGCCATCGATGGGATCGTAGGCCGGATTCTCCGGCATCAGCCAGACATGGCCGTCCCTGCGGCGCAGGGTTTTCACAGTGGCCTCGTCCTCAAACAGTGCCACCACGATCTCCCCGCTGTGAGCCTCCTGCTGTCGGTGGACCACCACTAGGTCATTCGGGAGGATGCCGGCCCCCACCATGGACTCCCCCCGGACTTTCAGGGCGAAATGCTCGCCGCTGAGTCCCTGTGTGTCAAAGGTGAGGTAGTCCTCGATGCACTCCTCCGCCAGAATGGGGGAGCCGGCAGCCACGCTGCCTACCACTGGGATCCGGTCCGCCCGGGCGTTGGATTCCTCCGCCACTGCCCGGTTGGGCGCGGCAGGGAGGGTGATGGCCCGGGTCTTGCCCTCAGCTTTGACGATCATACCTGCCTCTTCCAGCCCTTTCAGATGAAAGTGGACGGTGGAGGGGGACTTCAGCCCCATGGCCGCGCCGATCTCCCGCACCGAGGGGGGATAACCGTGCTCCGCAGTGAAGGACTGGATGAAATCATAAATTTTCTGCTGCTTTGGAGTGATAGTTCCCATGGTCAAGCTCCTTCCCGCAGACCCGCCGTGACAGAACGCAAGGCCAGTTCGGTACTTACTTTCGGCATTATTATAGCATATCCTCCCTTGGAAGTCAAACGAATGTTCCAAATCACAGCAGACTTTTGTATTTTATGAATCATTTGTGAATCTTCGCCGCCCTTCCCTTGACATCTTCCGGAAAGGTGCTAAAATTCAAACACGTTAATCGTTAACGGGTTAACCATCGAAATGCGTTGAGCCAGGAGGAGGAGCAATGGCAAATTTTGATTTTGATCTGGGCCTTCTGGAGCATCAGCTCCACCTGGCCCGCCAAAATGCCATCCAAACTGAGCTGGCCGCGGCGGGGCTGCAGGAGGTGGGACACCCCATGCTCATGTGCATCCTGCACACCGCGGGGGCCAGGGGGGCGGACGGGCAGACCCAGCGGGAGCTGGCCCAGCTGCTCCATGTCTCGCCCGCCGCGGTGGCCACCTCGCTGAAGTCCCTGGAGAAAAAAGGATATATCTGCCGGGAGCCGGAGCCTGGAGACGCCAGGCGCAACCGGGTCACGCTGACCGACAAGGGCCAGCGGGCGGTGGATGACTGCTTCGCCTGCCTCCAGCGGGTGACCCGCCGGGCCTTTACCGGTCTGTCCAACGAGGAGCAGGCCGTTCTGCGGGGATTTTATCTGCGGATGCTGGACAATCTGCGGGGGAACAGCCGCCCCCATTCCACACCAAAGGAGGAATCTTGATTTGCTTTCCTTATTCATCACCCATCTCCAGGGCTATAAGCGGCAGGCAGTGCGCTCCCCGGTCTTTATCACCCTGGAGGTCATCTGCGAACTGATCCTGCCACTGATCATGGCAGAGATCGTGGACGTCGCCATCCCCGCCGGGGATACGGCCTATATCTTCCGGCTGGGAGCGGTCATGCTGGCCCTCTCCCTGCTGTCCATGGCCTTCGGCGTGCTCTCCGCCAAATACGCCACCTTTGCCAGCCAGGGCTTCGGCGCCAACCTGCGCCAGTGCCTCTTTGATAAGGTACAGGAGTTCTCCTTCGCGGACATCGACCGCTTCTCCTCGGCCTCCCTCATCACCCGCATGACCAACGACGTCAACGCCATGACCATGATGTTGAATATGGGCCTGCGGATGCTGGTGCGGGCCCCGGTGATGCTCATTGCCGCCCTGGGGATCAGCATTTCCATCAATCCCCGGCTGGCTGTAGTGCTGCTGGTGGTCATCCCGCTGATGATCCTGGCCATCGGCATTTTGATGAAGATCTGCACCAAGCTCTTTGAGGTGATGCAGACCAAGATCGACGGCCTGAACAACACACTGCAGGAGAACCTGGTGGCCATCCGGGTGGTCAAGGCCTTCGTCCGGGAGGACCACGAGCGGAAAAAATTCCAGCGCTCCAACGACGAGCTGATGATGGCCGGGCTGAACGTGGGCATGAAGGTCATTGCCATTATGCCCATTATGATGCTGGCGATGAACGGGGCCACTGTGGCCGTGCTGTATCTGGGCGGAAAAATGGTCATGGCCGAGGGCTTCTTGCTGGGCGACCTCCAGGCGTTCATCAACTATATTTTCCAGATCCTGATGAGCGTGATGATGGTGGCTATGGCCCTGCTTCAGCTCACCCGCGCCCAGGCCTGCGCCCACCGGATCAATGAGGTCCTCTCCGCGGAGCCCTCTGTGGAAAACAAGCCCCAGGCGCAGCGCCCCGCCCAGGACGAGCTCCCAGCGCCCAGAGGCCGGGTGGAGTTCCGGGACGTCTCCTTCAAATACGCCCGCGCCGGGACGGGAGACGATGTGCTCTCCCAAATCAGCTTCACGGTGGAGCCCGGCCAGTTCGTGGCCATCGTGGGCGGCACGGGAACAGGAAAGTCCTCCCTGGTCAATCTGATCCCCCGGTTCTATGACGTCACCGGAGGCGCGGTCCTGCTGGACGGGCTGGATGTTCGGGACTATCCCCTGGAGCAGCTCCGGGACCGCATCGGCATGGTGCTGCAAAACAATGTGCTCTTCACCGGGACCATTCGGGAGAACCTTCTCTGGGGCCGCCCGGACGCCACGGAGGAGGAGATAATCCAGGCGGCGAAGGACGCCCAGGCCTACGATTTTATCATGGGCCTGCCCGATGGCTTCGACACCATGCTGACCCAAGGCGGCACCAACGTCTCCGGCGGACAGAAACAGCGGCTGTGCATTGCCCGGGCCATGCTGAGAAAGCCGGCGGTTCTCATTCTGGACGACTCCACCTCCGCTGTGGACAGCGCCACAGAGGCCGCCATCCGCCAATCCTTCGCCTCCAATTTGAAGGATACCACCGTCATCATCATCGCCCAGCGCATCTCGTCCGTACAGTACGCCGACGAGGTCCTGATCCTGGACGACGGCCGCATTGCCGGACGCGGCACCCATGAGCAGCTGCTCGCCGGAAACGCAATCTATCAGGAGATCTATCAATCTCAGCAGGAAGGAGTGGGTGGCTGATGCCGGGACCCAACCGCGCCCCCAGAGGGGGCTATGCCAAGCCGAAAAACATGGGCCGGACCATCCGCCGTCTGGCGGGGTATTTGACCAGAAGCAAGCTGCCGCTGCTGATGGTGCTGCTGTTCCTGGTCCTGTCCGTGGGCACCAATTTGGGCGGATCATACATGATGCGCTCCATCATCAACAACTTTATCTGGTCCGGCTGCACCGACTTTGCCGGCCTGGCTCAGGCCGTACTGGTCCTGGTGGTGGTCTATGTGGCAGGCTGCGCCGCCGCCTATGGGCAGTCCGCCGTGATGGTCCGCCTGGCCCAGCGCGGGGTCAACCGCCTGCGCAAGGACCTGTTCGACAAGCTCCAGGCCCTGCCGCTGAGCTACTTTGACCAGCATCCCCACGGGGAACTGATGAGCCGCTTCACCAACGACGCGGACAATGTGCAGATGGCCCTGGAGCAGAGCGTGGTCTCCCTGTGCTCCAGTGTGCTGATGTTTGCCGGCCTGGTGAGCATGATGCTCTTCATCAACTGGAAGCTCTTTCTGGTCACCGCCCTTCTGCTGGCTGTCACCATCGTTCTGTTCAAGACCCTGGGCGGACGCAGCCGGAAATTCTACCGCGCCCAGCAGAGCGCCCTGGGCAACATGAACGGCGAGATCCAGGAGATCATCGAGGGTCTGAAGGTGGTCAAGGCCTTTACCCACGAGGAGCAGGCCAAGGCTGACTTCCGCGCGCTGAACACCGCCTACCGGGACGCCGCTCAGAAGGCGAATTTCTACTCTATTATGATCATGCCCGTCTCCGGCAACCTGATGAACATCAGCTATGCCCTCACCGCGGCCTTTGGCGGACTGCTGTCTGTCCTCCAGGGCTTTGACCTGGGCGGTCTGGTCGTTTACCTGAATTACTCGAAACAGGTGGGCCAGCCCCTGAACCAGATCTCCCAGCAGATGACCACCCTGCTCTCCGCCCTGGCCGGAGCTGAGCGTATTTTTGACGTCATGGACACCCAGCCTGAGGTGGACCAGGGACAGGTCACCCTGGTGGAGGCAGAGAAGGACGCCAACGGCACGCTGACCCCGTTCTCCGGCACAGGACATTCCCACACCTGGGCCTGGAAGACGCCCCGGTCCAGCGGCATGGCCCTGGTCCCTGTACTGGCCGAGGGCGAGACCCTCACCGAGCTGGGGCAGGCCGTCCGGGAGCAGGACGGGTGGAAGCTGCTCCCGCCCGGAACAGATTCCGACGAGGGCATCTGGGTCAAAGTGGCTCCGGACGGCACGCTGACCCAGGTGGAGGACCTGTCCGCCCTGGCCGGACACGGCTGGGCCTGGAAGTATCCGGACCACACGGGCGCGTCCTCCCTCCATCTCATCCGGGGCACGGTGCGCAATGTGCCCGGTGAAGATTATTACCTTACAGAACTGCGGGGCGCGGTGCGCTTCAACCATGTGGACTTCTCCTATGTGCCTGGAAAACGCATTCTGAAGGATGTGTCCGTCTACGCCAATCCGGGGCAGAAGATCGCCTTTGTCGGCTCCACTGGGGCGGGCAAGACCACCATCACCAACCTCATCAACCGCTTTTACGAGATCGAGGGCGGTCTGATCACCTATGACGGCCTCGATGTCAAGGCCATCCGGAAGGACGACCTGCGCCGCTCCCTGGGGGCGGTGCTCCAGGATACCCATCTGTTTACCGGCACCATTCTGGACAATATCCGATACGGACGGCTGGACGCCACGGATGAGGAGTGCATCGCCGCGGCCAAGAGCGCCAACGCCCACTCCTTCATCCGCCGCCTGCCCCAGGGGTACCAGACGATGGTATCCGGAGACGGCGGCAACCTGAGCCAGGGCCAGCGGCAGCTGCTGGCCATTGCCCGGGCTGCGGTGGCCGATCCCCCGGTGATGATCCTGGACGAGGCCACCTCCTCTATCGATACCCGTACAGAGGCGCTCATCCAGAAGGGAATGGATACCCTGATGGAGGGCAGGACCGTGTTTGTCATCGCCCACCGCCTCTCCACCGTCCGTAACTCCAACTGCATCGTGGTCATTGAGCACGGACATATCGAGGAGAAGGGCAGCCACGACCAGCTGCTGGAGAAAAAAGGACGCTACTACCATCTGTACACCGGACAATTCCAGCTCTCCTGAGCCAGGCCCCGTTTCCAGCCCGGCGGTCTGTTGGGCCTTTAACCATACCAACTCCCGGATGCCTTACAAGGTAAGGCATCCGGGAGTTTTCATCTTCTGAGTTTTAAGATTCGCCAAGCTGTTCCTCTACCGAGCAGGTGCAAGCTTCTATCTTGCGGAAATTTTTCTTTCAGCGGGAATCAGGGTGGTATTTTCCCTAAAATCCTGATATAATAGTTCAGATTTTGCAAAACAGGCCGCAGTGACAAAACTTTTTAAAAGTTTCGGGAACCTTTTTCCCGCTCCTGCGTCAAATCTTTTGAAACCGATTCCGGCACACAGAACATTTTGATGATAAAGGAGTTTTTCAGATGAAATACCGTACCTACACTCGCCTTTTGGCTCTGGCCCTCTCCCTGACCCTGCTGACCGCCTGCGGCCCCAAGGGGGAGAGCGGCTCTCAGTCCAATCCAGACGGCTCCGTCTCCTCCAGCCAGGGGAGCGTCTCCACCCCCGACGCGTCCCAGCCCGACCTCTCCCTGCCTGAGTCCTCCCAGCCCGATGCCTCTCAGCCCGACGCGTCCCAGCCGAACAAGGATCAGGGGGACAGCTCCAAGCCCCAGGTGGAGGAGCCAGCGGTAAAAAAGAGCCTGTCCCTGAATTCCTCCGACTTCTCTCTGTTCAAGGCAGGCGCCGCCTATCAGCTGAAGGCCGAGTCCAAGCCTGAGAAGGGGACCTACACCTGGACCTCTGACAATGAGGCGGTAGCCACAGTCTCCAACAAGGGGTTGGTCACCGCTGTGGCCCCCGGCACCGCCACCGTCACAGTCACCGACAGCAAGACCGGCCTGTCCGCCTCCTGCATCGTCCGCTGTAAGTTCGAGGCGGACAAGCCCGCCTCCGGCGGCGGCTCCTCCTCCAGCGGCGGAAGCAGCGCTTCCGGCTCCGGCTCTGCCAGCACCCCGGACAGCAGCGTGGATCTGTCCGCTTTTTACAGCACCGTCACCACCAATCATCAGTTCGGAATGCTCTCCCTGGCGGATGCAACTATGATCAAGGACGTCTATCCCGGCCTGTCTGACATCAAGACCAACCAGTGCCTGCCCTACATCAATATGATGACCATGAACTCCGGCGAGATCGCCCTGGTGGAAGTGGCTGACAGCAATGATGTGGACACGGTGAAGGGCATCTTCCAGGACCGCATCGACGCTCAGGTAGCCGGCGGCGCCTGGTACCCCAGCGCCATCGAGGCCTGGCAGAACAATTCCCGGGTGGTCTCCAATGGCAGCTATGTGATGATGGTGGTCCACGAGGACTGTGACGCCATCGTGAACGAATTCAACGCGCTGTTCTAAGCCAATGCCCTTCCTGCAAGGCTGGCTGGCCGCCCCTTGCGCTCCCATAGTTCTTGATCCGGAACTGCCATACAGACTGCGCATGGGAGTTCAACTGCCGTGAGTTGGGCGGGGCCTCCCGCCCAACTCTGATTTCTGTAAAGCTGATTTGAGGAGGACGCCACATGGTCTTTTCCACCCCCATTTTCTTATTTTATTTCCTGGTGCTGACGCTGTTGGTCTACTACCTAGTGCCCCGGAAGCTGCGCAACGGCGTGCTGCTGATCTCCTCCCTGTTTTTCTACTACTGGGGCGAGCAGCTGTATGTGTCCATCATGTTCCTCTCCACCGCCATCGACTATGTCCACGGCCTTCTGGTGGAACGGTGCAAGGCCCGGGGCAACGACCGGGGCGCGCGGATGGCAGTGGCCTCCTCTATCGTGTTCAACCTGGCCCTGCTGCTGTTCTTCAAGTACTGGGACTTCCTGGCCGCCTCCCTCCAGGCGGTGGGCCTGAACTTTATGCCGGTGCTGAACATCCACCTGCCCATCGGCATCTCGTTCTACACCTTCCAGACCATGAGCTACACCATCGACGTCTACCGGGGCGATACCAGGGCTCAGCGGTCCATCATCAACTTCGGCACCTTCGTCACCCTGTTCCCCCAGCTGATCGCCGGGCCGATCATCAAGTACAAGGACCTGGGGGATCAGATCGACCAGCGGACCTGCTCCACGGACAAATTCGCCTCCGGTGTGCAGACCTTTATGGTTGGCATGGCGAAAAAGGTGCTCATCGCCAACAATGTGGGGATGCTGTGGGAGAGCTATAAGGCCATGGCGCTGGGTGAGCTGACGGTGGCGGGCTCCTGGCTGGGTGTGCTGGCTTTCACCTTCCAGATCTATTTCGACTTCTCCGGCTACTCAGATATGGCCATCGGACTGGGCCGGATGCTGGGCTTTGAGTTCCTTCCCAATTTCAACTACCCCTATATCTCCAAAAGCATCACTGAGTTCTGGCGGCGCTGGCACATTTCCCTGTCCACCTGGTTTCGGGAGTATCTGTATATCCCCCTGGGGGGCAACCGCTGCTCCAAGCCCCGGTGGATGTTTAACCTGCTGGTGGTGTGGGCGGCCACCGGAATTTGGCACGGAGCCAGCTGGAACTATCTGATCTGGGGCCTGTATTTCTTCGTCCTGCTGATGGTAGAGAAGTTCTTCCTGCTGGACCGGCTGAGCCGGGCTCCCGCTGCCGTGGGCCATGTTTACACCATGTTTTTCGTCCTGGTGAGCTGGGCCATTTTCGCCATTGAGGATGCCGGGCATCTGGCCGGCTATCTGAGGGTCATGTTCGGACTGGGCGGCGTCCCTCTGGCAGACCCCGCCTTCGGCTACTATCTCACCAGTTATCTGCCCATTCTCTGCGTCGCTGGGCTGGCCTCCACTCCCCTGGGAGCCTCCCTGTACCGCCGCCTGAAGCCCCGGACCGCCCAGGCAGTGTGCGCAGTACTGGTGCTGGCGGGACTGGTGGTATGTACTGCGTACCTGGTGGATGGGACATACAATCCCTTCCTGTATTTCCGTTTCTAAGGAGGCTGCCCTATGACCAAAGCATACAGCATCTTTTTGACCGGCCTGTTCTCCCTCTTCATCGGCGGGATCCTGGTGGGCAGCCTGCTGCTCCCCGACCGGACCTTCTCCCCCATGGAGAACCGCAATCTGGCCAAGCCGCCCAAGCTCTCTTGGGAAAATGTAGAGAGTGGGAAATTCATGTCTGACGCGGAGAGCTATGTCAACGATCAGATCATGGGCCGGGACTTCTGGGTCGCCATGAAGGCGTGGAGCGAGCGCCTCTCCGGCAAACAGGAGAACAACGGCATCTATTTTGCCAAGGACGGCACCCTGATCCGCCATCTGGACACCCCTTCACAAGAGACCTTGGCCCAGAACGCCGGCTATATCAACCAGCTGGTGGAGAATGTGTCTGTCCCGGTCTATTTTGGACTGATCCCCTCGGCGGCTGAGGTGTGGGCGGACCGCCTCCCGGCTGGCGCGCCCACTGCCGACGAGCAGGCCATCATTGAGGAGATGTACAGTGCGGTCCAGGCCCAGACCGTGGACCTCTGCACTCCGCTGAATGCCCACCGGGATGAGGACCTCTATTACCGCACGGACCACCACTGGACCAGCTTGGGCGCCTACTACGGCTACACCGCGCTGATGGACGCTATGGGGCTGGAGGCTGAGCCCCTGGATCAGTCGGGCAAGACCACCGTGTCCGACTCCTTCTATGGCACGCTGTTCTCCCGGTCCGGAGTCCGCTGGGTCGCCCCGGACCAGATCGACCGCTATATCTCCGAGGATGGGGTGGAAGTGACGTCTTATCCCGAGGGTTCCCCTGTAGAGGGCAGCCTCTATGTGGACAGATTTTTGCAGGAAAAGGACCAGTATTCCTCCTTTCTGGGCGGGAACCAGCCCCTGTGTGTGATTCGGACGGAGCACACGGACGCCCCCCGGGTGCTTGTCATTCGGGACTCCTATACCGACAGCCTGGCTCCCTTCCTCACGCAGAATTTTTCTGAGATCCACCTGTTCGATCCCCGTATGAATCTGACCAGCGTAAAGGGCTATGTGGAGGAGAATCAGATCGACTCCGTCGTGGTGCTGTACAGCATCGCCAACTTTACGGCAGAGGGAAACCAGATGTTCGTCTTGGGCTGGTAGACCGCGGCGGTCTACCAAATGTCTACCAGACACAGCCCCCGGAAGCCTTGCGGCGCAAGGCTTCCGGGGGCTTTTCTTTTGCCCGTTTTTGTGGCCGGTCTACCAGAGGTCTACCAAGGTGATTTTTAGGACGGAAAAGCGGCAGTTT
>ERZ1673703.1834-NODE-1834-length-15320-cov-22.162398_pt1 | contig 15320 bp, 7 predicted proteins | sample MGYA00580233_ERZ1673703 | MGnify/ENA primary metagenome ERZ1673703 (study PRJEB41218, sample SAMN15661748) | gut metagenome | host: Homo sapiens | place: Canada: London | collected 2015-08-20/2019-03-30 | study: EMG produced TPA metagenomics assembly of... | reverse complement strand
ACCCTGCAGGAACGGTACGGCCTCAAGCCCATTGCCACCCCGGAAGCCGACCTGCGGGCCATTCTGGGCGAGTGAGATTTCGTTTGGTTATTTTGCAACAAACCCACAACTCAAAATTAGCGATTCTGCCCAAGGAATTTTTCCGGTTTTTATTCACTCCACCAAAAAATGGCGGTGGGGCTTGCATTCCATCCCCGCCATGCATATTATAATAGTAGGAATTCTTATGAAAGGGGGACAAGGCTATGAAGTGCAGAATGTTTGCGCTCTCGCTGGCACTGGGTGCCCTGCTTTGTCTCGCCCCGTCGGTCGCCGCGCTGGAACCCCAGCCGGAGGCCCCCGCCCCGGACACTGCTGCCGCATCGCAGACCGACACCCCCGCCGCTCCCGCTGAGGAAGCCGCGCCGGACGCCGCTGAGCCCGCCGGGCAGGCCCTGACCGAAGAAGTGACCAAAGAAGTGACTGTGACCGTGGAGGTGCCCATCCTGCCGGAGAAGCCGCCCATCCAGATCAGCTACACCACCCCGGAAGAGATCGGGTTTGCCTGGGAGGAGGATGGCCTGGAGCTGGAAGTGGCCGAGGTACGGCCGGTGGAAGAGATCTCTCTGGCACCGGACCCCGCCGCAGACGCCTCCGCCCCGGAAGCCCCGGCTGATTCTGACGACACCAACGGCGCCGAAGCTGCCGCCGCATCCGACGCCCCGGCTCAGGCTCCCCACACGGAAGCGCCCGCCGCCGCACAGCCCGCTGCTCCGGCAGTGCCCACCCTGCCCCAGACCGGCACCACCGGCTGGGCCGCCGCCGCACTGGCTGCCTTTGGCACCGGCCTGCTGGCCGCCGGGCAGCGCCTGACGTGCAAAGCAAAGCGTTCCTGAGTTCTGAGTGTTCCGCACCACTCAGGGCAAATCCCTCCAAACCGCCGTACCCGCGTGCACAACGCCGGGTGCGGCGGTTTCTTGTTTTCCTCCGCACAAAAGCAGAAGCGGGAGCCCGGAAAGGCTCCCGCTTCTGCTTGTTTAGGATAGGAAAGAGAATGGCTTGATCAGAGGTTGGTGTAGCCCATCAGGTAGCGGTCCACGGCGGCGGCGCAGTCGCGGCCCTCGCGCAGGCCCCACACCACAAGGCTCTGGCCCCGGCGCATGTCGCCGCAGACGAATACCTTGTCCACGTTGGTCTTGAAGTTCTGGTCGGCTACATTGCCGCGGGGGGTGCGGTCCACGCCAAAGGCGTCGGCCACATAGCCCTCGCAGCCGGTAAAGCCTGCGGCGATGAACGCCAGCTGGCAGTCGTAGGTGAATTCTTCGCCGGTGGGCACCATCCTGGTGCGGCCGGTCTCCGGGTCGCGCTCCGGCTTCAGATAACTGATGACCGCGCCGGTCAGGTTGCCGGCATCGTCTTTCAGGAACTCCTTCACGGTGGTCTGGTAGATGCGCGGATCCTTGTTGAACTTGGCAAGGCACTCGGTCTGGCCGTAGTCCACCTTCAGCACACGGGGCCACTCCGGCCAGGGGTTCGTGGCCGCGCGCTCCTTGGGCGGCTGAGGCATCATTTCCAGAGCCACCAGGTCGGTGCAGCCCTGCCGCAGAGCGGTGCCCTGGCAGTCGTTGCCGGTGTCGCCGCCGCCGATGACCAGCACGTTCTTGCCCTTGGCGTCGATGGCCTTGCCGTCGGCAAATTTGCTGTCCAGCAGGCTCCTGGTCACGCTGGTGAGGTAGTCCACCGCAAAGTGGACGCCGTTGGCGTCCCGGCCGGGCACGTTCAGGTCGCGGGCCTGCTTGGCACCGCAGCACAGCACCACGGCGTCGTAGCTGCTCAGCAGCTCTTCGGCGGCAAGGGTGCCGCCCACATCCATGTTGGTGCGGAACTCCACACCCTCGGCCTGCATGAGTTTGATGCGGCGCTCGATGACCGATTTGTCCAGCTTCATGTTGGGGATGCCGTACATCAGCAGGCCGCCCACCCGGTCGGCGCGCTCAAACACGGTCACGGCGTGGCCGCGCTTGTTCAGGTACTCGGCCACCGACAGGCCGGACGGGCCGCTGCCCACCACGGCCACGCTCTTGCCGGTGCGGGCCGGGGGCGGGGCGGCGTGGAGCCAGCCCTTGGCGTAGCCCGTCTCGATGATGGCGTGCTCGTTCTCACGCACGGTCACGCTGCTGCCGGTCACGTCCCCGCAGGTGCAGGCGGCCTCACACAGGGCGGGGCACACCCGGCTGGTGAACTCCGGGAAGCGGTTGGTGGCCAGCAGCCGATGCAGCGCCAGCTCCCACTTGCCGTGATACACCAGATCGTTCCACTCCGGGATCAGGTTGTTCAGCGGGCAGCCGGAGGCCATGCCGCCGATCATCATGCCCGCCTGGCAGAAGGGGACGCCGCAGTCCATGCAGCGTGCCGCCTGGGTCTGCTGCTCCTCGCGGGAGAGCCAGATGTGAAATTCGTCAAAGTTTTCCATGCGCTCCAGCGGCGGTACGTCCGTGCTGGTCTTGCGCGTATAATCCATAAATCCTGTGGTCTTGCCCATGATGTTCCCCTCCTTACTTGTTCTTCTGCACCGTGTAGAATGCTTCGATCTGCGCCTGCTCGCCGTCCAGACCGCGCTCTTCCACCGAGGCGATCACCCGCAGCATGCGGTCGTAGTCGTAAGGCAGAACTTTCTTGAACTTGGGCAAAAACTCGCTGAAGTTGTCCAGGATCTCCTTGCCGCGGGGGGAGCCGGTAAGCTCCACATGCTCGCGGATCAGCTCCTTCAGGGTGGCCACGTCGTACTTGTGCTCCACCGGTTCCAGGCTGACCGTCTCCTTGTTGACCCGCTGGTAGAAGTCCCAGTTCTCATCCAGCACATAGGCGATGCCGCCGGTCATACCGGCCGCAAAGTTCTTGCCGGTGGAACCCAGCACCACCACGGTGCCGCCGGTCATGTACTCACAGCCGTGGTCGCCCACGCCCTCCACGACGGCGGTGGCACCGCTGTTGCGCACGGCAAAGCGCTCACCGGCCACGCCGGAGATGAAGGCCTTGCCGCTGGTGGCACCGTACAGGGCCACGTTGCCGGTGATGATGTTCTCTTCCGGCTTGAAGGAGATGCTCTGCGGCGGGCGCACAACGATCTTGCCGCCGGACAGGCCCTTGCCCATGTAGTCGTTGCAGTCGCCCACCAGGTCCAGCGTCAGGCCACCCGGGATGAACGCGCCGAAGCTCTGGCCGCCGGCACCCACACAGTGGGCGGTGAACACGTCATCCGGCAGGGTGCTGCCGTACTTGCGGGTGATCTCGCTGCCAAAGATGGCACCAAAGGCGCGGTCGGTGTTGGACACGTTCAGGGTCACGCTCTGGGGGTTCTTGCTGCCCAGCTTGAACTTCTTCATGAGCACCTTCATGTCGAGGGTGTTCTCCAGATGGAAGTCGTAGGTGTCAGCGGGCACAAAGTGCACGTTGCTGTTTGCGATGGCGGGGTTGTGCAGGATGCAGTCCAGATCCATCTTGGAAGCACGGCTGCCGGGGGCAGCGTCCTTCACGCGCAGCAGGTCGGTGCGGCCCACCAGCTCGTCCACGGTGCGCACGCCCAGCTTGGCCATGTACTCCCGCAGCTCCTGTGCCACGAAGGTCAGGTAGTGGATGATGTATTCCGGTTTGCCGTGGAAGTGCTTGCGCAGCTCCGGGTTCTGGGTGCAGATGCCCATGGGGCAGGTGTCCAGATTGCACACGCGCATCATCACGCAGCCCTCGCACATCAGCAGGCTGGTGCCAAAGCCGAATTCCTCCGCGCCCAACATGCAGCTGATGGCCACGTCACGGCCGGAGAGCAGCTTGGAGTCGCTCTCAATGCGCACCCGGGTGCGCAGGCCGTTCAGGATCAGGGTCTGGTGGGTCTCGGCGATGCCCAGCTCCCAGGGCAGGCCCGCGTTCTGGATGGAGGTGCGGGGCGCGGCACCGGTGCCGCCGTCGTAGCCGGACACCAGGATCACCTGTGCGCCGCCCTTGGCCACACCGGCCGCAATGGTGCCCACACCGGCCTCACTGACCAGCTTGACGTTGATGTTGGCGCTGCGGTTGGCGTTCTTCAGGTCGTAGATCAGCTCGGCCAGGTCCTCGATGGAGTAGATGTCGTGGTGGGGCGGGGGCGAGATGAGGCCCACGCCGGTGGTGCTGTGGCGGGTCTTGGCGATCCACGGGTACACCTTGGCACCGGGCAGGTTGCCGCCCTCGCCGGGCTTTGCGCCCTGTGCCAGCTTGATCTGGATCTCCTCGGCGGACACCAGATACTTGCTGGTGACGCCGAAGCGGGCGGAAGCCACCTGCTTGATCTTGGAATTGCTCTCGCTGTGGTAGCGGTCCTCCGGCTCGCCGCCCTCGCCGGTGTTGCTGCGGCCGCCCAGACGGTTCAGGGCCAGTGCAATGGTCTCGTGGGCTTCGCTGCTCAGGGCACCGTAGCTCATGGCGGCCCCCTTGAAGCGCTTGACGATGGAGGACACCGGCTCCACCTCGTCCAGCGGGATGCCGCCGTCCGGGTCAAAGTTGAAGTCCAGCAGGCTGCGCAGGTGCACACCGTCCTTGCCCATGTTGTCCACGGTGTTGGTGAACTGCTTGAAGGCACCGTAGTCGTTGGTCCAGCAGGCTTTCTGGAACAGGTGGATGGTCTGGGGGTTGAACAGGTGTTCTTCCTTGCCGCTGCGGAACTTGTGGGCACCGCCGTCGGCCAGCTCCATGTTGATGTCCAGACCCAGCGGGTCAAAGGCGGCGTTGTGGGTGGCCTCCACGTCGGCCTGAATGTCGGCCAGGGTGATGCCGCCCACCCGGCTCACGGTACCGGTGAAGTATTTGTCGATGACCTCCTGCGAGATGCCCACGGCCTCAAAGATCTGGCTGCTCTGGTAGCTCTGGATGGTGGAGATGCCCATCTTGGAGGCGATCTTCACGATGCCGTTGAGGATGGCGTTGTTGTAGTCCTCCACGGCGGCATAATAATCCTTGTCCAGCAGGCCCTGATCAATGAGCTGGCCGATGGTCTCGTGGGCCAGATAGGGGTTGACGGCGCAGGCACCGTAGCCCAGCAGGGTGGCAAAGTGATGCACCTCGCGGGGCTCGGCGCTCTCCAGAATGAGGGCCAGCGCGGTGCTCTTCTTGGTGCGGATGAGGTACTGGGACACCGCCGACACCGCCAGCAGGCTGGGGATGGTGACATGGTACTCGTCCACGTCGCGGTCGGACAGGATGATGATGTTGGCACCGTCCTTATAGGCGCGGTCCACTTCCAGGAACACCCGGTCGATGGCCTTTTCCAGGCTGGTGTTCTTGTAGTAGTTGATGGACACCGTGGCCACCTTGAAGCCCGGCACGTTCATGTACTTGATCTTGAGCAGGTCGGTGCTGGTCAGGATGGGGTTGTGCACCTTGAGCACCTTGCAGTTCTCGGGCTTGTCCTCCAGCAGGTTGCCGTGGGCACCGATGTACACGCTGGTGGAGGTGACCACCTTTTCGCGGATGGCGTCGATGGGCGGGTTGGTGACCTGTGCGAACCGCTGCTTGAAGTAGCTGAACAGCGGCGGGTGCTGGCTGCTGAGCACGGCCAGCGGGGTGTCGGTGCCCATGGCACCGGAAGGCTCGGCTCCGGTGCGGGCCATGGGCAGGATGAGGGTGTTCACGTCCTCGTACTTGTAGCCGAACACCTTCTGCAGGCGGGTGAGCTGCTCGCCGGTGTAGCCATCCACCTTCACATTGGGGATGCGCAGCTTGGCCAGCTCCACCAGATTGCGGTCGATCCATTCGCCGTAGGGCTCGCGGCTGGCGTAGAACTCTTTCAGCTTCTCGTCATCCACCACTTCGCCCTTGACGGTGTCCACCAGCAGCATTTTGCCGGGGCGCAGACGGTCCTTGACGAGGATGTTCTCCGGGGCGCATTCCAGCACGCCCACCTCGGAGGACAGGATCATGCGGCCGTCCCTGGTGATGTAGTAGCGGCTGGGGCGCAGGCCGTTGCGGTCCAGCACCGCGCCCATGACGTCGCCGTCCGAGAAGAGGATGGCGGCGGGGCCGTCCCACGGCTCCAGCATGGTGGCGTAATACTGGTAGAAGTCCCGCTTTTTGGGGCTGATGTTCTTGTTGTTCTCCCACGGCTCCGGGATGGTGATCATCACGGCCAGGGGCAGGTCCATGCCGTTCATCACCATGAATTCCAGCGCGTTGTCCAGCATGGCGGAGTCCGAGCCGGAGGTGTTGATGATGGGCAGGATCTTGTTCATGTCGTCCTGCAGGATGGGGCTGGAGATGCTCTCCTCGCGGGCCAGCATGGCGTCCGTGTTGCCCTTGATGGTGTTGATCTCGCCGTTGTGCAGGATGAACCGGTTGGGGTGTGCACGCATCCAGCTGGGGTTGGTGTTGGTGGAGAAGCGGCTGTGCACCATGCCGATGGCGGACTCGTAGTCGGGGTCCTGCAGGTCGGCGTAGAACAGGCGCAGGTCGTGCACCAGGAACATGCCCTTGTAGACGATGGTGCGGCTGGACAGGCTGGGCACATAGGTGCCGTTGCTGGCCTGCTCGAACACGCGGCGCACCACATACAGTTTGCGGTCAAAGTCGATGCCCTTGCTCACCTTGGCAGGCTTTTTGATGAAGCACTGCCAGATGGAGGGCATGCAGTCGCGGGCTTTCTGGCCCACGGCGTCCGGGTCCACGGGCACCTTGCGCCAGGCCAGGAACTCCAGCCCCTCCTTGCGGGTGACCACCTCGAACAGCTTCATGGCCTGGGCGCGCATGTGCTCGTTCTGGGGGAAGAAGAACATGCCCACGCCGTATTCCCGCTCGTTGCCAAGGCGGATATTGAGTTCATCGGCCACCTTGGAGAAAAATTTATGGCTGATCTGCAGCAGAATGCCCACGCCGTCACCGGTCTTGCCCTCGGCGTCCTTACCGGCGCGGTGCTCCAGCCGCTCCACGATGCACAAAGCGTCGTCCACGGTCTGGTGGCTCTTGCGGCCCTTGATGTCCACCACAGCGCCGATGCCGCAGGCATCGTGCTCAAACTGTGGATCGTACAGGCCAAGGGTGTGCGTTTGCTCTGTAAAGTTTTGCATAGTCTTTCCCATCCTTTTGACACTCCAGATTGTGCTCTGCCGGGCGCGGCACCCTCCGCACCCCGGAAAACGAAAAAAAGCGCCCCGCAAGGGCAGACGATGCCCCTGCGGAACGCCTTTGTTCCGATAGCTTTATTATACCCTGCGCTGAAAAATGTTCAAGTGACAGCTGCGCCAAATATAACAGCCGCTTTGCACCGCTTCTTGTGCGAAACGCCGCGAACCCCCGCAGCTGTGCGCGGCACACAACCAAAACCGCCGCACCCGGCGGCCTTTTGCAAGGCACAGGATGCGGCGGTTCTTATGCGTCAGTGCGGAGATTCCTGCGGTTCAGGGGTGCTCAGTGCTTGGGGGAAACCTGTTTGCGGGTGAAGAACCATCCGCAGGCCAGCAGCAAAGAGCCCAGGCTTGCCAGCACACCGGCCATCCAGCTGGTGGTGCCGGTCTGGGGCAGGGCGGCGGCGTCCGGGGCAGCGTCCTGCACGGCGGGGTTCTGGGGGTTCTCCGGGTCCACAGGGGTCTCATCCGGGTCAGCGTCCTTCACCGGGGGATTGTCCGGGTTGGCGGGGTCCACGGGGATATCCGGATCAACGGGCGGCACGGGGTCCGGATCCGGCGTGGGTTCCGGATCGGGGTCAGGTACCACGGTGGCCGTGTTCATGAAGTTGATGGGCAGGGTCTTGCCGCCGAGGATGCTGCCCAGCCAGCTGGACTCGGTCACCTTGCTGGTGGCGCCGGTGGCGGGGTTGGTCACCTCGGTGCCCTCCAGCTCCTTGTAGGACTCCTCATCGCAGATGACGTAGATCTCCGGGTCGGTGTCGTAGCCGTCGGGGGCGATGGCTTCCTGCAGGTAGTACACCACGTTTTCCAGCAGGGCATAGTCGATGTTCAGCTTGCCGTTGGTGGTGGTGACGGTGTAGGTCAGCTTATCCTTGGAGGGGTCGTACTTGACCCAGCAGTAGAAGCCGTCCTTCTCCAGCACCTGTTCGCCTGCCTCGTTGGTGGTGTAGGTAGGCTCCACATAGGTGCAGTACATGGTGTCCTTTTCACCGGTTTCCTTGTCGGTCTCGTACTTCCACAGGTAGAAGCTGGTCTGGCCCTCGCCCGCGTCGTCACCGATGATCTCGCCGGTTTTCTTGTCGGTCTTGGTCAGGTCCAGGGTGCCGTCTGCCTGATGCAGCACCATAGAGGCGTACCAGTTCCAGGCGGTGTTCTGGTAGTCGTTGCCTGCGTTCTGGAAGTCGATGTTGGTGGCCATGGCAAATGCTGCCCAGGTGGCTTCCTCAGAGGTCAGGCCGCTGGCCAGCAGGGTGTTGAAGTAGGCGTTGGCTTTGTCCCATGCACCGGGGGTCTCGTTCAGTTTGTCGGCCATGTAATCGCCGATGGTTTCCTGAGTGCCGTCGGCAGCCCACTGGCCGTGGCTGTGGTTGTGGTCAACATTACCGCCAGCCTCGGTATCGACCTTTTTCGGGTCACCCACCTTGAAGCTCAGGACGTTCTGGTAGAAGTTATCATAGAGGGTGGAGGGGTCCATCTTAACAGTGTTGTTTCCGGTATTGGGGTCGTTGGGCATAGAAGAACCGGAACGGCTCAGCTCCTTCAGAGCCTTGGGATCGTTTTTCAGCAGGTCGCTTACCCTATCATACTTGGAGCCATCGGGTTTCCGGTAGTAGTCCAGAATGTAGTCATCGTAGGTCTTATAACCCTTGGCAGGCATATACTGCTCCAGAGCATCCTGGACATCCGAGTTCATCAGAGTACTGCTGGAGTGGGTATAGGGACCATAGTAATAATCCTTTTCAACATTCTTGCCGTTCTTGGTCTTTTTGTAGGCAATGGTGTAAGTGTTTTTGTCTTTGTTCAGAACAGTCTTTCCATCTTCGGTGGTCTGAACATCGCTCTTGTAGAAGCCGCCGTAGTAATGATCGCCGGATTTTACATAATACTTACCGCCGAACAGTTCCACCTCGGTACCAGCAGGTACATTGGTTTTAGTGCTTTGAGTGGTCAGGTTGCCCTCCGAATCAAGGAACTGGTTCTGATCATGGTTGCCGCCGTACTCCTTCAGCGCAGCATCCACCAAGTCCTCCATGCAGCCGGACGCAGCGTTTTTATCGTACTTCAGCTCAAGGTTCGTATTGCCAGCATATTCCTTCGGCAGCTCCTGCCCATCAAAGCCCTCAATGCCGGTATTTCCCTTGCCGGTCTGGTCAGGGGTGGCAACAGTCAGGCTGTTGTCCTTGTACACATAAGTATGCTTGGAGCCGTTGGACAGGGAAACATCAAACATGGTCGTGCAACCGGGCTCGTTGTTGAAAGCAACACGCTGAGCAACCGAACCGGTTTCCTCATCGTAGTAGACATAGAGCGTGTAAGATGCACCGTTAAAATCAACGGTCTTTTTGCTGGACTCGCCGTACTGTGCGTACCACAGGGCGTCCTCCATCCACTTCTTGGCATTCGGATCAGTCTGAAGCCACTCGTCGAACTGCTTCTCGCCGTATTTCTCCACGACCTCCTGCACCTTGCTCAGCTCAATGGTCTGGTCGCCCTCAGCGTCCTCTTTGATGTTGAAGGTGACCTTGAAATGACCGGTGTCCGGGTCATAGGCAACGGAATAGTCCAGATCTTCCTCGGGCTTCTCCTCAGGCTTTTCCTCGGGCTTCTCCTCGGTGTCGGTGCCTTCGCCCTCAGCAGGGGTCTCGCCCTTTTCCTCACCTTCGGCAGGGGTCTCCGGCTCGGAGGTGTCGTCCTTGCTGTCGTCCTTGTCCTCGCCCTTGATGTGGTCCTTGTTGTCCTCGGCGGTGCCGGGCAGGGTCTCAACGGTGTCGGACTGCTCCGGGCGCTCAATGGTGGGTTTGTCGTCAGAAGAGGTATTGTCACCGTCGCCCTCGCCGTCGGTGGGCTGGTCGGTGTTGTCACCGGTGGAAGCGACAGGCTGTTTTTCGGTCTTAGTGTCATCCGCAGGGGTGTCGTTGTCCGCATTGCTGTCGGTCAGCGGGACAACGGTCACCTGCAGATCAGAGCCATCAGCATCCGGGGGGGGTCGGTGGCTGCAGCGGCACCGCACATGCCAACCGAGCTGCTGAGCACCGAAAGGGCCAGCGTCATCGCAACGATCTGCTTTTTCTTGGACTTTTTTCTCATAATCGTCATCCTCACTTCACTAGAGACTGTGTTCCTCGCACAACTTTTCAGAAATCTCCAGCACAAAATAGACGCCCGCTGGGCAGTCCTTATAATCCTATATTATATACGTTTTCCAAAAATTTCAAGGGGGCAAATTGCACGAAAAAAAGCCTGCACGGAAATTTCGGCTGATTGACGGACAGACCGGCCCCAAAATGGCAAAATTGCACGAAAAAAAGAACGATTTTCGCAGTTTTTGAATTGCACATTTGTTGCGGACGGGAACGTTTTTGTTGCACTGCAAACACAAAAAAGCGGACAAATGGCCCGCCGCAGTTTCCCACCCCGGAACTATGGGGAGCACCGGGGCCGCCGCCCGTTCTGCCCGCAGAAGCCGTTTTGCCTGCCGCAGCAACGGCGCTCCCCTCCGGCAAAAAACAAACCCGGCAAGGCCGCAGCCCTGCCGGATTTGCAGATTTAAAACGATCCTTCCGTGCTCACTTGGTCCCCTGCTCCGGGTCGGCGGCAGGGTCCCCGCCGTCTGCGGGGGTCTCCGGGTCAGCCGGGGTCGTAGTGGGTTCGGTGGCTGCCGGTTCCTCGGGCGGGGTGGTGATCTCCACGCTGGGGTCCGCCGCGATATACACGGTGATCACCGTGCCCACGTCCACCTGTGCGCCCGCCGGTTCACTGGCCGACACCACGCATCCGGCGGCATAGGAGCCGTCGTTCACCACCATAAAGCAGCTGGCCGGCAGGCCGCGGCTCTGCAGCGTCTGCACGGCGGCGTCCTGACTGAAACCGATGATGGTGGGCATTTCCACCTTCTGCGGGCCCTTGCTGACCACCAGACGAATGGTCTCCCCTGCCTTGAGCACCGTGTCCGCCGCCGGTTCCTGGGTCATGATCTGCCCGGCCGGGACGGTGTCGCTGTACTCCTCGGTGACGTAGAACAGGTACATGCCGGTGTACTCCCGGTTGTTCTGCACCTGGGCGTAATCCATGCCGATGAAGCTGGGCACCAGATTCTGGGGTTCCAGCACCTCGCTGCTGGCCGGTTCCGGCTCCACCGATCCCGATGACGCCGAGGGCAGGCTGTGGCTCACCATGGTCCACACCATGAGCACCAGCAGAATGGCCAGCAGGATCAGGATGCCCGCCAGCAGGCCCTTGATGCTGAGCAGATGGGCCTTTTCTTCCGGTTGGCCCACCGGGGTCTCGGGCTTCATGGTGCGGCCCAGCTCCTCGGTGTACTCTTTGGAAGAGAGCGCCTGCACCAGCTGCGGCACGGTCTGGATGCGCTCCATGGGCTTGAGCCGCAGGCCCATCTGCAGCACGTCCGACACATAGCCCGGCACGGCGCTGTTCACGGTGCGGGCGCGGGGGTTGGAGTCCGACACCATACGCTGGGCGGCCGGCACCGGGGCCTGCCCGCACACCATGCGGTAAAACACCGCTGCAAGGCCGTATTCGTCGGTATAGCGGCCCTCAAACTCGGCGGTGGAATACTGCTCCGGGGCCGAATAGCCCTCGTACAGCTGCTCGCGCAGGCCGCTTCCGGCGGTGCGCAGGCCCACCGTGGCGTAACCCGCCAGACGGCACCGGCCGTCGGCCATCACCCGGAGGTTCTCCGGGCAGATGCCCCGGTGCACCAGCCCGATCTTGTGCATGGCGGCCACGCCCTCAAACACCGGCTGCAGCATGGCACAGGCGTCGTCCGGGCGCAGCGGCGCGCCCTGCGCTTCCAGCCACTGGTCCAGCGGGGTGCCGCCCAGGTTCTCCATCACCGCATACACGGTGTTGTTGGCCTCCACCACGTCCAGCACGGCTTCCAGCCCGGTGGCCGGGGTGATGCGCTCCAGCGCCCGGTACAGGTCGGCAAAGTCCATGCGGGTGGTCTTGAACAGCACCTCGCTGCCGGTCTTGGGCTGCAGGATGCAGTCCGCGCCCCGCTCGGCAGACAGGGTCACCGGCAGATATTCCTTAATGGTCACCCGGAAGCAGCCCAGGTTCTCCACGCCCCGGTACAGGATGCCCTCCCCGTCCAGGCTCCGCATCTCGCCCACGGTGTAGCGCCCGGCCAGCACCGTGCCCACGGGCAGGCAGCCGGCGGGGTTGCGCCCCGCAAACACCTTGCCGCAGTGCACACAGCTGTCGGCGGCGGGGGGCAGCTCCCCCATGCAGTACGGACACAGGCGTTTTTGCTCCATTCTTCTCTCCCCTTTGTGCTTTGATCATCTTTTATTGTATCATAGCCCACCGGGGTGTGCAAGACGTCCGTTTTTCGGTCCTGCACGCAAAAAGGCACCCCGCCTGCCGTTTCCGGTAAGCGGGGTGCCTGTGATTTACGGTTCAGCTCACGCTGTACGCCACACCGGGGCGATTAGCCCTCGATGTAGCCGTACTGCAGGTACCAGTAGCCGTAGGGGCTGTGCCAGGTGCCCTTCAGAGAAGCGCTCTGCAGCCAGAAGTCGTTGTTGTAAGCAACGGGGATGCAGCCCATATCCTCCATCAGGATGTCCTCAGCCTTATGCAGCTGTGCAAAGTGCTCGGAGACATCAGCAACCTTGGAAGCCTCAACAGCAGCATCAAAGTCAGCATTGGAGTACTTACCATCGTTGTTGCCGTTGCTGGTGCAGAACAGATCCAGCATGTTGGAGGGATCGTTGTAGTCCATGACCCAGCCGTTACGGGCAACATCGTACTCGCCTGCACGACGAGCGGGGGCGAAGGAGGACCACTCCATCTTGTTGATGGTCAGGGTAATACCCAGATCGCCCCAAGCCTGCTGCAGGTACTCTGCCAGAGGCACATTGTAGCCGGAATCGTTGGTGCTGTACTCGATGGTGGGGTAGCCCTCGCCATTGGGGTAGCCAGCCTCTTCCAGCAGCTTCTTAGCCTCGGCCAGATTTGCCTCGTAGTCATCCGCAATGTAGGGAGAGCCGCCGTTTGCGTTGTCGTAGAAGTAACCGTTCTCGTCCACGATGCCAGGGCCGACAATGTTGGAAGCAGCAGAGTAGGTGCCCTGCATGATGGTGTTGGCAACGTAGTCACGGTCGATGGCCAGAGCCAGAGCCTTGCGGACCTTGGCATCCTGGAAGGCATCGCGCTGCAGGTTCATGCTGACGTAATAGGTGCCCAGAATGGTGTCAATATAGAAGTCGCCGCCGTCCTCTGCCTTGGTCAGGCTGGGGATCTCGTCGGTGGGCACGTCCTTGATCAGGACAGCCTCGCCGCTGTTGTAAGCAGCGAAGGCAGCGGAAGAGTCCTCCAGCAGCAGCAGGGTGATGGTGTCAGAGACGATCTTGGAGCTGTCCCAGCCGCCAACGTAGTTGGGGTTCTTGGTCAGCACGATGCGCTCGGAGGGAGTCCAGTCGGTGATCATGTAGGGGCCGTTGGAGACGAAGGTCTCAGCGGAGGTGCACCAGCTGTCGCCGTTTGCCTCAACAGTTGCCTGCTGCACAGGGCTCATCGCTGCGAATGCGGCCATCTTGTCGAAGTAGGAGCAGGGGTAGGACAGCACGATGGTCAGGGTCTTGCCGTCATCGCTTGCCTTGACGTTCAGAGCATCGGTATCACCGGCCTGTGCTGCGTCAAAACCATCGATCATGCCCAGGCAGGTCTCTGCGTAGGGAGCTGCGGTGTCGGGGTTTGCCATACGCTTGAAGCTGTACTCGAAGTCCTTCGCAGTCAGGTCGGTGCCGTCGCTCCACTTCAAGCCGTCACGCATGGTGAAGGTCCAGGTCAGGCCGTCCTCGCTTGCTTCCCAGCTCTCAGCCTGGCCGCCAACCACTTCGTTGTTCTCGTTGATCAGCAGCAGGGGCTCGAAGATGGTGATGATGGTGTTAGAGGCATCAATAGCGCTGTTCAGAGCGGGGTCCATAGTCTCGGGGTTGGGGCCGTACTGGACGGTAAAGCCAGCGGTGTTGATGCCGCCAGCGGTAGAACCGGCAGTAGAACCAGAGGTTGCGGTAGAACCGGACTTGCTGCCGCCGCAGGCTGCCAGGCCCAGAGCAGCGGCGCTGACACCAGCGACCTTGAGGAAATTACGACGAGAAATGCGTTTCATAGTAAATATCCCTTCCCTTAAAATCAAATTGAGTGTGCCAGGTTCCCCCAGCCTCCTCTATATTCGATCCGGAGCACGGTCTGCCAAAACAGCCTGTCCTCCGGAGGAACACGAATAGTATAATGCGTTCTCGCACCGGTTACAAGCCCCAACGGGTGTCTGTAACCATTTCGTTACAATATTTCAGCCGGAAGATGAGATGTGTTCATCTTTCAGGAGAATGAAGTGTTTTTACTTCACCTTGTCCAGATGATGGCAGGCTGCCCAGTGGCCGGAGGTGACCTCCTTGAACTCCGGCACCTCGGCTGCGCACCGCTCGTCTGCGTAGGGGCAGCGGGTGCGGAAGCGGCAGCCGGACGGCGGGTTCAGGGGGCTGGGCACGTCGCCCTGCAGCACGATGCGCTTGGACTGGCGTGCCGTGATGGGGTCTGCCACCGGGATGGCAGAGATCAGGCTGCGGGTGTAGGGGTGGATGCTGTGGGCGATCAGCTCGTAGCTGTCGGCCAGCTCCACCAGCTTGCCCAGATACATGACGCCGATGCGGTTGGAGATGTGCTTGACCACGCTCAGGTCATGGGCGATGAACAGGTAGGTCAGGCCCATTTCCTGCTGCAGGTCCTCGAACATATTCACGACCTGTGCCTGAATGGACACGTCCAGTGCGGAGACCGGCTCGTCGCAGACGATGAACTCGGGGTTCACGGCCAGTGCACGGGCAATGCCCACGCGCTGACGCTGGCCGCCGGAGAACTCGTGGCAGTAGCGGTTTGCGTGCTCGCTGTTCAGGCCCACACGCTCCAGCAGGGCGATGATCTTATCGTGGCGATCCTTGTCGTTCTCAGCCAGGTGATGGATGTCGATGCCCTCACCCACGATGTCACCGATGGTCATGCGGGGGTCCAGGCTTGCGTAGGGGTCCTGGAACACGATCTGCATCCGGCGGCGGTAGGGCAGCATATCCACTGCGATATTCTTTTCCTTATCAAACAGCAGGTTGCCATCATAGTAGATCTTACCGCCGGTGGGCTCGTACAGGCGCAGCAGGGTGCGGCCGG
>ERZ1673703.1808-NODE-1808-length-15461-cov-4.159159_pt1 | contig 15461 bp, 22 predicted proteins | sample MGYA00580233_ERZ1673703 | MGnify/ENA primary metagenome ERZ1673703 (study PRJEB41218, sample SAMN15661748) | gut metagenome | host: Homo sapiens | place: Canada: London | collected 2015-08-20/2019-03-30 | study: EMG produced TPA metagenomics assembly of... | reverse complement strand
GCTGACACGAAAAGGGAACCGACACGGCGTACAACAACACTTCGACTTCTGGTTTTTATATATGGGGGTAATCAATATGAAAAAGTTCGAGATCGGCAAGGAATATTTTGACCGTAGCGCCTGCAATCACGATTGCATTTTCACCATCAAGATTATCAAGCGCACCGAAAAGACAGTGACGTTCGAGCGTAACGGCAAGACCCGCCGCGCAAAGCTGTTCTTCGATGAACACGGCGAATATATCATTCCCGAACGTTATTCTATGGCCCCGGTCTTCCGTGCTGAAAACGAGGTTCAGCCGGAAGAGGAACCCAGCGTCAAGGAAGCCGCCGCCGAAACGTCCTGCGGCGTTGAAATCGCCCAGCCCGCCGACGTGAACACCGTTGTTGTTATGGTGGGCCAGCGCGTCGAACGTATCTGCGGCGCTTGCTATCCTCCGCAGGGCGGAACCGTCATCGGCTTTGTTAGTCTGCCTGATACCCGTTTCTTTCGCGGCGGCGTTTTCGCTATGGTCCTGTATGACGGCGCAAAGGCTCCTGAACGTGTCCGCCTGTCCGACATTCACCGCCGCGGGTGGCGCTCTCCCGGCGGTTCTCCGTTGGGTGTGTTCGTCGCCTGACGCTTTACCGTGGCGGCGGTTTCCGCCGCTCCGTTTTTCGCGCCGTTGTATCTAACGCAACGGCGCAATATTTTTCTGCTTTTTCGCATTTTCCCTATTGACTTTATACTAACGTTAGTATATAATCATAATCAGAAAGGGGGTGACAAGGTGAAGAAGAAAAAGAAAAAGCCCACGAAATCGCGGGTCGATGTTCGGACCATCGTGATAACCGCAATCGTGGACTTTCTGGTAGGGCTTGCGTTACTGATAATTGAGAAGCTGACGTAAGCCGAAACCCCGTATTCTATGGGCGGGTTCACCGCCCACCCATAGAATACACTTTTTCTTCTGAACTGTCAACCATGCTTGAAAAACTCGGAATCTTCCTGATCGCTGTTGCCGTTGTGAAGCTGATTATCGCCGCCGCGGTCCATTACCGCCGCAAGAAAGGGGAATGAACATGAAAAGAACTGCAAACAAGTTCCAGCGGGCCTATATGGTCGCCAAAGCCCGCGTGCAGGAAGTCGAATCCCAGCAAGAAGCCATCGAAAAGAAGTTCATTGCCGACAAAGGCATTGTCAATCCCGACGGCTCCGTTCCCGAATTCCTTTACTGCATGGAGGATGACGCGGCCTTTGAAAAGGCGAACGACGAATGCGCCGCGCTGATTGTTTCCGCCGGGCTTGAAGAAGAACTGAACGCCGCCCGTTCCGTCCTGAAAGCGTCGGAAGATAGCTTGATTGCCTACGGTCTGTCCCTTGCTCCCGCTGGGGTCCGGGCCACGTTGGAAAAGGCCGTTCAGCACAACGCCGCAACCCGCGCAAAGGTCCTTGACCTCGCGTTCCGGCTTGACGTGTCCACGGTCAGCGCGTAAGATGAAAGCAGGCGGCGCAAACGCCGCCTGCCCCAGCAAAGAAAGGGAAATTTTTATGAACAAAATCCGTCGCAAGGCTCTTCAAGAAATGTTCGATAAACTGTCCGCGCTCTCTGACGAACTCGAATCCATCAAAGAGGAAGAGGACGAAAGCCGGGAGAATATGCCCGAAAGTCTGCAAGGCTCCGAACGCTACGATCAATCAGAAACCGCGTCCAGCAATATTGATGAAGCTATGGAATATATCAATTCTGCGTGCGACAGCATAGAAAGTGCAATGGAGTGATAATGATGAAACAAAAGGCCGAAATGGTCCGAAACGGTATGATTTTGGTCCCGAATATTTCCGTAGAATACAAGGGTTATGCTATATGCCCGAAACTTGATATGGGTTCCGTCCCGTGGCAGGTTGCCGGAAATCAATATCAGCGCGGCTATATCGTGACGCGGAACGGCGTTCAGGTTATGCCGGGGGCGGCATGGTTTACTTCTGTAATTGAAGCGCGTGTTGCAGTCGATATTCTTATTGAATCCAACGGGGACAGTTCAGCGTTCTGGAATCTCTGGAATGAGTATAGCGGGCTGAACGAATATGAATCTGTGTAACAAAAAAAAGCCCGCCGGGGAATGACCCCCGACGGGCTTTCGTTTTTGTCCGAATCGGACGTGTTTAGTTTTCTGCGGGTTCTGTCTGGACGGCCTGCTCTTCAATGCCGACAAGCAGGCTTTCCACGGATGGGGTTTCGATGTAGCCTTTCAAATTCTCATTCGCGCCCCATGCTTTCTTCGCTTCCTCCAAAGCGGCTTCGATCATTTTTTCAATATCGCTGGACGTGAAAAGCAGTTTCAGCACCGCCGGGATTCGCTGATAAATCCAGTCCGCGACGGCGGCATATTTCAGGGAACCCGTACCGCTTCCGAACTGCTTTTCGGCCTGCGTTACAAGGTTGAAAAGGATTTGCTTCAAAATCTTTGTTTCGCCGCGCTTGATAAGCACGACAACCACCGCGAGGAAAGCGACGACGACAAGCACGCTGTCCCAATTCTTCGCAAGGAATGTAAGAACGTTCATTTCTGTTTCTCCTTTCTATCTGTCAGCCAATGACGGTACAGCCGGATTCAGGGACCCAGCCCAAACCGTCGATGTGTACGCCGCACTTGCGGCCCGTATAGTAATACTGCACTGTGTACGTTCCGTTCACAGTCTTACCTTTTCCGCCGCCGTTGCTGTCGCGGTACAGCGGGCCGGAATACTTCACCTTTGCGCCGACGCGCATTTTCGGCGCGGTCGTACCGCTCCCGACGGCCTGCACGTCCGCCGCATTGACCCAGCCGTAAACGGTAGAACCGCCGCCGGGCTGTTTGATAAGGTGGTACGGGTGCTTTGCGCCCTTTGCAAGTGCCGTTACCTTTGCCGTTCCCGGCTTGCAGGCCGCGCCGCTTGCCGCCGCCGCGTTGGTGTAATGGGTGTTGCCCGTAAAGCGCACCACGTCGCCCACAGCGAACGCAAGCGTCGCCGGGGTGGTAGTTGTGCCGCTGGGCTTTGTCGTGCTTCCTGCGCCGTCCTGTGCGCCGCCTGCGGTGTCGTAGGTGATATACGGCAACTTCCCGTGCTTCGTCCACTTGCGCCCGTTCATGCCGGAAATAGCGCCAATGTTCAGGCACGCCGTCACCTGCACGCAGTTCTTGAAAGCGGGCGAACATTCGATGACCTTTCCACCGCCGATGTATACGCCGATATGACCGGGCAACCAGACAGCTTCACCCGGAACAATGCCGCTGAAATCAGCGGACACGCCGGAACACTTCGTAATCATGGTGTCGGCCCCAAGATCGGGAATGCCGTTGGAAGCATAGGCCGCGCCGCCGTATGGCTTCGCGGCGTTTCCGCTCCAACCCCAAAGAACGCCTTTGATAAGGCATACGCAGTCGAACCCGTAGACGGGCGGGTTCTTATCCGCCGCCGCCCGAATCATCGCCGTTCGCGCGGCCTGCTTGTTGTACCTGTGATTTGTGCAATAGCGGGACACGTTCGCGCCTGTCAGGGGCGCACCGAAACAGCCCATGACGTACAGCGTTTTATAGTTGTCCACAATATTTTGCAATTTGTTGATAAATTCAGACGCTTTCATTTTGCCTGCTCCTTTCGCGTCTGCGGGGCTTGTGGTCCCCGCCGTGGTATTTGAACCGCCGGGCTTTGCGGCGCTTCCTGCGCCATCGTAGGCGGTCAGGGCGTATGTTTCGATGATTTGAACCAGCTTGTCCGCATATTTCGGGTCGGTCGCATAGCCCGCCGCGGCGATTGCCCGGCACGCGGTTTTATAGTCCCGCTCCCCGATGACCGCTTTATAGCGGGTATTGCACGAAAGCAAGTCGGAATGATCGGCGACGCTTTCCGCCCAACTGCCATAGGCCCGGAAAAGGCCCGTCACGGTCGTAAAGGTCACGCCGTCGTAGCACTCTTGCGTTTTGCCGCTGTAAACGGCCCCGGTCCAGCTTGTCCCGGCCTTGATGCCGAACAGGGCGTTTCCCTTGACCGTCAAGCCGGATTTGCCCCAGCCGCTTTCAAGGATTGCTTGTGCTATCGTCAGGGACGCGAGGACCCCGCTTTTCTGCATATCCGCCGCGGCAAGTGCGCCCACCCGCTCGATGAATTTCTTTTGTTCCTGTGTCATGTGTATTCCTCCGTTACGGCTGAACGTTGTTCAGGTCAACGGGCATTCCCTCCGTTTCCTCCGGGTTCGCCTTTTTGATTTTCACAACGTTTTCCGCCTTTGCTTTCCACGAATAAAAGCCGATGACCGTTGCCGTTGGTGTTCCAACGTAGGCAAGGAAAACGCCAAGCTGTGAAGCGTCGAGGACGACGGCCCACACGCCCACGCCGAACCCGGCGAAATAGGTACAGAGGACCGCCCAAAGAACCAGCTTTGAACACTCTGTCTTCCGGCGGTTCTGCTTGCCCTCTCTTCGTCGGCGGGGCCGTCGTCCGCTCAACAGCAGGACGGCGGCGAACCCGCCAACCAACCCGGCGGCAACGCTGAAAAGATAAATCATGCCGCGCCGCCTTTCTTACTCTTCGTGTTCGCGCCGCTCCCGGCTCTCGAACGCGTCAAGTCGCTTGTGCGCCTGTTTCGCGGACGCTTCAACGGCGGTCAGGCGCGTAACGACTTCAACGTTCGTCTTGCGCTGTTCCTTTTGCTCCGCCTTGATTTCGTCCGTGTTGGCCTTGATATAGCCGATTTCGGTAAGAACGGTCGCGTCGCTCTTCGCTTCGTCGGCAACGTCCCTTTTCCCATTCCGGGCAAAGGCAACGTAGCCGAACACGATAGCGCAAATCGTACTAACGACGCTCAAACCTGCAAGCACTTCATTCATGTTCTTTACCTCCCGCAAATGAAGTCCCCGTAAACGCTTTTCAGCGAATACGGGGCGATTGTGGGCGGTGCTTCCTGCGAGTGATAAACCGCGCAGTCATACGCCCAAATCAAATAACGCGTTGTGTCCTCCGCCCAAATAGCAAGCGGCATAATGAAGAACCACAGCAGGCCGAACGCCGGGCAGATTTGGCCCAGCACGTTTCCCGGCTGATTGCTGTAATCCCAAACGCCCAGCCCTAACCACAGGTTCAGGACACACCCGGAAACAAACTCTACCGCAAGCACGATAACGGCCCCGATGACCGATTGCACGATGACCGGGGCGCGATAAAAGCGCGGGGCCTGATTGATAGTGCCAACCAGAACCCCGCACAGCCCGCCTACAACGAACATAGACGGGTGGGAGTACCCGCGGAAAAGCGTTTCAAATACGACGTAAGCCGCGCCCAGCGTGGCCCAAATCGTCAAGATACGTTTCACGCGTCGCCACCTGCTTTCTCAATCAGCGCCGCCATGCTTGCCGCAAGGTCGGCGGGCAGGTCCGCGCCGTACACGATAGCCGGGATTTCATCAAGCCCGGCCCGTTTAATCCACGCGTTCAGGTGGTTGCAGTAAGTGCGGTGATAGAAGACGTGGGCGGTCGCGGCCTGTGTAAGCGCGGTGAATTCCTCCGCGGTATACATACGACAAAGTTCGCCGTCGGCGTGGTACGGAACTTCCTTTGCACCCTCCTTGACCGTCTGGAACTGCGCCATAAGTTCGGTTTGGTCGTGTTCGGTCAGGCTGTAATGTGCGCCGCCCACGTCGATTCCGGCGTAGATAGCCGCGGAACACGCAAGGCCGATTTCGGCTTTCTTCGCCGTGCGGACCTGCTCAACGTCGTTCCAGTCCTGCGGCGGGGTCACGCCCAGCCGCTCCAACTTCATATCACGAATGCTGTCTTCTCTGTGCTGAATGCTCATTCAAAGTTACCTCCCACAGACGTAATGAAGCAATCGCCCGTTGCCGTTCCGCGCTTTACCTTGATGCGGAAATTGTAGCCCCAAGCGCTCGCCGTTTTGGTGGTGTTGGAAAGGAAGAACTTACTTCCGCTTACGACGTTCTGCGTCACGTCCTCCCACGTCGGGGAAGCGTCGTTGCCGTTGTTGCAAACTTCCACGGTGAATTTTGCGCCTGCTGGAATTTGACGCACGACAGACATGATACCCTTTGTCACCATATCATCGGCAGTAAGCGGGGTAGCAAGCGTAAGTTCGATTTCCGTTTCATTTTTCGTGAACGTATACGTCCGGGTCGCGCTTCCGCCGTAGTTGTCCGCCGCAACGATTTTTAGCGTATGGGACCCGTTCAACAGCTTCACCCACTCTGCGGCGGTGATGTTGAACGAATAGATCTGTCCGCTTGTCGCGGTATAGGAACGCTTCTGCGTGCCGTCGATGTACTCCGTCACGGTCAAGGTCTGCCCGCTGTCTTTGTCCGTCACGCTGTAACTCTGCGTGAACGCGGCGGTCTTCGTTCCCAAGTTGGAATCCGTGCCGCTGATAACGGGCGCATGGTTGTTTACCACCGTCCGCGTCGCACTGGTGTTGTAGGCGCTTTCTGCGCCCGCGCTGTCGTATGCCTTGACGCGGTACGCAACAGAGGTCCAGCCGAACGTGATTGCGTCTGTGTAACTGCGGTTGATGCCCTTGTATACCTGCGCCCATGCGCCGCCGTTGACCTGCCGTTCGAGGATATAGCCGGAAAGATTTCCGTCTTCGTCCGTGGAAGCCCCCCAACTGATAGACAGGCTTTCGCCGCCGCGCACGCTGGACGGAACCGTGATGGAAGAGGGCTTCGAGGGGGCGCGGTTCCAAATGATCGTGTATGCTCCGTCGGAATCCGGGCTATCAGATACCAAGATTCCAGAGGACAAATTACAAAGCGGGCGAACGCCGAGGGAGCCGCGGTAAGCGTCGCCCCAGCCCAACGCGCCAGAGGAAGCGACGAGGCGGACGTCGCAGGAGTTGGACGCGTAAGCGTCTGCAAGCCACCAATACCACGGCGAATTTACGTTGAAATTTCCGTCCGTGTATTCGCTCTTGCTCACGGCTTCCGCCGTGGGGTAGGCAAGACGGGAATTGTTGTCGCTGAACAAGGCCAGCTTGCTTCCTGCGGTCACGTCGCCGGACAAGCCGACTTCCGTACAGGTCGCAAGGAAGATTTTGTCGGTGCAACTCTCCGTACCGCCGCCGTCTACGGACGCTTTGCCGACGGTGTGGGTCGTCGAAAGCAGGGCCGCAACAAAGTTCGCGGAGAAGCCCGCAAGGAAGCCCGCTTCCGCGTCGTATTCGTTGTAGTTGCTCCATACATTCGCATTCGTCGGGGCCGCGTCTGCGCTGTGCTGGGCGCTGTACCACTTCCCGGCGGCGGCCTGACTGTTCAGCCATTGCCGCACGTTGGAAAGGGTCCAACGGTTATTGCCGTAACTGCGGCGGTTGCCGTCGCTGTTGCCGGATTCGATAGCGTCAAAGCATTTCAGGGAAATAATGCGCTCCGTAATCAGGGTCACAGCGCCGGACGGGTAGCCCGTGTGTCCCTTGTCGGCGATTTTCCAAATGATCGGCTTACCGTTGTAAAGCGTGCCTGTATCTTTGACAAGCGCACCGACGGCAAGCGCATTCAAACTTTGGGCCATTGTTTTTCACTCTCCTTGAATAGATTTTGAAACAGACTGTCGGTTTTCTGTATCAGGTGATAGCAGTTTCCCTTTGCGGCGTGGCTCCGCCAACTTCCGTATGACTGTTCAATGTCTGAAAGGCTGATTTTCTCCCGGTCCAGTAGACCGCGCTGTTTCTTCAATTTGCGTTGTGCGTTACATTTGCTTGACCGCCGGACTTTGCGAATGATTTTGCCCGATTCGGTCAAGTAGGTGTGGAAGCCCAAGAAATCAATACCGTTCCGCAACGGGAAAATATTTGTTTTCTTGTTCATCCGCAGGCCCAGCCGGGCAACGTATTGTTCGATCTCGCCCCGGCAGTATTGCAAATATGCCTTGTCCTCATGTATCAAATAGAAATCGTCCATGTACCGCCCATAATAGCGAATACCCAGCTTTTCTTTTATGAAATGGTCCATGCCTGAAAGATACATGACGGCGAACCATTGTGAAGTCTGGTTGCCGATAGGAATTCCCGGATTTTCCGTGCTGTCAACGATAAGGTCAACTAACCACAGAATATCCGGGTCTTTGATGTACTTCCGCGTCATCTGCTTTAACGGTTCATGCTGGATTGAATAGAAATACTTCGATATGTCGCATTTCAAAACCCAGCCGTCCGAATAGTGCCGCACTTCCTCCGGGCCGGGCGGCGGCAATCCCGCGGCCCGCCGCTCCCGCTCGGCGTTCGCCTTGCGTGTGAAGTAGTAGGACCGCATGAATTCTTCAAGGCGGTATAACCCGTCATGTGTTCCGCGCCCGCTCTGCGATGCGTAGTTGTCCCGGATAAAGGCTTTTGAAAACGCGGGTTCAAGTATGTTGTCGCATAGGGAATGTTGAACCACCTTGTCTTTGAATGCGTTCGTCATAACGATTCGTTCTTTCGGTTCATAGACCTTGAAAACGAAATAATCTGACGGTCGGTATGTTTTGGTTTTCAGCATTTCCGAAAGTAGGCATAGGGCTTCAAGAAGATTTGCTTCAAATTTTGCAACGCTGGGTTTGTGTCGCTTGCCCCTGCGTGCTTTCAGGAACCCCGCGTATAGGTTCCCGAAATCATATACCTGCTCGAATTCTGCGCCTTGCATATAAAAAACTCCTTGCCGTGTATAGAATCGGCCTTGCGCGTCTGCGGCTCCCGCCGCACGCAACGCGTCATCATCGGACCGCGCCGCGCGTCCGCGGCGGGCGGAAGCTGGTTTCCGTGGACCTTGCTTCACCAATCTTGTATTTACCGTCGTGCTGTCACCACGGCGGAGGGATGCGGCTTCCTTTGATAGTGGTCCTCTGTTTTCAGCCTTTCGGCCTACTCAATCGCGGTTTCCACCAAAGCGGGCGAACGCCGTTGTTGCCGTTGTAAGCGTTGTTCCAGTTCATCGCGCCAGAGGAATTGACGTTGCGGACGTTGTAAGAGTTGGACGCTACAAGCCGCACCCCAAGAAAAACGCCGGGCGTTACCGCCGCGGCGTGATTCCTCTATTCTGTTGTAGTGCGGCGAACCGCTCTCTATCCTGCTTCCTCCACTTTGCCGTCATGTTCTTCACGTTCATAACGTGCCGGGTCCATTCCGCGCATTGTTCGGAAGAGATAAGTTCCTTTTCAAAGGAAAGTTCGATCAGGAAAAGAACCGTCTTGCACTCTGTCAGCGCCTTTTTCTGTTCGTAGCGCCGTTCGCGGTATTCCTGCGGGTCTGTAAGGTCAAGTTCGTTCGCTTCCTGTATGTGTTGAAAAATATCAAGCGTCAAATCATGCAAGCGGTTTACGATGGTAAAACGGTATTTCTTCGGAAATCTCCGTTCGCTTGTCATCATAAACGTGTGCTTGACTAAATCTTTCGCTTTCGTGATGATTGCAAATTCTTGTGTGGGCTTTTGTTCGGTTTGTCGCTGGTCTATTTCAGACACCGCCTTTCCCGGATTTGTTCGACTTCCTCCGGCGGTCCGTCAAAGGTAAATCCGTATTCGGTGACGGTCAGCGTTGCCCGTGTCCCGGCGTATGTCGTTCCGCATATCGTCAGGCTGTCCCCGGCGGCGCAATGGTCGCAGGGTGGTTCCAGTTCGACGAACAGGTTTCCGACGATGCAGGACAGTTCCCGCCGCGGGCAGGCATATTCCGTCAACATTCGATGCGCTTTCTTTCTTCGTTCCAGATACCCTTAACAAGCGTGATACCGTCGAGGGAATCAAAGGACGCAAGAAACGGGTTCCCGGTGATGTTGTTGAACAGGCCGTCTTCCACGCGAGAAACGCGGCTTTCAATTCCTGCAATGGCGTTAAGCGCTTCAGTTACTCTGTTCGCGTCCGCCGCCGCCTGCTCTGCACCCTCCGTCCACGATGCTTTTTCTTCCGCCGTCACATGAATTTTCGTATCTTCCTTGTGTTCGATCAGCCCCGAAATTGCCGTGTCGTAATTTCCCATCGTAGACGGGTTTACATGAATATCCGTATTATTTGCGTGTGCGTTTAGGTCGGTAACGTCTGCTTTTTTCTCAAACTCTGCGGCGTGCGCCGTCTTCGATGCGTCGTGGTCTGCAATGTCTTTTTTCGTTGCCGTTACTACGTTCGGGTCGATGATAAAAGAGATAGCGTCCGCGTTGGAAATCTCAATGTGCATCGTCAATTCGATTTCGCCCGCCGCTCCGCTGGAAATGATGACTTTTTCCGTGTCAGGGGTATTGCAAACCGCGATAAGGGTTTCTGTTTCGTCCAGAACGCCCATTTCGCGGATTGTCCACCCGCCAACATCGGACGGAATCACCGCTACTACGTCAATCATGTTTGGGGATTTCTCGTTGATCTCTACGCGGTTTACTTTTCCGCGCCACTTTTCGCCCTTTAATGCGGTCATGGTAGAATTCGGCTTGTAGTAGCTTCCGCCGCCGTCACCCACAGCAAGGTCCGTAATATTGATTTTCTTTCCCTCCATGACCGCCGCCGCAATCAGTTGTATTCCGCAGTCGGTCACAAGGGTTCCATACGTTTTATCTTCCATTTCTTCACCCTCCGTTCGTTATTTATTTGGGAATACTGCAAGTTTCCGCCCGTACTGCGTATAGCCGCCGCAGTAGAACCCGCCGTGCGATTCCATATTTCGCGCCAAGTATGGGTAGACTTCGACGCGTTGCCCGATAGCGTGGACGGCGGCAACCTTGACCGCTGTTCGCTTTTCGATTTGGTAACTGATTGCTTCAAGGTGTGACCGCAGGTTTTTATAAAAACGCACACGGTCGAGGACCGCCGCTTGACGGTCTGCGGTGATGCCCGCTTCCGTTGCGCCGATGACGACGCGGAATTTATACGGGTCGCCGCCGTACTCGAACCACTCTTCCACTTTCGTTCCGGGGTACACAGCCCCCAACGCCTTTTCAACGGCATACTTCGTTCCCAATCTGCGGTGGACCTGTATGCTGTCCCGAATGGTCCGGCGCTTTACCTCGATAGGGTAGGAATAGTCGTACCAGTCAACGTGCAGGTCATAGGCCAGCACGTCCAACGTCGCTTCGTCCAGTTCGTCGATACGGGCGTAAATGATGTTCTTTCGGATTTCTGCCGCGGTCGTCTGCAACTGTGCCGAAATGGTCTGTGCAAGCGCCATCATGTCGGGGTCGTTTTTCAGCGCAGGCGGAAGCGAATTCGTGAAGTCTGCCGAATAGAAGTCTTCGTTATTCACGTTCCGCACCTCCGTTCACGACGGAAACCGTGCCGATTTGTGCAACGGCGTTGTCTGCCACAGTCGTAAAGACAGGGGAACGGACTTCAACACGCTTCACGCCCGTTTGCATCAACAAGGCGATAAGCTGGGAGGGGTTCACGTCCCGTCCCATCTTTTCGGCCTGCCACTTCTGGAAAGACTTCACCGCCGCGGCAACGTCCGCCGCGATGGTGTCGGCGCTCAATGCGCCGCCCTCCTGCGTGTAGTAGGTCACGTTGATGTTATACGGAACGGCCTGCGGCGCGGCGACGGTCACATGGTCCGTCAGCGGGCGCACCGTGTCGGCGTTCAGAATGTCCAAAACCTCTTTCAAGATTTCTTCCCCCGGCAGTTCGCCGCCTGTCAGCAGAACGCGCACGTCTACTTCTCCCGGCTTCGGGGACGTTGCTTTCACGTCTGCGATCAGCGCCGACGCGGATTTTGCGAAATACTCATACCCGCCCAGCGGTCCCGCCGTAGAATAGGTTTCCACACTCTCACGCATACGCTCATAGAATGCCGCGTCGCTTTCCCTGTCTGCTCCCCCTGCGCTCTCCGTTATGTTCTCGACGCTTTCGTAGTAAGGGAAAACGTCTATCGGCTGGTTGATTTGTCCGGGGATAAATCCGTTTCCGTTTTCGCCCTCTATTTGGCACTCCGCTTCCACGCTCCCGGTCCGCTGTCCCGCAGGAATTGTCAGGTCCTCCAGCGTAGCGAACACGATTTCACCGTCAGGCGTGGCCCGCGTGCCTGCCGGAATGGTCGTTGCCACTTCCAGCGGGATAGAAAGCGTATATTGCAGGGTCGTTCGGGCCTTTTCAGGCTCCAACCGCTCCGCGCCCTTGAACAGTTCCGCGAGGGAATCCAGATATTCGCCCTCTGCATACCGCGGGATATTCTGTTTCGCGGAAAAGTCGATGTTCACCCGCTCTTGAACGATAATATCGGCAACCCACAGAATGAACAGTCGTGCCGGGTCCGCCGGGTACAGCGTGCGCCCGGCGATTTTTTCGTATCCCTGTATCAGCGTGTTCACGATGGTTTCCGTGTCGGTTTCGACGTAGGAAATGTCGGGGTATGTTCTACTCTTCGTTGTCAACGATATTCACCTCCAATACGGGGACCAGCAGGCCCGGCGTTTCGCCCGCTTCAAACGTGACGTTTGTTACCTCTGCCCGCGGTTCATACTCTTCTACCGCGTCCAGAACCTCCGAAATCAAGATAGATTGTGCAACCTGTATCGGCTTGTCGATGAACCGTTGCGCCAACCCAAGCCCCCTATCGAGTGGGACAGAGAATTTCGGCGTTGACACGATGATAGCGACATTCTGCAAAACTTCCTCTTCCAGCGTTTCCGGCGCAAGGTTGAGTTTGCCGGGCGTAAAGGCTTTCACGATATATGCCATTTCCCGCCCTCCTTATCTGACTGCGTAAGACTGCATCGTAACATTCACCGACGCGACAAGCAGGTTGCCCCATCGGTCGAACCGCTTCAAGGAATTTGACAGCTTCGTAATGACCCATTTGTTCGTGCCGTAGGCTTTCGGCCCGATGACAAGTCGGTTCACTTCGCCCCGCCGCATAGCTTGAAGCAGGCTTGCAATTTCTTTGATAGGGTTTACCCCCAAGAACACGGAAAAGAACATGGTAAACGTTATCGTTTCAACGTCTGTCCCGGTGAATTCCAACAGGGGTTCCCGTAAGTGTCGGTCGTGGGTGGAATACTTCGCCGCGCTGTCCCATTTCAGACTGTCGAACGTCTTGATTTGGTCTGCGGAAACGTAGAACGTGAAGTCACCCCAATTCCCGATAAGCGCCATTGTTTATATCCCTCCAATCACGAACCCGTCGCCGTCGTCCGTCGGGATATACAGGCATAAAACATAGTCGCCCGGCGACGGCAACCACGGGGCTATTTTGACGGCGTGCGAATGGTCGGCAAATGCGGCTTCACCGCTTCCGCCGCTTTCACTCTCCGTCCTCTGTGCCGCTCCCTTTGCCGGAATGAACGGCGGGTTCTTGATGACCTTTAGTTCTCCCGATACAAGCGGCGATTGCCCCTTGTCCTCGAACGTGACGCGGGCGGTGCGGTTCCCGGCGTTGACCGATGAAACCCGGCCCGTCCTCACGATATTTTTCAAAACTGATAGATCGGCCATCAATACCCCTCCAATACCCGGCGTAGCGTCAAATCGGTTTTATAGCCGCTCTTTGACACGGAATGCGTCGCCGTTTCGATGATGTATTTCCCGTCGAACGCGCCGTAGCCCGATACCTGAACCGTGATACCAGCCACAAGCCGCGCGTCCCCGGTCAACTTGAACGATGCCTTGAATTCGCCCTTGTTCTTCTGCCGCAGGCGCTTCATTGCCAGTTGCCGGGCTTCCTCTCTGTTGGAAACCTTTTCGTTCACTTCCAGAACTTGACCGTCCTTATCCGCGTTTCGCGGTGTGTAGGTGTATTCGATGGTCTTTCCCGTCGTTGGGTCGGTATAGGAAACGTGGCACTTGCTGTATGACGCGTCGTGCAGGCTGGTTGAAAAGGACCACGAACTAACGTCCGCCGTCCCGCGCTTGATGACACGCACCGCGTCTTTCTGCTCATAAGCCGCCGCGTCGAAAAGAACGATGATTTTTGCGGTGACTTTCAGGCTGATTCCTGCGGCCTTGCAAAGCCGTTGAAGAAAGGTGATGTCCGATTCCTGTATCTGCTCTTTCCGGGTATACAGAGGGTCGAACGCGGATTCAAACATACAGGTAAGCCCGTTTTTGCCCGCGATTTCCTTTGCTATGCCGGAAAGCGTGTAGTTCTCCCATGCTTTCGTTTTCTTCTGCGTCCGCACGGTGGACTTGTAGGGAATGGACCCGGCCTTGATGGTCGCTTTTGCGGGCGGGCCGCTCCCGTCCACGGTGTCGATTTCAAAAACGCCGCAGTCAAGCACCCGGTCTTTCCCGTTGGATTCCCAATTCTTTTGAACGATGACGGCGGAGATCTCCACGCCCTTTGACGCGCCGGGTGTGTTCAGCCACTTTCCCAGCCACACGCCCTCGCGGTCATCAAGCGATAGTTGCAGGTCGTCCGTTTTATCTTCTTCGTTGTCCGTGTAGGTCAGCGAAAGAAGATGCTTGTTTATGTCTGCTGAAATGTCCACCCCTGCAAAGGTCAGGCGGACAACAGTTCTTCGTGCATTCATTCGGCAGTCCCTCGCTTCCACGGCGGCAGGTCAGAGGAAACCCGCGTTTCCGGCTCTGGAACTGTCAGTGTGATTCCGGCGGGAAAAACGAAAGTGCGGCGGTACTGCGGGTTCAACTTCATAAGCCGGTCTGTGTAGGCTTCGTCGCCCAATGTCTTATAGGCGATGCCGTCCCACATATCCCCGGCTATTGTGGTGTATTTAGTCATAGTTCCGCCGCCTTTCGTCGTCCTGTCTTTGCCGCTCCCGCTCGTCGATTTCGTCCAACAACTCTTCGTCGTGGCGGCGTAGCATTTCTTCAATGTCCTGTGCCTGCGCGTCGTTGCCGACGTGGAACACGGGTGCGCTGTGAATGACGACGGACGTTCTGCCGTCGCCTGCGTTCAGGGTCGGTGCGGCAACGCTGGGCACTCCCGCATAGGCCAGTTGATACGGCGCGGCCCCTGCGGTGCGAATAGCGTTTACCGTGTCCGCAAGATTGCGGAAGATGCTTCCCGTCTGCGCCGCGGTGAATACGCTTCGGTTCTTTGCGTTGGTGATAAGTTCCGCGCCCTGCTCACCAGCTATGAACGTGTCCGGCGTGCTGTCCGTACCTGTTGCAAATTGCGGTATCAACGGAATGTTGATGCCCTTTCCGCCGATGCCGGGGACCCAATCAGGGATTTTCAGCTTGTTCAAGCCGGAAATCACGCCGTTTACAAGGCTGATAATGCCGTTCAGTACGCCGCTTGCAATGCTCTTTAGAGAATTCCAAACGCCGCTGAATATGCTTTTCACGCCCTCCCAAACACGGGTCCAATCTCCCGTGAAGATGCCTGCGAAAACGTCTACAAGGCCCTTTATCGCGGTCAGCGCACCAGATACAACGCCCTTGATGGTTTCAAGTGCAACGCCGATGATGCTTTGTATCGTCGGCATAAGGAATTGAATAACTGCCATGATTGCCGTTGCAATGGTGGAAACCACTTCCGCAAGTCCTTGCAGGATAGAAGCGATAGTCGGTGCCCACTCTGCGAACGCCTGCGCGA
>ERZ1673703.1802-NODE-1802-length-15565-cov-5.449774_pt1 | contig 15565 bp, 16 predicted proteins | sample MGYA00580233_ERZ1673703 | MGnify/ENA primary metagenome ERZ1673703 (study PRJEB41218, sample SAMN15661748) | gut metagenome | host: Homo sapiens | place: Canada: London | collected 2015-08-20/2019-03-30 | study: EMG produced TPA metagenomics assembly of... | reverse complement strand
AAGTTCTGAAAACTTGTTCAGCGGGGAGAAAAGACTTTTTCGACACGCTGAGACCGGCGCGGCTTATGCCGCGCCGGTCTTTTCTTTTTACGATGTGTTTTCTTTGAGAAGTCATGTCCTTTATGACCTTAATGGCCACAGAAGCAATGCCGCAATTCTCTCTTTGCTATCCTCGCACCATTACAGCCTTATTGGAATGCGGCACTGCCGCTAACGGCTGCCCTGCCTTTAAGCTCATTACTGTTCGATAGTTTAAGGGGCCGATGCGAGAGCATCGGCCCCTTATCATATTTGCCTGTCAGTATTACCTGACTGCTTCAGTTGCTCCGGCCAAGGTAGGCTTCCTTCACCCGGCTGTCCGCCAGCAGCTCCGCGCCAGTGCCGGACATGGTGATGGTTCCGGTTTCCAGCACGTAGGCAAGGTCCGCGATCTTCAGCGCCATATTGGCGTTCTGCTCCACCAGCAGCACCGTAACGCCCTGCCGGTTGATTTCCTGAATGATTTTGAAAATATCCTGCACCACCAGCGGCGCAAGGCCCAGGGACGGTTCATCCAGCAGCAGCAGCTTCGGCCGGGACATCAGCGCCCGCCCCACAGCCAGCATTTGCTGCTCGCCGCCGGACAGCGTACCCGCCAACTGCCAGCTCCGCTCCTCCAGCCGGGGAAACAGGCTGTAGACCCACTGAATGTCCTTGTCGATCTCCGCCTTGTCATGGCGGAGATAGGCGCCGATCTTCAGATTCTCCAGCACCGTCATATCCGGGAATACCCGCCGCCCCTCGGGGCTCATAGCAATACCGGTAGCGATGATTTTATCAATGGAGCGGCCCAGAAGCTCTTGTCCGTCCCAGAGAATCGAGCCCTCCGCCGCTTTGACAAGTCCTGTCACCGTCCGCAGCGTGGTGGACTTTCCCGCGCCGTTGGCGCCGATGAGCGTGACGATTTTCCCGTCCGGAACCTCCAGAGAAATGCCACGCAGTGCTTGGATTCCGCCGTAGTTTACCCGGAGCCCTTCAATTTTAAGCATCGTCCGTCACCCCCAGATAGGCGTCAATGACGCGCTGGTTATTCTGTATCTCCGCCGGTGTACCCTGCGCGATGAGCTTGCCGAAATCCAGCACGTAAATGCGGTCGGAAATGTCCATGACCAAATTCATGTGGTGCTCAATGAGGAAAATGGTACTGCCGAATTTTTCCCGAATTTCGCCGATAAAGGCGGTGAGCTCCTCCGTTTCCTGCGGGTTCATACCGGCGGCAGGCTCATCCAGCAGCAGCAGCTTCGGCTTTGTGGCCAATGCCCGGGCAATTTCCAGTCGCCGCTGCTTGCCGTAGGGCAAGCTGGACGCCGGTTCCTCCTTCAAATCGGACAGTCCCACGATCTCCAGCAGCTCCTCTACCTCCGCCCGTTGGGCCGCCTCCTCCTTCCGGTTCAGCCGGAACGCGGCAGAAAACACGCCGCTGTCGGCACGGCAGTGCTTGGCAATGAGCACGTTGTCAAAAACAGTCTGGCTTTTCCACAGCCGGATGTTCTGGAACGTCCGGGCCATGCCCGCCTTTGTGAGCTTATCCGGGGTGGGAGCCAGAACACTGTGGTAATCGTCCGCCTGCCCACCCTTATACGCCTTTTTCATTTTGCCCTGCGGGTGATTTTCGATGATTTTTTCCCCGTCGAACCACACCGCGCCGTTGGTGGGCTGGTACACGCCGGTGATAACGTTGAACGCCGTGGTCTTGCCAGCGCCGTTGGGGCCGATAAGGGCCACGATCTCGCCGCGGTTGATTTCCAAATTCAAATCGTCCACGGCCACCACGCCGCCGAACTGCATGGTGATATGCTCCAGCTTCAAAAGCTGCTCGCTCATGACCGCGCCGCCCCCTTTCCGACTTTTTTCCGCCGCTTCAGAAGATCCGGCAGCTCCTTATCTCCCATCAGGCCCTTGCGGAAGAACAGCACCACCACCATGATGATGACGGAAAACACCACCATGCGGAAGCCGGTCCGCAGGAACGGCACCTTGAAGCTGCCGATGTATGTCTCGGTATCCAGAAACCGCAGCCACCACTCGCTGGCCGCCACGTACAAAAACGCCGCAATGCAGCTTCCGGAAATGGAGCCGATGCCGCCGATGACCACAATGAGCAAAATCTCATAGGTCATGGCCGTGGTAAACACCTTGGCCTGCGCCTGATTTGCAAACATGGCGAACATTCCGCCGCCGACACCGGCAAAAAACGAGCTGATGCAGAAGGCCAGCCGCTTATGGCGGGCCAGATTGATGCCCATGGCCTCCGCCGCCACTTCATCGTCCCGGATGGCCTTGAAAGCACGGCCGTAGGTGGAGTTGATCAGCAGGAGAATAACGCTGATGCACACCGCCGCCAGCAAAAACGGCACAAAGGTGGAAAGCCGCAGCAGCACCTTGCCGCTGCCATCCTGGATATTGAAGCTGGAAAACGTGGGGAAATTCTTCAATGCGTTGGCGCCGTTGGTCACAGGCCCCAGCGGGTCCCACTGGAACACAGCCCGGATGATCTCCGCAAAGCCCAGCGTGGCAATGGCCAGATAATCGCTTTTCAGCCGCAGCACCGGCAGACCGATGAGCCACGCCACCAGCGCCGCCGCGCAGCCGCCCAGCAGCAGGGCCAGCAGTACGCCCAGCACCAGTCCCACAGCGCCGCCGCCCAGCAGCTCCGGCAGGGAGAAGTTGATGACCGAGCCGTTATAGAGATAGTACACCGCCTCCCGGTCCGCCGTGGGGATGGTGAGAATGGCATAGGTATACGCGCCCAGCAGCATAAAGCCCGCCTGCCCCAGAGAAAACAGGCCCGTAAAGCCGTTGAGCAGGTTCATGGAGGACGCCACCACCGCGTACACCGCGCCCTTTTTCAAAACCGTGAACAGCATCCCGGTGGGCTTCATGGTGTTCTCCAGCACAATGACCAGCGCCAGCAGCGCCGCCGTGCAGACAAGGGCGATCACCGTGCCCCTTCTGCTCTTTTTTTCCTTCAGCACAATGCTCCCCCCTTACACCTTATCCGTGACCTTTTCGCCGAACAGACCCGTGGGCTTCACGCACAGCACCACGATGAGCAGCGCAAAGGTAAAGGCATCGGAAAATACGCTCCAGTCGGAGCCCTTGATCACACTTTCGCAGATGCCGATGAGGAACGCCCCCACCACGGCGCCGGGAATGGAGCCGATACCGCCGAACACCGCCGCCACAAAGGCCCGCAGCCCCGGCAGAGAGCCGGACAGCGGCACGATGGACTGGTAATTGGTGAAATACAGCAGCGAGCCAATGGCCGCCAGCAGCGAGCCGATGATAAACGTGACGGAAATGACGCTGTTGATGCGGATACCCATCAGCTGTGCCGTTTCAAAGTCCCGGGACACCGCCCGCATGGCCATGCCGATCCGGGTGTGGTTGATGAGCTGCGTCAGCGCCACTACCAGCACCACCACCAGCACCGGTGTAATGACGGTGACATATTTCGTGGATACCCCGGCAATGGTCAGCTGGGCGGACAGGCCCGGAATCGCGGGGTACATCTGGGGCAGACCGCCTGTAACATAGGTGGCCAGATTTTGCAGCAGATAGCTCACACCGATGGCAGAGATCATCACGGACATCCTCGGCGCTGTCCGCAGCGGCTTATAGGCCGCCCGCTCAATGATAAAGCCCAGCAGCACCGTCAGCAGCACCATCAGCGGAATGGCCGTGGCCAGCGGCAGGCTGGCGCTGAGATAGACCAGCATCAGTCCCGCCACCATAAATACATCGCCGTGGGCGAAGTTGATGAGCCGCAGAATGCCGTATACCATGGTATAGCCAATGGCAATCAGGGCGTACTGCCCGCCCAGCGAAATGCCGGAGAGCAGAATGGAAATGCCGTATTGCACGGAGGAACCCTCCCTTTTTTCATAGTTTGTTCGAAAAAACGGAAATCCGTCTTGAAAAAAGCCGCGAAGCGGCTGTTTTCAAGGCGGTCCCCGGCCCATCCGTCATTTGTAAGACACGCCAGCGGCGGATGGGAACGCGCCTGCCGGACGGGTGTCCCCGTCCGGCAGGGCGGAAGTCTTCCTGGCTCAGCCGGCCTTCTGCATGGTCTCCAGCGCCCATGCGCTGTTGGCAGTGTCCGCCACCTTGATGTAGGCAGTATCGCGGATAGCGTCGCCGATGTCGTCAAAGGCGATGACGCCGGTCACGCCGGTGTAGGTCACGCCGGGCAGAGCCGCCTTCACGGCGCCGGCATCGGTGGAGCCTGCGGCCTTCAGGGCCTCCAGCGCCACATAGTAGGCATCATAGCCCATGGCGGTGACAGCGGCGATGGTATCGTTGCCGCCGTTGTTGGTCATGGCGGTGGAATCCTCGTTCAGCCATGCCTTGATACCGTCATCAAACTCCGGAGAGCCGCCCTCCTGATAGAACGTGGAAACATACAGCTGCACATCGGAACCGGCAGCCGCCTCCAGCACCTTGTTGCTGTCCAGCGTATCGGAGCCGAGGATGGGGATATCCAGACCCATGGACGCGGCCAGCTTGATAATCTGTGTCGCATAGGCAATGGACACCGGGCAGAAAATGACCTCAGCCCCCTGATCCTTTGCCTTGGCAAGATACGTGCTGAAATCGGAGGTGTTGGTGGGGAAAGCATCGGTGATGACCTCACCGTCAAAGGCATCGGTGAAGTATTTCACAAGTCCCTGATCGTAGTCATTGCCCAGCTCGCCCAGGCAGTAGGCCTTCTTGGCGGAAAACTTATCCTGTGCGAAGTTGGCCAGCACCGTCCCCTGGAACGGGTCAAGGAAACAGATACGGAAATAATAATCGTTGCCCGCGGTAACATTGGGGTTCGTGCAGGTCACACCGATGGCGGCAAGGCCCGCTTCACCGAAAATGGGGCCGCCGGCAATGGCGGAGCTGGAACCGTAGGTACCCAGCACCAAGGAAACGTCCTTGCTCACCAGCTCAGAGGCGGCAGTAGGCGCCTTGGCGGAGTCGGAGCCGTTATCGGCGTAAACCAGCTCTACCTGATAGGTCTCACCGCCGATGTCCACCGTAGGGGTGATGTGGTTTGCATACTGCATACCCAGCATCTCCTGCTTGCCGCCGGCGCCGGAATCGCCGGTAGCCGGCTCAAACACGCCGATCCGCACCACCTTGTCCCCGGAGGCAGCGTTGCCGCTTTGGCTGCTGTCACTGTCGGAGCTGCTGGAGCTGCCGCCGCAGGCGGTCATGCCTAAGGCCATGGATAGGGCCAGCAGCATTGCAAAAAACTTTTTCATACAATTCATCCTCCTCTATCATATTGACCGCGGTTTATTCCGCGATACGCGCACAAATGTCTTTGAATTTAGATATTCTGTATTTTACGCAAGTCCTTTCCTGTGTGCAAGGTCAAACCCGCACAAAATATTTTCCGCATTTCCGCGCTGTCTGCTTCTCTTTTGTTTGCATAATCAGCACATTTGTTTTTTGTGCAAAGACAAACACACCCATTTATGCAATACAGTTCTCATTTTGTCCTCTCGATGAAGACATTTGTGTTCGTTATTTTGACGAATGGCCTTCCGAATTTTTTCCCGTCCCGCTTTCCTATCATTCTATTCGGCTTTTGACAAAAAAATCCCCGGAGCTTTACTCCGGGGATTTTTATACCTTTATTTACTTACCGCTTTCCGTCCATCAAAACGCGGGCAGCTTGGCTGCCACGGCGGCACAGCGGGGACACAGGCCGTTCTCGTCGGCCTTGGTGCTGTGCTTCCAGCAGCGGGGGCACTTGGTACCGGCCGCCTCGCTGACGGATACCGCCAGCTCGCCGCCCACCGTGACCTCCACCTGAGAGACGATGAGCAGGTCTGCCAGCACGGCGCTGTCCATCTCGGCAAGGAAGGCATCCTCCGCCGGAACAGTCAGGGCCACATCGGCCTCCAAGCTCTTGCCGATCTTCTTCTCGGCACGGGCGGTCTCCAGCGCGCCGTTGACGGCGTCGCGAACCTCGATGATCTTTTCCCACTTGGTCATCTCGTCAGCGGAGAGGGCATAGTCGGCAAACACGCTGTTCATATCGTTGAACAGCACGTTCCGGCCGTCATCGCCCGCCTTGTGGGGCATGGCCAGCCAGATCTCGTCACCGGTGAAGCACAGGATGGGGGCCATGATCTTGGTGATGGTGTCCAGAATCAGATACAGGGCCGTCTGGGCGCTGCGGCGGGCAAGACCGTCGGTCTCATCGCAGTACAGCCGGTCCTTGATGATGTCCAGATAGAAGTTGGACATCTCCACCACGCAGAAATCGTTCACCGCATGGGTGATGACCAGAAACTCATAGTCATCATACGCCTTGGCGCACTTTTCAATCAGGGCGTTCAGCCGGGTCACAGCCCAGCGGTCCAGCTCCAGCATATCGGCGGGAGCCACCAGGTTGTTGGGATCAAAGCCCTCCAGATTGCCCAGGCAATACCGGGCGGTATTGCGGAACTTCAGGTAGTTCTGGGAGAGCTGCTTGAAGATGGCGTCGGAGCAGCGCACGTCGGCGTGGTAATCGGCAGAAGCCGCCCACAGACGCAGGATGTCCGCGCCGTACTTGTTGAAGATATCAGCGGGGTCCACGCCGTTGCCCAGAGACTTGTGCATGGCCTTGCCCTCGCCGTCCACGGTCCAGCCGTGGGTGACACACTCCTTGAAGGGCGCACCGTTGCCGAAGGCGCCCACGGCGGTCAGCAGAGAGGACTGGAACCAGCCGCGGTACTGATCGAGGCCCTCCAAATACATATCGGCAGGCCAGAAGCCCTGATCCCGCTTCATGGACGCCATGTGGGTGGAACCGGAGTCGAACCAGCCATCCAGCGTATCGGTCTCCTTTTCAAAGCCACTCTTGCCGCCGCAGTGAGGGCAGGTCAGATCGGCAGGCAGGAAATCGGCAGGGTCCTTATCAAACCACGCGTTGGAGCCCTCCTTGCCGAACAGGTCGGAGATAGCGGCGATGGTCTCGTCGGTGCACACCGGCTTGCCGCAGTCCTTGCAGTACACCACAGGGATGGGCAGACCCCACCGGCGCTGGCGGGAAATGCACCAGTCGGCGCGTTCGCGAATCATGGACTTCATGCGGTCGATACCCCAGCCGGGGACCCAGCGGACCTCGTCGCAGGCGGCGCAGGCCTCGTCCTTGAAAGCATCCACGGAGCAGAACCACTGGGGGGTAGCACGGAAGATGATGGGCTTCTTGCAGCGCCAGCAGTGGGGATAGCTGTGGACGATCTCCTCGCTGGCAAAGAGAGCGCCGCTCTCCTTCATATCCGCCAGAATGACGGGGTTAGACTCCTCGGTCTTCATCCCGGCGTACTTGCCGGCATAGTCGGTGTGGCGGCCCTGATCGTCCACCGGCACCACCATATCCATGCCGTAGCGCAGACAGGTCTGATAGTCGTCGGCACCGAAGCCGGGGGCGGTGTGGACGCAGCCGGTACCGGAGTCCATGGTGACGTAATCCGCCAGCACCAGACGGCTGGTCTTAGGCAGGAAGGGGTGGCTGGCCAGCATATTCTCGAAGAAGGCGCCGGGGTGGGTCTCCACGATCTCATAGTGCTCCACACCGCCGATCTTCATGACCTTTTCCACCAGCGGCCGGGCCATGATATACATCTCACCGCCGTCGGCACGGACCACGGCGTACTCCTCCTGCGGGTGCAGGGCGATGGCCAGGTTGCCGGGCAGGGTCCAGATGGTAGTGGTCCAGATGACGAAGTTCAGCTTGCTCTTATCCAGATGGGAGAGCTTGCCCAGATCATCGTACATGGGGAACTTCACATACACCGTGGTGCAGGGGTCGTCCTGATACTCGATCTCCGCCTCGGCCAGCGCCGTCTCGTCGTGGGGGCACCAGTACACGGGCTTGAGGCCCTTGTAGATGTAGCCCTTCTCATACATCTTGCCGAACACACGGACCTCCTGCGCCTCGAAGGCGGGGTCCATGGTCTTATAGGGGTGGTCCCAATCACCCACCACGCCCATGCGCTTGAAGCCCTGCCGCTGGACATCGATATAGTGGTCGGCAAACTCATGGCAGGCAGAGCGGAACTCCGCCACGCCCATGGCCTTGCGGTTGAGCTTGTTCTGCTTGATGATGGCGCTCTCGATGGGCATACCGTGGTTGTCCCAGCCGGGGATATAGGGGGTGTAGTAGCCCCGCATGGCGTAGGATCGGGTGATGATATCCTTGAGGGCCTTGTTCATGGCGGTGCCCATGTGGATGCCGCCGTTGGAAAAGGGCGGGCCGTCGTGGAGATTGAAGAGGGGCTTGCCCTCGTTCTTCTTCAGCAGCTCGTTGTACACGTCCTGCTCCTGCCAGCGCTTGAGCATCTCCGGCTCCCGCTTGGGCAGGCCCGCCCGCATGGGGAAGTCGGTCTTGGGCAGATTGATGGTCTTGTTGTAATCCATGATGCGTCTCCTTTTATATTTGTAAGTCTTTCTTAGTATTTGATCGTAACTGTCCGGCAGTCCCGGCAGAGGTAGGCTGCGGGCCTCATCAGCCCCATAGCTTTTCCCAGCAGCACGTCTCCCGGCCGGGTGGGCAGCGAAAAACCGGTGACCTCCTCAGACCAGAACACCGGCCCCCGGCTGGACAGGTATCCGCGCTCCATCTCTTTTCCGCAAATGGGACACTCCATCGGCTTCCTCCTTTTTGCAGTAAAAAAAGCACCCTGTCTCCTAAGAGACAGGGTGCTGAATGCACTCTGCGGTACCACTCTTCTTGCCGCCTCCCTTACGGGACACGGCCCCTCACGCCTGCTAATACAGGCTGACGGAATAACGCCCGTCACTCGTCCACGCTTACTCGCGTCGTCTTTCAGCAGGAGGCTCCAAGGGGATATTCGCCGCCGCGCCTCACCGCCTCGCACCAAACGGCGGCTCTCTTTGGGGGTCAGCAAACGGGTACTTGTCCTTTTCCACGCCGGATATTCACTTTACCGGGCTATCATACCACATTTTCGCCGTTTGTCAACCGATTTATGCGGAAAAATCAGCTCATCCGCCGCTTCCTCCCCCATCGGCCGCCTATTGATACCTGTAAAGCTGCGCCGTGTAGCCGTCAATGCACCGGAGAAACAGCTCCCGGTCCCGGAATTCCAGCAGCTCTGCTCCTCGTTCCGGGTGAAAGGACACGATTCGCCGGGCCGTGTCCACCCACAAACGGTACACCGCCTCTGCTCCGTCCTCTCTGATATGCGCCGCCCCCTCTTCGCGTTTTCTCCTATTTTATGCAAAAATCGCATAAAAGTCAATATGCGTTTTCTGCATATATTACCCTCAGACTATCCGTAGGGTTGAGCAAAACTCCGATTTGCGCATAAGGATATACAACAAATAGCACTATAAGGCTCGCTCAAACCATATATATTGTGTCTTGATTTCGCAATAATTGAGTTTTGCTCATCCCTAACTATCCGATAGCAGGAGGTGACGCCATGTATCCCCGTATCCGGGCGCTGCGGGAGGACCGGGATTTGAAGCAGTCCGCCGTGGCCGCTCTGCTGCACATTTCGCAGGCCACCTACTCCCGCTACGAATCCGGCGCGCTGGACATTCCCACCGGGGTCCTGATCGCTTTGGCCGCCTTTTACGGCGTCAGCACGGATTACCTTTTGGGGCTGACCGCCCGCCCGGAGCCATATCCGCCCAAATAGAAAAAAGAGCGCCGCACAGCGCTCTTTTTATTTGCTCTCTATGCGTTCACTGATAGCGGTACAGCTGATTGGTATAGGAATCCACACACCGCAAAAACATTTCCCGGTCCCGGAATTCCATAAGCTGTGCCCCGGCCTCCTCGTGAAAGGAAACCACACGGCGCCGGGTATCCACCCACATTTTCCAAATCGGCTCTCTGGTCATCGTATGTTCCATCATGCAGCTCCTTTCTCCTGTTTTCGACCCGTTTACTTATAAGACGTTTTTACGCGCGGTTTTGTTGCACATTTTTGAAAAATTTTTCAAAAAATTTTCACGCTATCGGGCGGCGCTCCATTTTCCGCCCCATAGCAGCGCCAAAAAGCGGGCCGGATAAATATATTCAGGCCAGCAGCGGGCGAAGCACCATGTCATTGACGATGGCGAAGCTCTCCCGCAGATAGTAGTTGGCGTCCAGCCACCACGGCAGCTTGGCCGGGACCTGCACCAGCTCTGTCGGCAGATCCCACAGCAGCCCTACCCGAGCCATGTGAAAGCCGTTGGTGATGACCGCCAGCCTTCCGCCATAGCTGTCAAAGCCCTGCTTTTCCAGCAGCGGCAGGGAATTTTTCAGATTTTGCCGGGTGTTGGCGGACTGCTCCTCCAAAATCAGCCGCGCCGGGTCGATGCCCCGGGCCGTCAGCGCATCATACATGGCCTGCGCCTCGGAGATATCCTCCCCCGGCCCCTGTCCCCCGGACAGCACCGCCGGAAGGCCGGGATTTGCCCGCAGATACCGCTCCGCCGCGTCAATACGGCTTCGCAGCGCCACGGAGGGCGTGGTGCCGTTGACCCCGGCTCCCAGAACGATCACCGCGTCCGCCGGTTGGACCGACTCGTCCCGCTCGCCCACCCGGACGATCCAGACCTCCAGCACCACCAGTCCAACTGCCAGCAGCGCAAGGCACGTCTGCACCGTCCGCAGCAGGATTTTCCATCCCCGGTTCCGGCGGCTCAACCGGCTCAGGCCCAGCAGCACCAGACAGACCAGCGCCAGTCCCCAGCTCAGCTTTCCGGAAAAGCCCACCCCCGGCAGGCGTTGAAGCCCCAGCCCCAGCAGGCAGAACGCCAGCGCCAGCACCGCCGTCAGTCTTTCGGAGTGTTTCCACTCAAAAAACGTATGCTCATTCATATCGTATATTCTAAGTTCCTGTCTCCCCGGCGGTCTCCCGCCGGGGAGCGTCCTTGCGGTACGGTCTATGTCAGGCCGCGGTCATCACGGTCACCGTGGGGCCGTCCGCCCCGCCGATGATGCCGAAGCTGGTGGCCTCCGCCCCATCAGACATGCTGGGGCTGTAGCTGTCATCCACGGCGGGAGCAATTTCCGTCTCCGTGGACGAATCATCGCTCTCCGTGCCGAACCACCCCGCCGGGTACTCGCCGTACCGGTCATAATATTCCTCGGGGCTCATATGGAACTGCCCATAGAACTGCTCATATTGGTCCCAGCCGCCCTTGGCGTACTGCCACGGATACCGTTCCCGGTTGGTGACCAGATCGGCGTCGGTGATCAATTTCAGCTCCTTCAATGTCTGGATCGTCTCCGTCATGCCCTCCTTGACGTTGACTTGGATCGCATCATAGGCCCTGTCGAACTGGCTCTCCGGCAGCTTGTATTGGAAATGAATTTGGATCTCATAGCTGTCGGCGTCGTTATCCGCCTGGAACCAGTTATACACGCCCCAGTCCCCATTTTCCGCGTCCTTTGCCACGGCGTCTAAGATCAGGCCCACCTCCCGGCTGCTGAGATCGCTGTAATCCCTCCATGTGTCGATCCACGCTCCATCCAGCTGGAACCCCTCATCCCGCCAGCGGATACGCTTCTGGCGCATCTCCGGGCTGTTGATGAGCTGATCCAGCAGATAGTCATAGGTGCCCTCCCGTGCCATGCGGTCAGGGGTCAGATACAGGCTGTACCGCCGCTCCACCTTCAGCCCGCTGTTGAGCATATAGGTGATCCGGATATTGCTTATGGTTGACTGCGCCCCGGCGTCCTCCACAGCCATTTCCGTACTGGCAGTATCGACGTCGAAAGCATAGTCAGTTCTCGAACGGTATCCCAGAATGTAATCCTTATCGTCGATAATGGTCTGGTGCAGCGTCCGAACCTTCTCGATGAGGGCGTCGTCCTTCCCGGGGGTCAGGTAATAATTGCTGCCGGCGGCGTAGACGTTCACCAGCTTCACGCTGTCCGGCGCGGGGATGCGGCGGGTCACGCCGAACAGATCATACTTCATGGCGCCGCACAGGGCCGCGCAGCCCAGCGCCACCGCCAGCATTCCCTTCCATGTGGTCTTGAACACCCGGGGCGTTTTCGCCAGCAGCATGGACGCCGCGTAATAGCCCACGGCGCCGCCCGCGATCATGCACAAGATCATGGGCAGAAGCGCGAAGTACTGGCCGTTCTGGAAGCTCTCCCACAGCAGGGCGTACAGCAGCCGTCCGCCCAGAATGGCGGCGTAGGCGGCGCAGCCGTACCGGAACACCGGCTTCATCCAGCCCACAGCCACCACGTCCCCGGCGCTCTCGCTGCGGCGGCTGCGGTACAGCAGCCACGCCAGTCCCAGCAGCGCCGCGCCCACGGCGGCATAGGCGGCGATGAGCCAGCCGTTTTCCAGCGTCACGGAGGTCAGCACACTGGTCTCATACCGCTGACCACCCAGTCGCTCCGTCACCCACTGGGTCTCGTAGGTGCTGTTTGGAGAGATCTTCTGTATGAGGTATACCACGGGGCTGAGCCACTCCACGGTACCGGAATAACTGCTGTTCAGGCCAAAGCAGAAGCCCTGCGCCAGCAGATTCACCATGAAGTCCGTCAGCACGGCGATAAAGTTCAGCAGTCCGTAAAGGGCGGGCAGCATGAACACATTGCCCACAATGAAGGCGCAGAGGGTGGCAAGGCCGAAGAAGAACAAACTCTCCCCCATAACGCCTAAGACCGTCACCAGCACGCCCATCGGCTCAAAGCCGCCGAACAGCAGCGACACCAGCACCAGCAAAACGCCGGTCACAGCGTAGGGAATGGCCATCATCGTCAGGCCGGACAGCACGTTGGTAACAAACAGTCCCTCCCGGCGGATGGGCAGCGTGTGCATCATTCCTACGCTGCGGGCGTTGTAAAGATAGTTCCACACCGCCATGGCGCACAAAATGGCGTACACGATGGAAATAACCGGCACTCCATAGGACAGCACAGTGTAATAGGCCTGTCTGGTCTCCAGAGGCGACCAGAACCGGAACCCGTTGTGCAGCAGCTCCAGCAGCATCGCCAAGGGGAACATGGCCCCGCCGAAGGAGGCAAGGCCCCACAGCGGCCAGTACCGGGACAGGTTTTTCTTAAAAAGCGTACCGTTAAAGTACGATGTCTTTGACCGCATAGTCTGCACCTCCCAATTCGTAAATAAAGATCTCCTCCAGCGTCAGGGGCACCGCGTCCACCAGCAGCGGGTTGTAGGCCATCAGCCGCTCCGTGGCCTCCTGGGCGTTCATCCGCATGATGAGGGTATGCACCCGGCCGAGCTTCGAGGCGTGAAGCACCGGCAGCTCCGCCGGAACGTCCTCCATTCCGTCAGGAAACACCACCTGCATCTTCACCATGTTGTCCTGCAGCTGCGCAAGGCTCCGCTCCAGCAGCACATGGCCGTGATCCATGATGCCTACGTGGTCGCACACATCCTCCAGCTCCCGGAGGTTGTGGCTGGATACCAGCACCGTAGTGCCCCGCTCCGCCACATCGCCCATCATCAGGCTCCATACCTGCCGGCGCATCACCGGATCAAGACCGTCCACCGGCTCATCTAAAATAAGGTAGTCCGGCATGGCGGACAGCGCCAGCCAGAAGGCTGCCTGCTTCTGCATTCCCTTGCTGAGCCGCCGAATCTGCCGTTTTTCGTCCAATTCAAAAACTTCCTTCAGCTTTTCGTACCGCTCTGTGGAGAACTGGGGATAAAACCCCCGGTAAAAAGTCATCATATCCCGGATGGTGGCGGAGTTAAAATAGTACCAGTCGTCGGGAATGGCGGCGATTCGCGCCTTCAGCGCCGCGTTTTCCCACACATCCTCCCCGCCGATGCGGACGGTGCCGCTATCCTGTCGGAAAATGCCGGTGAGATGGCGGATGATGGTGGATTTACCCGCGCCGTTAGGGCCTACCAGCCCATAGACCGCCCCTGTGGGGACGCTGAGCGTCGCGTCATTGAGCGCCGCAAAGCCGTCAAAGCGCTTTGTGACGTTTTTCACCTCGATCATTGTTCATATACCTCCTTGATCAGCGTCATGGCCTCCTCGGCGGTCACGCCCAAATAGCGCAGCTCACCCATCAGCTTCCGCAGGTCCCCCGTCAGGGATGCCCGCCTTGCGGCGTCGGCGTCCGCCGTGCCGCTGACAAAGCTCCCCTTTCCGGCCACGGAGTAGATATAGCCCTCCGCCTCCAGCTCATTGTAGGCCCGCTGGATGGTATTGGGGTTGATGGAAAGCTGCGTGGCGAGGGACCGCACCGATGGCAGCTTTTCGTCCTGCTTCATGGCCCCGGTGACGATCATCCGCCGCAGCCCATCCTTGATCTGTTCGTAAATGGGCCGCGAATCCCTGTAATTCAGTGTCAGCACAGCAGCATTGCTCCTCCTTTTCCATAGCTTTGTCCGCCCGGTCCGATGGGCGGGTCAGCGGTGCAAAAGCACGGCGGTCAGCGAAATACCGACACCCCCGCGCCCGCAGCGCTCAGTAAAAGCATGGCGCTCACAGCGCCCCCTTCCTTCAGGGCTGCAAAGCCACAGCCACAAGGCCCGCGCCCGCTAAAATCAGCACCGCAAAGGCAGCGATGCCCGCAAATCCGATACTCATTCCTTCAGCGCTCCCTTCTGTCCCGGCTTCAGTAAAACGCCCACCGTCAGCGCCGCCACGGCACCCAGCACCATAAGCGCGGCGATGAGCTTTCTTACGATTTTCATATTGCTCCTCCAAACCGTATTAACTGTACTATGTGTGTCAGTACAGTTAATATAACACGATGCCGCGCCCCTGTCAATCCCATTTCAAAAAATATTTTCCAATCGCTCTCCGCCCGTTTTCGCTCCCCTTTTCACTTTACATAATAAAAAATAAGAGGTTTTTTGCATTTTTCTCTTTACAACAGGATATTCCTATGATAAACTTGTTCAGTACGTAAACCGTGCACACTTCCGTGGCTTCGTTTTGCGGAGGCTTTCACCACTCCCATGGCGCAGTCTGCGGAGAATATTTTGAAAGGTGGAAATACACTATGCTGCGTAAAGATCAGAAAACGGCCGTGATCGAGGCCAACCGTACCCACGAGACCGACACCGGTTCCCCCGAGGTCCAGGTCGCTATCCTCACCGAGCGCATCAACATCCTCACTGAGCACATGCGCGCCAACCCCCAGGACAAGCACTCCAACCGTGGTCTGCTGAAGATGGTCGGTAAGCGCCGCAGCCTGCTGGACTATCTGCAGAAGAAGGATATCGAGCGCTATCGTGCCCTGATCGCCAAGCTGGGCATCCGTAAGTAAGAAGCAACGAGGGTGACGGAGCAGTTCTCCGTCACCCTTTTCTGCGAATTTCAAGCATTTCCGCCGGGGGCTGTTGCTTTTTGTGTTTGAAACTGTGCCCGAAGCTCGGACATGGTTTCAAATACGAAAAGAGCCGCTCCCGAGCACCAAAGAAAAGGAGCAATCTTATGTCAACCATTATCACCCATCGTCAGTTCCCCGGCTACCACAAGTACGAGATGGAGCTGGCGGGCCGCCCCCTGACTCTGGAGGTCGGCAAGCTGGCGGAGCTGGCCAACGCCGCCGTCATGGTGGGCTACGGCGACACCC
>ERZ1673703.1781-NODE-1781-length-15687-cov-5.563268_pt1 | contig 15687 bp, 10 predicted proteins | sample MGYA00580233_ERZ1673703 | MGnify/ENA primary metagenome ERZ1673703 (study PRJEB41218, sample SAMN15661748) | gut metagenome | host: Homo sapiens | place: Canada: London | collected 2015-08-20/2019-03-30 | study: EMG produced TPA metagenomics assembly of... | reverse complement strand
CGGCACGTAAATCATGCCCTGCTTTTCGGCGAGTTCGGCGGCGTGGGCGGCGGATTCATCGAACACATCGCCGTACAGCACCACGTCGGCACCGTAGGCCTTGGTGGCATCGACCTTCAGCGGCGGGGTGATCTGCGGCATGCAGATGGTGGCCTTGGCTCCACGCTCGCGGGCCGCATAGGCCACACCCTGGGCATGGTTGCCGGCAGACGCGGTGACGATGCCGTGAGCGATCTGCTCTTCGGTGAGCGAAGCAATCTTGTTATAGGCACCGCGAATCTTGAAGGATCCGGTGACCTGCAGGTTTTCCGGCTTCAGGAGAATCTCATGGCCGGTCATCTCGCTCAGCACCGGAGAAGGAATGATCTCCGTGTGGCGGGCAGTGCCTTTGAGTCGTTCGGCGGCCAGCTTCAGTTCGGCTGCATGATCACGTTGCAGCGCCTTCAAAACATCCTTTTGTTCCATAGCTTTCCATTGTAAGCACCACAATGCCGAGAGACACCAGCTATCTCGCTTCACAGAGGTACATTCGGCCTTTTGCAGACAGCTATCTGCTTTCATAGGGGTACCGAGAAGCAAAACCCCAGGTATAAGCCTTGATTTTTCAACGCTTATACCTGGGGTTTCGACGTTACGGTACCTCTCTCTCAAGACAGATAGCATTTCGGGATAGTCCCGAAGTACCTCTTTGAGCGGAGAAAGGCACTCAATGCACTACAACTGGATGACGGCTGCCTCCCACGGGTCGAGCTCGCGGTTGGCAAGGGAGACCACGGTGTGCGGAGCGTCATACGTGCTGATCACCACATTCGGCTCGGCGATTCCGACGGCGGTTAGTTCGGCAGCCTCACGTGGCAGGTCAACGGTTCGACTGGACATATTGACTACGACCAACAACTTCTCAGCGTCGAGCTCACGGGTAAAGGCATAGACGTGCGGATCAGCGGCGTCAATCAGTCGCCAGTCGCCGGCGGCCACGACCGGGCTGTTGTGACGCAGCGCAACGAGTTGCTTGTAGAAGGAGTACACCGAATCCGGATCATCGAATTCACCGGCGGCGTTGATCTCGGCATGATTCGGATTCACGGAAATCCATGGCTCAGTGGCGGCGTCCGGAGCGGTGAAACCGGCGTAGCCGGAACCGTCCCATTGCATCGGAGTACGCGCGTTGTCACGGCTGCGCGCGGCCAGACCGGCCATCATTGACTCAGACGACTGCACCTTGGCCTCCTCGACCCTCTGCCGGTAGGCATTCAAGGATTCAAGGTCACGGTACTGGTCGAGACGCGTGAAGTGGGCGTCGGTCATGCCCAGTTCCTCACCCTGATAGATGTACGGGGTGCCGCGGTGCATGTGCAGCATCAGGCCAAGTGCCTTGGCCGAACGGACGCGGGATTCCTCCGCGGAGTCGTCGCCCCAGCGGGAGACCACGCGCGGCTGATCATGATTGCCGGTGAACAAGCTGGCCCATCCTGCGTTCTGCACGGCAGTCTGGTAACCGGCCATAATGCTCTTGAATTTCGGCAGGTCAAGCGGCAGCGGCTTCCACTTGGTACCTTCGCAATCAAAATCAACATGCTCGAACAGGAAGAGCATGTCCAATTCACCGTTGCCCGGATCAGTGATGTGCTCGTTACGCTGAGCCGTGACGCCTGGCGCCTCGCCCACAGTCAGGAAGCCTTCACGCCCCTCGAATACCTCACGTCGCATTTCAGCCAGGAATTCATCCTGACGGGGGCCGTCCGCACAGAACGGATTCGGGTTGGAATAGCCCTCCTCGCCCACAGGAAGATCCTCAAGCTCCGAGCCGTACTCGCCCGGCAGCTTGCCGTTCGAATCGGTGCGCTTGGAGATCAGGGTGATGACGTCCATGCGGAAGCCGTCGACGCCTCGGTCAAGCCACCAGTTCATCATGTCGTACACAGCGCGGCGCACGGCAGGGTTCTCCCAGTTGAGGTCCGGCTGCTTCTTCGAGAACTGATGCAGGAAGTATTCGCCACGCTCGGGGCAGTATTCCCATGCGGAGCCGCCAAAGTAGGAGCCCCACTGATTGGGCTCGGCGCCGGGCTCGCCGGGCGTGGTGCCGGGACGAGCCGGACGCCACCAATACCAGTCGGCGTGTTCGTCGTCTTTGTTCTTGGATGCTTCAAACCAGGCGTGTTCATCGGAAGTGTGATTGACAACAAGATCCATCACGATCTTGAGCCCACGCTTGTGGGCCTCGGCCAGCAGCTCGTCCATATCGTCGAGCGTGCCGAACAGAGGATCAATGTCCTGATAGTCGGAAATGTCATAGCCGTTGTCGTCTTGCGGAGACTTATAGACCGGGGATAGCCACAGCACATCCACGCCAAGATCAGCTAAGTAATCAAGACGCGACGTGATGCCCTTAAGATCGCCGAATCCATCGCCGTTCGTGTCTTGGAAAGAGCGCGGGTAAATCTGATAGACCACCGCGTTGGACCACCACGGATTGGGGGTGGCGCCGTTGGTGCGGATGGCGTCGGGGATTATTGCGCGGTTGAAAGTAGTCATCATTGGCTCCTTATTGATATCTATATTGCTCGTTGCTCACAGTCTAAAAATTGGCGAATTACATTCCCATTGGAGAACTGCGTTGGTGTGCCGGAAAATAAATTTCAATCGGCATATGCGCTTTCATGATTGCACCCGGAAAACACGCAGTCGGCCGTACTCGATCTCGCAAGTATGGGTTTCTCCCGGATTCATATCAATCGTCGCACCATGGTCATCGATGATGCGGCAAGAGCGACCGCTAGCCGTAATAATGCCGATTTGTGGCTGCCGGCGCAATCCGACGAAAGCGATGACCTGTTCTGCGCCGAATCTTGCTGTGACACCGAGCGCATAGTCCGTATGTTCGGGGTCATTGAGCAGTGACGCAATGACTGGTCGGGCCGGCTCATCAGGACGCGGTAATGTACCATCTTCGGCAAGTAAATCACGCAAGACAGCCGCATCAGTGTGACCGCAGGCATCGGAACAATACACTGGTCCGCCGCTAAGCAATCGGAGCACGGCATGGACTCGCGCATGGGGATGCTCCGTCCAGAACATGTCCCAATCACAGTGGTACAGCTCCCCCATCAGCAGTGCACAGTATGCGTTCTGGATAAGGTGTTCGCCCAGCGAATCAGGATTGTGCGGTAGATAGTCGTCGCTACTACGGGTGATTGGCGATGAAGGACGATGCCAATAATCCTCCGGTGCCATGCCCATGCAGTTAATCAATGCGCCGCCGAATCGTCGTGAGGTCACTTCATCAAGCGCCTGATGGCGTCCCCAGGTGGCTTCACCGTAACTTTCGGTGCCACGAACCATTACTGACGTGGAACTTTGCGAATCCACTTTGACGAAATCGACGCCGGCTTCGGCGAGTTCGCCGTCCCAGGCATCCCAGAACTGTGCGGGTTGTTCAGCACGACTTCCAGGAATCAGGCAACCATTCGCCGTGGTGGTTATTGCGGTCGGGCAGCTGGCCGCGGCTACACCCGATTCGTCCAAACCATTCCAATAGCCTTGGAACGCCTGCCACACGCCTACGCTGCGCACGCCATAGTGCGTTTTGAGCAGCGCAATGGTGTGGGCAAGCCCGTGGGGGAAACGTTGGCGATCCGCGCCAAAGTCGATCAGGGTTTCCTTTGTGCGATCCGTGTTGGACCAACCGTCATCGATAAGCACCCAGGAAATGGGCACATGCTTGGCTTGGAACTCCTCCATCTTGTTGACGATAGCCTGCTCGTTGACATCTCGCCCCAATGAATCCCAAGTACACCATCCCAACCCGGTGAGCGCATCCGGGAATGGACGCTCCTTACGGGTGCGAATACCCAGCTGGCGTGCTGCCGTTTGTGTGGCAGCTCGAATGGCCATATACGGGTCGGATGCGCAAGCGATATATGCGGCAGTGTCACATAGAGTCGTGCGACCAACCCGGTTGGAAGACAGCACGAGCCGCAAAGCCGTGTCATCAGATTCTGTTGCGGGCTGCCCACTGAAATCAGCCCGAATATCCGTGCCGCAGATAGCGACCAACACTAGCCACTCGGCATCTTCGGCATCGTTGTTGCGGAGTAACAATAACTGCGTGCGTTCAGGCAGTTCAGATGGTGTACGCACCCAGGTCGGGCGCATCCACCACTCCTTGTGCTGGTATAGCGCCAGCATGGTGTCATCGTTGCCGCTGTCGACGCCGGCCATGGTGAGCGACACGTCAATCGCATGGTGGGGCTCAAACGCTTGTTGTTCCTGAAAGGCAGCGGCGCGGTCCTTGGGCTGGGGTGCATGCGCGTTCACATCGATACGCCAGAGTCGCACCTGAGCATCACCCTGGATACCCGCACTGGACGTGCACTCATCTTCGCATGATTCGGGAACGATTGTGACGGCTTCTACCGGCAGTTCACAGATTGCCGAAGCCTGTTCGCCATAGACGGCACGACCGGTATCAAGATGGGCCGTTACCGTGCGAACGGTTATTGGACAGGTTTCGGCAATCATTGGCGTAACTCCTTGGTGTTCTTCAATGAGATTATGCTGGCAAGGCCCAGACGGTAGCAGCTGGAGGAACGCTCTCGACCTGAGTGTTCGCCTGCACAGTCGCGTCAGACACAAGTAGCACGGTCATCGGCTGCGGCAAGGCGACTGGTTGACTGTCAGAGAAGTTCGCCATCACAACCATGCCGGACGGCAAGCGCCAACCAAGCAGCGGCGCCGGACACTCTTCGTTGGTAAGCCACGAGAACTGGAAGTCCGTGCCGTTGGCCACCCACTGTTTGCGCAATGCGACAGCAGCACAATACAGGTGCAGGACGGAAGCCCCGTCACCAATCTGACGATTAGTGGCATACTGCGCAAACCATGCCGGCTGGGGCAGCCACGAAGCACCGGTGGCATTGAAGCCGAACGCCGGGCCGTCTGACTGCCACGGCAGCGGTACGCGGCAACCGTCGCGCCCCTTGAAATAATGACCGGAACGTTCCCAATTGGGATCCTGGATTTCATCTTCGGTCAAATCAAAGTCCTCCGGCAAACCAAGCTCTTCACCCTGATACACAAAGGCGGTACCTGGCAGGCCGAGCATCACCAGCGCTGCTGCACGGGCACGACGAGCGGCGAGCGCGGGGTCAATCGGCGGATTCGTGCCGTTGGACGTCACCCACTGCTCGATGTTTGCACCGCTCGGCAGTCCGAGACGCGAGGCGATACGTGGCACATCGTGGTTGCCGAGCACCCAGGTGGGGGCGGTTTCGGCAGCGAGAGCATAGCGATGCGTGCGCTCAATCGTGGTGCGGTATTCTTCGCGATTCCAGGCGGCCTTTGACATGGAGAAGTCGAATACGGCACCAAGTTCATCAGGCTTGGCGTATTGGAAAATACGGGTGGTGAATGGCGACCACGATTCGCCGACCGCATACTTGGCTGGCGTGTACTGATTGAACAGGTCGCGCCATTCACGGTAGATATCATGCACGGCGTCGCGGTCCCAGAGCGGATCGGAGCCATCGGTAGCCTGTGGAGACATCAGTGTCGGGTCGATACGGTCGCGCAGCGGCTCACGCAGGTCTTTGGCCAGACCGTGCGAGACATCGATGCGGAAACCGTCCACACCGCGATCGCACCAGAATGTGAGTACACGCAGGAACTCATGCCGCACCTCGGGATTGTCCCAATTGAGGTCCGGCTGCTCCTTGGCGAACAGATGCAGGTAGTACCAGCCGTCTCCACACGACTCCCATGCGGAACCGCCGAAGTTACTCAGCCAGTTGGTAGGCGGCAATTCGCCGTGCTCCCCCTTGCCCTGCCGGAACACATACCGTTGTGCCGCTTCCGATTCCGGACCTTGAGCCAGGGCCTCTTGGAACCAACGGTGCTGATCGGACGTGTGGTTCGGCACGATGTCCACGATGATGCCGATACCGCGTTCGTGCGCTTTGGCCACTAATTCGTCGAACTGATCGAGTGTGCCAAGGCGGGGATCCACATCACAATAGTCGGCAACATCATAACCTCCATCCGCCAGCGGCGATGGATAGAATGGAGAAAGCCAGAGCGCGTCCACCCCGAGCGCCTGCAGATAGTCGAGACGATCGATCACGCCTTGGAGATCACCGTTGCCGTCTCCATTGGCATCGCTGAATGAGCGGGGGTAAATCTGGTAGATGACGGCGTCGCGCCACCAGTCATTGTTGGTGAAAGTCATATCGTTCCCCTGTCCGATTGCTCGGTACGTATGGTTTTACCAGTATGGCCGCACGAAACACTGTTCCGGCGGCCATACCCTACATCCTCTTGCCTTCGGATCAGCCCTTAACCGAGCCGGCAAGCATGGCGCGGATGAAGTAGCGCTGGAGGAAGATGAACAGGATCATCGTCGGTGCCATGATGAGCAGTGCGCCCGCGTTGAGCAGCACCACGTCGGTCTGATACTGGCCAACGAACGACTGTAGGGCACCTGCCATCGTGCGCTTGTTCGGGTCGTTCTCCAACACCACAGCCAACAGGAACTGGTTCCAGGTGGCCAGGAAGGTCAGAATACCGAGCGAGGAGATGGCTGGCAGTGCCAACGGCAGCTGAATGGAACGGAACGTGCGCAGATGGCCTGCACCATCGATGGATGCGGCTTCGATCAGATCACGCGGCATCTGCTCGAAGCAGGAGCGCATCCACACAATACCGAACGGAATATTCAGGCCGATGAGCGGCAGGATCAGGGCAAGACGGGTATTCAGCAAGCCCATGCCACTGATCTCGTAGTACAGCGGAGTGACCAAGGTTTCGAACGGAATGGTCAGACCGACGAGGAACAGCACGTAGATCAGGCCCTTGCACGGCACCTTGAGCTGAGCGAAGGCATAACCGCCGAGCGAGCAGAAGATCACCACGCAGGGCACGACCACGATCACCAGAATGCAGCTGTTGAGCAGCAGCGGGGTGATGTTTGCCATGTTCCAGGCGTCGATGAAGTTCTCCCAGTGCGGGTGGGCAGTGAACTGGATACCTTCGGGCATGGAACCTTGCGGCTGCAATGCCGCGGAGAGCATGCTCAGGAACGGCAGTACGCAGAAGAGGACGGTCAGAGCGAGCATCGCCGTGCCGGTGATGCGAACGGCTTTGGATTGCTGCATGGTCACTGCTCCTTTCCGTTGACCAGACGCTGCAGAGGTCCGACGACCAGCAGCACGAGAATCATCAGGGTGACGGCGAGTGCGGAGGCCAAGCCAACGCTCTGCTGGGTGAAGGCCAAGCGGTAGACCTGCACGCCGGGCACCATGGTGGAGGTGCCGGGGCCGCCCTGAGTGGACATGTACACCACGTCGAAGCTGGCGAGCGCGGAGATGATGGTCATGGTCAGGCATACGCCGATTTGGCCGCGCAGACCGGGCAACGTGATGGAGAAGAGCTGACGCCACCAGCCGGCACCGTCAAGACTTGCTGCCTCGTACAGGGACTGGTCGATGCCGCCGATGCCCGAGAGCAAGAGCACCACACAGAAGCCGAGCTGCAGCCAGAAACCAATCACGCCTACCGCGTTCAGGGAGGTGGATTGGTCGCCGAGCCACACGTGGGCGAAGTCGCCGAGGCCTACTGCGCGCAGCAGCTGATTGGCGGTGCCCTTGTCGGCCAGCATCCAGGTCCAGGCCACACCGGCTGCAGCGCCTGGGATAACGCGCGGCAGGAACAGGCAAACCTGCGCGAAGGAACGACCGACCTTGGACTTCATGTCTTTGATGAGCACGGCAATGATCAGGCCGAGCACAATCGGGATGATGGAGAAGAAGATGATCAGGTAGAAGGAGTGCAGAATCGATCCGTACAGATCGGGGTCGGTGAACACGGTGATGTAGTTTTCGACACCGATGAAGGTGCTAGCATCGATACCGTTCCACTCGTAGAACGAGTACCAGATGGTCTGAATGATCGGCCACAACTCGAAGGCGATGTAGAACACAAGCGCCGGAGCGAGGAAAAGCAGGCTGACCAGACCGAGGGACATATTGCGCTTGGGCTTGACCGCCTTGGCTGCCTTATGGGAATCCATGATTGTCACCACGCTTTGCTGGTTTGGTGTGAACTGGGAATCGAACATCGCACACAACGTCGTGCGCGCGATGGGAAGGAACCAGGCGGAGCGGGAAAAAGGGAAGAACACTCCGCCCGGTAAGTGCAAGGGTTACTTGACCTCCTTCTCGTACTGAGCCTGAATGGATTCGACGAATGCCTTGGGGGTCATCGTGCCGTCAATCAGGGACTGGAAGCCGGGGATAATGGCGCTGGCCTGCATACCTGCGGTGGCGTTGTTGATGTAGTCGGTGGTGTTACCGGTCTTCACCAGACCTTCGTAGGCGGTAAGGACCTGGCCGAGAAGCTGGTTATCGGTGCTCGGAGTCTCGCCTTCGCCGACCGGCGGGTAGCCGTTGTCAACTGCGATCTGGCGGGCTTCGTCGGACTGGAGGAAGTCGAGGAAGGCGGCTGCAGCGTTCTTGTTCTTGGCGTTGGCCGGGATACCGAAAGCGGTCACGGCGTTGGCTGCGGCAGAACCGGAATCGGCCTTTTCGCCGGGGAAGGCGATCCAGCCGGCGTCATCGCCAAGTGCATCGTTGATGGAGGCGGAGTACCAGCTGCCGGAGGGGAAGAACAGGGCTTCGCCGTTGCAGAAGCGGCTCAGTGCAGTGGAACCGTCAAGGGCGAGCGCGTCGGAGGAGAAGTAACCGGCATCCTGCCAGTCCTTGATCTTCTGTGCAGCCTTCACGGCACCGTCGGTGTTGAAGGTGGCGCCATCCTTCTGGATAATCCAATCCTGCACGGTATCGCGACCCTCATAGTTGGTGAGCAATGCCTGGTAGATGTAGGAAGTGCCGCCTTCCTTGGCCGGCATCATCATGGCGAGCTTGCCAGCGTCGGAGGCCTTCTTCATATCGGCCTCGAGCTCTTCGACAGTGGCCGGAGCCTCGGTGATGCCGAGTTCCTTGGCGACTTTCTTGTTCCAGTACAGGCCGGTCATCGAGACACCGTCCGGCACTGCGTAGAGGCTGCCGGAACCGATCTTACCGTCGGAGCCCACGCGGTAGACCTGAGTCTGGGAATCCGGCAGCTTCCAACCGTAAGCATCGGCGTAAGCGTCAAGATTGACGACATGGTTGCCACGCACAGCGGAGTTGATGTCGGTGATACGGGCAATGTCCGGGGTGTCGGCGGCGGAGATGATGCGCGGGCCATTCTGCTGGGAGGTGTTGTCCGGATCGTAGGTGGCCTTGATGGTGATGTTCGGGTACTTCTTCTGGAAGGCTTCGATCAGCTGGTCATCAAAGGTCTTCAGGCCAGCGCCGTCCCACAGCTTGAGCTCATACTTGGTATCGCCAAGATCAGTGCTCACCGCTTCGGTTTCGGTGTTGGCTTTGTTGCTGGACGAGCCCGGGCCGCAAGCGGCGACGGATGCCAGGCATGCCACAGACATCAGACCGGCAATAACGGTTTTGGCGGTTCGTTCGATCCTCATTGATCATTCCTTTCTTCCTTCCGGGCGATCCCGGCTATGTCTTCCTTGGCTATCTCGGCTTAGCGTATTTGCTAAGCGCTTATGCATGAGGATAACAGATGTCGAACCGGTTCGTCAAATCCGCAACACGCAAACAAATGGCCGATTCCCGAAGAAATGAGGAAGGCTTGACGTTCCCCATAGGCAAGCACTTCCTTCTCGCGAAATTGCAACATCGGTCCCTTAAATACCTAAGCGCTTATTCATTCCTAGGATGACGTTTCGAAGGCTCGGGCAGCTCGGGAAAAATTGAATGTGGCTCAATTTGATACCAGTACGCCACGCTAGACACATCATCCTGACGCTCAAATGCACCTTCATATCCTGAACCAATTTGTTGAAGCGTGACTCTAAGCTCACTATCAAACCTGATGGGATCAGGAATATGCCATCGGTACAAGCCACGCATAGGTGGACAATAATCGTCATGATATTGGTTTGCTATAGCCCCATCGCGCACAGAATAAAATGGATATCCTACATATGGGGCACAAAAAGTACGCTCGCGCGTATGACCATCTCGCTGCTCAGCGAAGCTCCATGCACCGCCAAAATAATCTTCGGTGCCGGTACTACACACTGTGGGATAATCGTTATCGCCATCTAGGAAAAACTTAATCTCTCCCTCACCCCACCAATATCGTTGCAACGTAGAAATAGCAAGATATGTGCCGACGTAATGGCCCCGTCCGCTGACTCCATCGAGGATTACATAGTCCTCGCCTAAAGTAGTGATTGGCTGTCTGCGCCATTGCGCATGGAAATAAGCCATTTCACGGGAGGAATACGCATTACCCAATGCATAATCAATCTGATAAAACAAAGCCGGAATAGCATGAGCGTGGTCATTGCGCACTACGATACGTGCCCGTTTACGAAACGGCATCGTGAAATAACAATTCATACCTCGTGTAGGTGCCACCACAATAGGCTCTGAGAACACATCGCAACTTTGTCCAAAGCCGCAACAGAAGAAGTCTCCTAGGGGACATTCCACAGAAGGTCGCTTTTCATCATCCCAATAGATGGCAAGCACCGCATCGCGCAGAACGTATCGATCAGCGTCACTGGTGCGATCCGTAACGGTAAACCACATGTGCCGAATACAACCGGGGCCTTCAATATCTGCCAATGTCACAGACTGCCCGGGAGCAATGTCATTCAAACACGGTTTTCCCTTGCGCGACGGCCCCAACGGACCAGTTTCACGGCAACCAAAACCCTTGGCTCCCGTTGGGTTCTCCGCATTAATCGAACATGTTACTTCGTCGCGGACAGTCGGCAAATCCGATAAAGTTCCCGCGTACGGTCCTGCCATCATCATAGGTTGACTCTCCTCAAATCAAGCGTCGCTAGCGAAAGCGGCATATAAGTTGAAGCTGTTTCTACCGCTTCGCTTCTTTGTCATATTGCGCCTGCACATTCTTTGTGAATTCCTGAGGCGTGATGCTGTTATCCAGCAGTAACTGGAAGTTAGGGATTAGCCCACTTGACTGCATTCCCGCAGTAGCATTATTAATGAAATCGCTAGTATGACCGCTCGTCAGCACGTCGGCATAGGCATCAAACATACTCTGCTGCAATGCGCTATTCGCCTTGAGATCCAAAGTAGATGATTTTGGCAAATAGCCAGAATTGTCAACAATAATCTGTTGCGCTTCGGCACTTTGCGTATAATCGAGGAACGCCGCAGCAGCATCACGGTTCTTAGCATTCACCGGAATACCATAAAATGCACCTGCATTAGCAGCAACGTTCGGCTCATCTTCACTGGTGGCACCCGGGAAAGCAAAGAACTGAACATCATCACCCAGCGCTTTGGCCACAGTATCCAGATTCCAATTACCGCTCGGGAAAAATAGTCCTTCACCATTGCAGAACCTGCTCAGAGCAGTAGAGGCATCCACTGCGTTAACACCTTCAGGCATATATCCCTTGTTATTCCAATCCTGCAAGGTGGACGCAGCGTCCTGCGCCGCCTGATTGTCGAAGGTACCAGATTTCTGCAAAATCCAATTCTGCACATCTTCCGCAGAACTGTTATTAGCCATTAACGCCTGAAAGACAAAAGAGGTACCGCCATCCTTGGCATATGTCATCATCGGCAGTATGCCGGCATCCTTGGCTGTCTGCATATCCGCCTCAAACTCCTCGACAGAGGTAGGAGCTGCATCAATACCTAGCTGCTCGGCAAGCTTGGTATTGAAATAAATGCCAGTCCACCGAATAGGAGTTCGGCAATGCGTACAAATCACCGCTGCCGAGCTTGCCATTTGAATCCACTCGATACAATTCAGTCTGCGAATCGGGAACATCCCAGCCGTACGCATCCACATATGCCTCTAAAGACACCAAATGGTTGCCACGAACCGCTGAATTCATGTCGGTGACGCGGGCGATATCCGGCGCATCTTTTGCTGAAATCACACGCGGGCCATTTTGTCCAGAGACATTATCCGGATCATATTGTCCCGTGATGGTGATGTTTGGGTATTTCGCTTCGAACCCGGCAATCAGCGCCTCATCTACAGCCTTCAGACCCGCTCCATCCCACAAAGTCAGCTCATATTTTTTATTACCTAAATCAGTGCTGACCTCAGTAGGATTTGTATCACTTCGTGAGCTACTTGCCGAGCCGGGACCACATGCAGTCAGACTTCCAGCGATAAATATCGCAGCAAGCGCCGCGCCGCTGTTACGCATAATCCTATTCATCGGTTACCTCCTTGCATCCTCATCATATGCAATCGATATTTCTCTTTACTGTCACCATTTTTCGGCGGCAATAAAATATATTTGCGATATCGATTACGCACATCGTACATCTTTTTGCGGAACCCGTCAACCTTGCATCACACCAATGGTGGCCTTAACTTCAAAATCCAGATACAATACAATCGATTACGCAATGCAGGAGATCCCATGAGCGAACCAACAATCTATGAAGTAGCCAAGGAGGCTGGAGTCTCTGCGGCGACCGTATCTCGTGCAATCAACGGACGTGACCGCATATCGGAAACTACTAGGCAAAAGGTATTTGATGCATGTGCAAAGTTGGGGTTTTCAGCATCGAAAACAGCCTCCATGCTGCGAACGGGAAAGACAAATCGTATAGCACTTACCGTAGGTAACTCACTGGCTGGCTGGTTCAGTTCACAACTAGCCGAAGGCGTATATTCCGTGCTCGCATCCCAAGGATATGACTTGCTATCATACCGACTTGCAAACGCCGATCAAAGACGCGATTTCTTTTCCTCAATGCCAGTGAAGCGCAACGCAGACGCGGTCATCATCTCCTCCTTCGACATCAGCGAGACAGAGAGGCGAACCTTAGAACAACTCGGTATGCCAGTCATCGGTGTCAACACCATCGGGCTTACGGAACAGCGAGATATGATTTCCATCGGCGTAGACGAAATTATAGCAATGCGACAAACCGTTCATCAGCTCGCAGGACTGGGACATCGCAATATCGCCTTTATCTGCAAGCAGCAAGACAGTAACGGATTCATATGGGAAGCTGACCAACGTATAGAAGGGTTCCGTCTTGGCATGGCGGCTGAGGGACTCAACTTGCCCGACGGATACATCATCGCAGTACAGGACAACGAATTTGCCGGAGCAGAGGCACTCAGTAGCCTGCTCGCACTCTCCCCTCGCCCAACCGCCGTATGCTGCATCAGCGACGAGAATGCCATTCCTCTAGTCCATGCGCTTCGCTCATACGGATTCCGCGTACCTGAGGACATATCCGTCATCGGATTCGATGACTGGCCAATGGCACAAGCGCTCAATATATCAACCGTTCGGCACGACCCTCGGTCCTACGGAGCATTAGCGGCAGATGCCGCAATCCGATTATCACGAGGCGAAATTCTGGCAGAAAGTTGCATCGTTGTTCCCACGACGCTCATGTTGCGCGGCACCACAGGCCCAGCACCTCGAGATTAAACATCGACAACGTCCGCATTTGATGATGTGCATATCATTATTGCAACAGCGAAACAACAGGTACCAGCCAGAGGAAGGACGACCGGGTAACAGCCACAAGGCGGCCACCCATTCACCATGAAACGCGCGACCATCAACGACGTAGCTCTCACGGCCGGAGTCTCAACTTTTACCGCATCCCGCGCTTTGCGAGGTAAGGATCACGTGGCAGCAGCTACGCGGGATAAGGTGCTGAAAGCGGCCAAAGAGCTGAATTACACCGCGTCTCGCTCGGCGGCGGCGCTGGCAAGCGGACGCACCAATCGCATTGCCATGCTGGCTCGCGAACGGCTGGCCGGCTGGTTCATGGGCGAATTATTCGACGGGCTGTATGACGAACTGAGCCGCGCACGCTATGACTTGACCGTATACCGAGCCGGCAGCGTCGAGGAGCGTGCGGAATTCTTTACTCGGCTGCCAGCCAATCGTAACGCCGACGCCCTCATCGTATCCGGATTTTCCGCCACCGATGAGGAAGCCGACACGTTGGCCAGCATGGGTATGCCCATCGTCTCGGTGAATTCGCCGTATATCAGCTGCTGCCAAGCCTCCGTGGCCATTGATGACGAGGCGGCCGAAGCCATGGCAGTGCGTTATCTTGCGGCCCTCGGGCATCGTCGTTTCTGCTATGTGGGGCGCACCGATCCGCTGACCGGCAAGGAATGGGGATTCGATGCACGCGCACGCGGATACAAAGATGAGATAGTCTCACTTGGCCTCACCGACTGCGGCATCCACTTCATCGACTCGGAATCACCGCGCTCGGCCAAACAGGTCATCGCCACCATGCTCGCGCAGCCTGAGCGGCCGACCGCTATCTGCGTGTGGTCTGACTACTACGCATTGCGCGTGGTACATGAGTTGCAGGCAATCGGAGTACGAATCCCCGAAGACGTTTCGGTCTTTGGCTTTGATGGGTCCGACGTGGCGGAATCCATTGGATTAAGCACCATGGTGCCAACTCCCCCGCGCGAAATCGGACAGATTGCCGCGCGCAAGGCACTGAATTTGGTTGAGGGGAAGACCTTGGACGACCCTCATACGACTGTACCTGTGGCGGTCGAGCCCGGCGCGACCAGTGGGCCAGTGCGGGAATAGGCGATATGGGAAAAGCCCCCCTCGGCGGAAAACCGAAGGAGGCTTGGGTGGAGCTGCACTACTTCACAGCGCCTCGCATGACTCCACCGACGACCCACTTTTGGGCGAAGATGTAGACGATGAGGATCGGGGCCATGGCCATCAGGTAGCTGGAGAAGGCCATCGGGTAGTTGGTGGCGAACTGCGAGCTGAAGACGTACTGGGCGAGCGGGATGGTCTGGTTCGACTGGTCGGTCAGGATAATCAACGGCAGGAGGAAGTCGTTCCAGGCCCACAGTGCGGTCAGGATGGCGATGGTGGCGTTAATCGGGCTCATCAGCGGGAAGATGATGGTCCAGAAAATGCGCCACGTGGATGCGCCATCGATTCGGGCCGCCTCTTCCAGCGAAACCGGAATCGAACGGATGAAGCCAGTGGCGATGAACAGGTTCGTGCCCAGGCCGAGCACCGTGTACAGAATGATCAGGCCGACCTGGTTGTCCAGGTGCAGGGAGCCCATCTGCTTCGCAATCGGCAGCATGACGACCGGGAACGGCACGAACATGGCGGCGATGAAGAAGTAGTACAGGAAGCGGAAGAAGCGCTTGTCCATGTTGCGGGCCACGGCGTAGGCCACGAAGGTGTTGGTCAGCAGGGTGAGCACCACGGCGGCCACCGTGATGATCGCGGAGTTGAGCGCGGCCTTCGGGTAGTTGACCTTGGCGGAGGCGTCGGCGAAGTTGTGCCACTGCCACGAGGTGGGCAGGGCGAAGGTGCCGGCTTCGGCCGGAGTCTTCAGCGCGGTGACGATGGTGAAGTAGAGCGGGATCAGAATGGTCAGGCTCAGCACGGCCACGGCGGCGGTCAGCCACCAGTTGATCTTGTGGTCCCTGCGGAACTTGGCGGGCTTGCCGGACTTGGACGGGGTAACTGTTGCAGTAGTCATTTCTTATCCTCCCCTAAATCAGATCTGTTCCTGGCTGCGGGAGATGCGCAGCTGTACGAAGGCGATGATCGCCAGCACGATGAAGAAGAGCACGGCGTTTGCGGTCTGGTAGGCG
>ERZ1673703.1765-NODE-1765-length-15834-cov-4.722733_pt1 | contig 15834 bp, 19 predicted proteins | sample MGYA00580233_ERZ1673703 | MGnify/ENA primary metagenome ERZ1673703 (study PRJEB41218, sample SAMN15661748) | gut metagenome | host: Homo sapiens | place: Canada: London | collected 2015-08-20/2019-03-30 | study: EMG produced TPA metagenomics assembly of... | reverse complement strand
ATCCCAAGAGGGAGTCGATGCGAAAATCGACGCTTTGGCCGTGTATGAAAATGTCATCAGGCCGGCGCCTCACCCCAGATCTACGAAGGCCCTGTATGCGCTGCCGGTTTTGCGTGGCGCACAGGCGGGGTATCCTCTGGCTGAGGCTTTCGAGTGCGTTTTCAGGAGGGAGGGCTTATGAGCAGGGTGCTCGCCTCTCACCAGCCCGACTTCTTCCCGTATATGGGGTACTTCTACAAGATGTACCGAAGTGATGTGTTCGTATTCTCTGACGATGTCCAGTTCTCCAAGACGGGACGGCACAACTACAATGAGATCCTGACGGCGAACGGCCCGATGAGGCTGACGCTTCCTATCCACTACCATGTAGAGAACCTGAATGAGATCCAGGTAGCTGCGGACAGGAGATGGGTAGAGAAGACGATGAAGACGCTCTGGATGGAGTACAAGAAAGCGGATTGCTTCCATGAGGTATTCCCGGTGATTGAGAGGCTCATGTGGTCGGCCCCTGACGCCGAGAGCCTTGCGGATTTCAACTATGGGTGCATCATTTGCCTTGCAGAGCACTTTGGCATCTCAGGAAGAATAGATTTCGTAAAGAGCTCGAACTTGCCGATCACGCAGAGGAGAGACGCCCGCATCATTGAGATGTGCAAGCTCATGGGTGCCGATGTGTATTACAGCGGAGCAGGGGCAAAGGAATACCACATCGAGGAGGACTACGCCAAAAACGGCATCCGCCTCGTCTATTCTGATTATCAACCAGTCAAATACCAGCAGATAGGGAAGCCGGCCGCCGATAATATGTCGGTGATCGACTATGCCATGAACTGCGGCTTTGACCTTCCGAGGGGGTGGAGAAATGAATGAGCCGACCTTTGGTATCTATATCCCGAGCTACAAGCGGGCCAGGACCTGCACGGCTCACAAGTTCCTCCAATACGGAACCTACATTGTTCGGGAGTCTGAATATCAGGAGTACGTCGAAGCTCTCGCTGATTGCAGCGACCATATCAAGGTTCAGGCCGTGGAGGACAGTCTGATCTGTGGGTTGACCGAGGTAAACCAGTGGCTCATCGACAATGCTCCGGAGGATGTGATCGCCATTCTGGACGACGACATCCACCACTTCTACTACCGGATGTACGACACCGTTTCGATTGATGACCCGGAAGTGGTCACAGCGGAGCTCGAGCGGGTTGGGCAGCTCATGTCCGACCTCGGGATCGGGTTCGGCGCAACAGATGCCACGATCCGCCCTTGGAATTATGACTGCGAGTTCTCGTTCAAGGGCTGCGCCGGAGCCGTGAGATGGGTGAACCGGAAGACATTCAAGTCAAAGTGTGTGAAGGAGCTGGAATACAACTACGACATCGACCTCGTGCTTCAGGAGCTGCTCACAAACCGGGTGATCCTGAAACCGAAGTATTTCTGCTCGAAGGGGTTGACGGACACCAACGAAGGCGGCGCCTCCGGGAAGAAGCGGGGAGATCAGGTAGCCAGCATCAATCTGATGAAAGCCAAGTGGGGCAAATACTTCTCCTACAACATGAAGACGAATGTGCCACATATCAACGTGAAAAGGTGAGCGGCCGACCGGCGGAGCCGGGAGGCCGGGAGCCTTTTTCACTCCATCCTATGTGCTTGAAATTTCCTGTTTTTGGGAGTAAAAACACTTGACTTAGGCGGTCGGTGTTGTACGATTAAGATACAGGATAAACCTGAAGAAGCATTGAAAGGATGATATGAAATTGGCGTATCAGATGGTAACACGGTCAGGACTCAGCTTTTGGGAGGTGACGTCTGCAATGCAGAACGCCATCCGAAAGGGAGACTACGAATTGGCAGGATTTGCGATGTGGGAGCTACTTCCGCAGTACACGGCGTACTTGCGAAAGCGGCTCCTTGTCATTTCTGCCGAGGATTGCTTCGGTGTCATCACGAAGGAGGTTGAACCTCTGTGTGAAATCGGCACCGAAGAAAGCCTGACAAGGGCATTGGCTTTACTGTGCGGAGCAAAGAAGAACCGGGATGCAGATTACTTCGTCTGCAATCTGATGTTCGCTGACGATCCGACTGGGATGAAGAAGGAGGAACTCGCAAAGGAGCTACATAAGGCAATCCGGAAGATGGATGTTGTCAACGCAGGAAAGCTCAGCGCGGAGCTTTTTCAAAAGAACCGCAAAGAGTTCTGGAAGATGCTGAAGGAAACGACTCAGGTGTTCTATCCGCATCTGGTCGACGAAGTCGATTCGCTGAATGTGGCGAATGATAAGATGACCAAGCCGGCGGAGGAAACCATCTTCGTTGCGAAGGCGATTGTCCTGATGTGGACCTGCCGAGATCCGAAAGAGGGACTGCTGGCGTATCCAAGAATGGACTTCTACAAAACGCTTGACCCCGACCAGATTGTAGTCCCGAAGGCGCTGGATGAGTGTGAGAAAATCCGAGGGCTGTTTCCTGAGTGGGCGTACAACTGGCACACTTCATACGGGAAGTACAAGCTCAAGCGTGACGCCGTTCACGCCATCAGCAATGACCAGAAACTGCTGACTCCGCTCGAGGAGAACTTGTTTGATGACTGTTCGTGGAACAGAGACATCAACGTGTGCTTGCAAAAGCACAACCCGAACAGATACCCGCTCCCGTTTGATGACGGGAAAAGGAAAGCTGAGGAAAAGTATGGAGCGAAAGAGTGATGCCGTCAGACGCATGACAGCGGCCGGCGACTACAAATCTGCGCTCCGGATCGCCAAGGATTTTCGCCTTGGGATCACGAAAGAGCAGTCAGATGCTATGAGGCGCGGGTATGAGTGCATGACGAACCCGAGGTTCTATGTATCCATCGGCGTAAACATAGCGGAAACCGTGGAAAAGGGCGTGGAAACCCTCCTTAGCCTCTACGGGGTATAAACACCCAAGCGAAAATCAAAGCCCGCAAAACGGCTCCTACGATGCTTCTCGTAGGGGCTGTTTTTATGCTGAAAAGTAGGTGGTGATATGGCGAGAAAAGGCGGAGCACCTGAAAATCTGGACCCAGTCCGAACCAAGGAAGAAGCTAAAAAGAGAGGCCGCAACGGCGGCATCAAATCGGGCGAGGCCAGACGGAATAAAAGGGACGCCAAAAACGCCATGAACTTACTGCTGAATATGGCAGCGAAGGGCCAGATCAAGGACAATTTGATGAACCTCGGAGTGGAGATGGAAGACCAGACGAACATGGTGGCCTTGCAGGCCAGATTGTTCATGATGGCGCTCAGCGGGAACCTGCAAGCATACGACCGGATTATCAAAATATCCGGAAATGACAGCGAGGAAAACCGGAAAGAGCGAGAGAGCCTTGCCTCTGACAAGCGGAGGGACAAGGAGACGGACGCGAGGGTTGCGGCCATTGAACGTGGAGACTCTATGGGCAGATACGCCACCGGCGAGGAGGACGACGATGACGGAGAAAAAGAGGATGTCGTTATCTATATGCCATTTACCGAACGCGATGCAAAAGCTGAAGAAAAGGCTCCTGATGTCCGCGCCACAGGGACAGATGGAATATCTGAGGATGCTCACGGCAGCCCAGTGGATGACAGGTTCAAAGGAGCTTCCGAGGTGGAGGTGGAGGGCGGTGGAGCGGAATGAGCACAAAGGTGTTGCGCCCGCAGGTAGGCCCTCAGACCGACTTCATGGCAACCGCCGCAGATGTGTGTATCTTCGGAGGAGCTGCCGGAGGGGGTAAGTCTTATGGGCTCTTGTTGTCTCCGCTGCGATATAAGAATGTCCCCGGATTTGGCTGCACCATATTCCGCAGGAACTTCAATCAGATATTTGCCCAGGGTGGTCTATGGGATGAAGCCCAGAAGATCTATCAGGGCATACGGGGCGCACAGCCCAGAATGTCCCGCAGTATGTGGGTTTTCAAAGACAAGAAGGACCGAGTGGTGTCGAAGGTGTCCTTCGCCCACATCGAGAGAGAAGAAGATTTGGCGAAATGGCAGGGCTCTCAGATCTGCGAAATCGGATTTGACGAGCTGACGCACTTTTCTGAAAAGACCTTCTTCTATATGCTTTCCCGAAACCGCTCCACCTGTGGCGTGACCCCGTTCATCCGGGCCACCTGCAACCCGGATGCGGATAGCTGGGTGGCAAAGTTCATCGAATGGTGGATAGACCAAGACACTGGATACCCGATTCCGGAGAGGAGCGGCAAAATCCGCTGGTTCATCCGCCGAAACGAGGTCATCCATTGGGCTGACACGAAAGAGGAGCTGTGGGAGCGCTTTGACCTGAAGACACCGGAGGATCGCGGAATACCGAAGTCCGTCACCTTCATCATGTCCAGATTGGACGACAATCAGGAGTTATTGAAGGTGAACCCTGGCTACAAAGCGAACCTTGAGGCTATGTCCATCATCGAGCGCGAGCGGCTGCTCCACGGGAACTGGAAGATCAAGGCTGCGGCCGGCCTGTTTTTCAAACGAACTCAGCTTGGCGAGATCCTGGAGCGGGTTCCGCAGGATGTCATTCAGTGGGTTCGATGCTGGGACTTGGCTGCAACCGAGAAGACACCAGAGGGAGATCCGGCGTTTACGGCCGGCGTCCTCATTGGGAAAAGGAAGAATGGGCGGTACATCGTCGCAGATGTCATCAACAAGCAGATGTCTGCTGCGGATGTCCGCAAAACAATAAAGCTCACCGCCCAGGCAGACCGGGCGGCGTATAAGCGCGTCCGGGTTCGGTTGCCAAAGGACCCCGGACAGGCCGGCAAGGAGCAGGCGGAGTCCTACATCAAGTTCTTGTCCGGATTTGATGTGGTGACTGTGGCAGAAACCGGAAGCAAGGAAGCCAGAGCTGAGCCTATGGCGGCGCAATGGCAGGCCGGTAATTTCGATATTCTCTATGGGCCTTGGAACGAGGAGTACCTCTACCAGCTCGAGAACTTCCCGGACAGTAAATTCAAGGACATGGTCGACGCCTCGGCAAACGCTTTTGCGGAGATTGAGACGAAGAACGTGTTCAATGTTGGCAATCTGCTTTGAGGACAGCGAGGTGAAAACAGATGGGCGATAAGAAAAAGCAGCAGAGAGACCGGATGGCCGCTTATGCCAAGCTGCTTGAGAAGCAGGCTGGCAAAGCCGTTCGTCCGTATCGTGCTGATGGCTATATGAACCTCTTGAACAGATACGGGACATCGAAGGACAGCGAGGAAGCGTACCAATTTGTTCCCGAAGTCACCGTCCCTGACGAGAGCTTGACGTTGTACTATGAGGGGAATGGCCTGTTCGCCAAAATCATCGACGCACCTGCTGAGGAGGCTTTGAAGCACGGCTTCGAGCTGGACGATGTCTCGGATCAGGAGGTCGAGGATTTCTTCAGAGAAGCCCTTGATGAGTTGGATTGGGACGAAACGGCCATGACTGCAATCAAATGGGCCAGACTCTTTGGAGGCTCATTGGTAGTAATGCTCATCAATGATGGGCGAGGTCTTGAGGAGCCATTGGACTGGAGGAACATCAAGTCCGTTGATGATCTTCGGGTGTATGACAGGTCTGTGATCCAGCCTGACTACGAAAGTATGTTCAACTACGACCCGAGAGACCCGTTCCGAACGAGAGGGAGCCGACTCGGTATGCCGGAAACCTACTCGATTTATAGCCGGTATGGGAGCTTCACGGTTCACGAAAGCCGCTGCTTGGTTTTTCAAAACGGTCTGCTCCCGGAAAATTCCTCGAACTCCATCTATCAGTTCTGGGGGATGCCAGAGTACATCCGCATCAACAAGGCAATTCAGGACGCTGAGATCTCGCATCGAAGCGCCCCGAAGATGTTGAACCGCTCTGTGCAGCCTGTCTACAAGATGAAAGACCTTGCCGCCGAACTGGCTACCGAGGAGGGAGAGAACAAGGTGCTCCGCAGGCTCCAGACCATTGATATGGCACGGGGCCTGATGAACAGCATCACGATTGACAGCGAGGGCGAGGACTATGACTTCCGGACCTTCCAGTTTGCTGGCGTGTCCGATGTCATTGACTCTGCCTGCAACTATCTGTCGGCGCTGACGAACATCCCGCAGACGATCCTGTTTGGCCGTTCGCCGGCCGGCATGAACGCCACCGGAGAAAGTGACCTCGAGAACTGGTACAGCTATGTAGAGCGCATCCAGAAACGGATGCTCAAGGGCAATCTGCGGTATCTCCTGTCTATTATCTTTCAGGCTGGAGTTGCCACAGGCGAAGTCGATGAGGTTCCGAAGATCAAGGTGCAGTTTAACCCGCTCTGGACGCTCAGTGAGTCAGAGCAGGCGGATTTGGACCAGAAAAAGGCTCAGACTGCTCAGATGAGGGCTCAGACCGCTCAGATCTATGTTGATATGCAGGCCATTGACCCGACTGAGGTTCGCCGTAAGTTGGCTGACAGCAGCGAATTTGATGTTGAAACCCTGCTGGATGAGTATGACGATGAAGAAGATCTGCTCACCGCCTATTCTGGAGAGGAAGCAACAGAATTTGGTAGAAGTATACATCAGAGTGGGGACTTAGCGCAGTACGCAAGCAACGTCGACATTGAGCGACACAACGTAAACCCCGGAACAGAAGGGAGCGCTCCCGCCGAGGCTCCGGCCGCAACGAAGCTTCCGCAGGACATGAGCGCAGAGGAACTGGCCGAAGTGGAGCAAAACAGCCCCAAGCTGGAACAGCTCCCGCCCGAAACGTATCAGGATGCTGCGGAAGCGGAGCAAAAGGCCGCCAAAGTGGCGCAAAACAACGATACTGCGGCAGGTTACTCCAACACCCAGGGAGAGGGGAAACCCTTTTCTGTGGGCGTTCTTGTGATTTCAGATGGCAAGGTGCTCACGGGCACTCGGCACAACGACTTTGGGTATGGTCTGATTTGCGGCCCCGGCGGTCACGGAGAAGAAGGCGAGACGCCCGAACAGGCCGCCTTCCGGGAGACCGAGGAGGAGTTTGGTATCAGTCCGAAGTCCCTGATCCCGCTCGGCCGTGGCCCGAAGGAGCCGGATACCGGATTGACTCCGTACTTGTTCCTATGCACCGACTACGAAGGAGAGCCGGACTGCGTTGACCTTGAGATGACCGGCGCCAAGTTTAGGACCATGCAGGAACTTGACGAGCTGGCCTCAACGCTTTTTCAACCGTTTGCGGACGGCTTGGATGTGCTGACCACCTGCATTGACACCGCCCTATTCTTCGGAGATGATGGCGGTGAGATGCACGACAAACTGGCTGAAAGCGTTGGGAACGCCGTCGTCGGAGATCCTGAAAACGAGGACGGTGGCCCCGGCTCCGGAAACTTCGGGCACAAAGGAAGGCCGGGAGAAACGGGAGGTTCAACAGATAGGGCAGGAAGTTCTGAGCCGTATGAAGGAGAAACGAGCCACGGACTTCCCGCTGGAGTTTACAGCTCAAAAAAATCAGAATGGAGCAGAAATGCTTCACGCCAGCTCTCCGACGACGAAGTCAAAGAGATGGTTGACGCTACCGCCGACTACACACGGAACTACAAGGATGTAGTAGCCGCATCTGCGGGTTATCAAGGTGTATACGCCTCTCGAGGGAGTATCATGGACGAAGATGAAAAAGCTGAAGCTGAAAAGAGCGCAGCTGCTATTGAGAAGATGATCTCTCTGTCTGATAAGTACGAAGGTAAGACTAATCGTGCAATGACAATGGAACAAGACACCTTCGACCAATTCGCGCAGGCCGCTGGTTCCGGGGAGCCATTCTCCCTTGGCCATCTGTCGAGCTGGACAACGGATGGAAACTCGCTGAAGCGTGTGTTCAACTCAAGAAATTCCGAGAATGATCCAGAAATCATGAATGTGGTCCTTGAGTGCAAATCTAAAAGCGGCGTGTCTATCAAGAGCATGGCCGATCTGGATATGGACGAGGTCTTATACTCGAAGGATGCTCTATTCAAAGCTACTGGTGTTGAACCGGGATACTCTGTCGGAAAGTACAATGCTGTAAAGTTCGTCCTTGAAGAAGTGCAGCCCAAAACAGAGCAGGATTGAGCGGAGTGACTGTGGCATCTCCATGCTTGCTTCGTGCCGTGCGACCCGAATACAGCGTTTCCATCGGATCGCAGCAATACCTGCCCTATTTGAATGGCTCCCAGCGGCATAGGAACCTTAACAGGAGGAAGAGATGAAAGTAACCATACTCGGCACCGATTATACGGTGGAAAAAAGGAAATATGGCGAGGATGAGGCGTTTGAGCGCTTGAACATCATGGGCTACTGCGATGGCCTTACCAAAAAAATCGTTTTATGCGACATGAACACCTGCAAAGGGTGGGAGCATGAGCCCCCTGAGACCATCGAGGCATCTCAGAAGGAAACCATGCGGCATGAAATCGTTCATGCGTTTTTCAATGAAAGCGGTCTATCCAGCAGCGCCTCTGAAGTCGAAGGCCCGTGGTCCAGAAACGAGGAGATGGTGGACTGGATTGCTATTCAGGGGCCAAAAATCTACTCGACCTGGAAAGAGGCTGGAGCAATCTGACCAGAGACACCCATCTTTATAAAGGGCCGGGAAAGGGGGTACATGAGTGAACCAATACAAACATCAAGAGATGGTCAAAGAGGCAGTAAAGGGCAAATTCTACGGCCATCAGACCATCAAAAGCAAGCGAACCCCCTTGTACCCCGACTCTGCGGAAAGAGAGTTTAGACGGATCTCGAACGGATATATGCGACTTCTGAACAAGACGCTGGCCGAACATCTGCCGACGCTCATGGATGCCTGCAAAAAGGAACGCCGTGGAGACTCCCGGTTTGATGATGCTCGAGACCTTGAGGATGATGTCCGTCAGGAGTTCGTGCAGATTGCGAAAGAGCTGGAGCAAAAGCTTGCCGCCTATGGGCTGGAGGAACTTGTTGCAAAGATTTCCAAAATGACAAAGAACTCCTCGCTTAGAGAGTGGAAGAAGGCCGTTCACGAAACGCTTGGTCTTGACCTGATGGACGACTATTACAGCGCGGATTTCTATGAAGAAGCCCTGCGCCGGTGGGTGGACGAAAATGTCCTGAAAATCCGGAGCATCCCAAAGGAAGCCCTGGGTGAGATGCAGCGTATCGTCCTTGATGGATACAGATCCGGTGCCACGGTTACTGACATCACGAAGATGATACAGGAGCAGTACCGCCTGACCCGAAGGAAAGCCCAGCTCCTTGCAAGAGATCAGGTTTCCAGCTTAAACGCAAAGCTGTCAAAGATGCAGCAGCAGGACGCGGGATGCACCAAGTATCGCTGGTCGGACTCCCGAGACTCCCGTGTGAGAGACTGCCACAGGAGCCTGAACGGGAAGATATTCTCGTGGGACGACCCGCCAGAGATGTGGTACGACACCAAGAGCCGTGGCCGTGTTTACACTGGGAGGCATTGCCACCCCGGCGAGGATATAGCGTGTCGCTGTGTGGCTATCCCGGTATTTGACATCGAGACGATTGACGTTCCGATGAAAGATAAAATACAGCCGAGGATTGAGCCATGATGGAAGAAAAAGAACGTATCAAAGTCTATGTGGATGTAAAGAACGGCAAGACCGTCTGCATTTGCAAGCGCTCCAACAAGGGATGCAACAAAAAATGTGAGCCTGATGTGGTGGAGAGGGACCGATACGCCGGGTGGCAGAGCACCTTCCACCGAAACCGATACGGCAAATAAGAGGCTGATGTCCCAGGAAGGAGGTGGAGGAGCAACTATGTATGTTGTTTGCAAAAGCAGCCGTGCTCCTCCGGCCTGCCCGACCGGGCCCCCTATTACTGGAGAAAGGAGAGCATTGGAATGAAGAATGTATACGCAATCCTCAGTATCTGCTCGAACATCCGGAAGGTATGCGAGCAGGCAGAGGAGCTTGCCAGAGGTATTCAGGAGACCGAGCAGAACGGCCTTGGTGTCAGCGGTGTCTATGAGGGACTGCTGATGGACGAAGTTGAGCACCTTCAGGTGCTCACGCTTGAGGCCACGAAGTTGGTAGCCGACTCCTTCGATGAGGAGGAGAAAACGAATACCGATGAAGGAAGTGTATTTGCCCCCGGCGAGCTGACTGCCGAAAAAGGCGAGAAGCCTGCTGAGGGAGAGGCGGAAGGCGGAGAGCAAAAGGAATGAGTTCGCCGCTTAGAAAACTCCGAGAGGAGGGGGACTTGCATTGACCCCGAAGTTGAAAAGGGTGATACGTCTGGACAGCTTACCGCTGAGCCAGACCTATTTCACACCCGAAGGATACTTGGTGGACCGGCCGATCCTGACCAGCACCGGTATCTTCGAGTATAAAAATCCTGATGGAAGCATCAGGCGGGAGCTTCGGCTTCCGGAGGATGTCTTTGATCCCGAAAGTCTGGCTTCGTACCTTGGAAAGCCAGTCGTTATCACTCATGATGCTGGGCTCGTCACGAAGGATAATGTCAGGCAGAACCAGATTGGAACGATCCTGACTGAGGGATACCGCAGCAACGATGACGTTCGTGCCAAAATCATCATTCACGACACCGATGGGATGAAGGAGTCCGGCCTGAAAGAGCTTTCTCTTGGCTACGACCTGGATCTTGAGGAAGTCCCCGGTGAGTGGGAGGGGCAGAAGTACGACGCTCGCCAGCGGAACATCCGAATCAATCACTTGGCACTTGTCCGAGAGGCCAGAGCCGGTGAACAGGCACGGCTGAATATTGACGGCCGTGACTCTGAGAACACTCTTAAAGGAGGAAAAGTCATGAGCAAAACCACTACCCGCAAGGCGAACGCTAAGGCTCATCGCACCGACGGTATCCTGGGCCCCGAGGAGCTTGCCAAGGCCATCGAGGAGTATAAGGCCCGTCGAGCCGCAAGTATCGCCGCAAAGGCTGACTCTGAGGGCGAGGCCGCCACGGAGCCCGCTGTCGAACCCGCTACCGTGAAGGATAGCGAAGGTGAGCCCGCCACCGAGCCCGCAAAGACCATTGAGGAGCAGGTTCAGCTCGTCAAGGATCGCCGCGACCGCCGCGACGAGGGCGCTGAGCCCGAGGGCGAGGCAGCCAAGGAGACCATCGAGAAGATGGATGAGGACATGGACATCCTGTTCGACATCATCGACACGCTGCTGGCCCAGGGCGATTTTAGCAAGTCCGACTCTGAGACTGCCGTTGAGGAGCCTGCTGTTGCAGAGGACGAAGGCGAGGAGGGCGATCCTGTGATCGGCGCCGCCGTCGAAACTGACGGCTGTTCCAAGAATGACTCCGATACCGACCCCATCCCCACCACGACCGAGGGTGAGGCGGCCAAGCCCGTCATGAACGCTGACTCCGTCGACGCCATTGTCCGCCAGCGCATCCAGCTCGGCATGATTGGCCGTAAGCTGAATATGGACGGTCTGGAGAACATGAGCATCGCCGAGGGCAGGAAGGCTGTCATTCGTGCTGTCCGCCCCTCTCTGAACCTCGACGGCAAGAGCGCTGCCTACATCAATGCCGCCTACGATTGCGCCATCGCTGATGTTGGTGAGCGCACCGGAAAGGGCGTTGACTACCAGAAGCGGCAGATGTTCAACAAGGACTCCGCCGCTGTCAAGAGCGATGGGCAGTCTTCCGCTGATGCTCGGCAGCGCATGATCGACCGACAGATGAAGAAGAAGGAGGAAAAGTAAAATGAGCGCTCAGACCAGATATGGTTACTCTACCCCCAAGGGCCATGCCGGCGGCATTTATGACCTGGCCCCTTACGCCATCGACACCTTCATCAACGAGGCTGACACCGGCGTTATGAAGTTCGGCATCGGCGTGGTTCAGGGTGAAAATGTCGGCCACGGCATCAATGTTCCCAAGAAGGGCGCCACTGCTGCGAAGTTTGAGGGCGTCACCACCAACAACCGCTCCACCGAGTATGACCTGGAGGGCAATCTGTCCGTCCGCAAGGGTGCTGCTGTCGGTGTTATGCGCTACGGCCGCATCTACGCCCGCATTGCCGACAAGGCCGAGCCCAAGCCCGGTGAGGCCGTGTACCTGATCCTGGACGGCGATGAGGCCGGCTACTTCACCAATGTAGCCGCCCCCGAGTCCCCCGATGCTCCCACCATTGCCATCAAGGCCCGTTTCCTCGGTGGCGTTGATACTTCCGCCAAGGTTGCCGTGATTGAGCTGTTCAATCAGGCTCAGGCGTAACAAGGAGGTAAATAGAAATGAAGAAGCAGCAGCACACTCATTACGATGGCGTTGAGCTGAAGACCCTGAGAAACTCCGCCATCCCTGCGGCCATTATGGCCTCTGAGGGCACTCACTTCGATAGTGCTGAAGACGCCTCCGTGTTCTTCGCACGGGAGCTGGACCACATCAAGGCCCAGTCCTATGATGTCGAGTACCCTGAGCTCACCGCCCTGTCTCTGTTCCCCATCAGCTCTGAGGCCGATTCTGGCGCCGAGACCATCACCTACTACACCTACGACAAGGCCGGTCTGGCGAAGGTCATCGACAACTACTCCACCGACCTGCCCCGCGCCGATGTGAACGGCAAGCCCAGCTTCGCTCAGATCAAGTCTCTGGGCGACAGCTATGGCTACTCCGCCCAGGAGATGAGAGCGTCCCGTCTGGCCGGCAAGTCTCTGGATGTACGCAAGGCCGAGTCCGCCCGCTACCAGATTGACCGCCTGACCAACCAGATCGCCTGGGCTGGTGATAAGGACTCTGGCCTGATGGGCGTTCTGTCCGAGGGCCAGAACATCCCCCTGTATGCCGTTGGCGCCGGCGCCACCTCCGGCAAGACCTCTTGGCTGGAGAAGACCGCCGACGAGATCCTGAACGACATCAACGGTATGCAGAAGCAGGTCGCCCGTGTCACCAAGAACGTGGAGCGCCCTGACACGCTGTGTGTACCCTCCGATGTCTTCATGGACATCAGCACCCGCCGTATCCCCGACATTGACGCCACCGTCATGTCCTTCCTGCTGGACCACGCTCCTTACCTGAAGAACATCGTTTCTGCGGCTGAGCTGGACAGCGACAGCGTGGAGACCAACCCCTACGCCAAGGCCGTCGGCGGCAAGGGCGTCGCTTTCATGTTCAAGAACGACGCCCGGAAGCTGACTCTGGAGAACCCCATGCCGTTCTACCAGTACCCCCTCCAGGCCCGTAATCTGGAGATCGTGGTGCCCTGCGAGGCCAGAACTGCCGGCGTGATCGTGTATTACCCCCTGTCCTGTCTGATTGCGGTGGGCGTGTCCTGATTTTTTGCGCGGAGGGTTTACCAATCGGTAAGCCCTCCGCTCCATTCTGGTAAATGTAAGGCTGCCGGAACGCCACTTCGCGGCAGCCCACACTATTTAGGAGGTTTGCAAAATGACCATCAAGAATATTGGCTCCAAGATCATCAGCATCAGCTCTACCGTATTGATGCCTGACGCCGAGATGAAGGCGACCAAGGCCATCACCGCAACGCCCGCCATCGAGGCAATGGTTGAAATGGGGCTTCTGTCCATCACCGAAGATGCGAAGCAGAAGACCGCTCCCAACGACGACTCTGCCAAGAAGGCTTCTGAGGAAGCTGCGAAGAAGGCCGCTGAGGAGTCCGCCAAGAAATCCGAGGAAGACGCGGCCAAGAAGACTGCCGAGAACGCCAAGCAGTAAGGAGAGGCTGAGATGACGGCCATTGAAATCATCCGACTTGTCGGAACGGAGTTCGCCACAGTGAGCGACGAAGACCTTGAAAAGTGGATCGAGGTCGTTCGACCTATGGTGAGCAGGAAGCAGTTTGGGAAGCTGTACGAGCATGGCATCGCATATCTCGTCTGCCACAAGCTGAAGATGGCCGGACACGGAGAGAACCCGCTTGGAGATCTCGGTGCTATCGGCGTCGGCTTCGCTGTTGGAAGTGTGTCAGAGGGCGGGAGCAGTGTCAGCTTTGGAGCCAATCAGGCTTCCAACCTCGCAGCGGACGCCGAACTCGGCTTGACTGTATACGGCGTCCAGTATCTCCAGCTTCGACGCTCTGTGATTGTTCCAATCCACATCAGCGGAGAACGGCTCTCTGGCTAAGCATAATTGAGAGAAGGGATGTAAATGGCTGATTTTTTCTTTGCCGGGGCCGAGGTGACACCGGAAGGGAAGCGGTTCCTTGCTGAAATCAAGAAGCTGACCGAAAGTGTGATACACGTCGGTTTTCAGGCCGGCCAGGACCACTACGAGGACGGAACAGACCTTGTAGATGTGGCGGCATACAACGAGTTTGGCGCCTCAGACATCCCTGCCAGACCGTTCATGAAGCAGAGCTTCGAGAACCACGAACCAGAGCTGAAGGCGGCCTGTACTGCTGCGTACCAGAAGGTATCCACAGGCGGAACCGCCGAACAAGCGCTCAGGGAATTAGGCGTTTTTGCGAAGGGGCTCATCCAAGAAGAAATCGTCAACGGCAGCTTTGAACCTAACGCACCATCCACCATCAAAAAGAAGGGATCTGAGCGACCCCTTATTGACACCGGTTTCATGCGGCAATCTGTGAACTACGTCATCAAGAAGGAGTGAGACCTTGAATATCCGAATTTTCAACCGGAACTACTGGATCAGACGTTTCGGTGTCCAGAAAGAAATCAAGGGCTACCTCACTTCTGGCTATGAGGATTTTGTAGCGAGCATGAATGTTCACCCGCTCGGCACTGACTCCATTCAGGCGTTGCCAGAAGGAGAAAGAAAGCTGAAAAGGCTGGAAGGCCACGGCGAGGCGGCTCTCGTCTCCGCCGATCAGGAGGCAAACAGGAAGGGCGACTTGCTCTATTACCACGGAGATTGGTATGAGTGCGTCAGCTCTCAGTTGTGGGACCATACGATGCTGTCCCACTACAACTACCAGTTTGTCCTCGTCCCCGTTGATACCGGGCGGGCCACTGATTTGAAACCGCCAGTCGGAGAGCCGGTGGCGCCTGGAGGTGATAAGCCTTGAGAGTATCTGAAGCGAAAGAGCTTTTCAGGCAGCTCACGAAATCTTACTTTGCCGGAGCGACGGTGACGTTTACTCGGCAAAGCAGGGCTGCAAAGCCTGAGATCCCGCTTGTGACCATTACTCCCGGAAACGTAAAGCGCCCGATCAACCCAGTCTACAAGACCATTGATGGGGTACAGGTGGGGTGCTACTTGTCCCGCATCTCAATGATCGTTGACCTGTTTACAAACGGTGCGCCGGTCATTGACGATGATACCGGGGAGACTGTGGCTTACGAAAACACGGCAGTAGACGATATGCTGTCCTACGCCGATTTTCTTGGTTCCCAATACGCCGTCGAGTGGTGCGGCAGAAATGATGTCGCAATCTCTATCGAAGGCGAAACCCAGGACATTACAGGACTGGTGAACGACAACAATTATGAGTTTCGTTCCCGCCTGAATGTCCTTTTTTATTTCACGCAAAAGGCGGTTGGCTATGCCGGAACCCTCGATGAAGGCAGTATCCTCTATCCGACCAAGGACGAGGAAGGGAAGCCCGCCTATACACCCAAGGAGCCTGCTCCGAGCACCAGCACCAGCGGGAACTACCCCGGAATTTCCGAGGATGAGGACCCGCCCATCGTCAAGCCGCAATTCAACGAAAGTTCGAGCGGTGGTGGGACGCAGGAGCTGGCAGACCAAGAAGCCGGCTACTTTACCGAAGTTGAAATCAAGGAGGAAACAGGCGATGAGTAAAAACTACGATCTGATTGCCACGGTTGACATCGACATCGAAAATCCCGTTGTGGATGATGCCAGCTTTGACAATCTCTTGATCTTGGGGCCTGCTCCGAAAGGCGAGCACACGGCTCCGGATGTCGGAGTGTACTCTGACATTTCCGAAGTTGCTGACGCCGGCTTTGTTGTGAGCGGCGAAGGCG
>ERZ1673703.1740-NODE-1740-length-16081-cov-5.191876_pt1 | contig 16081 bp, 15 predicted proteins | sample MGYA00580233_ERZ1673703 | MGnify/ENA primary metagenome ERZ1673703 (study PRJEB41218, sample SAMN15661748) | gut metagenome | host: Homo sapiens | place: Canada: London | collected 2015-08-20/2019-03-30 | study: EMG produced TPA metagenomics assembly of... | reverse complement strand
AACGCCGGTTTCGCTCTGGCGCCGGACAATATGGTCGCCTTCCGGGAAGACGGCCTGGTCTGCACGGTCATCTGCATCTGCATCGTCCTGGGGGGCATCGGTTTCGGCGTGCTGCGGGAATGCCTGGGCATCCTGAGCCGGGGGCGTCTGGCGCCGGTGACGCGTCTGAGCCGTCTGAGCCGCCTGGTCATCAATACCAGCCTGTTCCTCATCGTGGCCGGGGCGCTGCTGATCTTCGTGGTGGAGTGGCGTCGCGCCGGCAACGAGGATCTGGTGGGGGACGGCCTCCATCTGTTCCTGATCTCGCTGTTCCACTCCATCTCCGCCCGAACCGCCGGTTTCAATATGGTGGACATGGCCAACTGGAGCCACGCGAGCCTGATGGTCCTGATGGTCCTGATGTTCATCGGCGGCGGACCGGGGTCGTGCGCCGGCGGTATCAAGATCGTGACCTTCCGCCTGCTGGTGGGTTATGTGGTGGCCCAGGTGCGCGGGGATCGCCAGATCGTTTTCCACAAGCGGGGCGTGCCGCCGGAGAACCTGACGCGGGCCCTGACGCTTTTTTTGCTGTATACGCTGAGCATCTTCTTTTCCGTCTTTTTGCTGACCATCACGGAAAACGGCATCCTGCACCGGGTCGAGGGACAAAGTATGGCCTTCGTCAATTTGCTGTTCGAGGTGGTCTCGGCGCAGGGCACCGTGGGGCTGAGCGTGAACCTGACTCCGCAGCTGACCAGTGAAGGCAAGTGCATCCTGATATTCAACATGTTCGCCGGTCGTGTGGGGCTGCTCTCCCTGCTGCTGGCCCTGCGCAGCCTGCAGCCCAAAAAGGCCTATGCCTACGCGGAAAGCCAGCTGCCCGTGGGGTAACACCGGAGAAGGATAGTTTTGAAAGGACGCGGCCAAGACCGTGTCTGCGGCTGTTCCCGAAGCCGCCCCCGCGGGCGGCATCGGCGCCATCGTGACAAGGAGCCTGCATGGCAGAGAAAACTTTGGAAATCGGCATCATCGGTCTGGGGAAATTCGGCCTGCGCATGGCCACGACTCTGGCTTCCATGGGCCATACGGTCATCGGCATCGACATGTCCGATGCCCGTGTGCAGCTGGCCGAAGAGCTGCTGGATACGGTCTACAAGGCCGACGCCACCAGTCTGAGCGTCCTGCGCTCCCTGCATGTGCAGGATCTGGACTGGGTGGTCATCAGCGTGGGCGAAGGGGTGGAACAGTCCCTGAGCATCACGCTCAACGTCCAGGAGCTGGGCGGCCCCAAGATCTGGGTCAAGGCCTCCAACGAGGAACACAAAAAGATCCTGCAGCGCCTGCATGTGGACAGGGCCATCGTGCCCGAGATGGAAGCCGCCGTCATGGCCGCGCACCAGCTGTGCCATCCGGGCATGCTGGACCTGATCCCCAAATACGGCGGCATCGCCATCCAGGAGCTGCGCGTCGACAACTGGCACGGGCGCACGCTGGTGGACCTGAACCTGATCCAGTCCTTCGGGGTCATGGTCATGGGCATCCGTCCGGCAGGCGAGCGCGCCTTCCAGTTCGTCCCGCCGGCGCTCACCGTACTGCACAAGGGAGACACGCTGGTGGTGGCCGGCCGGGCCGATGCCGTGCGCAAACTTGAGCCGTAACCTGACGGTTGCCGTTTTTGGCCAATAAAAAAGGACGCCTGGGGGCGTCCTTTTTTCGTTCAACTGTCCAGCAGGGCCCGTGTCAGGATGGAAAAGCCCGACAGGCCGATGACGATGGCCAGCAGGCGCTGGAAGCTGGCCTCGCCGATCTTGCGTGCCAGGGGATAACTGATGACCAGGCCCACGCCGCAGCCCAGCAGACAGGGGATCAGGCCCTGGAGCACGGGCCCGGTGTAATAGCCCGCCAGGTATTGCATGAGGACCAAAGGCAGGGAGAGCCCCAGAAAGTACAGGCTGATATTGCCGCGGGTGCGGTCCTTGTCCCAGTGGGCCAGCTGGGCATACATGCCGATGGCCGGGCCGCCGAGGCCGCTCACTGCCTGGATGAAACCGGCCAGCGCTCCGCTGACGGAGCCCCAGAGCCGGGGCGAATGCAGGGGCCCCGGCCGGTGGGCCAGCAGGTGCCAGACCATGTGGGCCATGAGCATGATCCCCAGGCCCACCTGCAGGGCACGCGCGGGGATGAGCGGCAGCAGGGCCACACCCAGCAGGGCGCCGGGGATGGTGCCCAGGAGCAGCAGCCGAAGATCGGCCATGCGGTAATAATGGCGGAACTGCCAGCCCAGGATGGCAGGCAGCGGGATGCAGATGATGCAGGTGATGAGGGAGGCCGTCTTGATGTCCGTGACCAGCAGGACGATGGGCAGGGCGAAGATGCCCGCGCCCAGTCCGCTGATACCGTTGACGATTCCCCCCAGGGTCCAGCCGGTGAAGCAGATGAAAAATGATGCCCAGTCCATCAAATGGCTATACGGGGCTGTCTTGAGCTTGTAAAGCGGTTCGCCCGGCCTCTTGGTCCGGGGCAGGTGAAGGGCAGGGGCGTGCCCATACCGGCAGATCGCGCCAGAAGGCCGTCAGGCGGCGTTCCTGGAGTTTCCAGTCAGGAGAGAAGCGGGCCAGCGTCTGCCGGTAGGCCGGGGAATGATCCATATGATGCAGGTGGCACAGCTCGTGCCAGCACAGGTGCTCCAGCAGGGGCAGGGGCAGCAGGACGGCACGCCAGTTGAGGCTGATGCTGCCGCCGTCACGGCTACTGCAGCTGCCCCAGCGGCGGCGCTGGTCCCTGACAGTGACCCGGGCGACGGTGAAGCCGCCCTGACCGGCGAGCCGCTGCAGATAGGGGGGCAGCAGCTTTTCTGCCTGCCGGCGGCACCAGTGGCGCAGCAGCAGGGCGGTATCTTCCGGCGTGGCAGCGGCATAGAGCCGGAGTTCCTCATCCCGGACAAGGGCCAGCAGACGTTTGCTGCCGGCGCGCAGCAAAAGCGGCGGCTCTGTGCAGGAAGCGGCCTGGCGGCGGCCTTTGGACAGCGGCCCGTCGGAGATGATCTGCAGGGCCGTACCGCGCAGGGGAAGGAGAAGCTTTTCCGGCAAGACGAGCGGAGCGGGCGCGGGACAGGCAGGGAGATGACGTTCCAGCCAGGGCAGGAACGAGAAGAGCAGGGCAGGCAAGGCCGTGGCGGGGATGCCGGCAGGCACGGTCAGGAGCAGGCCCTTGTCGGGGGACAGGCACAGACGCAGATTCCGGGCCCGGGCGGAAGGGATGAGGCGTGCCTCATGGCGGCTGCCGTCTGCCAGAGTGAACAGGACGGAGCGGTCGCCATCGAGGAGCTGGACGGAAGAAGGAGCGAAAAGGGGCTGCATGCCGTAAGCTTGCCACAGCTGTTGCGGGCCTGTAAACAGGGTAATAAAAACTATACGAATGATTTCAATGTGTTATTATAAATATGCTTGTTTTTTTATGGATTTGGCGTTATGCAGATGACAGGCAGCCCGATAATTTTTTTCGGGAAAATGGAAAAAGTGCTTGCATTCGCTAATGAGATTTATTATCAATAGCTCAACGGGGAACGAAACAAGACCTCCTCAACAACAAGCACACCAACAGAGCCACGGCTCGGGAGACAGCATATGAAATCTTTGAAAGGTACCCAGACCGAGAAAAACATCCTGACCGCTTTTGCCGGTGAATCTCAGGCCCGCAACCGTTACGACTTCTTTGCTGCCAAAGCCAAAAGCGATGGCTACGTCTTGGTCCGCGACATCTTCCAGGAAACCGCCCTGCAGGAAAAGGAACACGCCAAGCGCCTGTTCAAGTTCCTCGAAGGCGGCGATGTGGAGATCGTGGGTGCATTCCCTGCCGGTATCATCGGCGCCACCGAAGCCAACCTGCTGGCCTCCGCCGCCGGTGAAAACCACGAGCACACGGAAATGTATCCTTCCTTCGCCGCTGTGGCCGAAAAGGAAGGTTTCTCCGAGATCGCCGCTGTGATGCGCAATATCGCCGTGGCCGAAGCCTACCACGAAAAGCGCTTCCTGGCCCTGGCCAAGGACATCAAGGAAGGCCGCATGTTCATGCGTGAAAAAGCCACCGTGTGGCGCTGCCGCAACTGCGGTTGCCTGGTGGAAGGTACCCACGCTCCCGATCTGTGCCCGGCCTGTGCCCATCCCAAGGCCCACTTCGAAGAACTGAACTACACCTTCTAGTCCTTTCCTGACGTAGCCTGCCCGCTACAGTATGGATACCCGGGGCCGTGGCAAGATGCCGCGGCCCTTTTTTTATACCGGGCAAAAAAGGCCCTCCCTTCGTGAAGGGAGGGCCTTTTGCGTTGCAAAGGAATATGCCTCAGGAGCAGGGCCGTCGCGGGGAGGACTTTTCCAGGCAAGGCAAGACCTGAAAAGACGTCTCTGCCGGGATGCGGATACGACGGGCAGAAAAGCAGGCAAAGAAAACCGGGCAAGCCCGCAGCTGGCGCGTCGCTGAGGCTGTCCGGCATCCCGTGCCCTTCCGGCATCAGGCAGCGTCCGGGAACCGTTTCACACCCACCGCCATTTTCTTCAGGGCAGGCGCGGCCCCTGGCCCGAGAACAGGTCAAAGTTGTTGCCCAGGCGTCCGGCGCCATTGAGCAGGGTCTTGCTCAGGGAAAGATAGTCCGTGCTGCTTTTGCTGCGCAGCTGCCGTTCCCGGGCCTGGGATCCCTGGGCGGCATTGCGCTGGTTCCAGGCCTGGACTTCCTGATTGTAGGCCGCGCGTTCGCCCTGTTCTTCGATGGACAGGGCATCAAGTTCTCCTTTTTCCCGCAGGTCGAGCTGACTGTCCAGATGGCTGCCGCTGTCGATCTGCGCGCCCGAGGCCCCGGCCTGTGCCCGCTGTTTGCCGACCAGCAGGGATGTTTCCTGACGTTTGCGCACCGCCTTGTCGTAACTGTCTGCCCGGGTCTGCCGGGCTTCTTCTTCGGCCATGCGGGCATTTTCTTCAGCGATCTGCGTATTGCGCCGGGCCATGTCGGCGGAGAATTCCGCCTGCTTGCGCTGCTCTTCCTGACGGCTCACGGCACTCCAGGTGCCCACGGCGGTGCTGGCAAGGGTCACGGCGGCCCCCAGCAGGGCCGCGGTACTGCTGGCCACGGCCATCAGCGCAGCTCCTTGTGCCAGACGCTTTCCGTATGGCGGGCCCCCAGGCGGCGGTACAGGGCGTCACAGGGGCGGGAGGCCGGGGAACTGTACTGGACCACGTCCGCGCCGCGTTCCCTGAGCCCGGCCTCGGCCGCACGCAGCAGCTTCAGGACGGCCAGGCCCTTGCGGGCGGCCGGTGCCAGATACAGGCCATCCAGAGCGGCCAGACGTTTTCCCGGACGGTGCGGGCAATCCGTCAGGGTGAAGGCGGCGTAGCCCTGCAGGCTCCCGGAGCTGTCCCGGGCCGTCACCACATGCAGCATGCCCAGCCGCTCCCAGCAGGCATAGCGTTCCGTGTCCAGGGCGTAGACCTGCGGGCCGAACAGGGCGGCCTCGCTCTCGTCCCAGTGGGCCTGCAACAGGGGCGGCAGTTCCGGCAGCAGGCGTTCGAGCGGTTCACAGTGACAATGGATCATGCTCTCTCCTTGGTTCATATCTCCGCAAATTCCACATCCAGGCTCAGGGCCAGCAGGTGGAAGGGCAGGGGACGTTCCTGCACCAGCCAGATGGTGGCCGAGGGGCCGTGTCCTCCGGCGGGCAAAAAATCCACATCGCCGCTGAAAGGTTGGCAGGCCTCATCCCAGCGCCGGGGCAGGAAGGGGATGTCGTAAAGTTCGTCGCGGCCGGCTCCGTAGCGCCCGCCCACGCTGCGGTACAGGCGCAGGCAGCAGCGGCCCAGCGCCCGTTGCCGTCCCAGCGTGCTGCCGGATTCGCCGTTGCCTTCCACGGGCAGGGGCGACAGGACGGAGGCATAGGGCAGGCCTGCCTGGACGATGCGGGCGGCAAAGGGCAGCCGGATGCGGCCCTGCCGCACCACGCAGCCTTCCACGGGGCTCCCGTCCGCCAGCACGGCCAGGGACTGGCCTTCCAGATGGTCGAGCCCGTCCACGTCGGTGACCGCTTCTTCCCGGTGGAGACTCAGACCGCAATCCACAAAAAAAGCTTCCTCCACAGGATCGCTGTCCTGCCACTGGGGGGCCAGACGTTCCAGACAGTACCGGGTGCCGCCGTCCGCATCCCGGCGGCGGACCACCAGCAACAGTTCGTCGCTGTCCGGGCCGGAGATGCTGCACACGGACAGCACCTCTCCGGCCGTGGGATGGCGGCTCCAGCCCCAGATGTCGTGCTCCTTGAGATAGGTCAGGGCCAGCAGCAGGCCGTCGTCGCGCACGATCCAGAGCACGGATCCCGGCGTCTGCTGGTAGGCCCATTGGCGCAGGCGGTGCCCTTCGAACAGATGCGGCGCCAAGATGGAAAGGTCATTGCCCGCATAGCCGTCTTTTTCCAGCGAATAGAACAGGTCGCGCACATGGGCGCCGTGGCGCTGCACATGCAGGATGGCATTGCCGATGATGATGGGCGCAAGGCCCGCGCTGCCCCAGTAGGACTGGGCCGTGATGGTGATGTTGCCCGGGGTGATGGCACTGCCGTTGCCGCTGGCCTTGTATTCGCTGCCCGAGGTGCCCAGCAGCAGGTCCCCGAAGCTGGCCGCCCAGGCGATGGCGTCGATGGAGCCGGACGCGATGAGGTATTCCACCGGGTCGTCGTCCTGCAGGGGGCGGGACTTGCGGAAGTTCTCGAAGTCCCCGCTACGCGAAAGGTAGAAGGCCTGCGGGCTGTCGCGTGTACCCGCCAGGACCATGCGCTGCTGGTGGAAGGCCACCACGGACGGGTTGTTGCCGTCGGCGAACGGGTCCCAGTCCTCGCGCGGGGTATCGGCGGTGTCTGCCTGATAGTTGTTGTCCGAAAATGTCGTGCCGCTGCTGACGCCGATGAAGCCGTAGTACCCGGCCTCCTCCCGGTAGATATTGTATTCCGTGGCGCCTTCCACGGCTGTCCAGGAGATGTCCGTGCGGTTGCCCACCACCCAGTCGGAAGGATGCTTGCCGTTACAGCTGCCCGCCTCCGAGGCCAGCGACTGCTTGCCGTTGGCGTCTACGGCCACGATCTTGTAGCGCAGCGTGTAGCCGAGTCCGGCGTCATCGTCGTTGTTGCCGCGTATGAACGTACAGCTGGGGGCTTGGGGAGCGGGCAGGCTGCTGTTGAGGGCCACGGCTTCCAGCGTCCAGCGGTACCCGTGGCTGCGGATGGCATTTTCCGGCAGGGGGGATTCCGGCTCGCTGTCCGTACTGCGGACGAGCTTGTGCAGCGGATAGGCCGTGTGGGCCAGATAGACCGTATCCCCCACCTGGGCGGCGCAGATCTCCAGCAGATGCCGGGCCTCGTAGGGGGTGGACAGCCGGGGGATGCTCCCTTCCTGCGGATCGAAGCCGTGGATGTCGGCGATACTCAGGCCATTCCCCGAAAGGACGAGCACGAAGTTCTGCTCCGCCAGAGCATTGAAGCTGAAAGGCAGGAGCACGGCCTCGTCTTCGAGGCTGCCCAGGAACAGGGTCCCGGGGCGGCGGCGCACGTCGCCGTGCAGGCCGGGCAGCATGTTTTCCATGCATTGCACGGAACTGCCGTAACGGGAAAGGTCATAGCGGGCGGCCAGGATGGGGGAGACCTCGCCGCCGGTGAAGTTGTGCAGGGCTATGCGCATGGATCCTCGAAAAAGGTGGAGGTTGCGGGATGGGCAGGAGAACCAGGAAAAAGCCTGTGGGAGCTGCCCCGGATCGTGTGGAAAAAGGCAGCATCACAGGACGTGGAGGGGGGAATGGGATCGGCCAGACGCAGGATGCTCGTGTTCACGTTGCCGCATCTGTCCCAGCCCGTATGCTTTCGGGCACGGGCCGTGACGGCATGTGCCGGGGCCGGTATCCGTTGCAAAGAAAATGGGCCGTTCCCGCATCCGCCGGGGTTCAGGCCGCGCTTGCTTCTTCCCACTGCCACAGGCCCGCCGTGCCCGGCACCCAGACGCAGGCGGGCATGTCGGCCTTGGCCAGCCAGAGCTTGCCTTCGTAGCTGTAGTATCTACCGTTCTTCACGTCCATGCCGTAGAGGAAGGCGAAGGGATGTTCCCGGCTGCCATCCGGCTCTTCACCGGTCTCCGGGTCCACGGACAGCGGACGGTACACGGCCAGCAGCCCGGCGGCATCCGGGGGCTGGTTCTCGATGGCGGTCACTTCTTGCATCACCTCATAGACGATGCCCTTGTGGGCCAGGCGGTAGCCCTTGGCGTATGTCTGGCCGGCGGCCCAGTCCGTGAGCAGTCCGGCTTTGGCGAAGGTGGTGAACTCGGCGGCGGTGAACGCACCCGTCTGCACCATATCCGCCTGCATCCGGGCCATGAGGATGCTGCGCGACTGCGCCCTGGCCTCGGCTACGGCCTGCGCGGCCAGCTCCTCGTCAGTGGGCGGGCGGTTGGCCTCTTCTTCCAGACGGGCCTTCTCTTCTTCCCACAGGGCCACGAAGGGGGCCACGCGCCCGGCGTAATCGTCGGTGGAAAGCTCCTCGTTGGGCAGGCCGTTGCCGGGCTCCACATGGCCCGCGCCATCGTGCCACTGGAGTGCGTGGAAGGTCTCGGACGTGATGCCGTCCAGGAACAGCACTTCCCCGTCCACAGAGATGATGCCGTCGGACGGGATGACGGTGACGTGTGTTTTCATGCTAGACCACCTTGATGAAGAAGTGCATGGCGAGATGCGGGTCGGTGTGGGTGCCGGATACCGAGCCGGACAGGGGATGCGTGTGGGAGCCGTTGCCGCCCGTTGCGGAAGTATTGGAACTGCCGCTGTCGTATAGGTTCCCGCTCTCCATATACCGTCCTTTAGTCGATATGACGGCAGAGAACGGGTGCGTGTGGCTGGGCATCTGCGTTGTATTCAGCGTCGTGGCCCCGGTACTGCCGGAAAGATCCACAGCGACATCTTCGCTGCCGCCTTCCGTGCCTTCGGGCTCGGCTTCGCTGGCACCACGGACATAGCGGCCCCGCAAGTCAGGCACGGTGCCATCCTTGCCGTCGCTGCCGCCGTCGCAGAGGATCCATTCTTCGCGTGCCTGCTCTTCTCCGGGCATGATGGCCCGGCGTCCGTCACTGCCGCCCGGCGTCGCGCCCCAGATGGGGACGGGCACGAAGGGTGGGAACATGTCCCAATAGTCAGGTCTGGGCACCCAGCTTGCGTCCAGCGTGCCGTCTTCCCCGGCCTGGGGCACGGTGTTGGCCGCCGCCGTGGTGCTGGCCAGCACGCCGCCACGCTGGGAAGCACTGGCCTTGCGGACGCGCAGTTTCCCATCTGTTTCGAGTTCAAGGCCGTCCTCGTGGCCGGTCTGGGGCATGACGCTGCCCAGGCTGGTAGGGGTGGCGATGGCCGACGCCCCGGAATCGCCCTTGGGGATGCCGAGATGCAGGATGCCGGTCTCCGGGTCGTAGTCGCCGCCGGCGGGCAGTCCGGGATCGAGCGTGGACACCTCCACCTGCAATCCCAGGATGGACGCGGCGCTCTGGGCGGCCCTGTCCTCGCTCCCTGCCGCGGCCTCCGCGCTCTGGCGGGCTGCCGTGGCGCTTTGGGAGGCGTCGGCGGCACTGGCGGCTGCCGCTGCCCGGCTTTGGTCGGCGGCTTCTGCCGAGGCAGCTGCGGCCTGTGCGCTGGCTGCGGACTGCGAAGCGCTGGACGCTGCTGCGGATTCGCTGGCCTGGGCAGCTGCGGCGCTGGCCTGGGCGGCCTTTCCCGCCTGCAGGAGCTGTTCGGCCATCTTGATGGGCGTCTCGTCACTGGTGGGGGGCAGGATGACCGCCCGCTGGAGCTGTTCCAGCAGCTGCTGGCGTTCGGCCGTGGCCCGGTCGAGGCCTGTCTCGATGACTTCGGCATCGAAGCGGGTCCCGGACACCAGGTCGATCTGCTGTTCAAAAGGCATGTTGCGGGTGATGGCCAGCTTCCAGCCCGCGGGCAGGGGAGCGCCTTCGTGGAGGTAGGTCACGCTGCCGCCGTCGTCGTTCAGGCGGGCGGTCCAGCCGCTGGCCGGGCGGCTGTTGCCGTCGGGGCCGGTCAGGGTGACGGTCAGTTGTTCCGTCCCCCAGACTTTGAAGGAAAAAGGAAAATCCGTGGCCGTACCGTTGCCTTCGAACAGGGCACGGCCGGGACTGTAAGGCATGGTCATGCGAACTCCCGGAAAAGGGGCGGACAGGGAAGGCCGCCATACAGTGAAGAGCGGGTATCGGGCCGTCAGCGGGCCTGCAACCAGCTGTCGGGCAGGGGCAGGGGGCGGCGCTCACTGGCATCGGACTGCCGGGCCTGGGGAAGGCTGGCGCTGTAGAGCTGTTCCAGCTCCGCGATCTTCTGGCTGTTGCTCTTGAGCAGCGGTGCCGCCAGCAGGCAGGCCAGCTTCCGGGCCAGCATGTGGGCGAAAAGGTCGTCGAACTGGTGGCAGTGGCGCACGTCTTCCGTATAGAGCAGCAAGGCCCGGCTGGCGCTGGTGAGCAGGATGGTGGCATCCCCGGCGGGATCCCGGGCCAGACAGAAGGGGAGCGGCAGCAGGCCTTCGTGCCGGACCTCATGCGCTTTGAGGCAGGCCTCGGGCAGGGCGTAGGCAAAGCGGTATTCCTGCTCGAAGCCCGAGGGCAGGGCCACCCGGGCCAGCCAGGCCCGGCGCTGAGCAAAGGCCCAGGGGTAGTCGCGCAGGGCCTGCCGCCGGGCACTGTCCCAGTACAGGCGGCATTGCAGGGCCTCGGGCGTGTTCTCGTCCTCGGCGGCGATGCTGCGGGCGCCCAAAAAGCCCAGGGCCCGGTTCCAGATGGCGATCTGGGTCAGGGTCTCCATATGTCTTCCTTGTGGTGGCATCAGGGAAAAAGGGAACGGAGGGGGCTCCCTCACGTTGGGCAGGGGGCGGGGCAAGCGTCCGCCCCGCCTCATGAATGAGGGGTCTGTCGCCCGCCGGTCGCGGGCATGATCCTGTCTCCGGTGCGGCGACCGGGCTGTGAGATGGCCCGGTCGCTCCCGGTGCGGGGAGAGGACTAGCGCACGCGCAGTTCCTTTTCGTAGGGGAAGTCTTCCTCGCGCAGCAGGGCCGCGAAGATGTGCCCGTCATGGCTGCCGCTCCCGGCCGGAGACAGCTTGAGGCGCAGCCAGCTCTTGCGCACGGCCTGGGGCACGAAGCGCCAGCCCAGGCGGGCGCCCTCGCCCAGTTCCTCCCCCTGGACGGTGATGGCAGCGCCGGGCACGTCCTGCCATTCGCCTTCGGCGCTGTCGGCTTCCTGCAGGGTCAGGGCCAGCGAGGTGGTCTGTTCTTTGGCGAAACCCCTGGTCACGGAGATGCGCAGCGGCATGGGCTCCATGCGGCCGGGCAGGCGCAGGGCCGTGAGGGGTACGGCCTTGCCGGTGCTTTCGGCACTCAGGGGACCTTCGAAAAGGATGCAATGACTGTCGATGATGGCCATGAGGACTCCTTGTTTCCTGAAAAAATGCATGGGAAGCGGACGTATGACGGCCGCAGGTCGTGCAGTCAGAGGGGAGGGCAACCGGGGGGCCGCCGGGACACGGTGGAGGCGGAGGAAGGGCAGCGCCGCTGCACGGACAGCGCATCCGCCCGGGGATCGTGCCGTAAGGTCCCGGCATCCTGGCAGCAGCGGCAGCTCAGGGCGGTCCCCCCTTGGAAGGGCGCGGCTCTAGATGGAAGCCTCGTCCGAGGCGATGGCGTCGCACTGACGCACGGGGCGGCCGTGCAGCACGGGAACGGCCTTGGCGTCGAAGAATTCGCCGTAGTGCAGCTGCACCTGCCCGGCGTCGGAGTTCTGGAGTTCCAGCGCGGTGAGCACATCGGCGTTGGCATACCAGACGGCTTTCTGGCGCAGATGCTGGGGCATGCGGTTCTTGGCTTCGATGGTCAGCTTCTGCAGATCCACGAAACCTTCCTCGCCCTTGCGCTTGCCCAGTGCGGCCACGGGCACGTTGGCGATGCGCACCACCCCGCGCCAGTCGCGTACGGCCAGACCGCAGCGCCAGTTGTATTTGTCGCCCGTGACCTGATATTTGCGGCCGTTCTCGTCCTGCGCCATGTAGGTCTTGAGATCTTCGTGGGAAAGGCCGCCGCGGCTGCCCTTGGGATAGATGCCGTGCACGGACTGCGGCCCCCAGGAGACCAGCCAGAGCGAGGTGCAGCCGCCGTCGCGGCCACCGGCGTCCAGCACATTTTCGGCATCGCTGGCCGGGTAACGCATGGCCAGGCCGTTGAATTCGTCGGGATTGCGGTTGCTGTCGCCATAGAACAGGGTGCGGGCCACCTTCTGGCGCATGGCCTCGGCAAAGGCGATGCCCTCGCTCATGCGGAAGGAGCGGTCACGGTCGCCGTACAGGCGGATCTCTTCCACATCCAGTTCCATGATGGCCTCAAGGATGCCGCAACCTTCCTTGACCTGGCTCCACTGGGACTTGGCGGGCGGCGTGCCCTGATAGAGGCGGCGCCAGTACACGGCGGGCAGGCCGGTGCGGATGCGCGTCAGGTGGCCGTCGGACTGGTTGGCTTCCATCCAGGGCACGTCATCCATGATGTCGTTGGTCTTGTTCATCAGCTCGATGATCTGGCCGGCCTTGTCGCCGCGATAGAACTGTTCCATTTCGGCCAGCGTGGCCACAAAACCCAGAGTGGCGGACATGAAGTCTCCTTGGCAAAGGTGGTCGGGAAGGGGCCGTCAGCGGCCCGGTACGAAACGACGGAAAGGGGAAAATGCCGTGTGCCGGTTGGCGACCTGCATGGTCAGGATCGCTGCGAGCTCCAGCCCGCGTACATGCGTTCTTCCAGGGGCGGCAGGCTGCCGCCGCCTTTGCTGCCGGGCAGGCTGTCTTCCAGCAGGCTGTCGGCCAGGCGGCTGAAAAAGCGCAGCACGGCCGGGTGATTGCCGTAGCCGCTTTCTTCCAGCAGGCGGCCGATGCTCTTGTCCGTGTCGAAGCGGTCCAGGGCCAGCTGGGCCCGGGCCACGGTGGCGGCCAGATGCTCGCCGCCCAGCTGCGGATCGTCGGCCACTTCCTGCCGCCACTGTTCCACCTGCTGCTGCCAGCGGGCACGGCGCAGGGCATCGGTCTGGCGCAGATGGGCCTCCAGCCGGGCGGCGTCATCGGCTGCGGGCTGTTTTTCCTGCCCCCCGGCAGAGGACTGACCGGGGGCGGCGGGCCGGCCTTCCTCCGGGCCGCTGCCCAGCAGGGGCGTAGCGGGGGGCGTCCCCCCCTCGTCGGCAGGCAGGCCGTACAGACCGCTTTCCGGCCGGGGGGCCATGCGGCCTTCGTCAAAGATCGCTTCAGTTTCGGGCATCGTCTTCCTCCTGTGTCAAAAAAAGTCGGGGCAGGTGGGAGGGATCGGCCTCCTGCAAAAGGCGGAGCACGGACACGCCCACATGGCGGCGGCCCTCCTCCCAGTAGATCTGTCCGGCCGGGGTCCCCGGGCCCGGACAGGCGGCGGTGAAGCAGAGCCCGGCCTGCAACAGCCAGCGCAGCAGGTCGCGCCCTTCCGCCGAGGTCATGAGGCCGTCCACGGCCCGGCACAGTCCGGCCCGCCAGCGCTGCTGTGCCGGGGAAGCGGGGGCAGGGTCCCCGGCGGGGAAAAGCCGGTCATCGTGCATCGTGTCCTCCTTCCGGGGGCGTCGTCGTGCCGCTCGTCTGCTGCGGCCGCAGGGCAGGGGCGGCCCCGGCGGCCAGGTTGGCCAGTACCTGCAGGACGGAGCTTTTTTCCCCTTCCACGGTCAGGTCGCTGTCGGCCAGGGTGTGTCCCAGGTCGGCGGCCTTCTGCAGCAGCTCCAGCTGCTGTTCCGCCTGCCGCGCCTCCTCGCGTCCGGCCCGCAGCCGGGCCCGTTCCTCACGGGGACGTGTCAGGTTAGCGGGCAGGCCGAGGCTTTGGGCATAATTGTCCAGCAGATTGTCCACATCCACGCTGTCCAGGGCTTCGGGCCAGGCCGAGGCCGCCTTGAGGGTCAGGGCCAGATACTGGTCCGTGGCGCTGATGCCCACCAGTTTCTGGGCCTGGGCCAGCAGGGAGACGAATTCCACCTTGAGGTGGCGTCCGCTCAGTTCCGGCGGGCAGGGGGGCAGCATGTCCAGGGCCAGCATGAGGCGGAAGGTGCGATCGATGAGCGGGATCAGCAGCTCGTCATGCAGGCGTTCCAGCACGGGACCGATGAGCAGCAGCTTCTCTTCTTCGCGGGCGGCTATCTCGCTGGCCGTGACCTTGCTGCGCCCTTCCAGGATCAGGCGGAACAGGTCGTTGTAGAGCCCGGCCCGTATCTGCTGCTGCACGGCTTCCATGGCGGAGCGCGCCTGGGCCAGATCGGGCTTGACCTGCAAAAGGGGCGTGGCCACGGGCTGGTTCTGTCCGGGCAGGCTGTCCACGAAGTTGATGCCGCCGGGCGTCAGGTCGAGCCCCACGGAGCGCAGGCCCGCATGGACGCTCATGGGCGGGTCCACGGCCTTGTGGATGGCCTTGAGCGTGGTGATGCCCATTTGTTGCAGCATGCGGCAGTCGGGCAGGGCATCCATGGCGGGCGAGCGGCCATAGACATCGTTGGCCGCCACGTCCCAGCGCGGGCCGAAACCGGGAAAGCCCAGGAAGCCGGATTCCTTCAGGGGCACGACCTGCCCTTCCCGTCCTTCCAGCCAGTAGACCGAGGCCCAGGGCATGTGGCATTGCCCCGCCAGCCGGGGCCGGCGTTCCGTGCGGGGCAGCACGGCATGGATGACCGCATGTCGCTGGTCCGGCGTGCGCCGGGCCGCCAGACGCAGGTTTTCCGGCAGGGCCTCCGGACCGAAGCTTTGCACCATCTGGCGCAGGCTCATGTGCATGCGGTGGAAAACCGTGTCCACCCGCCGGGCCGCGTCTGTATCCAGCACATACTGTCCGGCGCAGAGCGGCACGAAGCGGAAGCCGTGGCGCAGGTCGGCCAGTTCGAAGACGAAGGCCGTGCCGAAGGTCCCCAGTTCCGCATAGATGGTGTGCATGGCGTTGTAGAAGTTGCAGCGCTGCAGCACCACGCGCATGCGGGCCTCCACTTCATCCAGATAACGCTGGCCCGCGTGGCTGCGCGACAGTTCGGGATCGTCCAGGGCCAGCCGGAACCAGGGCCGGGCGGGGCTGGTCATGCCGCCCTGCAGGCCGGCGGCCAGGGTCCGCATGGCCAGGATGCCCGTGGCGTCCACCAAGGAGCGGTTGAGCAGGGGGCGGTCGTCCGGACTGTCGTCGGTACGGAAACGGGTGGGCAGAAAGTGTTCGGCCAGGCTCTCCCAGGCCGTGTCCCAGGGCGAGCGCCGTTCCAGCAGGGCCCGGTAACGCCGGGCCAGGGCCGGGACGCGCAGGGCAAGACGCTCTTCGGCTTCCGGCCGGTCTCCTGCAGGCAGCGGGGGCCCCTGATGCGCTGTCCCGAGCAGGGCGCGCAAAGCGGGGCGCTGTGCCGGGCGCATCCTATTGCCCCAGCAGGGTCTTGCCGCGGTTCTCCTGCGAGGCCAGCGGCGTGGTGTGGATGGATGCCCGGATGCCCGCGGCCTTGCTGGCCTTGTCCTTCTGGTTCTGGCGGGCGGCCGTGGCCGCTTCGGTGACGGGTTTGGGAGTGGCCGCCTTGGGGGCGGGCTGGACTTCCGGTACGCTGGGGCTGGAGGAGCCTCCGAATCCCATATGTCCTCCTTGGGGATGAAGGTTGTTTACGGATGGGCCCTGTGGCCGGATGGAGACATCTTTATGGCGCGCGCCAGCGTCTCCGGCGTGCAGAGCAGCTGGATGCCGTCCACATGGACGCCGCGCCGGGCCAGCCAGCAGGCGGCGGGCAGGCGCCCCGTGATGACGAAACCGCAGGCCGTGGCCAGACGCCAGGCATGGCGGTTGCTGACCGGGCACAGGCCCCAAAGCGCGCTGGTCTCCGTATGGCGGAAGACCCAGCGGAAAGCGCTACGGGCCAGTGGCACGGCCAGCGGGAATGCCGGGCGGAAGACCGTGAAATCGAATTCCCGGATCCGCCCGCGCCAGGGGCTGAACAATCCGCAGGCCAGCGCCGTGCCGTCAGGGGCCGTGGCCTGCAG
>ERZ1673703.1714-NODE-1714-length-16303-cov-4.759970_pt1 | contig 16303 bp, 12 predicted proteins | sample MGYA00580233_ERZ1673703 | MGnify/ENA primary metagenome ERZ1673703 (study PRJEB41218, sample SAMN15661748) | gut metagenome | host: Homo sapiens | place: Canada: London | collected 2015-08-20/2019-03-30 | study: EMG produced TPA metagenomics assembly of... | reverse complement strand
CGGTGCGTGTACAGCAGGTAGGCGGCGCGATGGAGCGCCACGGCCGTCTTGCCGGTGCCGGGGCCGCCCTGCACCACCACGGCGCGATTCATGTCGGAGCGGATGATGCGGTCCTGCTCGGCCTGAATGGTGGCCACGATATCGGTCATCTTGCCGGTGCGGCGTGAGCTCAACGAAGCCAGCAGCGCACCCTCGCCGGTCAATGTGCCGGCGGAAGACGCCTGGCCGACCTGGTCTGAATGCACGTCGAGCACCTCATCCTCAACGCCCACGACTTCGCGGAAACTCAAGGTGATATGCCTGCGCATCACGATGTCGCCGTGATTGGAAGGGGTCGCCTCATAGAAAGGACGTGCGGCTTCGGCACGCCAGTCGGTCAGAATCGGCTCATGGTCCGGGCTCGACAGGCCGATGCGGCCGATGTAATGACGGTCGCCGTTCTTGGCATCGAGGCGGCCAAACACCAGCCGATCCTCAACGCTGCGCAATTGCGTGAGGCGGTTTTCGTACATTGTGGCAAAGGAGTCTCGTTCGCTGCGTTGCGTGGGGGATCCGTGGGAGCCGGCGGCGCGTACGGTGTCCAGGCGTTGCCACATTTCGGCTCGCAGATCATCCAATCGTCCATAGGCGCGATCGACGGCCTGCTGCTCTTCATGCAGCTGGGAGGCGTAACTCGACATGCTGTTCTCTTCGTTCCATTTCCGTGGGGCAGAAAAACTTAAGGCATTCAAATTTACCGCACACCCCCTACGTCAGTGATGCGGACAACCCGGAATAGGTGAATTCAGCGTGAATTCACCATGCTGCTCGGTCGGTGGGGTGCGCGACGTGGATTGGATGTGCGGAGCGTCCATTCGTGCGACAGTCGTGGCCGACACGCGCAATCCATCGGTAATTGCCCTAAAAGGGTGAGCAAATCGTGCATGAGTGGGGAGAAATGGGGAATCGTGGGGTAGAGTGGTGAGCCAGTTGGCCGAAGTGTATCCCACGTAACGATGAAGGAGGTGGAGCCATGGTTGCCGATCAGACGATTCGCGACGCTGATGCCAACGCACAAGGCTCCACCACTATGGCCGATCTCATGGCTGGTCTGCCGCCATTGCTTCTCGGCACATATACGCCGAAGATCGATGCCAAGGGCCGTATGGCGCTTCCGGCCAAATTCCGCTCCCAGCTGGGGCAGGGCCTGGTCATGGCCCGAGGCCAGGAACGGTGCGTGTACCTGCTGCCGTTCGACGAATTTCGACGTATCGCCTCGCAGATTCAGCGTGTGTCGGTGGGAAACAAAGCCGTCCGCGAATACCTGCGTGTGTTCCTTTCCGGTGCCGTCGACCAGCAGCCGGACAAGCAGGGCCGCGTGCTGGTGCCGCAGATGCTGCGCGATTACGCCAATCTGGGTTCCGACGTCGTGGTGATCGGCGTTGGCACCCGTGCCGAACTGTGGAATAAGGACACGTGGGAGTCCTACCTCGCCGAGAAGGAAGAGGGATATTCCGATATTGCTGACGATGTGTTGCCGGAGGTGGAATTCTGATGGTTGATGTGGCGAATATTCATCTGCCGGTATTGCTTGACGATTGCGTGAACCTGATGGCACCTGCCCTGGAACATGAGAACGCCATCGCAGTGGATTGCACCCTGGGCCTTGCCGGCCATTCCATCGCCTTCCTCAAGGCCGCGCCTCAGGCTCGGCTCATCGGCATTGACCGTGACAGTGAAGCGCTGGGGCTGGCCACCGAACGTATGGAACGGGAGGGGCTCGCCGATCGATTCATTCCGGTGCATGCCGCCTTCGATCAGCTCGATCAGGTGTTGGCGGACCAAGACATCGAACGCGTGGACGCCGTATTCATGGATCTGGGATTATCCAGCCTGCAGATCGACGAAACCGATCGTGGCTTCTCCTATTCGCATGATGCGCCGCTGGATATGCGCATGGACGTCAGCCAGCCGTTGACGGCCGAACGGATTCTTGCCACCTATGATGCGGCGGAACTGGTCCGCATATTCAAGGAATACGGTGAAGAGCGTTTCTCGCGTCAGATCGCCCGCGCCATCGTGGCGCGTCGAGACAAGGAGCCGTTTACCACCACCGCACAGCTCAACCGTCTGGTCGATGAAGTGGTGCCGCAAGCCCACCGCCCGGCGGGCAATCCCGCCAAACGCGTCTTCCAGGCGTTGCGCATTGAAGTCAACGGCGAATTGGACAAGCTCGCCTCCACATTGCCGCAGGCCGCGAACCGACTGCATGTCGGGGGACGACTGGTGGTGGAGTCCTATCATTCGCTCGAAGACAAAACCGTCAAATCGTTCATGGCACAAGGGCTGCGAGTGGATGTTCCGGCTGGCCTGCCTGTCATACCGCCGGATGCCCAACCGTTTTTCACGGATCTCACGCGAGGTGCCGTCAAGGCCGACGAACATGAAATCGCAGCCAACCCGAGATCGGCTTCGGTGCGGTTGCGGGCGGTGGAAGTCAGCCGTGAGATTCCGTCACGATGGAGGAAACGCTTTACGCAAACCGCGCAGGGCCTGAATGACGTCAAGATACAAGGCTCCGCGTCTCCGGGCAGAGCCAAAAACACGGCACGAATTCGTACAAGGAGGGGATAACAGCATATGGCAACTGCACGTAGCATTCGATCGAACGCGGCTCCAGCCTCGAACCGACCGCACACCAAGCATCAGTCCTCCTCCCGACCTGAGCTGCGGGTGGTCTCCAACCCGCGTGGAAACGAGCAGGGCAATGTCGTCGGACGGGTCATCGAATGGACCAGAACAAGAAGCGCACCGCTGGTGCACGTGGCCATTGCAGTGATCTTCCTCGTCGGCACCTTGTTCGGCGCGCTGATGCTGCGTACCCAGATGGTGCAGAACTCGTTTGAGGCGGCACAGATCGAAACCAACATCAACAGACTTACCCAAGATATCGAAGACGATCAGGCCAAACTCGATCAATTGGTCGCGAACCTGCCCGACAAGGCCAGCGACATGGGCATGGTCCCGCAGCAGGGATCAGTGTCCATCGACTTAAGCGGATACCAGTCCAACAAAGGCGGAACCCAGTGAACACCATTCGTCGCATCGTAGAGTTCGCCAAGGTCAAGACCTTCGCGTTCAAATGCATCGCCATCGGCGCCGCATTGGCGTTGGTGGCGTCGGCATGCGTGATTCAGCTGGCCTCCACCCAGCTCATCGGCGGCCGTCAAACCGCACAAGCGGCCACGGCTAACCGCACCCTGACCGTGACGTTGAGCGCCAAACGTGGGCGTATCCTCGACGTCAACGGCTCCGTGCTCGCTCAAAGCGTGGAGCGTTATACTATCGTCGCCAATCCGGAGGCTGCACAGGAGTTCGAGCCGATTACTTGCAATGACAACACCCGTGATTACTGCCACGAAATTGACGGCAAACCCGTGGGCGCTACCGGAGCGGCGGCCGTGGGCCGACTGCTGGCCAAAGTCCTGGATATGAACGCCATGGAACTGGGCGCTGATCTGTCCGGTACCGGGCAGTATGTGATTCTGAAGAAAGATGTGACTCCGCAGGTCAAGCGCAGCATCGAGGCGTTGCACCTGGGCGGTATTGTCTGGGGTGAGCTGAGCAGTGAAAGACTGTATGCGGATGGCGATCTCATGGGCGCGCTGCTTGGCGGCGTGAACGACAACGGCGATGGCGTCGCCGGCATCGAGCGGGTCGAGAACAAGACGCTTACCGGAACCGATGGCCATGAAACCTACCAGCGTGGTAATGGCGGCGAAGAGATTCCCGGCACCATGACCGAATCGGTGGCGGCCAAAAATGGCGACGATGTCACCCTGACCATTGACCGTGATGTGCAATGGTATGTCAAAAAGGTCTTGAAGGAGGCCGAATCCAAGTATGGTGCAGCGTGGGCGATCGCCGTGGTGCAGGATGTCCAGAGCGGGGAGATTCTCGCACTGGCCGATAGCGATGAAGTACAGGCTGGTACCGATGCGGCGAAGATGAGCCCGTCTCGGGCCGTGTCCGAAACCTTCGAGCCTGGTTCGGTGGGCAAGGTCATCTCCATGTCCGGCTATCTGCAGATGGGACTGCATAAGATGAGCGATCAATTGTCGGTCCCGGACCACATTACACAGGAGGGCCAGACCTACAAGGACTCATTCGACCATGGCACTGAGCGCTGGACGCTCGCCGGCATTCTGCAGAACTCATCGAACGTCGGCATGATTATGGCCGGGGAGAACTATCCGGATGAGCAACGCTACGAGTACCTGACCAAATTCGGCATCGGACAACCGACCGGACTGAACCTGCCCGGTGAATCGAGCGGTCTGCTCACCAGCCCTTCGGCATGGGATCTGCGTACGCGCAACACCATCCTGTTTGGTCAGGGCTACACCGTCAATGCACTGCAGCTCAACAACGTGGTGGCCACCATCGCGAACAAAGGTGTCAAGCAGCAGCAGTCGATCATCAAATCAACCACCGATGCCAATGGCAAGACCACTGAGATCAAGAATGGCGAAGCCACCCGCGTGGTGGATGAAAAGGTCGCATCGGACATGATGAATGCGATGGAATCAGTGGCGGAAGGCTACAACAAGTTCGTCAAGGTCGATGGTTACCGCATGGCCGCCAAGTCCGGTACCGCAGAGGTGCAGGGCTCGGATGGCACGCTCTCGTCCATTATCTCCGATTATTCCGTGGTGATTCCCGCGGACAACCCGCGCTATGCGGTCACCGTGGTGATGAAGGATCCGAATGGTGTGTTCGGCGGTCTGACGGCCGGCCCTGTTTCCGCACAGATTTGTGAGTTCCTTATGCAGAAATACGAGGTGCCTGTCTCCAGTCCACGCAAAAATGCTATTCCAGTCACGTGGTAAGGATCAGGGGAGAAAGGCGATAGCCCATGAGTGCAGTGAGCGAATCCATCGCCCAGCGGGTGACCCTGGGAATGCTGGTCGAACGGTACGGTTTTGAAGTCGATCCACCCTTCGCCACCAATGTCACCATTACCTCACTCAGCGATGCCGTGGACACCGTGATTCCCGGCTCGCTGTTCATCTGCACGCATGAGCAGGAACCCGATGTACTGCATGCCGCACAGGCCGGTGCCTATGCGGCGTTGCTGCCACGCGCGTCCAAAGGGCAGATCGCCAATGCCGATATACCGTTGCTCTACGGCGATTTCGACGATCGCGTACTCGGCGATCTGGCCAGCGGTCTGGCCGGCGGACCGTCCAATGCCATGGCGGTGTTCGCGGTGACCGGTGCGGATGAGCAGGCCGTCGACGCAGGCGTGTCCCAGCTCTCCGAATTCCTGCACATGCTGGGCAATCCGGTGGCGGTAATCACCGCATCCGGGTCCACGTCGATGACACGTACCATGAACCTGAACTATCCTCTGGGCATCCTCGATATGCAGCGCGCGCTGTCCGTGTGCGCCGAAGACGGTGTGGCGGCCGTGATCATCGCCATGGATGACCGCACGTTGGCCGAGCATGCGTTGGAATCGGTGAACGTGGATGTACTGGGCACGGAGGATGTCAACGCAAGCGCAAGCTTGAACGAATTGAAGACACGCTACGCATTCGTTGCGGAACATGACATGTCCATGACCTCGTCGACACCCGAATCGGATGAAATGGCTGCGGATTCACCGGCAATGTATGACCGCGTCCGACTCGGGCACATGTCCTTGGCCATCGCCATGGTGCTGGCCGCCGGCGTGAGGAAAAACAACATACGCAGTGCCCTGCATGTGGCCAATAATCTCAATTAAGTCCGTGGATACGGGACGAAGCGTAATCGTAAAGGAGTTTGAAACACCATGGTTCCGATGAGCGTGGAGGAGATCGCCAAGGCCGTCGATGGTCGATTGATCGGAGACGCCGGTTCCGAGTCTCGAGCCACCAATACGGTCAGCGACTCGCGGCAGGCCGGCCCCGGATCGGTGTTTGTGGCCATCCGAGGCGAGCGTGTCGATGGGCATGACTTTGTGGCGAAAACCGCTGGACAGGGAGCCACGGTGGCCATCGTCGACCATGAGGTGAAGTCCGATGGCCTTCCGCAGATCGTAGTGAAAGACACGGTCGACGCCCTTGGCGAACTCGCCCGATACAACATCGTTCGCCGCCGCGAGCTGGACGGCGACTTCGACATCATCGGATTGACCGGTTCGGTGGGCAAGACCACCACCAAGGATCTGCTCTCCTCCCTGCTTGCCACCGTAGGACCGACCGTGGCTCCGGTGGGATCGTTCAACAATGAGATCGGCCTGCCGCTCACTGCGTTGCGGGTCGATGAGCACACCCGGTTCTTCGTGGCTGAGATGGGTGCCAGCCATATCGGCGAAATCGCGCGACTGACCCGTATCGCACCGCCGAACACGGCAATCGTATTGAAGGTCGGCGTCGCTCACCTTGGAGAATTCGGCTCCCGCGAACGCATCGCACAGGCGAAAAGCGAAATCGTGCAGGGATTGCTTCCCGGAGGCACCGCGGTACTGAACGCCGATGACGAACACGTGGTTCCCATGGCCGGCCTGGCCAACGGCGACGTGCTGTGGTTCGGCTTGGGATCGTCGCAGGAGCCCGAGGTGCGGGCCATTGATGTCACTGCCGACCGGTCCGATCATGCTGAATTCACGTTGGTCGATGCGGACGGCAACCATACGCCGGTGCATCTGGGCATTCCTGGACGTCACAATGTGATGAACGCGTTGGCCGCCGCAACCGTGGCGATGCGTTACGGTATGGCACCCGAAACGGTGGCACGGATTCTGGCCTCGCAGCACACCATCAGCCCTCATCGCATGGCATTGTCCACGGTGAATCGCGAGGGGACTTCCTTCACGCTGATCGATGATTCCTTCAACGCCAATCCCGACTCCATGAAAGCCGGCCTGAACGGGTTGAAGGCCTGGAACTCAAATGACGGCAAGGAGCCGTTCCGCGTGGCGCTGCTGGGTGCCATGCTGGAACTCGGCGCCGATGAAACGGCATTGCACACCTCGATCGGCACGTATGCGGACGAATTGGGCATCGACGCGATCATCGCGGTCGGTTCCGCCCAAGACCAACATCTCGATGCACTGGCACAGGCTCTGGCGGACGGTGCCCGTCAGAGCCAATCCGCGTCGGTGGATTGCGTACACGACATCGATGCGGCCGAACAGCTGGTCATCGACTTGGCTCGCAACCATCCCGACGCTGTGGTACTGCTCAAGGGATCGCACGCGTCAGGCCTGAGCGCTTTGGCTGAACGCTGGGCAAAGAACTGACCTGATAACCACCCCAAGAAACCGACAAGAAAGAGAAGCTGCACGTGATTGCTCTGATCATTGGAATGCTGGTGTCGCTCATCGTCACCTTAGTCGGCACCCCGCTGCTGATTCGGCTGGTCCACAAGCTGCACTATGGCCAGTACATCCGCCAGGATGGGCCGCAGTCGCATCTGGTCAAGCGCGGCACCCCCACGTTGGGCGGCGTGGTCATCAACTTCGCGATTCTGCTCGGTTGGGCATCCTCCGCACTGTACCGATACCTGCGTTCGGGCGACGTGCCCTCCTGGTCCGCGGCGCTCGTACTGTTCGCCATGCTGTCGATGGGTCTGCTGGGCTTTATCGACGACTTCGCCAAGGTGCGTAAGAAGCAGAACGAAGGCCTATCGGTGGGCGGCAAGTTCATTGGCCAGTTCATCTTCGCCACCATCTACGCGGTACTTGCGCTGCTGATTCCCACCAAATCGGGATTCCCCAGTGCGCAGGCAGGCATCAGCTTCATCGAACAGCCGTTCTTCAACTTCGGCTTCGCCGGCCGTGCCGTAGCCATCATCCTGTTCGTCATCTGGGTGAACTTCCTGATGACCGCATGGACCAACGCAGTGAATCTGACGGATGGACTTGACGGTCTGGCGGCAGGTTCGTCGATGATCGCCTTCACTGGTTTTGGCGTCATCGCATTCTGGGAAAGCTACCACATCAAGGGCGGCAGCCATGGCGGATATTCCTATGCCGTGTCCGATCCTCTCGATCTGACCGTCATCGCCGTATGCGCGGCCGTCGCCTGCTTCGGCTTCCTGTGGTACAACTCGAACCCCGCATCGATTTTCATGGGTGATACCGGTTCCCTGGCCTTGGGCGGTCTGTTCGCAGCCCTGTCCATCGCCACGCACACCGAATTCCTGGCGGTGGTTCTGGGCGGACTGTACGTCATGGAAGCCATGAGCGACGTCATCCAGGTCGGGTACTTCAAGATGACCCACAAACGTGTATTCAAAATGGCGCCGATTCACCATCATTTCGAACTGAAGGGTTGGACCGAAACCAAGGTGGTGGTGCGGTTCTGGATGATCGAACTCATCTTCGTGCTGCTCGCCCTGACGATTTTCTACGGCGACTGGGTCACCCGCTCCGGCCTGCTGTTCAGCTAGCGGAAATCTGGGTGGATTATGCTCACCCACGGAATTCCTATATCAGGAGGAACAATGCAAGTAGCGGATAAGACAGTGGTGATTGCCGGACTGGGGGTGTCCGGCACCTCGTTGGCGGAGGTATTGAGGGAACGCGGCGCCCACGTGATTGGCGTCGACGAGAGGAAGCCCGAGGCCGATCTCCACTCCTTTGATGACGTGGACTGGGACCACGTGGACTACGTCATGTCGTCCCCGGTGTTCAACCCCCGCACCCCGTTCGTGCTGGAAGCCCAACGCCGTGGCATCCCCGTGATGAGCGAGGTGGAATTCGCATGGCAGCTGCGTGTGAATAACGAGCGCACCGGTACTCCGGCTCCATGGATCGGCATCACCGGCACCAACGGCAAAACCTCCACCACCGAGATGACCTCGGAAATGCTCACCGCCTGCGGACTCGACGCGCCGACCGCCGGCAATATCGCCTCCGGAGACATGAGCATGAGCCTGTCTCGTTGCGCCACCAATCCGCAGCACGACGTACTGTGCGTGGAACTGAGCTCCTTCCAATTGCACTTCACCGATTCGCTGGCACTTGACTGCGCGGCGATCACCAATATCGCCGACGATCACCTCGACTGGCATGGCGGGCGCGAGAATTACGCCGCCGACAAATCCAAGGTGTTCCACAACGCCAAACGCGCCATCGTCTACAATGCGCAGGACGCCAAAGTCAGCGAACTGGCGGCCGAGGCTCAGACTGCCGAAGGATGCCGCAAGGTGGGATTCACGCTCGAGGCCCCTCAAGCCGGCCAGATCGGCATTGAAGATGGCTGGATCGTGGACAGGAGCGGCGTGGCCGGCGGCGCAGTAGGAGAGTCGGTCAGACTGGCCGCCATCACCGATTTCACGCATCTGGCAGAGCCGGACGGCTCACTGTACCCGCATCTGGTGGCCGATGCATTGACGGCATTGGCGTTGGTGCTGGGACTTGGCGCTGATCGCGATACCGCGTTGAAGGCGCTTACCTCGTTCAAGCCGGGCGGCCATCGCATCGAAACCGTGGCTGAGGCCGCAGTCGAGGGCGGCCCTGTTCGTTTTGTGGACGATTCCAAAGCCACCAACGGCCATGCGGCACGCGCCTCGCTGTCCAGCTTCCCGGCCAAGTCTGTGATCTGGATTGCCGGAGGTCTGGCCAAGGGCAGTCGATTCGAGGACCTGGTCAAGGACCAGGCACACACCATCAAAGCGGCCGTCATCATCGGCAAAGACCAGCAGCCGATGATCGAAGCGTTTGCCAGCCAAGCTCCGGACATCCCGGTGACCATCATCGATCCCGAAGACAACGATACCGTCATGGACCGTGCCGTCGAAGCCTGCGGCACGTATGCCGCCGCCGGCGACATCGTGCTTATGGCTCCGGCCTGCGCCTCCATGGACCAGTTCAAGTCCTATGCGGATCGAGGCAATCGATTCGCCGCCGCAGCCAAGACGTGGAGCGAGGTGCATGGCCTCCACTGATACCCATAAGCGTAAGGCATACAGAGCCCCTGACAAGCCCTCACTCGAAATCGCCGACTACACGGGTTGGCGAAGCTTGCTCAACCCGCTATGGTGCTACCACGGCTTCCGCATGGCCGTGGTGGGGCTGACATGCTTCGGCCTGATCATGGTGTTCTCCAGCTCCACGGTCACCATGGCCGCACTGGGCAAGTCGCCGTTCCTTCAGCTTCTGAACCAGGGCGCGTTTTGCCTGATCGGCTTGGTGCTGGGCTTCGTGGCATTGATGATGCCGGTGACGTTCTGGAAACGGACCGGCGTGTTCTTTGTGGTGGGTGCCTGCCTGTTGCAGGCGCTGACCTTTACTCCTTTGGGTCACGACGTCTACGGCAACAGAGGTTGGCTGGACCTCGGCTTCACCACTATCCAGCCGGCCGAATTCATGAAGTTCGCGATGTGCATATGGCTTCCCTCGTCGTTGCATGCCTGCAGCAAGATGTACCACAAGAAGGGAATCAAAGCATATGCCGCGCCGTTGGTGTTGTATGCGATAGGCGTGGCACTGGTGATGGGCGGCAGGGACCTCGGCACGGCCATGATTCTGGTCTTCATCGGAGGTGTGGCCTTTCTGATCGTCGGGTTCCCCGGCAAATGGATGGGAGTCGGCGTATTGGGCGCGGTGGTTATGGTCGGTGCATTGGCGGTTTCCAGCCCGAACCGCTTGCGTCGTATTCTGGCCACATATGGCGATTGCTCGGCCGCTGACGCGCAGAGCGTATGCTACCAGTCCATTCACGCCAAGTACGCCATCGCCTCCGGAGGTTTTCTGGGATTGGGCATCGGCAATTCGCGGGAGAAATGGAATTACCTGCCGGCCGCCCATAACGATTTCATTTTCGCGATCATCGGCGAGGAGACCGGATTCGTCGGTTGCGCCATCGTATTGCTGTTCTTCGCGATTCTCGCCTGGTGCATGATCGTCATCGCATTGCAGGTCACCGATCGTTATGTTGCCATGGTGCTGATGTGCGTCACCATTTGGATCGTGGGCCAGGCCATGGTCAACATCGGCGTGGTCGTGGGTGTGTTCCCGGTATTGGGCGTGCCTATGCCGTTCGTCTCCGCAGGCGGCTCATCCATGATTATGTGCTTGACGGCGGCCGGACTGGTTGTGGGACTTATGCGCTCTCAACCGCAGATAAAACAGTCGCGTCAGAGCGCGTAAGTAGACTCGGTAATCATGAATCAAGGCACACCACATATCGTTCTTGCTGGCGGCGGTACCGCCGGACATGTCAATCCGCTGCTCGCGGTCGCCGGGGCGATTCGCGACATCGAACCCACGGCACAGGTCACCGTCATCGGCACTGCGGTGGGTTTGGAGAAGGATTTGGTGCCGGAGGCCGGCTACGAGCTCGACACCATCGAAAAAGTGCCGTTCCCGCGTCGCCCTAACCTGTACATGCTGCGCTTCCCGGCAAAATGGAAGCGAGAAACCGCCAAGGTGCGCTCCATTCTTGAAACGCGGCATGCGGATGTCGTGGCCGGATTCGGCGGGTATGCTTCCGCCCCCGTCTACGCCACCGCACACAAGATGGGCATTCCGATTGCCATCCATGAGCAGAATGCGCGTGCCGGCATGGCCAATAAACTGGGCGCTCGTTGGGCCGATTTCATCGGTACCGTGTACGAGGGCACCGGTCTCAAACCGCGTGCCGGAGCCGACGTCGAGCGCGTCGGTCTGCCGTTGCGCCCGGCCATCGCCTCCCTGACCAAACGCATCGGTGACGACCGTGCCGCCGTACGCCGTGAATCGGCCGCGCAGCTTGGCGTCGATCCGAACCGTCCGCTGGTGCTGGTCACTGGCGGATCGCTGGGAGCGCAAAGCCTGAACCGCGCCATCGCCTCCTCCGCCGCAGACCTGTTGGTCCACGCACAAATCATCCACTTGACCGGGCGAGGCAAAATCAGCGAAGTACGCGAACTGGTCACGGCCTCGGCCGGCGCGGACGTGCTTACCGGCATCGGCCCCGAATCGGCCGGACAAGGTGACTACCATACCGCCGAATATCTGGAACGAATCGATCTGGCCTTTGCCTGTGCCGACTTGGTGATTTGCCGTGCCGGAGCCGGATCGGTATCCGAGCTGGCTGCACTGGGCCTGCCGGCCATTTACGTGCCGCTGCCCATCGGCAACGGCGAGCAGCGTTTCAACGCCGAGCCAGTGGTGAACGCCGGCGGCGGCCTTCTGGTCGCAGACAAGGACCTGACCCCGCAGTGGGTGCATGAGCATGTGCCCGATCTGCTCGCCGATCACGAACGACTTGCCGAATTCGGCCGCAAGGCATGGGAATACGGCATCAGAAACGCTGCCGAAATCATGGCCCGGCACGTTCTGCAATTAGCCGAACCATCCAAGTAGTATTCAGATATCATTCCGTGCGCGATACTGACCAATTCCGTTCCGCAGCACGAGATACGGTCATAATATAGGGTGCTGGAATCCCTAAAGGAGTTTTGAATTGTCTCAAGATCAGCCCATAGTGCTTGACCCCACGTATGCCTCATTCGATGCTGCGGCCCGCCCCGCGGATCTCGGCGCCACCCATTTCATCGGTATCGGCGGTGCCGGTATGAGCGTTCTGGCCGAAATGCTGCACGCCGAAGGAGTCGCGGTGGACGGCTCCGATCGCGCACACAGCGCCAAAACCGACCGACTTGAAACGCTGGGCATCACCGTTGAATTCGGGCAGCGAGCCGAAAATGTCGCCCAGGCCGAGACCGTGGTCTACTCCAGCGCCATCAAACCGGACAATCCGGAAATCGTCGCAGCACACGCGGCGGGCAAGCGCATTGTGCATCGCAGTGACATCCTCGCCCTGCTCATGAACGACAAACGAGCCGTCACCGTGGCCGGAGCGCACGGCAAAACCACCACCAGCTCCATGCTGTCCCACATTCTGGTGAACGCCGGTGCCGATCCAAGCTACGCCATCGGCGGCTTTATCCAAGGCCCGGACGGCACCACGCTGGACGGCGGACACGCGGGCAAAGGCGACATCCTGGTGGCCGAAGCCGACGAATCGGACGGCAGCTTCGCCAAATACCATCCGACCATCGCCATTATCACCAACTGTGAAGCCGATCATCTCGACCATTACGGCGACGAAGCCCACTACCGTGCCGCGTTCGTTGCCCACGCCGGCCGGGCCACCGGTCACGTGATCATCAGTATCGACGACCCCGACGGACTTGCCGTGCTGGAGGCCCTGCCCGCCGACGTGAAATCCCATACCGTTGCCTACGGCACTACCGCGCGTGAATCCCTGCCCGATTTGGGCGGTGCCGCGTATGTCTGGATCGCTTCGGAAAGCGAGACCGCAGGCAGCGGCGTCGAACAGCTCACCCTGCATCTGCCGGCCGCGGTGACGGCGGGGGAGCCGGTGTCTCAGAGCGTTGCCCTGAAGGTTCCTGGCGTGCACAATGCGCGCAATGCGGCCGCCGCCATCAGCGCTGCCGTGCTGCTGGGCGTGAGCCCCGCAGACGCGGCCAATGCGGCCGGCACATTCCTCGGTGCGGCACGCCGCTTCCAGGTGCGCGGCACGGTCAAGCAGGTCACTGTAGTGGACGATTACGCCCACCATCCCACCGAAATCGCGGCCCTGCTGGATGCGGCCCGACGCCGGTACCCCGATTCGACCATTCGTGTGATCTTCCAGCCACACCTGTTCTCCCGCACCAAGTTCTTCGCGCACCAGTTCGCCAAATCCTTAGCCAAAGCCGATGACGTCATTATCACCGGCATCTTCCCGGCCCGTGAAAAGCAGGCCGATTTCCCGGACATCAGCCCCTCCACCATCGTGGACGCGGCTGCGGGACTCAAGGATGCTTCCGCAGGCACGTGGATTCAGCCGGTTGAGGATATGTGCCTGGCCGCCAAGATGATGGCCATGCGCGCCCACCACGGCGACGTGATCTTCACCGTGGGCGCGGGCGACATCACCGACATGGATCAGGTGCTGCTCACCGCACTTGAGGCCCATCGGGAAAGCTGCGAGTGATGTCCGGGCGCACGGTCAGATCCGGGGGCAATGACAACGGCTCACGTCGTTCGTCTGGGAGCTCCCGCAAGCCGCGCACCATCGGTTCACGCGGAAACACGGGTCGCTCGTCGAAGTCTCGCGCTCCCCGGTCCGTGTCTTCCGGGCATGAGATCGACGAGCCGGAGATCATCGACGATGTGACGGTAGCCAAGGGCCAGGCCGGTGCCTTCGTCGATGCACGGCGGTTGCACAGCGAGGATTACGTTGCCGAAACGCTGCATCAGACCACCGGCTCCCTAGGAGTCGCATCACGCCCGAAAGTGGTGAATTTCACCGAACGCGCCAAAGAACGCAAGCGTGCAAACGTGCGCGTCGTTGCGTTACGCGTGTTGATTGCGGTCGTCAGTGTGGCTGTAGTGGCGGGGCTGGCATGGCTGCTGCTTTTCTCGTCGGTGTTTCGTCTGGAAACCAGCGAGATCGGCGTATCCGGTGCCAACGAATGGGTGAGTGCGCAGACCATCCATGTCATCGCCGATAAGCAGGCTGGAAAGTCGTTGTTCCTGGTCTCCGCCCATGAGGTCACAGAGCAACTCAAGTCCATTCCCGGCGTCAGCGAGGCCAAGGTCTCCAAACAGTTCCCCAAGTCGATGAGCGTGGAAGTCAAGGCGCAACGGCCCGCGGCCATGCTGAAAAGAGGCGATACCCTGACCGCGGTGGATTCCCAGGCGCGTGTGTTGAACTCGGTGAAGAACGCCAACGTGGATGGCATCCCGGTGATCGAGGTCAAGGATATAGACGCCAGTCTCAAGAACCGTTCGGTGAAGGAGACGCTGACGATTCTGGGCGCGTTGCCGGAATCGATGCGTAAGTCCATTACCAAGGTCACCGCTGAGACGCAGGATTCGGTGACTACCACGCTTAACGACGGTGACCGCGTAATCATTTGGGGCGACTCTTCGCAACTGAAGCTGAAGTTGGCGGAAGTCGAGGAAATCGACAAGAACATCACCGCTGGCACGGCTGGCTTTGCCGGGAAACATCAGATTGATGTTTCCTCATCCCAGAAGCCCATCATCAAGTGACGGCGATTTCGTTGGCTTCGTTGGTTCCGTTGGTTCCGGGGCGATGTTCGCTGCTGGCGATTTGCGCGAGTAGCGCCATAGGGTGTATGCTGAAAAGTCCGGCCGAAAAGCCGGAAGCTTGATAACTCAAGATTGGGGGCGATCGGTTTCGACGGTGACCTGTTCGCTGCAGGGAAGCGTGCCGAGAACGCCGGGTCCGCTCGTGGATGACCCCGGCAAAAGAATAAGTGCTAAATCTAACCGCACTGAGTTCGCTCTCGCTGCCTGATTTTTAGTCAGGATTAACCAGTGAGCAGCCGCTCCGTTCACTCCTCCTCGTCTTTGGGAGGATGCTGAGCGTCGTTTAGAAGACTTGCTGATGCAGTTGAGCCTCAGGGCTGCATCGGGACTTTAACTGCGGATATGCTCGCCATCAGTTGTCTGCGACATCGATGGGGGCAGAAAAATCGCCAACTTGGCCAGCAGACTACGCACGTAGAAGACTGTGGGCTCGGTCATCGGACCGGGGTTCAATTCCCCGCGCCTCCACCAATCCGCCTCGGCGGAAACAAGCCGCTTGGCTTTACGAAAGTAAGGCTGAGCGGCTTTCTGTTATTGCTCCGTTGATTCCTTGTTTTCCCGCTATTCTCTCGTGTCGGATATGTCAGTTGGACGAACTTGCGGGGAAGAAACGATTTAGACTTAGTTCAGGGCTGCCGATTGCACGATGTGTAGAGGCTATTATGCTACGCCGTAATCAGGGAGGATATATGCCGCTGGAATTGGTCCGACAGGATATTACGAAGATGAAGGTGAACGCCATAGTCAATGCGGCAAACACGCAGCTCGCCATGGGTGGGGGAGTGTGCGGCGCGATATTCCGCGCTGCGGGAGTCTCGCGCATGGCTGCTGCCTGCGATCGGTTTGCTCCCATTCATACCGGCGAGGCGGTTATCACTCCGGGATTCAATTTGCCATCACGCTATGTGATTCATACCGCAGGCCCGATATGGCGAGACGGCAAGCATGATGAAGAACGTCTGTTGCGTTCGTGCTATCGCAATTCGATGGAACTCGCGGCACGGCAGGGGTGTGCCAGCATCGCCTTCCCCTTGATTTCCAGCGGTATCTATGGATATCCGAAAGCCGAGGCCCTTCATGTGGCCCTCGACGAGATTCGCCGATTCCTGGGCGACGCAGCCGACTCCGGACACGATCTCGACGTATACCTATGCGTATTCGACAAAACCGCTTTCGAAATAAGCAGCAGTATTGACAAACGTCTTCGCGCATATATTTAAC
>ERZ1673703.1668-NODE-1668-length-16660-cov-4.685396_pt1 | contig 16660 bp, 28 predicted proteins | sample MGYA00580233_ERZ1673703 | MGnify/ENA primary metagenome ERZ1673703 (study PRJEB41218, sample SAMN15661748) | gut metagenome | host: Homo sapiens | place: Canada: London | collected 2015-08-20/2019-03-30 | study: EMG produced TPA metagenomics assembly of... | reverse complement strand
GCTCACCGCCTCTCCGATTTCAAGCACGATCCGCTCCTGCTCATCAGCGGTGAGCTCCGTGTGATACGGGATGGTGAGCAAGTCCCTATACATCTCATACGCACGAGGGTAGTTTGCGATGTTGAAACCTATGCTTTTGTACGCCGTCATCATCGGCAGCGGCTTATAGTGTACATTGCATGGAATACCCAGATTATTCAGCGTTTGATACACCCGATTTCTTGCCTGTTCCGCCATGTCTCTCGGTCTCGTGTAGGTTTCCGGGAGGTTCAGCTTGATAGGATACAGGTGCATTGCGCTTGTGTAGTCCGGCCCGAAATGCCGGATCACCGGCGTGACACGGCAATGGTCAGAGGCGAGCCGGTCGAACAGCTCGTCATATCTGCAAGTCACTTCAATCCGTTTCTGCCGGATCTCATCAAAGCGGTCGAGTTGCGCCAGCCCCATAGCGGCGTCTACGTCCGTCATGATGCTGTTGTAGCCGAACAATACGATGTCGTACTCCCAGCCTCCGTTTTTGTTTCTGGAAGTCTGCCCGTGGTCTCCGAGGAGCCGAAGCGCTCTTTCAAGGGCCGAGTTATCAACTCCGCAGAAGTCTCTCCAGACAACAGCTCCGCCCTCTCCCCCGGTTGTGATATTCTTCAGGACATGGAAACTGAAACAGGTGAAATCGGCGAACTGCCCGCACACCCTGCTGCCGCAATCGGCTCCGAAACTATGTGCGGCGTCCGCAACGACCACCACCCGGCCAATCGCCTCCTGAAGCGGAGTGTTAGGTTGGAAAAGGCTTCTCTTTTCCTGGAGGGCGGCCATCAGAGCGTCGTAGTTGCACAGCTTTCCGCCAATGTCAACAGGCATAACCGCCTTGGTTCGCTCCGTGATGGCCGCCGCTACCTTTCCGTAATTCATCTCGAACGACAGCTCATCGTCGTCCAGATCTGCAAAAACGATGGTTGCGCCGACGTTGCGGATCACTTCTGCGGTGGCAGAGTAGGTATACGGTGTCGTAATCACCTCATCGCCAGGGCCAATCCCGAGAGCCCGGAGGGTCATTTCCATAGCCCCTGTGCAGCTATCAAATGCAACCGCTCGGTCACACCCACTCATCTCTGCAATTCTTCGCTCAAACTCTCTGACCTTCGGCCCGTTCGTCAGCCATCCGCTTTCGACTGTATCGCAAATCTCGTCAATCTCTTTCCAGCCTACATCCGGGGTGGCAAACTTGATTTTACTCATTGTTTTCCTCCCCTTCTCCGGCTTCGACTTCATCGGCGCCAAGGATGCGCCCCTTGAACTGATCGTACCAAATCGCCCGACCTTTGATGTGCCGGCTCTTTGCTACTTTCACCTTTCCGCCCTCAATTCCAAGCTTGCGGATCAGGTCATTGTAGTCCAGCTCGTTCCGGCAGGCGATGAGGACGTAATCATACTGCTCATAATGGATCGGCTCCATCTCTTTGATGTTCCGCTCCTCAAGAGGTTTCGGCGGAGTTTCGAGGTCAAGCTTGAAACTGCCCATCAAATCGGCGGTCCAGTCTCCCAACTCCTCCAGCACCCATTCGCCGGCGTGGCTGTTGAGCTTGATATTTACATACTTCTGCTCCGCCACGGTATATCCCACCAGCAGCTTGCAGGTGACGATCATATCCGGGTCCTTGCGCTGGTAGAAGGTGACTCGCTGGTTTCCACCGATTACCTGGTTCTGTTCGTTGATGACGATAATATCAAAATCGCCATACTTCTCCAGAGAGTCCTCCAGATCCTCGCGCTTTTGCTTCTTGATCTTCCGGGGGTTGCCGAAGTCGAGCTTCAGGTCGCCCACTCGGCGCTCTACTACCTCGATCCGCTTCTCCATGATTTCGCACCTCCTGATATGCAATGAAAAAGCGCCACCTTTCGGCGGCGCTTTTTGGATTTCCCGTCCCCTCACGTTCCATCCAAATTTTCTATTGTAGATGATAGTACAGGTAAACGGTGACTCTCAATGACATTTTGTGCGATTTCATGACTTTCGATGACTGGGACAGAATATTTCTCAGAATAAACGGTTCAAAAGACTTCCTAAATCCGCTGGAGCAAGCCTTGATGGAATAGGTGTAGCTGAGTGATCGCTAAAACCGTTGTATCCGGGCCATTCACCAATCTTCCTACCGTTTTCCCGTGGCTACTCTGTTCAATAGGATACTGATATTCAATTTCCCTATGTCTTTCGGGCCGAAGAAAGCATCTCCGTGTGTATCTCCAAGCGCCCCGCTGATGTCAACACAGCCTTCGGGCGTCCTGCTTGTGATGCTTTCTGGCAGGGCTGGGGCGCTATTGATAAGCAACTCGTAGCTTTTTATGCTTTCGGCCAGTTCCCAGCTTCTTGAGTGAGCAATAGTCACCGTCGCATCATTGAAAACCAGCCTTTCAGCCAATCCCTTTACCGAGTGGCCTCTGCCTACAATCAATGTTCTGCATGACCTAAGATCCCACCCAGCTACTATCATAGCCATAAATACAGCTTCCGCACAGCAGGACATTCCATCATGCCGCAGGTTGTCTACATCCTCATCTCGGCCGAGGAACAGGCCATCTGCTTTTGCTTCAGCGTCTAAAACGCATGGTAGGCCCGCTCTTTTCTCTCTCAAAATTCTGACTCCGAGAGCGTGCGCCTTGCTCCTCACAGCCATGAGATACGGCGTATGAACTTCCTGCGGAACGCATACAACAGCTTGCTTCCTGCTTGAGATCCACGCCGTCTCCTCATCGAGACGGTAGACAAGTCGGTCAATTATTTCTTTCATCGTTTCACCATCTCCAGCTCAACCCGCATCTTTTCGTTTACCGCCAAAAGTTCAGAAATTGCGTCCGCTGCGTCAAATTCAAGACTTTGCTTATCGGTCAGCCCTGGATTCGTCCAACCAGCATCCCGCAACCGCTCAATCAGCTTTTCATAGTCCATCAAGTCCCCTCCACGCTGTATCGGAGCTACATTGGCGGCCGGCAGATCAGAAATCATGGCCTCGATCTCATCGGAACTGTAATTCCCTGTCTTATAAACGACGGTGCATCCGTCTGATCCATCGTTCTCTGGGTCTACCGGATAAAACAGATCAATGACTTTCTCTCGCTCAACAAGCTCTGCCATCCCGCTCCTCCACATCATCAAGTTCGGCAATTAACCCGGTTTTTTCGTAAATTCTCATGCGAATAATGTTGTTGCATACGCGGCAAATATTTGTAACGGTACCTTCTATAACGAATAACGCTACAAAAACAATCCAGAATGTCATCCAGGGATGAGCCATGCACCACTCAACCATTTTCGCCACCCTCCTTTTTTGCCAACTCGGCAAAGTCGTCCATAACGGTACATTCGAGCACTTCCTTTGTTGGGCAATCACCAATCATCCGCATATTATTCATCCTCCTCTATCGGTTTCTGGAGCCAGAGCCTCATATACTCAGGGCTCGGTATCCCATCCTCGCACAGTTCTTCAAACATCCGGAGAAGCTCGGCTGCCATCTGCTCGTCGCTCATGGATCGGATATAATCAGCTCTGGCCGTAGGCCATGTCCTGTGCGGACAGCCATGTGCTGTGCAGATGGTTGCTCCATCTGTCAATTCCTTGATAGGGCACTTTTCTCCCGTGCATCTCATTCCGCTCATGCTTCTTTCTCCCTCAACGCAGCTTCCGCTTCTTCGTATGATAAAAACCAAGTCTTTCCAAGCTCGCGGTCCAGACAGTCCTCAAATCCTTGGTGATGTAGTGCGTAGTGTCCGTCTCCCCACACGGATGTACTGCCAACATGACGAGGGCTTATGCCGACCCCTCTGGCGTGTTTCTTGCTCCTGAGCTGGTATACTGTTACATCCGAAGGTTTGCATGGCAGAACCATGCACCGTCCTTCCTGATCGGCCTGAGTCCTCTCCCGAAGGCGATCCAAGTCATATTCGTCGCCCAGAATGTCCTCGATCATCTCCAGTCGGCCCCGCATTTCTGCGGCCTGCACAGCGGCAGCATGGAGAAGACCGACAACCCCCTCAATCGTGTCCACTCCATCGAACATGGCATCATACATCTCGTCTCCAAGACTTTCTGGATTATCTGCCACGATATTCATGCTGTGTGTTTGCGCGATCCGGCGGATCAATTCCACCAGTGTCGTATCCGCATAGTCTGGTTCCGGGCCTCCGCCACGGACCACGACCTCATTGTTCTCTGCATAGAACAGATTGAGATGCACCAGAATACTTTTTTCATCATTGGTTGTCAGTCGTTTCATTTTTTCTTTCCTCCAACGCATATTCCGCTCTCTCTTTCGAGAGGAACACGCCTCTCCCAATTTCCTCATATTTGAAGAATGTGTTTTCAGCCGGCTCTCCAGCATAGAACCCGCCGATTCCAATGGCGCCAACCGTGTCTGCGGATACATACCATCCATTTGTTTCCGGATAGAACTGAGGATTATCTTGAACCAGAGTGAAAATCCTTGCCCCTGGCGCAACCCCTTTCAGTACCGCTACAATTTCTCCCGGCTCTAACCCGGTGTCTTCGTAGGCGGCCAGTTTCTCCCACGCCTGTTCTTCGTATGGGCAACCAGAGGAGCAATGCCCGGTGAATTGATAGCAAGTCAATCCTCCAAAGTGTGTGCAGCAAACCTTTTCTTTGCCGCCCACGCTTATTTCCTTTTTCGTGATCCTGTTCACTTTCGCCCCTCCGTCCCTTCAATCTGTTCAAAACTCAACCCAGAGGCAGAGAGCTCAGAAAGCATATACTCCTCGCAGCACAAATCCTGAAGCTCAGGGTGCTCCTCTGGGTTTGCCCACCGGTCGTATGCCTCATCGAGGGCCCGGTATACATCGGCTTCAGACCAGCTATCGTCATCCCAGGCAACGCAGAGCGTTCTTTCGTAGCAAGCTACTTCGTACTCAAGCTTGCGCTTATATTTCTCATTCACTTTTCGGCCGCCCCCTTTTGGCGTGATGGGCGTAGACGATTACGCCAGGGATGTTGGCGACCTTCTCCTCGAACTCGGCGTCAGTCATCGGCTGCTGATAGAATTTTACTTCCTCCAGCTCATCATTCTCTCCGTAGCTCTTTACCGCATACAGGACATGATCCGCCCCAGTCTCCTTCAGAAGCTTCGCCGCTTCCTTTCCGAACTCACGGATGTGGAGATCCACATCTCGAGCAGGCATCTGTCCCACCTGAGTCATCCCACACGATCTCCAATTAGACCATCTCACCCAACTCATACCTGCTCCTCCTCGTCAATATCCTCCAGGGTCGTCGCTACCATACAGTGCGTATCCACGCAGCTTGCGACCCTCATGATACGCACAGTGCATTTCTTCTGGGACGGCCACTCCTCAACAACCACAACCCTCCAGCCCTTGTGCAAGATGGGCGTATTTGCTTCCTCGACCATTTTCATTACATCGTGGTATCCAAAGCTGGCAGAGAGGAAACTCCCTTCACCACTGATCTTCAACTTTCCGTTCTCGATGTATAGGTTCCCATGAGTAGTCATTCCTGCGTATTGGGGGTCCTTGTGGTCCCACGCAACTCTCACTCTGCATCCAATAGCATAATCGCTATCAGGCCGTTCCTTTGCGTATGGTCGGTTCTCTCGGTTCAAGGTCAAAACAGGATACTTGCCGAAATTGATTGCTTCTGCGATCTCTCTCCTGTCGGTCAGATACTTCATTTACGCTCCCTCCATAACATTTCCTTGCACTTCCCGTTCATGTGTTTCCATGTTTAGTCCCCCTTTGTAATCTCGTTTACTTCTTTCATCAAATAGCATCTGGCAATCGGAGTACAGTTGTTCATTTGCTCCTCAATCTCATAGATTGCATAGCAAGTCTTTGCATACCCGTCACGATTTCTGTGCAGAGGATGAGCTTCCTTTCTTACGATATGGCCGTTCACAATTCTTTTTTCGTATCGCTTCATTTCTTCTCCTCCGATGTCGTTGGGTAATGATTTATCGTAACTTTACTTTACAACACCTACCGCCTGGGTCAATAGAAATGTTGATTTAATGCAAATATTTTTTCATATTATTCGTAACAGTTTATTTTTAGAAACAGAACGCGCCGGCCGCTAAGGCCGCAGCAATCAGCTCAGCTTCTTCTTTCTCCCTCCCACTACTGCGGAGAGCGAGAGATAACTTGGAGTTGTATAGAAAATACATCCCGCAAGCCTCCCGCAAGGGCTCAATCTCAACCACTTTCCAAGCGCCGTCCCTGCCCTGAGCAATAGTCCCAAATTTAGTCCCGATGTACCCCATTTTTGCGCCGACCTCGTCGTAGTGCACAGAGCCATCTCGGCGTTTGTTGTACTCATGAACAATCACATCGAATTTGTCACCACGAGCAGCCTTTGCGGCGAACCACCAATCAAAATCATTGCAGGAACCGTAGAACCGATCCGTGATCTTCCCCGTTTCAGCATCGGCGAACTCGACGGAGAGAACGTGAGCGGTTCTCCCCCAAAATGCGTCTCCAAACGGAGGCTTATGGATCAAGACACCATTTTGGGTGTAATTCTGAGAATTTTCACAAGAAAATAGTCCCGCAAAGTAGGGCCGGTTGAACATAATAAAAACCTCCTGCGTTGTTTAAGAGGAGGAGCCGCATCACAGCTCCTCCTCCCCCGTTGTTGTATTGATACGCCAGATGATCTCCCCTGTTTCCGGGTTGCAAATGCTGATGTTGTTGGTGTTGATGAGTGTTTGGATGAGGGCGCAGAACGCCTCCTCCGCCCCCGTCCTATCTACTTCCTCCCGGATGTAGTCCGCCGGGTATTTTTGGTTTAAGAGGTGTTCCCAAAGGGCGAGCTCAGGGTGGAAGTGTTGCGGAAGTTTTGTTAGAGGTTTGGGGATTGTGTGGTTGAAAATGGTGGTTGTGGTGATTTTCATGGTATCATCCTCCTTGACTTTATCGTAACTTACCTACCTCCTAAGTCAATGGAATTGCGTATATTTTCAAAGATTTTTCAAGATAAACAGAACAAAACAGGAGCGAGCCATCCTGCTTCGGATCTGCCCGCTCCCGTTCTGATTGCCGCCTAAAGCCGTTGGGAGTAGCTCTGATGATGTGGTATAGGCTAACATACCGCAGAAAACGCTGTATTCTGGTTTTCTTCGATATACCTCGCTATATTCACCAGAGCTGATCCGTGTATCCGGTGGGTTCTTCTCAGGTAAGTATCTTCTTTCCCCTCAAAGTCAGCTTTGCTTCCAAACATCATATCTCTGACCTCGATCCAGCTCGATCTGTCAAGGTATTTCATTTGGATAACAGCCCTTTCATCCGGGTTTTTCATGTGCTTCAGGATTTCTTCTATCCTTTTCCGCTCTCTGCTTTGCTCGCAAACGGAAGCTCTGATCTCCTCCTCAAGTTCTTCCTTCTGCCCAATGAGCTCAGCCATTCGATCATTCGCTGCGCTCGGTGCCTTCGGCATATCGGTGAGTACCTGGGCCCCCAGCCCCTCCAGTCTTGCAATCAGATGTTCGAGCCGTTCTATCTGGTTGTCGATGTCTCGCTCATTCTCTACATATTCTTTAAGCCGTGACTTCACGGCTTCAACATCGTATCTCTTTTCTTCATCCATGCTCCGGGCAAGCCCCTCTCACCTCGCTCTCAATGCTCCAGCACTATGTCAGATCCTTCAGCCACGGATAGCGCACCCCAAACTTGCTGAAGCTATCCCCAAATATCGCTTCAAGGTGCCCATCAAGTTTGATTTGCCAGTAGTCTGCCTCGTCGGTTTTCTCAAGCGCCCCATGATATTTGTCATAGGTCTCTCCCCACGCCTTGATGATCTTTTCAAGCCGTTTCTTTCCAAACACATCCTTACCCATGACATCCGGGTCGTTCAGGGTGAGAGCCAACGTATCGGTCATATACTGAATTACCGTGTCTTTCTCCGCTTGGCGGTAAACATCTACCCTCGTTTGCTGCCTTTGGAGGTATGCGTTTTTCTTTGCCATAGCGAACACCCCGCTATTCTGTCGTTAATCGCTCCAGGGAAATTCGGTGATAATGTCTTCTCCCCAAATAGGTTTCAGGCTGTCTTTCATGAACACCGGTTTCCCGTGCTTTCTTGCGTAGTTCACTACATCTTCGATCCATTCTCGCTTCGGGATCACCTTGTCTTTCCGGTTGCCCGTCTCAGCGCCAATGATGAACCAATCAATGTATCCCAGCTCACCCGGTGTGTTCTCGTTGCAAAGCGGCCCGAGGATCGGTTCTATGCTTGCAAAGGTGTGCAAATCCTTTGCCCACATGATTGGAGATGTGTCATCTGTCACGGTCGCCCCGTACCAGAAGCTGTCTCCTGTTGGAAGTAGGCCGGACTCCCGGAGCTTGATGTATCTCTCCGGGTTCTTGGTGAGAAACAGGTAGCGATGGCCTTCCGCAGCCTTGCAAGCATCGAAAACCTTTGTAATCCATTCATCCGGAATCCATTCTCCGAACAGATCCGCCATAGAGCAGACAAAGATGGTTTTTCCAAAGCCCTTTGTAGACGGGTCGTTCAGGCGATATTCGTGGAAGGTCGGGATGAAGCCGTATGGGTACGAGGCGTTCCTGATGGTGCCATCTTTCCCTGTGACCTTTAGCCTTTCCTTCAGGACGACCAGTTCCTGATCTGTGCTCCCGTCGGGCGATAGGTCGCACCCTTTGAAGCGATTTGCAGTTCCTCGGGCGTAGCAATATGGGCAGGTGTGCCTACACCCAGAAACCGGGTTCCAGGACGAGTTCGCCCATTCTATGCGCGTCTTTTCCATCGTTTACCTCCATCAGAACGGCAGTTCTCCTTCTTCTTCGGACACCTCATGAAAATCTCCGCTTTCGTAGCTTCCGCCTTCATACCCTCCGCCATAATCTGCCGCTCCGTAGTTTCCATTGCCGGAATTGCCGTCCTTCTTGCTATCGCCGAAATAGATGTTGTCGGCCACGACCTCGGCCGCTCTGCGGTTATTGCCTTCTTTATCGGTGTAGGATCGAACCTGAAGGCGGCCCTCAACGACTGCCATGCGGCCCTTGGAGAAATACTTGCTGACGAACTCAGCGGTGTTTCTCCAAGCTACGATGTCGATGAAGTCAGTCTCCTTCTCGGTGCCCTTCGCCTTATAGTCACGGTCCACCGCCAGAGAGAACGATGCGACCGCGGTTCCCTGTTGAGTGCGGCGGAGCTCGGGATCACGGGTCAGACGCCCCATAAGGACGATCTTATTTAACATTCTTCGGTTGCCTCCTTTTTTGCCTTCAGGCCATATATCTTGCAGATGTTCTTGTCAATGATAATGCCTTTCGGAATGTGGTACTTCTCCATGAAGGCTTTTTCGCCGATTGTATGATCTATCGTGTGGTGCCCTCTGCAAAGCGGAAGCGCCTCCATTCCCTCATGGATAATATCCGCTCTGTCCCGGCCAAGGCCGACGTGATCTACATGATGCAGATCCGCCGGCCGGCCGCAAACACAGCACTTTTTGCTGACAAGGCAAGCATAGATATAATCGGCCACATCATCTACGAAGTCGAGCAGAGGGAAGCTGCAAGGGATTTCCCAGTCCAGAATGAACCTGACCAAAAACCTTTGGAAAGCACACACCAGAGACATAGGAGCGTTTGACAAGCTGAATATCTGATCCGCAGTCTGTTGCAAATCTTCGGCAAGGAACTTGATCTTCAAATACTCTTTCGTCGGATCGAGCCCCATTCCGGTATATTCCGAAATCTCCCTTATCAGTGCGTAGCAAGTCCTGCGTTGTTTGGAGGACAGTGGCCGGCCATCAATCATCTGGATTAAGCACTCTCGGTACTCTCGCTTTGCAAGAATGGGCCAGTCTTCGTATCGCGCCTTTATGGTCAGCTCTTGTCTCTGCGGATCGTAGTCAACAATCTGACCCTTTACAACGTCAATCGGCGTTTTCATGCTTCCCTCCGCTCTGCCTGGAGAAGATTACTCCTCCGGGGCCTCGTACTGGTAGCTGTCTTCTGCGTCCTCTCCAGCTCCGTCGTTATCTTCATCAGCCTCTGCCAAAACCTCAGCAGCGGTATCCATCGCCTCGGAGATCTCCTCATCGCTCAACGGCGCTCCATCATCTTCCTGCTTCTCCTCCGGAGCATCGAGGTCGAACAGAACGGTAGAGCAGTCCTCGCACTCAATGGACACATTTACAATGGAGTCCTGGCCGTATCCAGCACACACGACCTGATGATCGACATGGGGCGCCAGCTTCTCTGCGGGGCAATAGAACGGACTGTCAGAGCTCGTCGCAGACGACAGGACAACCTTGTTGTCATTGGTTCTGACGGTGTAGTTACCCATAGACTCAGTGATGTGCAGATCCTCGCCGATGAACTGGCAGAGCCATCCGAAGGGCGTATCTCTATCGTTCTCCGCCTTGGCTTCAACCTCATCATCCGAAACGGTTTCCACGCTTCCTTCGGGCAGCGCCGCCACTTCCTTGTACTCAGCGTCGATAACGGTCTCCTCTCCATCGAACAGGTTCATCTGCCCGTTGTCGATTTTCCGGAGCACCCAGCGCTCCTCGTCGTCGTCCCAGACCATTCCGTACTCACCCTTAAACTGTCCCGTCATTTTGTCCTTCACTTGCATGACGGAGCTGATGTCGTGCTTGAAGCTGGGCTTGGTGACATCCTGGATGCCGTTCACGGTCCCTACGGAACTCTTTTCGAGGCTTACACCAAGCTTGATGGTGATAGTGGCCTCGTCAGCTCCCTTCATCGTCATATTCCCAATAGTCCTGTTCAGGATGGTGTCGAAGTCGTGCTTGAGCGCCGCAAAGGCGTCCCCATTCAGGCTCAGGATCATGTCGTTGTTCATTTTCTTTTCCTCCTATCAAAATGTGTTCTTCCGGATATACTCGTTCCTGCACCGCTCACAGCAGAAGTCAAAGAGTCTTCCCCCAACTTCTGTTGGTGCTTTCCACCCATTTCTTCTCATTTCCGCCCGATGGCCTCTGGAGTCAATCTCCTCGCTATCGAACCGGAACTTCATCTGGGCCTTACGGCAGTTATCGCAGGTGTATACTGCCTCCCCTTCCCAGTACCCATCAAATTGAAGCTCTCTGCTCATTTTCGCTCAGCCCCGCTTTCCTCGGTAGGGAGGTCTCCTGCGATGCGGTTCTTCAGCTCATCGAGCAGCTTTGCGGTGCTGATCCGGCTGAGGTCGATATTGTAGTTATCGCACTCGCCGCAGTTCTCGTCTTCTTCCTCGCCATCCCCGTCAACAGAGACCGGGAGGTCAGAGTTCAGCTTCAAGGCGGGGCGCAACGCATAAGAGTTCGAGCAGTTGTTGTTGTTCCAGTTGCCATTGGAGTTCACGTTCAAGGCGTTCGTGGAGCCGTTGTTGGAATTGCAATAGGGAGAACTCCAAGGGGCCCACATGGGCGTCGCCAGCCACCACCATTCATCCAGCAGCGGAATGAGGCTCTTATACTTCCCGTACTGCCAAAGCGTCAACGGAGCGGCCAGCACCGTGATTTCTCCGTATCCCGTATCGGACATATCCGTAGGTCTCAAATCAACCTCGAACGGGATGAGCGCACCTTCAATGCCGCAGTCATCTGCCAGTTTGGCAGCGAAGCTGTCGATTTTCTTCTTTGCCGTAGAGGCGGAGTAGTCATTCGGATGTTCTGTGTCCTCGCTCTGGAACGGAGAATTTCCAATCTTCCCTTCGGTCAGAACCATCGTCCCGCCGTCCTGATGCTCCAGAACTACGAACCTGACTCCCGCAAATGTGAAGATCTCTCCCGGCTCAAGGTGTTTGATTGCTTTTTTCATTTCCTTCCTCCTTACCAAGTCTGTGCCTGCTGGATTGTCACAACGACTCTCGGGTCATCGCTATAAAACTTTCTAACCTGAGCGTCTACTATCTGGGCGTCGTCATGGTATGCAATTCCGTTCAAAGAGTCGCATACGATCTTGCCTACATTATCCCAGTCCGGCTTCTTGGTCGGCCTGATCTTGCGCTCTCTCATAAGCTGCGCTTTCTTTTTGCTTGTGCTTTTCGGTATCGCATAATACGCAGTCACTCTAATATCAAGCTCGGCCTCTTTCGGGAATTTTGCATCCTTGCATTGACGCCTGTACTCGAGCTTGACAAGGTTCTCGTATGACACCGTCTGATCCGGCGTATATGTCTGGACATATTTCCCTACATTCCTGAAGCGAGGTCGTCCCTTGCCCTCCGGGTCTCCCAGAATGGTGAATTTAACCTTCAAACGCATCACCTCCAGGGAGATCACCCACGCAAGCCGGCTGGTAGCTGACAAAGTATTCGTAGCTCTTGCCGTTTTTCTTTCGTCTGACCTTCTTTACCTCATATCCGTTGTTGAACAGGATGGATGCAACGGTGATCCTGTCCTGTTCGTTGGCTATTCTGAGATAGCCCGATTCTTTTGCGTCCATAGTCCATTCTCCAGTCTGTTCATTCATCGCCCAAGAGCTTGCTCATCTCAACAAACCTATTTCCAGCTTCCACCCGGCGCCAGCTCGGCCCGGTGAACTGCATCGGATAGCAGACCTCGAAGATGCGGTCATAAATCCGGCTGTACCTTACATCCGTCTCCGATTTCATTTCATCCATCGTGAGGTTTGTAGTCAGGATCATGGGGAGCTGCTTCCGATACCGTCCGTCAATGATGTCATAAATCTTTTCAAGTCCATAGCTGGTATCTCGCTCAGCCCCAAGGTCATCAAAGATAATGAGCTTCGCTCTATTCAGTTTGGCGATAATGGCTTCCTCTCGCTCCGGATCTTTCTGTATGGCCTTCAGGATCTCAACGAAAGAGGTCATGACCACCGGAACCTTTTGAGCGAGTAAGTAGTTTGCAATGCAAGCAGCAGCGAAGCTCTTCCCGGTCCCGACATCCCCCCACATGATGAGCCCCTGGTTTTTCTCCAGCATCACATCGAACGCCGTAGCAAACCGCTTGCATAGCTTCAGATTTCGGGCATTATACTTCGTGGACTTGAATGTCTCAAAAGTGGCATTTTGGAATTTCTCATCCATGAGGCTCATCGTCCGCAGCCTTTTGATGGAAGCCATGTCCTCGGCCGCTTTTTTTGCCTTTTGCTCTGCTTCCTCCCGCTCTCGATCACACCTGCAAGCAGCAACTACGAGCAGATCCGTTTTTCGGTTTGGGTCATCTTTGGCCGGATTGTCGACAGAAATGTAATTCTGCTTCTTTTCTCCGCAAACCCCGCACCTGAGAAGCCCGTCTTCGCCAACGAAGTCAGTTGGATTTCGTTTCTGATTATCAAGCCCCCGCTGTGCGATGGATTTCATCAATTCGTAAGGGTTAAACAAGTCTCCCATGTCCTATTCTCCTACACATACTCTCCAAACGGGTTCGATCCATCGGGGGGTGTGGTCTCTGGGGCTGTTTCCGGTTTCTTCGGGATGTAGTCGAGAAACGGCAAGCTGTCGCTCAGGAATGTCTTCGGGTGTTTGATGTACTCTTTCTGCGTCCCAAGCTTCTTGCATTGAATTGCGTAATTCTTGGCCGCTTCAATGAGTTCTTTATCCGAATACCCATCATTCCGTCTCGCCTTGTACTTCTTGTACGCCTCGCCTTTTCCAATCTTTCTTGGGTAGACACCCCAGAAAGTCTCAAACGCTGGCGTATATTTTGGCGGCTCCGGTTCAGAAACTATTGCTGCTTCCGGGCCTTCCGTGCCACTCTCGGGGCAAGGCTCCGGACTGTCCAACGGACAATCCGACGGATTATCCGGCAAGTCGTCCGCCTCAGCCCTGTGCGTCTGCTTGTTTTTCCGGCTCTCCCGTTTCCTTCTGGCATCGGCCTCTCGCTTATCCTTCGCCTTGTACCACTGTTCTTGCCAGACCTCCCAATCATGGATACACATACCGTTCGGAGTTCTGTCAATCCAGCCCGTTTCAATCAGAGCGTCCACTACGGCTTTTGGGGCGAGCTTGCACCCGGCCCCAGCGCCATAAAGGTATCGTTCTATATCCTCCTCATCTGCGTACAGGATGAGCCCATCTTTTTCTGCATTTGCAAGTCCCCAGAACCAGAGGAAATTCAATATTCCGATAGCCTCGAACTTGGAACAGCCGAGCTTCTTAAACAAGTTTCTCAGCTTCGGTCCATCGACGCTCTCGTGTACGCTGATCCATGCCATTTTCTCACCTGCCTATCTCTGCGGCCGAAGCCGCCGTTGTGTCCTCAAATCACTCAGCAGGCGTTCCTGCGTCTTCGCTGGCGGCCTGTGCAGCTCCATCATCAGAGCCTTCCCTGCGCTCCTGAGCCAGCTCCATAAGCCGTCCCATGATGACGTTGTAAGCAGATACGGGCATCCCGTCCGTGGACTCGTACCCCTGCTCAGCCAGCAACGCCTTGATTACATCGTTCGCTTCGGGTCCGAAGTGCTCCTTTGCGATACGGAACATCGCCTGACGCTGCTCCTGAGATACAGGGTTATTCCCTTCCACCTCCGTCTCTACCACCTCTCCTGTGCTCGGATCAGTGGCAAGAGCGAAGCCATCAGTCGGCAGATCTCCCATATCCAAAACCTCATCAGAACTGTAAATGCCCATAATCATATCAGGGCAGTTCATGCGGCCGAAGAAAGAGGCAGCTCGGTACTGGATCATGACATCAGGCATGGTCTTCCACTTGCTTCCGTTCTTGCTGGTCCACCCCTCCTGATTTGCCATAGCCATCGTGATCTTGGGGCCATATACCTTGTGTCCAGACCAATCCTCAGCCCAGGCTCGGCAGCTCAGGCCACCATCTTCCTTCGCCTTACCGAACTCGAACTGGAGCTCAGTCTTGTAGCGGCGGCTGGAGTTAATCATGGCAATGATCCACTGGCTTGACCATGCGGGCCGCCCGTTCACGATGTACAGGTTCTGCATCACCATCATCGGGCTCGTGTTGATGCGGGACGCCATCTCAATGGCAATCATGCAGTTGCCCACATTGTTCTGATACTCCCGAGGGACTACGGTGGACGAGGCAAGGCATTGAGACATTCTCAGTGCCGTGTTGAAGCTCTGGCTATCCGAGAATACGCTGAGCGCTCCCCCTTGAGCCTTCTGCATAGCCCCGCCAGCAGGCATGGTCGACAGTTCGTTTTTTCCCATTTGATTTGACCTCCTTTGCTCCGGTTAAGCCCGGATACTGATATTCACAGTTTCTTCGTACTCGATGCCGGGGATCTTGATGGAGCCCTTCGTGGCCTTGATAAGAGCCATGACAGCCTTTTCGTCCACCGGGCGAATGATGGCGCCGGCAATCTCGACCGGGACCTTGGAACTGTCGATATTCGTGATCTTCCATGCCCTGCTCGTAGATACGCCGGCTGCCTTCGGGGCCACTCCGCTCACCCTGCCGCTCTTAGAGATGTCATCCATCACCTCGGCCTCTGCCATAGCGAACTCGGCGCCGGCGGCATCTCCAGCAGCCTCCGCTTCAGCGGCCTCAGCGAGCTTTCGCTCCACCTCCTGCTGGGCCAGCCTACGCATGGCCTCCTCGCGCTCCCGGTTCTTCCGCTCTTTCTCTGCGGCATAGTCTCCCATCTTGGACTTCAGGATCTTTTCCGCAGACTCCAGCGGAGAGAGCATCTCCTTCTTCCGGGCGAGCACATCATCGTAGGTCTTTTTCGCAGATACTCGGAGAGGCTCCCAATACTCAGTCACCTTCTTCTGCATCTTCTTGACCGCTTTCGTGATCTCGCCGGCTTGGGCATACTCCTCATCGCTGTGAACCGTCACCAAAGCAGCGCTTGCTTCGACCACGTTGATTTCCTTGTCCAGAGCCTCCTCGGCCGTGTCAAGGACAAGGGCGCTGCTTCCTCTGGTTGCGATCGCTTCGTTCATGCTGACACACTTCCTTTCGGTTATTTGTAAGACTGAATGTAGTCGTACACACACTTCAGACTGCCAAACACTCTCCATCTTTGAGCGTCGTTGGCAGGATAGCTCCGGTCATCGTATCGCCCGTCCTTTTTCAAGTGCAGGATCTTCTTCTGCTCAACCTTGATACCGTGGCTCGCAAGCGCCTGTGCGTAAGCTTCAAGCTGGACGCCGCAGGTCATATCACTAAGCTGGTATGTGCTCTTGAAGTCGACCAGAGTGAGCTTCTTGTCGATATATGCAAGGAGGTCAACCGTCCCTCCGTACAGGAGAATTTTGTGATACACCCTGCACTCGGACCCAACCAACTCGGGTACATTTTTCTCCCACCACTCTCGGAAGCCGGTGAAGTACCCTTTGTGCTCCGGCTTTACATCTTCGATCCCGAACTTGATGAAGTTCTCAATCGAGTTATGTACTGATGTTCCCTTGTTCGCCGCTTTTTCGAGCGTCTTTGCGCTGATACCGGAATACTTCGCCCCGCTCAGCGGCTCCATGATCGCCGAGACGCTCGGGATTTCATTCCCGTCGAGCCGATAGATGTGGTGCTCGTCATCGAACTTCAGTTCTGGAAAATCCGGAAGAACAACCCGGCTATCCGTCGTATCCATCATAAACATCCTCCATTTCAGCGGTTTTCCAATCTCCGCCGCAAAGAGTAACCAGTTCACCGTATGTCATATCGTCGATGCACGGCTCGCAATAGGCCACCCCGTCGATCACCGCATATTCGTCTCCTACCCGGATGCTCTCTCCGC
>ERZ1673703.1659-NODE-1659-length-16714-cov-5.504232_pt1 | contig 16714 bp, 10 predicted proteins | sample MGYA00580233_ERZ1673703 | MGnify/ENA primary metagenome ERZ1673703 (study PRJEB41218, sample SAMN15661748) | gut metagenome | host: Homo sapiens | place: Canada: London | collected 2015-08-20/2019-03-30 | study: EMG produced TPA metagenomics assembly of... | reverse complement strand
CTATCCGTAGGGGGATTTCAAAATTTTTTATTCTTTTCCGGTCAGCCAGTCCATCGTCACGCCCAGGACCTCGGCAAAGATCATCAGCTCGTAGTCCGTCACGAAGCGGTCCCCGGTCTCTATCTTGCTGATGGCCTCCCGCTCGATGAACACGCCCTTGACCTGCATCCTCGCAGCGAGGTCCGCCTGGGAGATGCGTTTGGTCGCCCGCACCTGGTGGATGCGGTCGCCGGAGATATTCTTTTGTCCCTCAAAATCGTAAATCTTCACACGCAGCCCCTCCTTGGCACCTTGACAGTACCACGGAAAAGGGCTATCTTTGTAATAAAGATTTACAACCTTTATCGTTTTGGTACAAAAAGTGGGAATATCTCACTTCACGTCCGGCAGCTTCTCCAGCATACCGGCGGCCTCCAGCAGATTGTAGATGATCTGGGCCGTGGCCTCGCGGGTGATGGGCTTCTGCCATCCGTAGTTGCCAGCACCGTCTCCGGCGAAGATGCCCTTGCGCTTGCAGTAGTCGGTAGCCTCCTTGGCCCAGGCGGAGGGGTTGTCTCCGGTGTCGGCGCAGCTCGTGAGCTGTTTGGTGTCCATAGCTTCTTCATCCTTTCCGGCCTTTGCGGCCTCCAGTCTTTTGTTGACTTCTGCGGCGATCTGGCCGTGGCGGCTGTAAAGCCATTCGCCAGGGCAGGCTTTCGCCGCAAACCAGCGGTGGACGGTCATGTTCTGCCGGTCTACCTGACCTATGAGGTTTTTATCTCCCTTCCAAAGCAGCTTGGGGATGCCGTTGCGTTGGCAGATGTCCACCAGCAGGTCAATGAGGGACTTGTAGGCCGCGTCGGAGACCGGCCACGGGTCCTTGGCAACGGTGTTCGCCACCTCAATGGTGACGGCCCGGTTGTCGTTGCTGGCGGAGGAGGTACACCACGAACGGTTGGCCTCGTCCACATACAGACCGATGCGCCCATCGCTGCCGATGCCGTAGTTGCTGCTGGCCTGGCGTTCCTTGTTCTGGAACAGTTCGCCGCAGCGCTCCACGGACAGGTTCCCGGCCATACAGTGGATGGAGATGGTGTCGATGGCGTGCTTGCGCTTGCCGGAATGGTTGGGGGACAGCTTGGTGTAGCTGACCAGCGGGCTGTTACTCATTGCCCGCACCTTCTTTCAGAACGCCGTGGTTGAGTTCGTAGACGGCGGCCTCAATGAGCGCGTCGATGCGGTCCTCGTCCAGCGTGATGCCGTGCTCTGCCAGCCAGTTGAGGACGTAGGCTTTCTTCTCCTCGCCGCGCCCGCTGCCACGGTAGATTTGCTCCGCAGCCGTCACGGCGATTTTCACCCAGGCATTGATTTCCGCCTGCTGCTGGGCCGTGGTCCGGCTCTTGATGTAAGGGATGACCACGGCGGTGATGACGGCAGCCACAAGGGCAGCCGCCGCTTCAATGATGGTCGTAATATCCATGATGTGCTCCTTCCTTTACTCCACGATTTCCCAGTCGTCGGCCAGCATATCCGCCTGGCTTGCAAGCCATCCGATTTGCACGCCGGAAGTGCCGCAGAATGCGATAGCCTTGTTCCCAATGGCCGCGTGCTCGGCATTGACGATTGTGCCAGCCGGGGACGTGTAACTGATGGCAGAGGCCAGCTCAATGTGCTGGTTCTTTCCGTTCCAGCCCGCCCGTCTGCACTTCTTCCCCTTCTTCATGGCCTCGATAGCCAGGCCGAAGTTCATACTGTCGATGGGGCGGTACGCTTCCTCAAACACGGCCTTGGGGCTAAAGCTCTCGTAGCCGTCCGGGTAGCAGACCTTATAGCCCTCCTCATCGGGGACCATGCCCATGGCGATGGGCTGGTCCTTCTCATAGACTTTGCAGCCCTTGCGAATAGCAGGGACCGCCTCAATGATTTTCGTGCCGATGTAGGTTTTCATTTCGATTTCCTCCTTTAGCAATCTCGTTTGATTTTCTTCTCCGGTGCGTTGCTCTTGCCGAACACCACCCCGTCGTTGTGCTCGAAGATGTTCTCCACCACCTTGAGGACGTTCACGCCCAGGATGGTCTCGATGGCCTGCTCGGACAGGTCCACCACCGGGAACACTTGGCCCAGGCGCACCGTGGCGTACAGGGCGATGAGGTAGGACATCGTGACCCACCCCAGCGCGGCAATCTGCGTTGTCACGAACAGTCGCCGCGTGGTCGTCTTAATGTTCTTCATCTCGTACCGCCTCCAGATGGTCAATGCGGTGGTGTGCGGACTTGGCGCTGGCCTCCACGGCAGCCAGACGGCCCTCCACCGCTGTGTTGGTCTTGCGCTGCTCTCGCTGTTCCGTCTTGATCTCGTCCGTGTTGGACTTGATGTACCCCAGCTCTGTCAAAACGGTGCCGAGCTGTTGGCCGTTGCTCCTGTCGTCTTTCCCCTTGTTGCGGGAGAAGGTGGCATAACTGATGACAGCACCCAGCACCGTGCATACCAGTCCCACAATGATGTTCCACTCCATTGGTATCACCTGCCTTTCCCATTGAGCATATCAAAGCCCCGCATCCTTTTCGCCCCGAAGCAGATAAAAATTTGAAAGAGAGGGTCCACCTATGAAAGCCTTGGTCTATATCGTGTGCGTCGCCGTAGCAGCGATGGTGCAAACCGCCATAAGCATGAGCGGTGTACAACTCGGCGGCCTCCCTGTGGTCCTGCTGTATGGCACGGCCTTGGCTGTCGCTACCGCCGCTTGCAAGGCCATCCAGCGCAGGAAAACGCGTCCGGCCATACCGAAGGAACGATGGTACACCTGCCCGAAGTGTGGGCAGCTCGTCCCGGAGGGAAAGCCGTGTGACTGTGAAAGCCTTTCTCCCCAGCCGGGGGAGAAGTTGTGCGGCACACCGTTCATCCAGGCGGGCCAGACCCCGCCCGGAGTTGAAACCGAACAACCGAAGCCGGGAAAGCGGTCTCCGGTGGTCCCGCTTTGCATAGCCGCTGCTTTGCTGGTGGTATGCACCTGCATCCTTGGCTACCGTGTCTCCGTGCTCACAGCAGCGCGGGATGACCTGGCGGCGGAGAATAAGCAGCTCCAGGCGGAGATAAGCAGCTTGCGGAACGCGTCCGCTCCCTCATTTTCGTCGTGGTCCGAATGGAAAAAACTGTCCGATGCCGGGTGCATCGACATCTCCTATGATGAATGGCTCACATTCATGGGCGAGCGGGAGAATGGGGCTGCCAGCAGCTTCTTGAGGGAAAAGGCAGAGGCGCAGCGTGAGGAAGCAGACCGCGAATACGGGCCGACGGCGTATGGCAGCACCTGCTGGAGGCTCTGGAGTGATTTGTCAGATGCCGGATATACCGGCAGCACATTTGAAGATTTTGCGGAGGCATACTCCGCCCAGACGGGCGGCAGTCTCACACTCACGCAAGAGAGTACCGGGAAAACCTGGCACTCCAAATAAGAGAAACCGGGCAGCGATCCGCTGCCCGGTCTTTCTTTACCATTCGCTGGTGTAGACGGTCCCCCAGAGGAAAGCCCGCTGCTCGTCGGTCAGGCCGGAGAAGTCCTCCAGCCATTCCCGCACATGGTCGCTCTTGGCCTCGCCCTTCACGGTCTTACCGTCTGCGTCCTTGGTCCCTTCCATCTCGTTGTAGGCGGTGTGGAACAGGACGTACTCCCAGGGTTCGATGCCCTGGGCCTCTGCGTCGTCGGCCTGGGCCATCCACTTGGTGCTGACCTCGTACTGCCCGTCGGAATGGTCCGCCAGGGCGCTCTTGTCGGCCAGATCATAGGCCGCCTTGAGCACCTTGTCGCGGGTCTCGTCGTCCATTCCCTGGAAAATAGGGCTGCTCGTCAGGTCGTCGGCCATGCTGCGGTAGTCGCTGGCCCGCTGGTCGGAGTATGCCCGGTAGGCGCTGCTCCCCAGGTCGTCCGCGCCGAAGGTCTCCTCCTTCTCCTTGACCGGGGCGTATTTGTCCCTGCTGCCGATAAGGTCCCGCGCCCTCTGGGGCAGGGTGTAGTCCGGGTCCTTCTCAACGGCCTTGTTGTAGCGGCTCCGCATGGCGCTGTCGATGCTTGCGCCGTCCACGCCCATGCTGTTCATCAGGTCGTCCCTGATGTGCTGGTAGGTGTCCATGTCGCCCTGCTCCAGCGCCCGGTACAGAATGGCGTAATAGCGGTTCTTGTTGCCGGTGTTGGAGATGTTGTAGATAGCCTTTTCCATCTCATACTGGAGCGGGATGTTGCCGGTCTCCACCGCCGCGCTCCGGGCCAGGCCCCACATATCCCGCGCCAGGTTGGAGGCCGGGATGCCGAACATCTTTGCACCGGCGGCCAGCAGTCCCTTGAGGGCGTAGGCCCTGGTCCGCTTGCCCTGGCCGTCGGCGCTCTGGATGGCCGTCTGTCCGGCCTGGATAAGGTCGGACACGATCTCCATTTCCGTGCGGGACACGTCGTAGCCTTGCATGATGGACAGCGCGTCCTTCACAAAGGGGATTTGCCCCAGGGGGTTCATGTTGCTGCCGACGTTGCCCTCCGTGATGGCGTTCCAGGCTTTCTCCCAGGGGGTCTCCTCGTCACCGGAGATGCCGGTGAACGCAGCCCGGAAGCGCTCCCAGTATTTTTTATCTTCGTCATCGTCGCGCATGGCGTCGATAAGGCTCTGGGCCAGAGCGTTGACCACGTTCGTCACCACCAGGGCCGTGGCCGCCCGGCTCATCGTCTTGATGGCCTTGCCGCGCTTCTGGCTGTTCTGTTCGTAGCGCACCTGGTCATAGGCCCGCATCAGCAGGTTGAGGCTCATAATAGGCTCGCCCATGAAGCTGGTCGCCTGCTTCACCACCGCGTTGCTGGAGCGCATGATGTTGGACCGCTGGAGCACGCCGTCTACCACCTGGGTCTGGTCGATGACCTCCGCGAACAGCTTTGCCGTCTGCCGGTAGAACGCCTCGCTGCCCTTGGCGAGGCCCTGGTGTTCCCGCGCCGTGGCCCACTCGCAGGCGTTCCATAGCTTGCCCCAGGTCACGGCGTCCGCCGCGCCCGCAGGGGCGGAAAGGGCGTCGTTCAGCTTCCGCACGTTCGTCCGGTTGTCGAACAGCGTCTCGGTCATCTTGTAGGGGCTGGAGATGTCGAAGCCGCCCGCATCCTTCCGCATGGCGATGGGGGAGTATTGCAGGGCTTTCTTCCATCCGCTGCCTCGCGTAACGCCTCTTGCAAGGCCCCGCGCCATGTCCTGGGGGTCCAGTACCGTCGCCGCCCGGAAGAACGCCGTGGGCTGCTGGATGACCACGCGGATGTTCGCGCCCACGGCTGCGCCCTTGAAGCCGCCGATGGTCTTTCCGGCGATGTCCCACATGGGGCTGTCGCCGGGGGCGTTGATGCCGTTCTGGATGTCCTCCATCAGGTTGTGCCAGTATTTTTGACTGCCGGGGCCGCCCACGCGGTCCAGCAGGCCCTTGATGGTCTTGCCGGTTGGGTTGCCCTCCTCGTCCCGGAACTGGTAGTTGAACAGGCGGTTGATGTCCTCCATCGTGCAGAGCCAGGAGGCATAGTCCGTCATGTCGGAGGCGTGGTTGGCAAAGGTGGTGAAGATACCCGCCAGGTCCAGGGCGTTGCTCGCGTGGGGCATCGTGGTCTTTGCCATGCCGATGTTCTTAATGGAGCGGGTGTTGTTTCCGCCCTTTTCGATGTTGCTGTGCAGGCCCTCCTTGGCCGATTTGATGGGCCAGTAGTCGCTCTCGGTGAACTTCTTATAACCGTAGGCTTCCATGCTGGCCTTGTTGCCGTAGTCGGCCAGCACGCCACGGGTCAGTCCTTGCAGGCCGTCCGCGATCTTCACCTGCTCCGGTGTCAGCGTCCCGGTGATGTTCACCAGGTCACCCTCCGTCAGGCGGATGCTGTCCGTGCCGCGCCGGATTTGCGAGGTTTTGATCTCTGGCTGGACCACGCCGCCCTTGAGCAGGTGGTCGTGGGCCTGCTTGCGCTTCACCAGCTCGTACAGCTCCATCACCTGGGCCGTGGAAAGGGTCAGCTTCTCGCCTCGCTCCGTGGTGAAGGTATGCGTGGTCGCCTCCAGCTTCTTCACCGTCTTGGGGTCCACGATCTTGCGGACCTCCTCGGCCACATGGTCCACCATGAGCTGCTGCTGGTCCTGCGCGTCCCGCAGCATCCGGTAGACCGCCTTGCCCGCCTCTCCGTAATGGGAGAAGAAGGTGTACGGGGTCTCCAGGTCAATGAGGGCGTGGTTGCGGGTCAGGCTGTTCTTGGCCCGGCGGCTGCTGGTCCCGATGGAGATAGCCTGCGCCCAGTCCGCCGTCCTGGCGTACTTGGCCTTGGACAGGACTTTCCCCGCCGTGTTCACGCTGTGCTCCACGGCCTTGACCACCTGCCACACGGTTTGAAGCTGCGCCACGCTCATGTCGGCCAGCTTGATGTCCTTCATGGCGATGACCGCATCGAAGCCGCCCTTGATGCCGTCGGCGTCGCTGCCCAGCAGGGAGGGGTCGATGACCATATCCCCGCCCTCGGCCACGATCTTGGCGTACTGCTCCTTGAGGGCGCGGAACGCCTCGGTCCGCTTGGTGGGGGTGCCGCCGCCGTCCTTCACCCGCTTGCCGTTCTCGTCGAGGGTGTACTGGCTCTCCTGGTTGATGCTCTCCAGCATAGCGGCCACGCTTCCGCGCATGGCCTCCGGGATGTGGTGCTGGTCGCTGGGGCGGAGGAGCTTCTGGGACAGGGCACTTGCATGGCGGGTGATTTTGGCCCGCAGCTCACGGGCCGCCCGGCGCTCCCGGCCCGCCGCGTCCTTGGCCGCATAGCGGTCTTTCAGGGCGCCCATCTGCCGCTCGCGGGCCTCCCGCTCCTTGGCGATGGCGTTCTGTACCCGCTGCCGGTTCTGCTCCCGCAGCTCCGCCAGGCGGGTGGCGTACTGCTCCCGCACCTTCTGGACCTGCTCCCGGCCCTTGGCCTTGGCGTTCTCCAGCTTCAATGCCTGCCGGTCCGCAAAGGTCTTTCGCGTCTGGGGCAGGTCGAAGAAGGTCTCCATGATCTCGTTCGCCGCGCCGGTCACGGCCTGGTCCATGTAGCGGGAGAAGGGGTTGTACTCGTTGATCTCGCTGATGCCGTCCAGCACTTCCACGATGTGGAGGAGCTGGTCCGTCGGATGGGTCTGCTCCTGCTCGCTGAAAAACTCCGGCCAGCGGGAGGAAAGCTCCTGGTACACCTGGTCGATGTTGGTGTGGCCCTCGCTGCCCAGGTTCAGCCGTCCGAACTGCCGCTTGCGGAAATCGCCGTAGTCTGCGATGTCCCCGTGGTACTCCTTGCCGTAGATGATCTTGGTCGTCCGCAGGTAGTCCCGCAGGTCGCTGTACGCATCGTACATATCGCTGTCCACGGCCACCGCGTTGCTCACCAGGGTTTGCGCGATGTCCTCCGCCCGGCGGTGGGCCTCGGTGTAGGTCAGCTCGTCCTTGCCGTCGTAGCCGCTGGCGATGTAGTCATAGAGGCTCTGGAGGTCTCCCTGGATGTCCTTCACCGCGATGTCGGCCCCGTAGTTCTGGATAAGCTGTTTCGCGGCGGCGGTCACGGCCTTTTTGTCCGTGGTCACGCGCTGGGTTCGCCGGGTCTGGCCCTGCCAGTAGTCCCGGCTCTCCTGGAGCTTCCCGTTTCTGCGCTGGATGGCGATATAGTCCTTCATCTGCTCCCGCAGCAGCCGGTTCTCCTCTTGCAAGGCCGCGTTCTCCTGGAGGATGTCCCGCCCCTTGAGGGACAGCCTGTCTCCGTCGCGGGTCACGATGGCGCTGACAGCGCCGAATTTCCGGGTCGGTTCCACGGTAAAGCCGTCGCCCAGGGCGTCCTTGAGGTAGGAGACCAGCTCCTTGGACGTGAAGCCCTTTTGATAGCTGCCGGTGTTGGAGATGAAATACTCCATCAGATCGTCGTTGATGGCGACCTTGCTCCCGGCGTTCTTCACATCCGTGCCGCGCACGTTGATAAACGCCCGCCCGCCGGGGTTCAGCATTTCACCGATTTTCACCACCATAGCGTCGCGGAGGTCCTGGGGCATGACGTTAAGGACCGCGTTGCTGATGATGACATCGTAGGTCTTGTCCAGGGTGGAGTAATCGGTGTAGTTCGGCTGGTACTTGGCATCCGGGAACGGCTCGATGTCGTCCACGTCAAAGCCGTACTCCTCGCGCCCGGCTCTGGTCCCGTAGCCCAGGCCGGAGCTTGCATCCAGGATGGTCCCGTCGAAGTTCTCCGCCTGGAGGGCGTCGTAAATTTTGCGGTAGCTCTTGACCGTGCCGGAAATCTGCGTCGGGTTGCGGGTGTCCGCCTCGTCGGCGTCCAGGGCAAACAGGGTCGGATGGGCGGATTTAACCTCGTCGAAGGTTGCCCCCGGCCTCCAGTCGTCGCTCGTCGGCTTCACAGGGGGAACGGTCTTGAGGGAGAAGCGCGCACCCTCCACGCTGTTGATCTTGGCAAGGCGGTCCGCGTCGTCTCCGGTCTTGTATTCCAGCATCCGCACACCGGCCTGCTCCAGACCGTCCCGCAGCTTTTTGCTGCTGTCATCGGGGATGACGGCGGCCAGCACTTCGTCGAAGCCGACGGCCCGCTGGGGCTTGGCCTCAAAGTAGCCGGTGGGCATTTCCGCCGCCGCCTGGTAGACGGCCTGGATGTCCTGGGCCGTCTGGCTGCTGATTTTGTACCCCTCCTTGGAGAAGGCCCGCATGATAGCGTCCACCGTCCTCTTGCCCTTGGACGTTTCCATCAGGATGCTGCCGATGATGTCGCTCTCGACGAAGGAATTGTCGGAATGAGCCTTGTTTCCCTGCTTGATCTTCGTGATGATGCTGCCGATCTGGTCATCAATGGCCTGGAGCTTTGCTTCATACTCGGCCCCCTCGTCCATGCCCAGCCGCCCGCTGTCCGCCTTGATCTCCTGGATGCTGCGGTATTCCGGCGTCGCCACGGATTGCAGGGTCTTGGCGCTTGCGCCCCAGGTGTTGCCGCCGCGCTCCTCCTGGCCCTCCTTCATCGCCTTGACGATGTTCTCCAGGGTGTAGGCATAGTGGAGCTGCGAGAAGCTGCGGAGATTGCCGGAGGGGGTGTAGGGGTCCTTGCCATTGTAGATGCCCGCCTCGCCCAGCAGGCCGTCCAGCTTCCCGGCAATCCACTCCTCAACGGCGTGGTCATCCACGGCGCTGCGCAGCGCGTCAGAGGTAGCCATCCGGTCGATTTCGCCCTTGGTCGCGCCGCCGTCCTGGTACATATCCCATGCGTGGTGAACGATGTCCTCCAGGGTGAAGATGGAAACGCCGTCCATGGAATTGTCGATGCGGGTCTGCCGTCTTTCGTTGATCTCCGCGTCGGTCCAATGCCTCTTGACGGCCATTCTGCGAAGCATGGGTTCGCCCTGTTCCCGGTAGTAGTCCCGGAGAATGTCGCGGATGACCTCGGCATTCTCGCCCAGGGCGTCCTTCACACTCTCGCCGGTCTCCAGGTTGGCCTCGATTTCAGCCAGCGTGTTCACGCCCAGGCGGTCAACCACCTTTTGCAGGGTGTCGTTACCGAACTTGTCCCACACCTTGTCCATCTTCACCGGCTCCAGGCTCTTGCCCTGGTCTGCCAGATAGGCCGCCCGCACCGTGTCCGTGGAAGCCAGCTTCTCCGCCAGCTCTGCCGTGCTCCTGGTGCTGGTGTCGTCGATGCCCATAGAGCGCAGGGCGGCGCTGTTCCCGAAGATGCCCCCGGCCACGGAGACATCCCCGGCCAGCCGGTGCAGCTCGTGCTCCACCTGGGATGCCTTTTTGCTGTTCACGGGGTAATCTACTCGCGGAGCTGTCGGCGTCCAGGCATCGCCACCGTACACCTTGTTGGCGCGGAATAGCTGCGGGTCGATGGTGTCCTTGCTGAACACAAGGGAGATGGGGCCGTACTTGGTGTGCCCGTCCCTGGCTTTTACAATGGCGATGGAGGGCATGGGCAGGCCGCCCAGCTTGATGGCAGCCAGGATGCTGTTCTCGTCCTTGTTGTGCAGGGCCAGCAGCTTGTCCGTCTCCTCCACCGGGGTCTTGAGAGAAAATTTGGTCTTGACTTCCGCCCCGTTCTGGGTTACACTCTCACCCGTAGAGCGAATGCCATCTCCCACCGAGGCCATGTAGCCGTAGGTCTGGAGAAACGCATTTGCTCTTTTTTCATCGTACAGGACAAACTCGTTCCCGCTGTCGATTTGGTTCTTAATCCATTCCGCCGGGTGCTCAAGGCCGTACAGGCTGTTGATGACATTGACAGGCTTGCGATCCATATCGGTCCCGCGCTCCAGCGCTGCCAGCAGCGTGTAGCCGTCGCCGTCGATGTCGTTCAGAACGATACCGGCCCGGTCTCCGCTCCCAAAGGAGAACAGAGGGGAAGCCAGGTTGCCCATAAGGTTTTTCAGAACGCGGCGGGGGATGTTGTGCTTCTTCTGGGTGGATTTGCGGAAGTCTCCGATGGTCATAGCCAGGGGCAGCGCATCAAAGCCGGACTTCTCCAGTACCGCAGGGGTCTCCCCAAAGTAGAACGCATCGCTGGAGGCCATCTTCCCGTCGTAAAACATCTTGAGCTGCTGGGCCAGCGTCATTTGAGAGGTCCGTTTGATAGAGAATTTTGTGCCGCCGTCCGTCTGGGCGGCGTTTTTGTTTGCCGTCTGCTCGCTGGTCGCTTTCAGTGCCTCCTCCCAGAGGCGGGCCGCTTCCTCCAGGGTGTCGATGCTCACGCCGTAGGCGTTGGCGGCGGCCTGGTTCTGCGCGGTCTTGTTGCCCTTGAACAGAGACTTGACCTTGCGGATGAAGTCCCGCACGGCGTCCAGCAGCTTCCGGGCCACGCTGCGGTTTTCCTTTGCCAGGGTCTCAAACCTGGCCGGGTCAACCGTCAGCGCCTCGGTGAAGTCGGCGGCGATCTCGTCCATGGCCTGCTCCGTGGAGAGGTTCACGCCTGCCTCGGCGTAGCGGCTCTTGTACTGCTCAACGATGGAGGCGGTAGAGCCGTCCCGCTCGGTCAGCGCGGACATGGCATAGTCGCGGTACTTCCGGTATGCCTCCGGGGCCATCTCCTGCATCCGGTGGGTGATCTCGTGCTTTGCCACCACCGTGCCGGGGTTTTCGGCGTCGTTGGCGATGTGGATGATGCCGTTGCTGTACCAGCCGTTTGCGCCGCCCTTGCCGGTGGCCTCTGCCATCTGGATTTTCACCCCGGCGGCACGGGCCAGGCTGTTGTAGAAGCGCACGGTCTCCTTGGGCAGGCTGGCGGAATGTTCGGACTGCACGAAGCCCGCCTCGTCGCCGTACACCGTGGCGCTCTTGACGCCCTCCCGCTCCAGGGCCAGGGAGGCCGCCGCGTCGTTCTGACCGGCGGAGTAGGCCGCGAAGCGCTGCGCCTGGTTGAGCTGTGCGGCATAGCGGCTCTGCACCTTGTCCATGTCGATGCCGGAGATGCCCGCCTCGTAGTAGGAAGCGAAGCCTGCGTAGTAGTCGTCGGCCCGCACGCTGCCGTCGTAGCTGACGGAGAGGGCCTTGGCCCCGTTCTCGCCCAGGCTGGCCGCAGCGTCCCGCACGCGGCGGATGTCATACGCCTGCTGCGCCGCAGGGCGCTGCTGCTCCACCTGCATGGCGGGGCGCACGGTCTCCTGCGTGGCCGCCTGCCGGGCTTCCGTTGCGGCGGGGGCAGTTTCCCTCGCGTTCGTAGAAACGTCGCTCTGCGCCCTTGCAAGGGTCGCCACGGCGCTCTTGACGGCCTTGCGCTGCTGGGACTTGCTCATGTCCTCGCTGATGTTCAGCCCAGCCTCCTGCGTCAGCGTGTTGATGGCGGCGGGGTTGCTCAAAATGTCGATGGCGGTGTTGTTGGTCACGCGGCCCTTCTGGGTCACTTCCTCGGCGGCCCGCAGCAACAGGTCGCCGCTGCCGTCCTCCGCGTCGATGGCCTGCACGTTGGCCTGGTACAGCCGCCCGATTTCTGCGTTGGTGAGGGTCTGCCCGGCGTCGAGCTTCTGCTGGAGCTGCACGGCCAGCTTGTAGCTCTGGGTGCTGGGGTCGCTTGCAAGCCCTTCCTGGATGGTGGCCTGCACCACGTCGTCGCCCATCGCCTGGAACTCCGCGCCGGTGCGCCGTGCGCCGTATTCATTCAGCCCCGCGTTGATGGCGATGCCCGCGCCGGACATCACGCCGCCGGAGACAGCGCCGCCCAGGAAGTCCAGGCCCATGTTCTCCGCCTGGTCCCGGACGGCCCGCCAGAACGCCTCCTTCTCGGTCATGCCCTCGGCCTCGTAGGCGTCGATGGAGGTCTGCCACTCGCTCTTGTCCTTGGAAATGAGCACATCGGCCACCAGGTTGATGATGTCGCTGCCCACTTCCTCGCTGCCCTCGGCCAGGGTGTTTTTGAGGAAGTAGCCCATGGCACTCTTGGTGAGCGCGGTTTTGTCCAGCAGGGCATCCAGGCTGACCTTCTCGGTGATGATCTCCGCCGCGCCTGCGATGGTGCCCAGGGCGAACGCCTGGTTATCGGACAGGCCCCGGTCCTTTGCGGAGATGGTGGCATCCGCCGCCGCGCCGGTGCCCATGATGGCAAGGGAGAGCGCCTGGTTGCCGCCGGTGATGGCGGTATTCAGCAGGAAGTCGCCCATGCTCATGCCGGTCTGGTAGGCGAAGCTGCCCACACCGCCCCAGTTGTCCTCCACGATGGTGTTCACCTCGTCGCGGATGGCGCTGTTGATGTAGCTGAACTTGTTGTAGCCTGCGTTCTGGTCGATTTCCCCGTCGGAGAGGTAATCCGCCGCCTGGCCCAGGTAGGAAAGGCCCTTGAGAGGGCTTTCCAACACGCTGAACGCGGAGGACCCCACCGGGTGTTCCTTGGCGTAGGTGGCCCATTCCTCCTCGGCCTTGGCCCGCTGGCGGTAGTTGAGGTCTCCGGTCAGGTAGTCGATGTAGGCGTAGGCGTTCTTGTGCTCCGCGTCGCCGTTGGCGGTGTCCTGGGCGTACAGGTAGTTGAAGGTGGCGATCTCGTCATCCGTCATCTCCCGCCGCTCGCTGTTGTCCAGGCCCAGCAGGGACGCGTTGCTTTGGATGTCGGAGAGCATCTGGCGGCTGCGGGCCTCCTCGTTGCGGTTGATGTAGTCGTAGGCGATGTCGTCAAAGCCGCTGTTGGAGTAGGTCCCGCTCCATGCGTTGAATTTCTCCTGGCCGTTGGCCGTGCTCTTGTACTGGCTTTTCTCTGCAAAATCGGGTTTCTCCGCCAGCGCGGCATATTCCTTGCCCCGCTGGTAGGTGTTGTAGTCGTTCTCGTCCTTGAACTGGGACCAGAAGTCATACTCGCTGTTCAGCCCGCCCCGCAGCTCCTCCAGGTACTTGCTGCCCTGGTCCAGGGTGGAGAGGACGCCGTTCACGGCATCCTCTCCGTATATCTCCCGGTTGTCCTGGAAGTAGGTGCGGTAGGCGTTGGCCCTGTTCTGCATCACGCTGATGCGGGCGTCGTTGTCATCCCGGTACTTCCCAAAGTCTGCGGCACTCTGGAATTTGCCGTCCCGGCTCTGGTAGTCGCTGCCCAACTGGCTGGAGAGGCCGTTCACGCTCTCCAGCCAGGAATTGAAGCCCTGGGCCTTGTCCGCCTCGTATCTGCCGCTGCCGCCGTAGGCATCCTTGCCGTACTGCTGGTCGATGACGGCCCGGCGTTCTGCGGCTTTGTTCCGCAGAAAGTTGCTCGCCCGCGTTACGGTGCCGTCGTCATTCTTGCCCAGAGGGGTCTTGTCGCTGCTCTGGATGCTCTCGGCCTGCTGCCGCGCCGCCGTCCGCTTCTTCAAAAAATCGCTTGCGCTTGCCATAGGGCCGCCTCCTTACTTCTTATTGCCGTTCCACTTGTAGGTGTAGGTGTTGGTCGCGCTGTCGTAGGTCTCGATGACCTTTCCGCTGTTGACGTAGTTCTCCACCTCGTCGTAGGTGAAGCGGCCATGGCCGGGAATATAAATCCAGCTATCCCCGTGCCGGTTGCCGATCTGGGCGTCGCTGCCGCTGTTTCCGCTGCCGCCCTGGTTTTTCATCCAGTCGGCATAATACCCGGCCAGTTTTCCGGCCTGGGTGGTGTTGTACCCGGCGGACAGCAGCCAGGCGTATGCGTCGCCCTCGCTGCGGATGCCCGCCTTGTACATTCCTGCGTACACGTCCTCGCTGGCGCTTGAGCCGCCTCTCTTGCTTCCGCCGGAGCTGCCGCCTCTGGAGGACCCACCGCCGGAGCGAGCGGATGCCTGCGCCTTGTTGTATGCGCTCTTGAGGCCCGCGATCTCCTGGTCCGTGTACCCCAGGGCCTTGTAGCCGGAGAAGTCGCCGCCCGCCGCGAGGGTCTGGGCCTTTGCCAGCGCCCGGTTGTACTCCGTCTCGTCCTTGTAGGTCTCCCGGTTGTAGGCGGTCTCGTCCTCGTAGCGCTTGTCCGCGATCTGGTCCCGGCCCACGGAATAGTTCCACTCGTTGTTGTAGCGCTCGTCGCTGATATTGTCCCGATGCACGCCGTAGTCGAAGCTCCGGTCCGTGTTGTACTGGGCCAGAAGGTCGGCGTACTTGGCGTAGTCGCCCTGCTCCAGGGCCACCAGCATTTCCAGGTTTGCCCTCTGGGTGTTGCCCTCGTCCTGGTACATGGAGTAGGCAAGCTGTTTCAGCTCCGGGATTTTATCGGCAAGCGCCCCCATGTAGTTGTCATAGGTCTGCTGCGCTGCGCTGCCCGCATAGCTGCTTGCAAGGCCGCCTGTGCGGGCGCTGACCTGCCCCAGGGTGTCCTGCATCGCCCGCTCCCCGTTGCGCGTGTAGCTCTCCTTGTACTGCTGATAGGTGGGGTCCTTCTCCGGGTCGTAGCTGAACGCCTCCCGGTTAAGGATTTGGCGGGTTAGGTCGTCGATCTGGTTCTGGTAGCGGCTGGTGTAGGTGGGGGCCGCCTCGTAGGAGAAGCCGCCGCCTCCGTTTCCTCGTCCGCCGCCGCCCATCTCCAGGGGGATGTAGCGGCTGCCGTCGCTGTCGCCGGAATAGCCGTAGTTGCTGCGGATGCGCTCCACATAGTCGTGGGCGTCTGCCCAGGTCGTTTTGCCTGCCGCCGCTGCCGCCCGGACCTCCGCCGCGCTCCGCAGCTCGTCATTGGAAAAATGCTCCTGGTCATATACGCTGCCGCCGTAGCTGCCCCGGTCGCTGCCGCCGCCGCCCACCGTGTCGGCGCTGGGCGCGGCGGCCTTGCCGGTCTTGCTCCCGGTCTTGATGGCGCTGGTGGCATAGCCGTTCTCGTTATAGCTGATGTTGTAGCCGCCCTTGGAGACGGTCTTGCCCGCCAGGTCTTTGTTCCTGGACATATCGGGTTTTGCCATGTCGGATTACCTCCTCTTTCAGTTGGTTTTCTGCTCCAGCGCCGTCACGCGGGCTGCCAGCTTGTTGTACTCGCTGCCCAGTGTGCTCACGCTCTGCTGCACCCCGGAGAGGGTGGTTTGTAGGCTGGAGACCTTGCTGTTCAGCCCCTCCACACTGGTCTGTATGGCGGTCATGCTCTTTTGAAGCTGCCCCAGCATGAAGTCCAGATTTTCTTGCAGGTTTCTGGTGTAGTTGCACAGAGATTTTACGGTCCCGTTCACGTCGTTGCGGTCAAACGAAGGAGGGGAGCCGGGGAGGGTGGTTGCCATGACCTGTCACCCCCTTAATATTCGCTGCCCAGGGCGAACTCCCGGATGATGCTCTTGACCAGGCATCCGCCCTTGCCGGACAGCCGGATGCGGAAGTTGTCGCACCGCACCGGCAGGATGGGGACTTGCAGGGTCTTGGCCCGCTCGTTGTGGGTGGAGAACACCTGTCGGAAGGGCTTGCCGTCTGTGCTGATCTCCACCTTGAGCCAGGCCCCGGCATCCAGGTCCGCCCGCAGGTACAGCTTGGAATAGCACTTGCGCCCGTGGCTCGTCTCGTCCATCTGGCACAGCGTTGCGCTCCAGTTCACCAGGCCCTCCTCGGAGTAGTCCTGCCCGGTGGTCATCAGCTTGCCCGTGGCCCCGTCCAGGAAGTAGAGCGTCCCGTCCAGATAGGCCCAGTCCAGCGCGTGGGTCGCGTCCTCCCGCAGCCAGATGGCCCGCAGCGTATCAAAGACGTACAGCTCCCAGTCGCCCTTCTCCGTCCGCATGGAGATGTAGTAGCGCTCGCCGTCCGTGCCGCCCACCGCGTCGAAGAAGCGCCGGGTCCCGAAGTTCTCCGTCAGCAGCTCCGGGGTCCCGCCGGAGTAGGCGTACACGCCGTTGCGGCCCTTGTAGAACAGCGTCTCGTTGATGACGGCCAGGGACTTCTCGCTGCCCTTCTGGATGCCGGGCACCGTGTAGGTGTAGATTTCATACTGCGCCGGATAGCTGCCCAGGACCTTGTGCAGGCAATTCTCTTTCCAGAACAGCACCGTGCTGGAGTAGGCGATGCACCCGGTGAACTCGCCCTCCGTGCCCACGGCCACGGCGTAGCTGTCCGTGGACACCCCGTCGTAGACGTAGAAGTTGGTCGGGTCGCCCAGGGCGCTGGCATAGATGGTCTTGCCCTCCGCGCCCCAGATGCGGTTATCGCACTCGCAGATGCACGTCAGGTCCGGCACCTTCCGCTCCAGCATCACCGTCCCGGCCTCCGCGCCGGTCTTGGTGAAGATGTCCTTGGTGAAGGTCAGCTTCCGCGCCTCCAGGGAGCGGATGATGTGGCTGCCATTGTTCGCGGCGCA
>ERZ1673703.1635-NODE-1635-length-16929-cov-4.333175_pt1 | contig 16929 bp, 14 predicted proteins | sample MGYA00580233_ERZ1673703 | MGnify/ENA primary metagenome ERZ1673703 (study PRJEB41218, sample SAMN15661748) | gut metagenome | host: Homo sapiens | place: Canada: London | collected 2015-08-20/2019-03-30 | study: EMG produced TPA metagenomics assembly of... | reverse complement strand
TGCTTGGCGTCCAGTGTGAACACGGCGGCCACGGCCGGGATAGAGGCGATCCATCCGCCGGCGACGATGTCGAGCACGAGCAGCACGAAACCGAGCAGCGTGGTCTCAATGACACGGCCGGGGCGCAGGAAACGCTGGTAGCAGCCCATGATCAGGGCGATCGGGATGGTCATACCGATGGAGAACACGGCCCACGGCGAGGCGGCCATGGCCTTGATGGCCACGAGCGCCAGGAATGCCATGGCGATGGCGGTCATCACCACGAGGAAGATGGATAGGATCATACCGCCGAACTTACCCATTTCATCAGTGGCCATCTGGCCCAGAGAGCGACCGCGGCGCTTGGCGGAGATCCACAGCACCAGCATGTCCTGCACGGCGCCGGCGAAAATCACGCCGAGGATGATCCACAGAGTGGAGGGCAGGTAGCCCATCTGCGCGGCCAGGATCGGGCCGACGAGCGGTCCGGCGCCGGAGATGCCGGCAAAGTGCTGGCCGAAGAGCACGCGGCGGTCGGTGCGTTCGAAGTTCGCGCCGTCATGCACGCGCTCGGCCGGGGTGGCGTTCGCGTCGTCGGTGCGCATGATCTTGATCTGGATGTAATAGGCATAGAAGCGGTAGGCGATGGCGTAGGAGCTCAGCGCCACGACCAGGAACCAGATGGCGGAGATCCGCTCACCGCGCGAGACGGCCAGAATCGCCCATCCGCAGGCACATACGATGGCGATGGCGGCCCACAGCAGGGCCTTCTTCCATGTCCATACCATTTTGGGACGCACGCCTACGGGCAGTCCCTTCGAATTGCGAATCACACGTTCGGCTTCGTCCGGCGTGTAATCGTCCTTGAATTCCAACTTGCCAGGTGCCGGGGCCTGGGCTGCGGCGGTGGTCATAATAACCCTCTGTTCCTCTTCAATAACCTTTGCGGGAAAGGTTCTCTTCATTGCGACCCTTTTGGGGTATCTCTCGTCTGCTTATGGCACTGGTTGGAAGCGTAGCCACGGCATGTCGCGCCTCAGGAAAATGTCCCAATATGTGAGCTTGGCCACATGTTCACGGACTGCGTTTCATGCCGATTACCCGGGATTCGCACCGCGATGTGCGAAAATGGACACGGTGTCAATCAGGAGGTGCACAGTGGTTGTAAGCATGGATTCGAGCCGCACAATGCCCGATTGGGTGAAGTACGGGGTGTTCTGGCACGTGTATCCGCTGGGCTTCTGCGGTGCCGATATCAGGCCCGCCGGCCCGCGCCAGTTCCATGGCCGCGGCCTTGACGCGATAATTCCCTGGCTGGAGTACGTGCGCGATCTAGGCGCGTCCGGCCTGCTGCTGGGTCCGGTGTTCGAGTCGGCGACGCATGGATACGACACGCTCGACCATATGCATATCGATGTGCGATTGGGCGGGGATGCCGCGTTCGATCAGCTTGTCGCGGCCTGCCGGGACATGGGATTGCAGGTGATGCTGGATGGCGTGTTCAATCACGTGAGCCGCAATCATCCGGCCGTTCAGGCGGCGCTTGACGAGACCGCCGGACGCTTGAATCCGGCCGACAACCCGTGGCATGGTCTGGTCCGCGCGCATGTCGGTGATAATGGCGAACCCGCTTTGGATGTGTTCGAGGGGCACGGGGATCTGGTGGCGCTGGACCATTCGGCTGACGAGACCGTTGACTATGTGGTCCATGTGATGAGCCATTGGCTGGATCGCGGAGCCGCCGGCTGGCGCCTCGACGCCGCGTATGCCGTGCCGAGCCCGTTCTGGGCGCGCGTGTTGCCGCAGGTCAAAGCCGCACACCCGTATTCGTGGATTTTCGGCGAGGTGATCCATGGCGATTACCCGCGCATCATCGAGGAATCCACGATGGATTCGATCACGCAATACGAGCTATGGAAGTCGATCCAGCATGCGCTGGAGACGGAGAACTTCTTCGAGCTGGATTGGAACTTGAAGCGGCACAACGCGTTCCTGGATTCCTTCGTGCCGCAGACGTTCATCGGCAACCATGACGTGACGCGTATCGCATCGCAGATTGGCCCGGCCAAGGCGGCGTTGGCATTGGCGGTGCTCATGACGGTCGGCGGCGTGCCAAGCATCTATTACGGCGACGAACAGGGCTATGTGGGCGTCAAGCAGGAGCGTTTCGGCGGCGATGACGACGTACGTCCGAAGTTCCCCGGCTCCCCTGCCGAACTGTCCACGCTGGGAGAGCCGACATACCGGCTGCATCAGGCGCTGATCGCGCTGCGCCGTCGCAACCCATGGCTGCTGGATGCGCGTACCGAGGCCGTGAAGCTGGAAAACAAGCACTTCGTCTATCGTTCGACGAGCGCCGACGCCCAGCATTCCCTGACCGTGGACCTCAGCATCGAGCAATCCCCCACTTTCACCATCCGCAACGCCGATGGCAGTACAGCGTATCAATGGTGAGCTCCCTCATCAGAGGGAGCTAACTCATTCACCTCTGAATGCCTCGGATCAGCAGGTCGAGCAGGTAACCGTACGACCGGTCGACCCGTTCGCGGCCGCGTGTGCGGGGTTGTGCGGAACGCAGTTCGAATTGGATGAACCCGTGTATGGACACCCAGATGGAGGATGCGATTAGATGGGGGTCATCGCCGCGGAATACAGATGCTGCCTGGCCGTATCGAATGATCTGCGTGATGGCGTCCAGGCAGTGCTGGGCCGAGTCCGACGCCTGCCCCATCCAGACCAGCGCGTAAATGCCGGGGGCGTCCAGCGCGTGTTCACGGTAGATTATGCCCGCCCTGCGCAGGCGCAGCACGGGGTCGGATTCGTCAATGGCGATGAGCTGTTCGCGCAGATCGGTGAAGTATGTGTCGATGAGCGCATCGCACACCGCCTGCTTGCCGCCGATGTGCTGGTTGATGCTGGTGGGCGACACATCGGCCTGTGCGGACAGCGCACGGATGGTCAGACCATCCACACCGTCCCGTTCCACGATCCGCCTTGCCGCGTCAAGGATTCTCCCGTGGATTTCAAGGGTGGGCGTGCGTTTGGATCGGGGCTGCGATTGCGTCATATCCGTTATTCTAGGGTGCGTACAGGCCATTACCGCCGTTTCGGCATGGCCACGATCACAACGACTGCGGCGATAAGTGCAATCGTCATGGCCGCTAGGCAGGCGAACAGGCATCCGCATCGCAAACACCGGCCTATAACACAATCAGGCCCGACGACCATCAAAGGTCGTCGGGCCTGATTCATACGCGCTGTCGGACTAACGGCGTCCAGACTTCATACGGAATGGCGCATTGTGGCGATTCTTCTTGGAATGACGGCGGTTCGGGCCTTCCGTGTTGCCGTATTTGGCGATCATGCGGCGTTCGTGACGCTTGGCACCTTCTGAACGCTCGTCGCGTACGATGCGGTTCTCGTTCTTGCGATGGATGCGCTTATCGAACTTGTCGCCCTTGCCGTACCGATCCTTGCGACGGTTCTTGCCGTACTGGTCGCGGCCATTGTCCTGACGCTCGTCGTACCGGTTCTTGCCGTATCCGTCGCGACGGTCGCCCTTGCGGCGCTCCTCGCGGCGGTCATCGCCATGCTCGAACAGATAGTCGCGGCGCTCGGCCTCGGGGTTGCTCATGCCTGCACGGCGTTCCGCACGGTTGCGGTTCTTCTTCACGGCCTTCTTGCTGGCCTTGTCGCCGTGCTTGCGCTGCGGCTCGCCTTCGGCAACAAACTCGCCGCCTGCGTTCTCGTGCTGGAACTCGGTCTCGGCAACGTTCTGCTCGTCACGGTTGCGATTGCGATTGTGCTTGCGCTTGCCGCCGCGGCCGGACTCGTCGCCCGCCGCGTTCTTGGCGCCCCTGTTCTTGCCCTTGCGCGGGTTGCCCACGGGCTGCGACTTGTCGAGGCTCCAACCATCCACGCGCTCGGCGCGGTCGCCCACAAGCTCAAGCACTTCGGGCGAATCGTGGGTCACTTCGATCATCTTGGTCTTGATGCCGGCCTGGTTCAGCAAGCGGCGCGTCTCGCGGCGCTGCTCGGGCAGCACGAGGGTGACCACGTCGCCCGCCTTGCCGGCGCGGGCGGTACGACCGGAGCGGTGCACAAAGGACTTCGGGTCGGCCGGCGGCTCGACCTGCACCACGAGCTCCACACCGCCGACGTCTATGCCACGGGCGGCCACGTCGGTGGCCACCATGACACGCACATCGCCGGAATCGAACGCAGCGAGGTTGCGATCGCGCTGGTTCTGGTTCAGGTTGCCGTGCAGCTCGGCGGCCGGAATGCCGTTCTGCGTCAGGTTCTTGGCGAGCTTCTTGGCCTGGAACTTGGTGCGGGTGAACAGGATGCGGCGGCCTTCGCCCGAGGCGAGCATGCGCACGAGTTCGTGCTTGTCGCCGCGCGTGGTTTCGAACACGTGGTGGGTCATCAGGTCGGGTTCGGTGGTGGCCGAATCGACCTCGTGCACCTTGGGATCGTGCAGGAAGGTGTTCACCACTTCATCCACGCCGTGATCGAGCGTGGCGGAGAACAGCATGTGCTGGGCGTCGGGCGAAATCTGCTCAAGCAGTCGCTTGACCGGCGGCAGGAAGCCCATATCGGCCATTTCGTCGGCCTCATCGATGACCACGACTTCGACGGACGAGAGCGTGAGCGCCTGCTGGCGCAGCAGGTCCTCAAGGCGGCCCGGGCAGGCGACCACGATATCGGCGCCGGCCTTCAGATCGCGGATCTGGTGGATGTACTTGACGCCGCCGTACACCGTGGTGGTGTTCATGCCGAACGTGTGGGCCAGCGGCATCAGCACGTCGTTGATCTGGTTCGCGAGCTCGCGGGTGGGGGCCAGCACCAGGCCGCGCGGGTGCGGTAGGAAGTCGTCGGCGCGGCGCTCTTCCAGGCTGGCCTTCTTGCGGCGCTTGATTTCCTTGCGGAACTCCTCCATCGCGATTTCGCCGAACGAATCGTAGGAACCGAGGCGGGTGACCAGCGGAATGGAGAATGCGAGGGTTTTGCCGGAGCCGGTGCGACCTCGGCCGAGAATGTCGCGGCCGGCCAGTGAATCGGGCAGGGTGTCGGCCTGAATGGGGAATGCGGTCTTCTTGTCATCTGCCGCAAGCACGCGCACCAGCGGTCCGGGTACGCCAAGTTCGCCAAAGGTAAGGGGGCGGGATTCCGCGCTGTCGTTCATCTGGAAATCAGCGGAATCGTCACGATCATCGAAATTATTACGGGGCACAGTGGCCTTTCATGTCAAAGGTTACGCAAATTACGCAAGCTTTCCGAGCTTAGCGTAAGCCCCCTACTTTGCTTGGTGCTCGCCACACTGTCATCCCACTCTTTACTTATGACCCCATGGGGCGGTAACTCGCCCATGGGGCGGCAACTTGCCCATGGGGCGGTTTGAAGAAATTGTGAAACCGCAGAATAAAGCCATTTTCACCTACCGCCCCATGAGGGTTTTACCACCCCATGGGATATTTGCCGCCCCATGGGTTTTACCACCACGTAAGGCGAGCACCGCTCCATGGAACACGCAAATGGCCCCCACCCGTGAAGGTAGGGGCCATTGTGCAAAAGGGCTGAGCCAAGATACAGCCCAGTAGCCCTAAAACACACTACAAAATATCCGGATCGTCTTTGGCAATAGTGCCGGTTGCCTTGCCAATGGCCTTCAGGCCGTGGTAGGCCACAAGAATCACGATCGTGCCAATGGCAATGCCGTTGAAGGAAATGCCACCAACAGTGAACGCGAATTGGCCGATGGCAATGATCATGGTGATGGCTGCCACCATGATATTCAGCGGCTTGTCGAAGTTGACCTTGTTCTCCACCCAGATGCGGATACCGATCATGCCGATCATGCCATACAGCAGCGTGGTCACGCCACCGAGCACGCCGGCGGGGATCGTGTTGATCACGGCACCGAACTTCGGGCACAGGCTCAGGATCAGGGCAAAGGCGGCGGCGCACCAGTAGGCGGCGGTGGAGTACACCTTGGTGGCGGCCATCACGCCGATGTTCTCGCCGTAGGTGGTGGTGCCGGAGCCGCCGCCGAAGCCGGCGAGCGTGGTGCCCAGGCCGTCGGCCATGAGGGCGGTGCCGATCTGATTGTCGTAGTCGCGGCCGGTCATTTGGGCCACGGACTTGACATGGCCAACGTTCTCAGCCACAAGCACAAGCACAACAGGGATGAACATGGGAAGGATGGAGAAATCGGCCTGCGGCAGGTGGAACTTCGGGAAGCCGATCCATGCGGCGTCGCCGATGGCGGAGAAGTCGACCTGACCACGGATGCAGGCATATACATAGCCGATGATCACGCCGACCAAAATATTGAGGCGACCCAGCAAGCCCTTGAACAGCACAGCCACGAGCAGCACGGCCAACAGGGTAACCAGTGCGGTGTCGGGCGCGGCTTGGAAGTTGGTCCACACGGAAGGTGCCAGATTGAAGCCGATGATGGCCACGATCGCGCCGTTGACCACGGGCGGCATGATGATGTCGATCCATTTGGAGCCGGCGTAATGCACGAGCACGCCAACCAGGGCCAGCAGAATACCGGTGACCATGATGCCGAAGCTGGCGACCGCAATGCCCTTGTTGGCGGTGGTGACCGCGGTGATCGGTGCAATGAAGCCGAAGGACGAGCCCAAATAGCTCGGCAGCACGTTCCTGTTGATCAGCAGAAACAGTGCGGTGGACATAGCCGTGAAGAACAGGGTGGTGGACGGGTCGAAGCCCGTCAGAATCGGCACCAGGAAGGTGGCACCGAACATGGCGATGACGTGCTGTGCGCCGATACCGGCGGTGCGCACCCAAGTCAGACGTTCATCGGGCTCGACTACCTCGCCGGGCGCCAGCGTCTTGCCGTCGCCATGCAATTGCCATTGGAAGATATTGGACATTACTACTCTCCTCGCTCTCGCTTGGGGCACGGCATTCACAACCAGCCGCACCACGCACCATTCTAGCTCACGAAGATTTTGTGAAGTCTCTCTTCCGGGAAAGGCTATTTGCCGTAATACTCCAGCAGGTGTGGGTCGACGGCCTGCACCACATCCACCAAATCGCCATTGGAGAGATACGGGCGCTTGAATTCGCGCCACGGCTCCACCTTGACCTCCCAGCGGCCGGTCGTCTCGTCGAGCACGGGCCGGGCGGTCTGCTCCCAGCGCACACGCTTGGAGGTGCGGCCGGTTTCCGGGTCGCGGCGTGTATAGTGCAGGCAGGTGCAGTTGGTGATCTTCCAGTCGTCCGAATCGGCGCGATGCAGGAATTCCTCGTCGGCCAAATCCTCGATGGTGAGCATCAGGGCGAGCATGAAGTCGCCGTGGGTGACCATGACCACGGATTCCGAATCGGATTTGCGGCTCAGCGAGGTCAGGATGTTGTGCACACGGTCCTCGGCCACATCGGCAATCGACTCGCCTGCCGGCGGACGCCAGTACAGCGGATCGGTGTTCTTGAAGTTCCAGTTGCGCGCGTAGTTGTTTTTGAATTCGTCCTTGGTGATGGTGTTGATCTCGCCCCAAGAACGTTCGCGCAGCACACGGTTCTCCTCCCATTTGGCCTTGGGCAGGGCCATGGTGGCTGCGGTTTCGCGGGTGCGCACGTATGGCGAGACCATGTAGCGGTCGAACAGCTGCTGCTGGCTGACCAGCCAGCGGCCGATGCAGTCGGCCTGCTTGCGTCCGGTGGCGGTGAGTCTCCAGGAGCGGTCGGGTACGGTGACGTTGTCCTGCGTGTACAGGGAATTGTCGCCCTGCTCGCCCGCCTGGACGATGACGTTCGCTTCGGATTCGCCATGCCGGATTACGTATAGATCGAGCGGCATGCTCATATATGTTCCCCTTTCGTTATTGGTTACGTTGTGTTGTTTTCTGTTGTTTCCTACTTGACTTGCGTGATGGTGTTCCCCTTGACCATGAACGCGTGCCGGGCCATGTCGATCATCGGCTGATCGAATTTGGAGTCGGTGTAGAACTCGTCGATGACGACGTCCGGACCGTACAGTTCGCGGAACCGTTTGGCCTTGTTGGTGCTGAAGTTGAGGTACGTGACCTTCATCGTCCCCACATCCACCTCGCTGGCCACGAGATTCCTCACGCCGAGTCTGCGGCAGGCCTCCCCCACCGTCAGATCGAAGGATGCGGTGAGGATCACATCGTCCGACTCAGGCTGGTACCAAGGCTTGATACGTGCGTAATATCGGTCCCAGAAGTCGTCCACGAGCTGTTCGACGCTCGCCACCCGTTTGGATCGGCTCAGTTCCGTGAGATAGCCTTCGGTCATCTTACCCACGCCGTATTCCATCTGTTCAAGCGTGGCCCGGCCAAGCTTGTATTTGACTGCGTACCGCAGCACGGGGGCGATGTAGCGGAACACTTTCGGGTCGTGCCGGGCGGAATACAGGTACAAGTCGAACAGGCTTTCGCCATCATAGATGGTTCCGTCGAAATCGAATACGCGCATACCTTCTGCTTCTACTCTGTTATTCCTTGTTTAAGGCTAATCTCGGTAAGCCGGCGAAAGCGCAAATACGCAGTGAATTTCACATGAACACTGTTTTTTGGATTGATTTCGGTACAGGTAACGTACACTGGTGACAGCGTGGAAGGAGGTGCGTAATGGCGGCGTCTGAAATCGAACAATGGTGGATTGATAAGTTTCAGGAGAACCTGGGTCCGATTCGCAAGGTAGCCGGATGGACGACTCAGCAACTGGCCGACGAGCTGGGAGTCGCGCGACAGACGGTGTCTAACTTGGAGACCGGCAAAAGCCCGATGACCAAACTGCAGTATCTCGCTTTACGTACGGTGTTCAGCGCCGAGATCGCACGTCGTGAAGACCGCGATCTGGCACGCATCATCAAGACTTTGGTCGACGATCCCATTGAGCAACGCATTCGCGAACGGCGCGCCCAAGAGCAGGACGGCGAGGCCGTTGCCGACAATGCCCCAGTCAATACGGACGGTGGCAACGTTGCCGACAACGCCGCCACCGAGAAACGCAAGCCCAGTGCCGCCACATTGAAGGCTTCAAAGACTGCCGCAACGGGCAAGCCCACGCTCAGCACGGCGATGCAGGCTCTCGCCGTCATCACCGGCGCATTGGCCAGTGGAACCGCCGCCGGCATCATCACCTACTTGATGTTCCCGGACGGCGGCCCGAACAAGCGCTGAGTCGCCGAAATATCGAAACGGATTGAACAACCCAGTTCGAAGCCCTGAGCACCATTTTGTCCGTGTCGCACCAGCGTTTCCCTCATTATCAGCTGTTTCGAGTTGCATGAATGCGCCGTTTATAGGCCGAGAATTTCGTGCTTTTTTGCATCAAATTCTTCTTGGGAGAGAATGCCGATATCAACCAATTCCTTCAATTTCTTCATCGCCTCGACTTGTTCTTCCACAGACATGGATGCCGTGTGAGAGGCGGGAGCAGCGGCTTCCGGCGCCGGCGCAGGCGCCGGCGCAGGCGCCGGCGCTTGAACCGGGGCGGCCGTCATAGGATTAATGGCTTGTGCCATATTCATGCCCAGCAACATGCCACCATCGCCAAAGCCGTTGTCTTGGATGCCTTGCGCAATGCGCTGCTGGGCAGCCATATTGCCAGCTTGCTGGGAAACGCCCTCGTATGCGGCAACATTCATCTTATTCGAGGCGAACTGCTGCACGAGTTGACGTGATTGCTCGGTGAACTCGATGCTTTCGATGCCCACACTGGACACTTCAAAGCCAAAACGATCATTCCACGTACCCGCATTGGCCCGATCGCCACGCACGCATGCTGCGATGTCATTCGCCTTGCCGGGCAATTGCGAAATACGATATTCATTGGACAACGAATTGATGGCCACAATAAACGACTGTACGAATTCGGACAGAATCTGCCTACGTGGCCCTTCATCATCGAATGAATACGACACGGTAGTGGCAGGCACAAAGTTACGAACGAATCGAACTGGATCAGTGACCTTTAGCGACATGGATCCGCGTGCGCGAATTTCCAAATCGACGCCATAGAACCGGTCGTTATACACCAGCGGCGCAGAAGTGCCGAATTTGATGCCACGAATCTCACGCAGGTTGACGAAGGCCACATATTTGGTGCGGCCAGGCTGACCTCCGAAGGTGAATCGATCGGCAACCTGATTGAAGAACGATCCGATGCCGTCTCCGGCGAGCACGCTCTGCTCCCCGTTGCGATATTCATAACCGCCCGACTCGGTGATGACGTTTTCGATACCTGTTTCAGAGAAAATGAACGCCGCAGTATTCTCTGGCACATAGATACGCGAACCATTGGTGATTATTCCCTCGGAACCGTATTCATTCGAACCGCGATCGTTGTTGCTTCCGCGGGGAATGCCCGGCACAACGACGGTGTGTTCCGTGAACGGACCAGCGGTGATGATATCACGCCACAGGTCCGCGAATGTACCGCCGAGCGCGCCGGCGAACGCCTTAATAACTGCCATCTGTTTTTTCCTCGATATCTCAATGCATATGGCCGGTCTTGCGACTATGCAATCGCAAGACCGGCCGTTATGCTGGCATGTTGGCTATAGCTGCGTTTCGCGATCGCAGTATTCGCATCGAACGACTTCTTTGCGATGACCGGAAAGCGGAGCGCCACAACCTTCGCAATTCACCGAAACCACGGGTTCGGTAATCCCAAGCCCACTACGGAATGCGCCAAAAGTGTCTTTCAGTGTCCCGGCCAGAGCCTCCGTTCCGGGGATGGCCTTGTTGAAGGCCGGCTCATCCATTGGCGTATACTGTCTGCCGCGTATACCCATATACCGTCATCGTCCCTTTCTTGGAAAACCGTTACCTCGATACGCCAGTCTGATCACTGGCCCACCGATGCGAGCTTCTGCGTGCATCGAGTCATGACCTCGGTGTAGTAGGCCGAATCCTCACTGCTGAGGGAGTTTTCGTCAATGGCGTCTACCTTCTGGGAGAACTCAGAGTAACGCTTCATCATGCTGGCATAGTCGGTAGCCATGCTGACCACGTTGTCGGATTTCTGATATTTGTTCATGAAGGCAACATACTCATCGATAAAGGCCTCGTAGCTGTCCATCGTGGACTTGAAGTCAGCACTGTCATTGGTGTTCTGCTGCGCCTTCTGATCCGAAGACTGGTCGCTCTGCTTGTTGGCATCGCTGGAATCAGTGCCCGTATCAGTGCTCTTATCATCCTGCTTCGCGGCGTCGCCGTCCGTAGACGTATCTTCCTTCTTTTCCGGAACCTGGATAGTGATGGACATGATGGTCTCGTCGTCAGTGTCACGAGAAACGCTCACACTGTATCCATCGGCGTTCTTGGCATTGAAACTGTCAGCGGACTTGCTATAGTCCACGGTGAAACCGTTGTCTTGCACGGACTTGACGTAGTCGGCATACTGCTTGGCGTCGGTACCGCACACCTCGATGGAGAAATAGTCCGAAGACTCGCTTTTAATTTCACCCTTTGTGGATTTCGGCTGCGGCAGCAGCGCCGCGATATCCGACTCCGGCCATGAATATGCTTCGCACTTGGTGGCGAGCGATGCTTCCAATTCCGCCCGATCAGCCTTGGCCTTCGCACCGTCACGAATTACAAACACGCCACCGATTACCAGACCCACAACAGTGATACCGACTGCCACCCAGGCCAGCACTCGGCCTTGCACCTTGCCACTCGGGCGGGTCACGTAGACCGAGAAGCCTGAGAGCAGTGCCGGAATCACCGTGGCGAACAGCAGTCCGCCCCAGGATCGGCCAGAAACATCCACAAATTGGGCGAGTACGAACAACACTCCCCAAATAATGGCGAACACAGCCAGCTTGGAAGTCTTCTTCACCCCTTGTGCATTCGGAGCAAGCACGGCAGGCGCAGCGGCACCAGCAAAACCAGCGGCAGCACCGGCACCGTGTGTGGCGGGTGCAGGAGCCACACCAATACGCTTGTCCAGAGCGGCGAGGAACTCATCAACGCGCTTGGCGCTTTCATTCCCGGTCGCCTCCAGACGAATGGCGGCCCCTGCCGCACCCTGCGGGACTACGGTTAGCGTGCAGTTCACCCCATCATAGGAGTGGAAGGAAAACGCTCCGGTCTGGGTGTTTTCGTTATCCAAGGTAAACGTGGCACCAGTAGTCAGCTGGTCGTGAATAACTTGGAACAGCTGTTGCGGACTGACCGCATATACACGATCAAATGGCGCGCCGGCGGGCCGCTGCGATGCCGTAGCCGGAGTCATCGGAGTAGTGGTGGCACCATCAGACGCTACGTTCGGTTGGCCAACCGGTACAGTATTCGGCACGGTAGGCGCATTCGCGCGATCTTCCGGTGCGTCATTCGTGCCTTCGGACGGTGGAACCGGCTGAGGTTGTTGATCAAACGGCGTTGTCATGATTCCTTCTTTCCTTGAGCAGCAGCATTACCAGCACAGAAGAGGCAAGCCCGGCAACCGTTACGGTCAATCCGACTGCCATGGCAAGCCGGTATCGTTCGCTCATCATTGCGTCCCTTCTTATTGCTCGCGTTGCTCTGCGATACATCGAAACCAGTGTATGGCGTTGTTATTATGTACGCAAATTAGCACTTTGTATGCATGTTAGCTTTATTATCGATGCTTGATACCGCGCATGAACATCCTTTCCGCCACCGCACCTACACGGATGGCATCGATCATTGTCGGCGACACGCACGGGCCATACATCAGCTGACAACTGAATTTTTCGGCGTGTTTCCGAAAAGTCGGCGTCCTGTACGCTGGGAATCGAGCAACCGCGTACGATGGCGCAGCACAGCACCCGCAACACAGCGACAAGGAGCATGGGCAATGGCAGACATCCCCGAAGAACATTTGACCGAGGAACTGTTGGACCGGCTGCTCGCCAGCGCCAGCATTGAGCAGTATCTCGATGAGGGACTTGTCAGCGCACGCACGCTGACCGACTATCTGTTCGACCGTATGGAAGCCCATGGCCTGAAACGAGCCGACGTGGTGCGGGCATCCGGCCTCAACGCCACAGTGGTTTATGACATTTTCTCCGGCAAAAGCCGCCCCGGCCGAGATCACGCCATTATGCTGGCTTTTGGTCTCAAGTGCACATTACGTGAAACCCAACGGCTGCTTCGTCTTGCAGGTGTTTCCGAACTGTGGTGCAAACAGCGACGTGACGCGATTATCATCTGGTGTATCCGCAATGGATTCGACCGCATTGCCACGGACGACGAGTTGTATCGTATGGGAGAGGCGACGTTGCTGCCGGCCGATTGACGACATTCGGCCCAACAACACTCACCAGTGAGACGCAAGTAAGAGGGCATCAAGGAGAGACATGGACGATAAGCAGGCGATGCATGCGATGAGCATCGACGATGCGTACCATGTCGAGCGTACGCTCGCTCGCGGACCTTCCGGCGTCACCGAACTGGTGAGCATTGACGGCAACGGCCCGTTCGTACGCAAGAAGATTCCCTCTCCTCTAGCGCAACGCAATGTGTGGGCGGCGCTCAGCGCCTGCCAGAGTAATCGTCTGCCGCGTGTGGAAGCGACGTACGAGCTGCCCGACCGGTTCGTCATCGTCTACGATTACGTGCCGGGCAGCACGCTTGCGCAAATCGTGGAGGAAAACGGGCGGCTTGCACCGAATGCGGCCGTACAGCTTATCGACCAAATTTGCGAAGCCGTGCAGGAGCTTCACCAGCACGGCGTTATCCACCGCGACATCACGCCGGCCAACATCATCGTGGCCCAGGATGGCGCGCATCTCATCGATTTCGGCATCGCGCGCATCCGGTCAGAGGCAAGCAACCGTTCACGGGATACCACGGCGCTTGGCACCTACGGATTCGCCTCGCCTGAGCAATATGGCTTTGCCAAAACCGACGCGCGTTCCGACGTATTCTCGCTGGGCCGGCTACTCGGATTCATGCTGACCGGCGTATATCCCGATGCCAGCGACTACGAGCAGCGACTTGCCGATGATGCCGCAGTACCGGCTCGACTACGCGCCGTCATCGGCTATGCGTGCGCATTCGAGCCCAGCAAACGGCCACAGAGCGTCCAAGAGTTTCGCCAGGCGCTGTTCTCCCAGTCCAATCCGCCCATACCGAACGCATCATCGGCAAATCCGCCATCAACGAGAACAACGAACGGCAGCGCGTCGGCGTCTCGACTATTCCGGCGTCTGCACTTGAGCAAACGCGCCATCGTGCTGTGGTCCATTGCCGGAGCGGCACTGATAATCGCCGCCATTGCGGGAGGCATTGTGTTGGCAGGCCAACTTGGCATTATCGGGTCGGCAACATCACCCGATTCCTCGACACAATCCAGCAGCCAATCAACCGATAAGGCCGATGGCGGGCACTCCTCGAACGGGTCAGGAACCGACAATGCCAATGGCACGGGCGGAGTAGGCGGCACTGACGGCGCTGATGGAGACAATCAAGACACCGTCACCGACAATCCTCTGAAAATAGTGGAATCCGGCTGGTCGGCGGACCAGCAAGGGTATGTCCACTACGCTTTCGCCCTGCACAACACCAGTAAGACCCAGCAGGTGCAGTATCCGCAGATTACCATTACGGGGCGGGCCAAAGACGGTTCCATCGTGTTCTCGCAGACGCAAGCACTGAATATGGCATTCCCGAATCAGACTGTATATGACGCCGGTCAAGCAGGCGAAGGCACCGCCCCAGAAACGGTTGATTTTACTGTGCTCAATCCGGATACATACAACGTCGCCAAGGCTCAGGGAACCGCCGCCTTCCCCATCAGTGGAATATCCAAAATAGACAACAGGGACGGCGGCACGACGTTCAATGGCGAGGTCCGCGCCGTGGCAGATGGATTCAAGCCATCTGATGGACAGCAAATCAAGATTTCCCTAGTACTGCGTAACGCACAGAACGCAATCATCTATGGAGATATCGCATTCGTGGATTGGCCGGGCAATGGCCGATCCACGCCATTCTCGATTACCGTCTACGATCTGCCGAAGTATGTGTCTTACGATCTGTATGCGCAAATCTGGTAGTTGACTTTACGTCTGGCAGGTGGCCGTCAGGTGCCTGTCAGGCCGCTGTTCGCGTCACCTGCGCACTGACGTTACGGCGCGCCTGGCCGAACAGATAGATGCCGATGGGCAGGGTCAGAACACCGCCGATGATGAACACCAGCGAAATCGGGATCACGTCGGCCAGTGGCGCGAAGATCAACATGCCGAGCGGCATTCCGAGTGTGCTCAGGGTGGTGTCAAGGCCGAATACACGGCCCACCATCTTCTCATCGGCCTCGGTCTGGATGATGGTGCGCATCGGGCCCATGCAGATGGCCGAAGCCAAACCGTTCACCACATCAATCAGCAAATACGCCAGCAGCTTGTGGACCACGCCAAGACCAACGACGGAGACGCCCACCAGAGTGATGCCGAAGGCGACCACGCGCATGTTGTTGCGGATGAGCTTGGCACCGATGGTAGACATCAGCGCGCCGCCGAGCAGCATACCGATGCTCCATCCCAGCTCGTTGGCGGCGAGTTTATCGGAGGCGGTGGTCAGGTTGATGAATCCGAGATTCAAATCGATGCCCTCATATTCGCGGGTCATGAGCAACAGCGTAAGGTTCATCGGCGCCACGGCCACGAAGCACACCAAGGCGCCACCGAGCACCACGTTGCGCAGGTTCGCCCGGCGCCATGTGTAGCTGAAGCCATCTTTCAAGTCAGCAAACACACGACGGACGCTGACAATCAGCGAACGATCAGCATTGGCATCCGACATCGGTTCGAGTGCGGGTTGCCCGCTATTCTCCGCTTCAGCCATACGCCTCGCAACATGTTCCGCGCTCTTCTTCGGCACTTTGATCAACGCCACAAAGCCGACGCCGATAATGGCCGTGGTCACATCGACTAACAGAATCGACCACAGCGGCACTGTGTTGATAAGCACAGCAGCCACCGCAGGTGCCACAATCATATTCGCCGAATTAATCACGCCGTATATTGAGTTGACGCGCAATAGTTTGCCCGAGGGAACAACATCCGGTATGAACGACTGCACAGCGGGCGTCTGCACACCGCCGCCCGCCGAACGAATGAACAGCACCACGAAAATCATGGTCAGACTCGCCCATCCCATGGCGAAGCTCAGCGACAGCACGACGGTGACCACAGCAATCACCATATCCGGCAGCATAATCAGCAACTTGCGACTGTGACGGTCGGCCCAGGAGCCGCCGAAAATCGAGACGATGGCCTGCGGCACCACGCCAAACAACGTGGCCAGCAGCATGGCCGAACCGGTTTTAGTCTGCAATACGATCCACCACCAGATGGCATATTGCACAATATTGGAGCCCAGCAGCGAGAACGCCTGGCCGGTGAGTAGAAGCACTACACGGCGGATCCACGCACGCTCGGATTCCCCGTTGGCCACTGCTGCGGCATAGGCGGCACCGGGTTTGTTCGCGCTATGGACCGCTGCGCGCGCATTCGCATTGTCATCGCCGGAAACCTCGGGTGTTTCGCGCACAGTTGGTTCAGTTGTTGTACTACTAGAAGACATACGAGTGTTCTCAATTCTTCAATTCCACTACAAAGGTCACATCACGGCATACGCACGCCGACGCGCGTATGCGTGCACGACTCCAGCAACGAGCCGTACCCGCCGTTAGATGGCAGGCTTCAGTATCGTGACGCCATGCGTTAGCGTCACCATGCAACGATAGGAACCCACTATTCGATAGTATATCATGAAGACGTGACGTTGCCCTTGCGCAGGTGCCGTAAGACTCCGCGGACAAAGCAATGAGGCTTCCCCCGCGAGAAGGGAAGCCTCATATTCCATTCATTCTATTCAGCGATGATGGCGCCTAATCACCGATCATCCTTTGGGAACAGCGCATCGAAGGCATGTTCCATCACGGACTTACGGCGGATCACACCGACGAGTCTGCCAT
>ERZ1673703.1620-NODE-1620-length-17048-cov-5.523510_pt1 | contig 17048 bp, 12 predicted proteins | sample MGYA00580233_ERZ1673703 | MGnify/ENA primary metagenome ERZ1673703 (study PRJEB41218, sample SAMN15661748) | gut metagenome | host: Homo sapiens | place: Canada: London | collected 2015-08-20/2019-03-30 | study: EMG produced TPA metagenomics assembly of... | reverse complement strand
GAGGCGGGGCTGTCCCTCCCGGAATCGTCCAAATAGGTGTTGCCAATCCACCGCGACGCGGAAATCGCGCGCTGTCGCCGCGCCCCGCAGTGCCCGCTTCCCCCGAGAACAATTATCAGTGCAGGTCAGCGGAACTCAAAACAGGGGTCTGGCCGGCAATGCTCTGATTTTCCCCGCACTTCCGGAATTGCCCGACGGAAGTATGCGGCAAATTCTGGAACTCTCGAGCACACCGCCTTTTTCGGGTAAAGAAGCAGCATGTAGAAGCGTTGCCGTTATCCAGTGTGGTTGACGTGTCTAGAATTTGCCGCACACTTCCGGATTTTGCATAAGCTCGACTGGTTTGTTTATCGATTGGGGCAGATGAATCTTGTCTGGACCTCGTTATATGTATTTAAATGGATGAACTTAACCTATAAGTTAAGTTCATCTAGAAATGGGAGGTGCCCTTTGGCAGAAGGATATGAACTTGTCGAATATAGAGACCTCAAGGGTCGACCGTTTTGGGAATTGACGGCTTCTCCCGACAACTCTCAATTCCAGAAAATGTTGTTAGATCCTAAGCGGAAATTAACCGCTCGAACAATGATCGGCCAGAATAGCACGTCAGCTTCTGGAGCCTGGGCGCTGACTTTTATGCCTGGCTTCTGAAACGGAGAATACAATGAATAAAGTAGATCTATCTGATTTTTATGCCGAAACAGAAAGTAGCGAAACGCGCGCTTATGAACATGCACTAGATATCGAGTTTATTGTTCATCGCGAAATGAAACGTTTGGGATTGAGCAAAAGTGAGCTGGCAAATCGTATGGGCATAAGCCTTCAGTCGCTTTCTAAGCTCTTGAATTCTCAACCTAATATGACTCTAAAGACCATTGCTAAGTTCGAACTTGCTCTGGGCATTAAGATCGTTCCACAGGTTATCGTCAGCTATTCCAAAGAACTGCCGTTTCTTTCATCTAACTATTCCGCGCGAGAGCAATGTACATTGCCTGGCATTTTCCCCGCAGAGCTGTCAGCAGATTGCGATGTGCCTTTTCAGAGCGAATAGCAGCTTCTCAATGAGCCTGGGTCGGACGAGTTGCCACTCCCACATCCTCTAAAAAAGTTCTTAAAACAGCCTTAAAGGCGTTTCAACTCGCGTTGACAGCGTAAAATACGCATGTTTGACTATGACTAAAGTGGATTTTAGGGGAGGAGTACGCCATGGAGGTGCTGGTTGTTGGCAACACCGCATATGTTGACGATGACTTTTGTGCCAAGGCGTTCCCCGGGGACCACGTTAAGGTCGTCGCTGCCGCAGAAGCGCGCCACGATGAGTCGTCGCCCCATGCCTCGTGGAAAGAGCTGCTCCAGCACTTGGAGCAGGCCTACGAGTTCGACCGCGTGGTCTACCTGTCTAATTACCTTACCCCGCATACCGATATCGTGGGCGATATCGAGCTGCTGCGCACGGTCTTTCGTGCGTGCGCGGGTCGCCGGGTCCAACTGCTGTATGTAGCGGGGCCCGCGGGTGCCGAGGGCGCCGCCGATGCCGCGGGGCGAACGGGCAAGGGCATTATCGCGCACGCAGCCAACGACCTGTGCCGCTACTACGCTGCTCGCGAGGGCGTTCAGACCAAGATCCTGCGCGTGCCGTTCCTGTATACCGCGTCTGCCGCGCTGGAGGACCCGTTTTTGGTGCCGCTGTTCGACGCGTGCTCAACCGGATCGGTTGCTCTGCAGGGCGCGCAGGATGCGGCGTTTCCCCTGCTGTGTGCCGAGGAGCTTGCGGTGCTGGTACGCCGTATCTTCGATAGCTGGGATGGTAACTTTGAGACGCTCGATATTGCCGATACCTTCCATCACACGGCGGGTGAGGTGGGCGAGGCTCTCAAGGCGCTGTTCCTAGGGCTCTCGGTTGCCTATGGCGATTCTGCTGGCTACGCCATGCCCGTCAGCGACATCGTTCGCGTTCGTTATGGTTGGTTTCAGCGCTACGACCTGATGCGCGATCTTTCGACCATTCAGGCTCGTTGGGATGCCGGTCGCGCGAAGAAGGTCAACCCCTTGCGTGCCGCCATCGACCGCATCCAAATGCGCGCGCTGCCTATTAAATGTCTGGAGACGGCAGCCGCCTGGGTCCTTTTCGAGGTGCTGGAGCACCTGTTCTCCCAATCGGCCCAGCTCAACGTGCTCGATTATCGCCTGCTCTACGTGGTACTGATCGGCACGCTGTATGGATTGGACTTTGGCCTGGTTGCGGCGCTGCTGGCGTCGGTGGGTTTGGCCGCGAGCTACTTTACTCAGTACGGCTATACCTTCCAGGGCCTGTTCTACGAGCCGTCCAACTGGCTGCCGTTTATTGCGTACTTTGTTGTGGGTGCCGTGTGCGGCTATGTGCAGCTGCGCAACAGCGAAACCATTAGGGCGGAGCGCGATCAAAACGAGCTCGTGCGCAACCGCAATACGTTCCTTACGCAGCTCTACCACGATGCGATCGAGGACAAGCGCGCGTACAGGCGCCAGATCGTGGGTCGCCACGACAGCTTTGGCAAGATCTTTGCCGTGACACAGGAGCTCGACGTGCTCAACCCACGCGATATCTATCGCAAGTGCTGCGAGCTTCTGGGCGAGATCCTCGAGAACGATTCGGTGGCGATCTACCATGTTTCGGGCGGGGCATTTGCACGCCTGGTGGCAGCAAGTCCCGCGATTGCCGAAGATGCCGCACGCTCGCTCACGCTTGAGCAGCTTGCACCTCTTTTGGGCGACGGGGGTCGTTCGAACCTGTGGGTGAACCGCGAGCTGACGCCGGGGCTTCCCATGTTTGGATACACGATCGAGCGCGACGGGGCACCCGCCGTGTTGATCTTTGTGCGTAGTGCGGCCGAAAACCAAATGACCCTCTATTATCAAAACCTGTTCCGCATCTTGTGCGGGCTGGTCGAAAGCGCGCTGGGCCGTGCCTTTGACTATGAGGCGGTGGCGCAGGATAAACGCTGCGTTGACGGCACTTGCGTGCTCAAGCAGGCGGCCTTTGGCCAAGAGCTCGCGGCGGAGCAGGCGCTGGCAGATAGCAAGATGGGGAGTTTTTTGCTCCTGCGCGTGGTACCGGGCATGGAGCCTGTCGGCGAGCTGGTGGGCGCAATTGGGTCGGCAATCCGCGAGAGCGACGCGGCGGGCTTGGTCGACGGCGACGTGCTCTACCTGCTTATGCGTCAGGCAAAGGCGTGCGATCTGCCCATTATCCGCGAGCGCCTGAGCGCAAAGCATATTGCGGTGGAGCCCGTCGACGACGAGGACATTGTGGCGCTGTTGCAGCACATCTCTTACACCGGTGACGGTGAGGGGGGTGCCGCTTGATCTCGCTTGTCGTTGCTGCCGTCTTGCTGCTGATTCATGCGCTGGTTTGCCTGATGCTGTGGACGCTCATGAAGCTGGGCCTGCTGCCGGTGCGCGGGCACATGCTGGCTGTGATAGTGCTGGTGCCGCTGTGGGGCCCGTTGCTGGTGGTTCTGCTATCGGTCTGCAGCGCGGTGTTTGGCGAGGGGCTGAAAGAGTCTGCGCTGGAGTCGCTGCGCTTCAACGACGACCTGCATCGCAGCATCCTGGTGCACGACCGTGACACCGATGCGGGCGTGGTCCCGCTCGAGGAGGCGCTTATCGTCAACGACCCGGCATACCGGCGCCGCCTAATGCTCTCCATGCTCACCGAGGAGCCCGACGCGTACCTGGCGCAGCTGCAGGCGGCTAAGCTTAACGACGACGTTGAGGTGGCGCACTATGCCGCGACGGCGGTGGCGCAGATCTCCAAGGAGTCCGACCTTAAACTGCAGCAGCTGGAGCGTTCCTTTAAGACGGACCCGAGTGCGCAAAACCTCAACGAATACTGTGATTTTCTTGGTGAATACTTGGGCTCGGGCTTGGCTGAGGGGCGCGTTGCTCAGATTCAGCGCCAACAGTACGCGCGCCTGCTTGCGCGTCGCTGCGAGCGCGAGGATACCCTTGAGCTGCGCATTCGATACGCGACGGCGCTGGCCGATGTCGGACAGATCGACGAGGCGCAGGCCGTGACCGACCAGCTGGTGCTCGACGTGCCCGAGGAGCAGGAGGTTTGGATGCTTTGCCTGCGGCTGGCCGTGATGCGCCACAACGGTGTCGAGGTTCACCGTGTGATCGATGCGATTGACAAGCAACATGTGTATTTGAGCGCCGACAACCGCGAAAAGTTGGCGTTTTGGCGCGACGGGGATGAGGTCCGATGAGCGTGGCGCAACATATCCGCGACCGTGCAGGCCGCTTTCGTTGGATGGGGCTCCTCGTGGTGTGGGCGGTCTTTATTGCCATGGCCGCCGTGCTGCTAGTGGAGCGTGCCGGCGTGCAGTACAGTGCGGGCCAGCATAAGCTGGGGATGCTTGCCGCCAACGATGCGGTGCCGGCCTCCTCGGCAATCTTTGGCCAAAAGCCCACGTGCCTGGTCATTACCGATTCCGATCAAGCTGGCGTCGAGGACGTAAAGGAACAGTTCGACCAGATTTTGCTGGACATGAAGATCGCGCACCGCGACGTGGACCTTGCTCTGGATGGTGCGGATGCCATTCCCTCGCTGACCTCCTTCGATCGCGTGATTTTGCTCATGCCGTCGCTCGATGGGCTCGGTACGCACCTGAGCGACATTATGGGTTGGGTGAGTGCTGGCGGTTCTCTTATGCTCGTCATGCCGCCGGATAACTCGAGCTATCTGCAAGTGATTGCCTCCAAGCTTGGCATTGAATCGGCCGGATATGACTATGTAAAAGCCGAAAGCATTGTGCCGAGTGAGGACTTTATGCTGGGCGGGGGAGAGCGCTACGAGTTCTCGGATCCCTTCGATTCTTCGCTCTCGGTTTCATTGCGCGAAACGGCGCACGTCTGGGCAAAGACCGGTGACGCGGGCACGCCGCTCATTTGGTCTAACGATTGCGGCAGTGGTCACACCGTGGTGTGCAACATTGGCATCTACGACAAGGTCATGCGTGGGTTCTATGCTTCGGCCATAAGCTTGCTGGGTGAAGCCACGGCCTATCCGGTCATCAACAGCGCCGTGTTCTATTTGGACGACTTTCCCAGCCCTGTGCCCTCGGGCGACGGCACCTACATCAAGCGCGACTACGGGCTTTCCGTCGCCGATTTTTATGCCAAGGTCTGGTGGCCCGATCTGCAAAAGCTCGCGCAAAAATACGGCATTCGCTATACCGGCGTGATGATCGAAAACTACGAGGACGCGGTCAACCAGACCGAGCCCGCGCGCCAGGCCGATACCACGCAGTTCCGCTACTTTGGCGGCATGCTGCTGCAGATGGGCGGAGAGCTGGGCTTTCACGGCTGCAACCATCAGCCGCTTGCGCTCTGGGACACCGACTATGGTACGTTGTACGTCTACAAGACGTGGAAAAACAAGGAAACGCTCGTCGCTTCGCTCAACGAGCTTATAGCCTTCCAGGACGAGGTGCTGCCCAACGCGCACGGCTCGGTCTACGTGCCACCGTCGAATATCCTTTCGGCCCGCGCGCGCCAGCTTATCGGCACCGACGTTCCGCGCATTAAGACTATTGCCAGTACGTACTTTGAGGACGGTACCGACTTGCCGTACGTGCAGGAGTTTGGCGTGGCGAGCGATGGCATTGTGGAGCAGCCGCGTATTGTCTCGGGCGGCATGGTCGACGATTCCTATATGCGCCTGGCTGCCGTGTCCGAGCTCAACATGCACTACGTGAGTACGCACTTTATGCACCCGGACGACCTGCTCGATCCCGATCGCGGCGCCAAGGAGGGCTGGGAAGTCTACAAGGGCGGCCTGACCGACTACCTGGACTGGCTTACCAAGTCTGCGCCCGACCTGCGCCGCCAGACCGGCTCGGATTGCTCGGGCGCCATTCAGCGCTTTTCGTCGGTTACGGTGAGTGTGGATACCAGTGCGGATGCCTGGACGCTCAGCCTGGGCAATTTCCACGACGAGGCTTGGCTCATGTTCCGTACCAATAATGGCGAGCCGGGTGCGGTGACGGGTGGCGAACTGACGCATCTTACGGGCAATCTGTATCTGCTCAAGGCAAATGATAAGACCGTGACGATTGAGCGCAAGGAGGGCGGCGATAAATGAGAATCTGCTTGGTACTCGAGGGTTGCTACCCCTATGTGCACGGCGGCGTATCTACCTGGATGCATGGCTATATCCAGGCCATGCCCGAGCATGAGTTTGTGCTATGGGTGATCGGCGCGCATGCTGCCGACCGCGGCAAGTTTGTCTACGAGCTGCCCGTCAACGTGGTCGAGGTGCACGAGGTGTTCCTGGACGATGCCCTGCGGCTTTCGGGCGAGCAGCACGAAGCCAGTTTTGACGACCGCGAGCGCGAGGCGCTACGCCGCCTGGTGTCGCTCTCCAATCCGGATTGGGATGTTCTGTTCGATATTTTCCACCGCCGTCGCGTGCATCCGCTCTCGTTTTTGCAGAGCCGAACGTTTATGGGCATCTTCCGCGACGTGTGCCTGGCAGAGTACCCCTACACGCCCTTTGCCGATGCATTCCACACCATGCGCTCCATGTTTCTGCCCGTGCTCTACCTGTTGGGCAGCGAGGTGCCGGTGGCCGATGTGTACCATGCCATCTCGACCGGCTACGGTGGCCTGCTCGCCTGCCTGGGCTCAAGCGTTTCCCATGCGCCGGTGCTGCTGACCGAGCATGGCATCTATACCCGTGAGCGCGAGGAAGAGATCATTCGCGCCGATTGGGTGGTGCCGTCGTTCAAGGACCGCTGGATCCGCTTTTTCTACCTGCTTTCGGAGGAAATCTACCGCCGCGCCTTTCGCGTGACGAGTTTGTTCCATAACGCCCGCAAGACGCAGGTCGATATGGGCTGCGATGCGGACAAATGCCTGGTTATCCCCAACGGCATTCAGTTCGACCGCTTTAAGGATATTCCCTTAAAGCCCGATGACGGCTGGGTGGACATTGGCGCGGTGGTGCGCTTGGCGCCCATCAAGGACGTCAAGACAATGATTTATGCCTTCTTTGAGCTGCACGAGCGTCTGCCCAAGGTGCGCCTGCACATTATGGGCGGCGTGGACGACGAGGAGTACGGCGCCGAGTGCCACGCGCTGGTCGATACCCTGGGCGTGCGCGACCTGATCTTTACCGGCCGCGTCAACGTGGTCGAGTACATGGAAAAGCTCGACTTTACCATTTTGACGAGCATCTCCGAGGGCCAGCCGCTCAGCGTGCTGGAGTCGCTTGCAGCGCGCCGTCCCTGCGTGACGACCGAGGTGGGCTGCTGCCGCGAGCTGCTCGAAGGGCGCCCGGGTGACGACTTTGGCGTGGCGGGTTTTGTGACGCCGCCCATGTACCGCAAGGGCTTGGCCGATGCCATGGAGCGCATGTGCGTGAGTCGCGCCCGTCGCATTGAGATGGGGGAGCGCGGCCAGCGTCGCGTTGCCACGTACTTCTTGCACGAGCAGATGCTCGCCAACTATCGCGCGCTGTACGACGAGACGGCGCAAGCGTTTGACCTGTCCAGAGAGGGGGAGTAGCCGGTGGCCGGAATCGGTTTTGAGCTTAAGCGCCTGTTTAGGCGCAAGGGCCTTTTTGCCACGATGCGCGCTTACGGCTACGCCGGCATTGTGTGCACGGGTCCCATGCTGTTGGGCGTGCTGCTCCAGGTGGGTATCTTGGTGCTGTGCGGTCTGTGGGGTGTGGGCCGTGCCAACCAAGATCTGCTGGTGTGCATGGTGACCTATACGCTGCTGGCGTCGCTCACGCTCACGAGCTTTTTCTCCATGCCGGTCACGCGCTTTTTGGCCGATATGTTGTTTGCCGAGCGCGAGGATGAGATACTGCCTTCGTTTTGGGGCTCCAACGCCATCATGCTCGTTGCGGGTACGGTGCTCTACGGCGTCTTTTTGCTGTTCTCGGGCGCCACGCTGCTGCAGGGGCTGCTGTGCCTGTGGCTGTTCAACATTATGATCGTCAACTGGAACGGTATGAGTTACCTCACGGCCATCAAGGATTACCGCGGCATCCTGTGCAGCTTTGCGGCTGCCATTGGCGTGGCGTTCCTGTGCGCCCTGACCGCGCTGGCGCTGGGACTGCCGCCGGTCGAGGGCCTGTTGGCATCAATTGCTCTGGGCTACGGCGTCATGCTCGCCTGGGACGTGGTGCTGCTGTACCGGTATTTTCCTCAGAGCGACCGCAGCCCCTGGCCCTTTTTGCAGTGGCTCGATCAGTTTATGCCGCTGGCGCTCACGGGCCTGTTAACCAATCTGGGACTATTTGCGCACCTGGTGATTATTTGGGCCGGTCCCATTGGCGTGCAGGTCAAGGGCTTGTTTTATGGTGCGCCCTACTACGATGTGCCGGCGCTCATTGCGTTTTTGACGATCCTGGTCACGACCGTCAACTTTGTGGTCTCGGTCGAGGTCAACTTCTATCCGCGCTACCGCGACTATTACAGCCTGTTCAATGACGGCGGCGTGGTAGGCGATATTGTGGTGGCCGAGGAGGAGATGCTCTCCACGCTTAACAGCGAACTGCGCTTTTGCGCGCTCAAACAGTTGTTTGTGACCGCGGCGGTCATCTCGCTCGAGACCACGGTACTGTCGGCCTTACCGTTGGGCTTTAACAACCTTATGCACGGGTATTTTCGCACGCTGTGCGTGGGCTATGGCCTGTATGCCGTGGGCAATACGGTGATGCTTATCTTGCTGTACTTTACCGACTACAAGGGGGCCGTGCTGGCCTCGGGGTTGTTTGCCGGTGTGGCCGGGCTGGCGACTGCCGTGTCGTTGCTTTTGCCGCAGCAGTTTTACGGCTTTGGCTTTTTGTTGGGTGCAGCGGTGTTTTTTATCGTGGCGCTGCTGCGGCTCGATACCTATACCGCCAACTTGCCGTATCGTATCCTGAGCCAGCAGCCCATTGTGGCGACCGACAAGACGGGCTGGTTTACCGAACTTGGCCGGGTGCTCGACCGTGTTGAGCAATGCTACGAGGACAAGCGCGCGGGCGGTGAGCCGCGCAGTGCGTTTGAACGTATGGTGGTTCGCCTGTACCAAAAACATTGGGGAGGTTCTGATGATCGATAAGTTGATGTCTCGCCGCTGCCTGATCGAGGCAGCTGCCGGCGCGCTGTTGCTTTCGGGCTGTTCGTCTCAGGACGAATCCTCGACTAAAAAGGTCAAAAAGCAGGACAAGATTAAAAAGGCCGAGGCCTCCGACCAGTCCAAGCACCTGCGCGACAAGGACGAGCTCTACGAGGTCTACGATGACTCGGGTATTGTGACCATGTATCTGACGGTCTCGCGCGGCAACAGCTCCGAGAATACCGACCACAGCTGGGCCGAGATCAACACGTACTCGGTGTATGACTATGCCGACATGGGCGTGACACGCTATCAGGTTATGGGCCTGCTGCAGCCGGGCGACGAAGACGGCCCGGTGGCCGGCGAGGTTGGCTATGGCGAGGAAGCGCCCAATGCCACCGTGCAGGTGCGCGGCCAGACGTCGAGCAATAACTCGCAAAAGAATTACAAGGTGGAGCTCAAAAAGGGCAAAGGTACCTGGCGCCAGCAGCGCGCGATTGCGCTCAACAAGCACATGGGCGAGGGTATGCGTTTTCGCAACAAGATGGCCTACGACCTTATCCGTGGGATTCCCCAGATGATGGGCCTGCGCACGCAGTTTGTGCATCTGTGGGTGTGCGACCAGACCGAAAAGTCCAACGACACCTTTGAGGACTACGGCCTGTTTACGCAGGTGGAGCAGCTCAACAAGACGGCGCTTAAGGCACATGGCCTGGATAAGAGCGGACACCTGTATAAGGTGAACAGCTTCGATTTCCATCGCTACGAGGATACCATTAAGCTCGCCGACGATCCCGACTACAACCAGGCTAAATTTGAGGGCATGCTCGAGATTAAGGGCGATTCGGACCACACCAAGCTCATCGAGATGCTCGATGCGCTCAACGACGAATCGCAAAAAATCGACGACGTGCTCGGCACCTACTTTGATACCGAAAATCTGGTCTATTGGCTGGCGTTTCAGATCCTGACGGGCAACTGCGATACGCAGAACCGTAACTGCTATCTGTACAGCCCGCTCAACTCAAATACCTGGTACTTTTTAGATTGGGATAACGACGGCATGCTGCGTAAGCTTGAGCTTTCTCTTACCGGGTTTTCGGACTACGCGAGCTGGGAGCGCGGCGCAAGCAACTACTGGGGCAACGTACTGTTCAATCGTGCGCTGCGCAGCAAATCGTTCCGCAGCGAGCTCGACCGCGCCGTCAAGGACCTGCGTTCGTATATGACCGAGGCACGCCTGAGCAAGATGATCAAGCACTACCGCGAGGTTACTGAATCGCTGGTCTTTGCTTCGCCCGATATCGACCATCTGCCTGTCACCAAGGACCAATACGAGCAGATCGCCGTGGCGATTCCCTCCGAGATCGAGGAGAACTACAAGAGCTTTCGCGAGAGTTTTAAAAAGCCCATGCCGTTCTACATCGGCGTGCCGCAGATCGATAACGGTAAGCTGCGTATTAACTGGGATGCGTCCTACGACTTTGAGGCGCGCGACATTCGCTACACCGTGGAGCTTGCGCGTGACTATGCCATAAGCGACGTGGTCTTTAAGGCCGAGGACGTGCTGCTTCCCGAGGTGACCTGCGATGCGCCCGATGCCGGACAGTATTTTGTGCGCGTGCGTGCCAACAACTCCGACGGCTATACGCAAGATGCGTTTGACTACTATGTGACCGACGACGGCAAGCACTACGGCATGAGGTGTTTTTACGTGCAAGACGGCGGTAAGGTCGTGGAGGACACGTATGAGGAGGGCTAGCGCGCTGCTTGAGCGCTTGGCGGCCCCGCCTGTGCGTACCGCGCAGGAGCGTTACCGCCACGAGCTCAAATATCTCATTAACGAGGGCGAGCACGCTGCGCTTGCCTGTCGCATGGCGCCGGTGTTTAAGCTGGACAAGCATGCGCGGGCGGGCGGTTACACCATTCGCAGCCTGTACTTTGACGACTACTGCAACTCGGCCTACGAGGAAAAAGACGCCGGTATTCTCATGCGCAAAAAGTATCGCGTGCGCATCTATAACGGCAGCGACAAGGTGATTAAGCTCGAGCGCAAAAAGAAGTACGGTAGCTGGATTTACAAGGAGGATGCGCCACTTACGCGCGGCGAGTTTGAGCAGATTCTGGCTGGCGACTACGACTTTTTGCTGAGGAGCCCTTATCCGCTCTGTCGCGAGTTCTACATTGAGTGCATCTGCAATATGATGCGCCCGAGGACCATCGTGGACTACGAGCGCGAGCCGTGGGTGATGGATGAGGGCACCGTGCGCATTACGTTTGACATGAACGTGCGTGCCGCGGTGGGAAGCTTCGATATCTTTGACGTGACGCTGCCCGCGCTGCCCGTGCTAGAACCCGGCAAGCTGGTGATGGAGGTCAAGTTTACGGAGTTTTGCCCGCAGCTGGTGCGCGATATGGTGCCGCCGGGCGCGGCCGAACTCACGGCGGTCTCCAAGTACTGCCTGTGTTACGAAAAGACCGGCTAGCCTGCGCGGATTTAATTACTGGGAATCGGATTTTGAGAACCGAGGGGATATTTAGACCATGAGCACCAGGGACTATTTTAAGAACTCCGTTTTGGAGGCGTTTGGCCAGGTCGACCCTGCCAAGATTGGCCTTTCGCTGCTCGTGGCGCTCGCCATGGGCATCCTGATCTATTACGTGTACAAGCGCTTTTTTACCGGCGTGGTGTATTCGCGCAGCTTTGCCGTGACGCTTGTAGGCATGTGCGTGCTCACCTGCATGGTCACGCTCGCGATCTCGACCAACGTGGTCATCTCGCTCGGTATGGTCGGTGCTCTGTCTATCGTCCGCTACCGTACGGCGGTTAAGGACCCGCTCGACCTGCTGTATCTGTTTTGGTCCATTACCACGGGAATTACGGCCGGCGCCGGCATGTACGCGCTCGTGGCGCTCACGGCCGTGGTCATCGTGGTGATGATCGCCGGCTTTGCGAGTCATCAGGACAAGGCGCGCGTGTACATGATGGTCATCCACTACACGGGCCAGACCACGGGCGACGATATCGTGCGCGCGTTTGGCCGCACCAAGTTTACGGTGAAGTCCAAGACCATGCGCGGCGACAAGGTCGAGATGACCGTCGAGGTGTTCTCGGACGGCGTGGATATGCCGTACGCCGACGCCATCCGCGCGCTCGATGGGGTAGAGGACCTGACCCTGATTCAGTACAACGGCGAGTACCACGGCTAGATGTCGTTTGTTCGTTATCAAACCGGCCTTGGGATGATATTGTTCCAAGGCCGGTTTTGTTATGCACGTCGGGTGGTGTTGCGCTCCACAAGCCGTATGCCAAAGGTACTGTCGCAGGGGGTATAGGGTTTTCCGTCGATAAGATCGATGATTGCCTCTGCCGCCTTGTTGCCAAGCTCGTTGTAATCAAAATGGACCGTGGTGAGCGATATGCGTCTGATCGACGAGGTTTTGTTGTCGCCGAAGCCGCACAGCATGACGTCGTCGGGGCAGGCGATCTGGAGCTCGTCGAGTCGGTCGAGCACCTTGAGCGCCATGGCGTCCGAACCGCATGCGATGCAGTCGGGTTTGAGTGCGATTGCTCGGTCTATCTGCTCGGTGATATCGGCCTGGGGGGCAAAGTTGACCTCAATGGTATCCACATGGATGCCCCGTTGGGCGCAAACATCGACAAAACCAGCGTGGCGTTCTATGCCCAGCGCGTGGTCGGCTTGGGGAAAGTTGAGATAGGCGACGCGCGATGCGCCTACTTGGGCGATGTGTTCGCCCATGAGCTTTCCGGCAGCATAGTCGTTGACCTTTAGACTTGGCAGCTCAGGGTCATATTGTCCCAGCAACAGCACGGGTCTACCGCACGTCTGCAAGCAGTGGCGGTGTTCTTTGGTTACATAGGTCGATCCGTAGATGATGGCATCTACTCCTTGGCGGGAAAGGCGCTGGACGATTTCGGATTTACGGTGCCGACGGGGGTCGTCGAATGCCAAGAAGGGCTGATAGCCGCGATCGAGACACGTTTCGCTCATACCCGCCAGGATGCGCGTGACGCTCTGCGAGTCCAGCCCGTCGACAATAACGCCGACAAGCCCGCTCTTGTTGGTTTTGAGCTGCACGGCGGCCACATTGTGCTCAAAGCCGGTTTCCTCAATAGCCTTGGCAATCTTGTCGGCGGTTTTCTGCGAGATGGAGCCGCCCGTCAGATATCGTGAAACGGTGCTCTTGGATACACCGCAGAGATTTGCGATATCTATGATGTTCATGTCGCCTCCATTCGTCAGTCTCTTTTTTGTTCGCTTAGGTTTTCTCCAGGTATTTAAGCTGTCTACAGTGTACACGATAGGGATGCTTGCCTGTAAACGGTATGAAAAGTCCGGTGAGTGGTCAGAAATGGGAACGTTCCCAAATATATATTGACCCTATATGAAATCGAATACATAATACGAAACGGGAACGTTCCCAAAAGTGCGCTGAGCGATCCGGATACGATGCGCACGTATGTGAAAGGGGGATAGAATGACTTTTGGAGATTACCCGCTCGGCATGGCTTACGATTATCGCAAGCGCAAAGAGCTGGAGCTGGGGGATATCAAACGCGACCTTAAGAGCAAGGACACGTCGCAAAAGCTGTCGGTTCGCACTTCGATTGGGTTTATCGATATCTACTTGTACTATCCGCAGCAAGATCCGTCCAAGGTGACGCATAACGTTGTTGTGTGGAACTATCACGGTGGGGGTTTTGTACTGCGCGACTGGGAGCTCGATATTCCGTATTGCCAAAAGGTGGCCGATCAGTCTGGCTGTCTGGTAGTCAATGTAGACTATGCTACGGGCCCCGAGTGTAAGTTTCCCATTCCTCAGATGACATCCTATGAGGTCTTGCGGTATTGTGCCCAGAACCATCGGGAAATGGGTCTGCCTTCGAACGATTTTGTCCTATGCGGTCACAGTGCGGGCGGCAACCTTGCCGCAGCGCTGTGCGAGTTGGTGACCGAGGACGACGGAATCAATATCGTCGGCTTGGTGATGGATTACCCATCGCTTAAGCCGATGCTGGCGGTCAGGTCTTGTCTGGATGGCTCGCGCGCCATTCCGCAAGAACGTATGGAGCAGTACGCCACATGGGCCTTTGTCTGCGAAGCCGATCTGTCTCATCCATTGGCTGCGCCGATCCTTGCAAAGGACATTGCGTGGCCCAAGACCTTGATCAACGTTGCGGAGTTTGACTCTTTGGCCTTGGAGGGCGAGGAGTTTGGCCAGCAGCTTAAAGAGCAGGGTGTGTTGGTTGATGTGAAGCGGTATATGGGCTGCATGCACGGGTTTACCCATTCGTGCTTTGCCCGCGAGTATGACGAGGCCGCATCTGAGGATGCCTGGTCGCGCATTGCCGCCTTTGTCAGTCAATTGGACAGGGAGTCATAATGATTTATCGTGAAGTTGCCCTAAGGGACGACGGGTCTTCGATGCTTAAGGTGATGGCCTTAAATCCGGGCATCAGCCGCGGAAAAAGGAAGTCGCGTCCTGCCATTGTGATTTGCCCTGGCGGCGGCTACCTTATCCGAGCATTAAAGGAGCAGGAGCCCGTCGCAGCTCGTTTTTTGGGCCTTGGGTACCAGGTGTTTATTCTTTCGTACCCGGTGTTCTTTAATGGCAGGCCCGATGACTGGCAGGATGGTCCGGAGTTTTGCGAGGACAGCAAGTATCCGGAACAGCTGCGCGACCTTATGCGTGCCATGGCTTATATCCATGAGTGCGCAGATGAGCTCGATATCGATACCGATCGCATCTACGCACTCGGTTTTTCGGCGGGCGCTCATTTGGTCGGCTCCCTTGCGGAGCGCTGGGATGATCCGAGCCTGCTCGACGGTATTTCTCCCGAGGTTGCTCGTCCGCGGGCGATTCTTATGGGCTACCCGATGATCGACGCCCAAAACGCCAGCAGGGAAGAGTATCTGAACTCCCAGAATCCTTTTGTGCGCTATTTTACGCGCGGAATCTTTGGGACTGACGACCCCACGCCCGAGCAGTTGGCCCAGGTCGACCTTGTTCAGAACGCTAGGGCGGATATGCCCAGGGTTTTTGCCTGGCATACGGTGAACGATACCGAGGCGCCTTCGACAAAGTCGATCGCCTTTATCGCTCGCCTTATGCAGCTTGGTGTTCCCTGCGAGTACCACCTTTTCCAGGAGGGCAAGCACGGAAACGCGTTGGCTGACGCCACCTGTGCCGCTTGCGAGGAAGAGATCGATGCCCGAGAGGCAAGTTGGGTCGAACTGGCCACGACTTGGCTCGATAAGGATTTAGACAAGAATGAAACGGAGCTATCTCATGAATAGCGATATGAACGTTCAACAGATTGTTGAGCTTGTCGGCGGCGCCGACAACATTAAGACCGTGACGCACTGCGCCACGCGTCTGCGCTTTGTCTGCAAGAAGGACGAGGTCGTTGATGTCAAGGGCCTCGAAGGCACCAAGGGTGTCATCAAGGTTATCCTTGCCGGCGGCCAGGTTCAGGTTGTCATTGGACCTCAGGTCGAGTTTGTCTACAAGGACGTTATCGACCTTATCGGCGAATCCTTTGCCTCCGCGGGCATGGAGGACGCCGATACGTCTAAGCCCCTGGGCAAGCGTATCGTCGATGCCGTGTTTGACCTGCTTTCGGGCTCGTTTACCCCGCTGCTGCCCGCCATGGCGGGCGTGGGTATGGTCCGCGCGCTTATGGTCCTTCTGACGAGCTTTGGCATCGTTGCCGAGGACTCCACGACTTATTCCATCTTGCTGGGCATCTACGACGGTTTCTTCTACTTCCTGCCCATCATTCTTTCGGTCAGTATGGCCAACAAGCTCGGTTCCAACATGTTCATCGCAGCCACTATCGCTGCAGCCGTGTTGGATCCCAACATCGCCGGCCTGGTCGACCAGAAGGACGTTACTTTCTTTGGTCTGCCGCTTATCACGATGAGCTACGCCTCCACGGTGCTTCCGGTCCTAATCACCATTCCGTGCTATTCCGCGGTGTATAACTGGCTCAAGGCTCATGTTTCCCGTAACTATCAGAATCTTGTTGTTCCCTTTGTGTGCATCATCCTCTTTGTTCCGTTCATTCTGTTTATTTTTGGTCCCTTTGGCAAGTACGTTGGCGACCTGCTGATCGCCGGTATCTCTGGCATCATGAACGTTGCTCCCTGGCTTGCCGGTGCCTTTCTGGGCGGCTTCTGGTCCATGCTCGTTCTGTTTGGTCTGCACTGGCCTTTCGTTGCCTTGGGTATCACCAACATCGCCGCGACGGGCTCGGACGTCATCATTGCATGCGCTGGCATGGGCGCCACTTTCGCTTCCATCGGCATCTGCCTTGGCCTGATTCTCAAGGCAAAGGACCTTGAGCTGCGCGAGCTTATGGTGACCGCTATCGTCCCCGCCCTTTTTGTCGGCATTACCGAGCCCATCTTGTACGGTGCGGTGCTGCGCTATAAGCGCCTGCTTGCCTATTCGATCATTGCAGGTGCCGTGAGTGGCGCCATCTGCGCCGTCATGGACGTCAAGGCTACGGCTGCATTCTTTAGCATCCTTGCTCTGAACATCTACCTTAACTGGCAGATAGGCCTTGTGGCAGGTATCGTGGCCATGGCTATTTGCATTGGCCTGATCGCTGTATTCGGTTACGGCGATGCCGATGCCTCCAAGACCGACGATCGTAAATTTGAGCTCGAGGTCTAGTTTGGACGAGGGGCGAATGCGGTGCGCGAGTGCTGCGTTCGCCCCCCTATGTTGCTAAACTGGGTTGTGTTGGATTAAGGGCAGAATGACTGACCCGTCTGGAGTGCTTGTATGACAACCATGCGTGACGTTGCAGAGCTTGCGGGTGTTTCGAGCGCTGCGGTTTCCCGTTTTCTCAACGGCGGATATATTTCTTCAGAAAAAAGCGAACGCATTAAAGAGGCCATTCAGAAGACCGGTTATGTTCGTTCTAA
>ERZ1673703.1602-NODE-1602-length-17297-cov-6.898504_pt1 | contig 17297 bp, 16 predicted proteins | sample MGYA00580233_ERZ1673703 | MGnify/ENA primary metagenome ERZ1673703 (study PRJEB41218, sample SAMN15661748) | gut metagenome | host: Homo sapiens | place: Canada: London | collected 2015-08-20/2019-03-30 | study: EMG produced TPA metagenomics assembly of... | reverse complement strand
AAGACGGAAAGCACATTAAGTGCTTTCCTTTGCGTGCGGAACTCGCGACAAACTTAATATATTTCGCCGCCCCTCTGCCAAGCTCGGGAGACGATACGTTGATGTCTGCTTAACTCTGCTCGCTCAGCTAATTACTTTGTTGGGGGTCCACTATTTGCTGGAGGGTGAACTTACATTGATGAGGTTCGCCTTCTGCTTGTGACTTTGCCTCATCGAAATCGAAGATCATGATGGCGCAGTTGGGGAGTTTTGTTGGGAGCTCGAAGCCCTCTGGGGCGGCGGCTCTAATGAATTGGCGGCTGGCGCTGCCGTGGCTTACTGCTAGGAGGGTTTCTATGCCCTCGGCGCCCATGAGATTGGTGAGGGTGTCTACCATGCGCTCTTGCAGCGCGCGGCTTCCTTCTCCTCCGAAGGGGACCAGGTCCTCGCCCGGATCCCAGACGTCGGTGGGGAGGGCATCGTGGGGACCTTCTTCGAAGGTGCCGTAGCAGCGCTCGATGATGCCTTCGCAGGGCTCGACAGCGGCGTCCGGACCGAGGAGTTCGGTAGCAACGAGCTGAGCTGTGTCCATGGCTCGGCCCAAGGGCGAAGAGACCACTTTGTCGGGAACGACGTTGTGGGCTTTGAGCCACGCGGCTGCCACCCGTGCCTGCTGACGGCCCAGGCCGGTCAGCGGTGAATCGCAGCGGCCCTGGACCAGCTTTTTGACGTTGAACTCCGTCTGACCGTGGCGGAGTAGGTATAGGCGCTTCATGCTCTCCCCTTCTGCATAACTTGCTTTGCCGGCGCGGCCTACTCGTGGGTATGGCCTACGTAGTCTTCGTCGATCGTAATCTTGGCAATCGACTTGGGATATTCCGATTCGACCCGTTGTGCCAGCGCGTGTTTTACGTCTTCGGCACTCATCTGCAGATCCGAGGGACGCACGCAGTCAAAGATCACGTTGGTGTGCGTAGGACCCGGCACACAGCGAAGGTCGTGAATCGAAAGGCGGTTATCGATCTGTTGGGCCATGGCGTTAATGCGTAAACGCATGCTCGCCACCTTTGGATCGTCGGTCACGATGGGGTCGTAATGGAGCGTGACAATCATGCCGTCTTCGTTCCTAAACGCCTGCTCAATATTGTCGAGCGTGTCGTGGCTTTCCAGCGGGCTGGCCTCGGCCGCCATCTCTGCGTGAGCGCTTGCGAACTTCCTGCCCGGGCCGTAGTCGTGAACCATCAGATCGTGAACGCCCAAAACACCGGGATAGCTCATGATCTTGTCTCGAATGTGCTTGACCAGCTTAGGATCGGGCGCCTGACCCAAAAGTGGGCTCACCGTATCCTGGATGAGTTCAAAGCCGCTCCAGCCAATATAGGCGCCAACGGCAAGGCCAACCCATGCGTCAAGATTGATGTGCGTCACCTGCGAAACAATTGCGCACGCTAACACGGCGCCTGTGGCAAGAACATCGTTCTTGGAATCCTGCGCGGTCGCATGCAGCGTCTCGGACTCAATGCGATCGCCGAGCTTTTGGTTGAGGGCCGCCATCCACAGCTTTACGACCATCGAAAGCACTAGAACTGCCACCAGGGCAAGCGAGAACTCGACAGGTTCGGGGTGGATGACGCGCTCGACCGAGGACTTCACCAGCTCAACGCCAATCAGCAGCACGAGCGCCGCCACGACCAGACCCGAGAGATACTCGTAGCGACCGTGGCCGTAAGGATGCTCGGGGTCGGCCGGCTTGCTCGCCAGCTTAAAGCCCAGCACGCTCACGATGTTCGAGCTGGCATCGGACAGGTTGTTCATGGCATCCGCCACAATCGAAACCGATCCCGACAGCACGCCAATTACGCCCTTCGCAGCGCATAGTGCCACATTGGCGAGAATACACACCACGCCCGTCAACGTGCCCACGCGCGCACGGTCGCCCTGCGCACGCTTAACAATCCACTCGACCATCTACATCCGCCCCCACGGTACTACCTATATATCTATTGCTCAAACGGATTGTAGTGTAGCCACTTTGTCCCCCAGATACAAAAAAGGCCGCAACCCACACGGGCCACGGCCTTGGAATATGGCAAAGGAATCGTCCTTGTGTCGCACAGGTTTACGCGCTTACATCGGCCACGCTCTTCGAGGTTTCGGGTGAATCGGCTCCGTCCCCCCTCGTCTGTCCCTTCGCCGGCACCACGCCAAAGCAGTAGCTCAGCGCCGCAGACACCGCAAATGCCACACCGCCGGCAGCGCAGCACCACAGCAGGTTCGAGATGCCGCCTGTGGCAAAGCCAATGACCATGAGGACATTCGTCATGCCGATGGTATAGGCCGTAACGTGGCCCACGGCTGCAACAAGGCCTCCGACGGCGCCGCCAATGGCCATGCACGTCAGGCACCTGCCATATTTAAAGCCGCAACCGTACAGCGCCGGCTCGCTTACGCCGCCAAGAACACCCGAGATTGAGTAGCCCAGCATGAGCGCCTTCTCGTCCTTATCCGCAACGCGGAGCGACGCGCCAAAGGGCATGCCCCAAACGGCGAACGTCGCCATCGTCGCGGCGATCAGGATGCACGAATCCGTTCCCACACTCATAAACTGAGCATAGGCAAGCGATAGGACAACGTTGCTGACGCCTGCAATCTTAAGAAACTCCCAACCCGCGGCAAGCCCCATGAGCGTGAGCAGCGACACGATGCCACCGGAATTGCCAAGCATAAACATAAGCTGGCCCAACAGCATGCCCAGATAGCTGCCCGCCGGCGCCGTAATACACAGCGAAACCGGAACCATGACAAGCATGGTCGCAAACGGAACGAACGAAAACGCCACGGCCTTAGGGATAACGCGCTGAAAGAAACACTCCACTCGCCATAGCACGGGCACCGAGATGAGAACCGGAATAACAGTCGTCGTGTAATCGTTGACCGGCGCGGGAAGCAGACCATACACGGAAGTCATCGATGCCCCCGTCGTCGATGCGGCATCGACGAGCTTAAGCAGATCGGGCGCAATCAATACGCCGCCCAGCATCATGCCTAGCTGCTCCGAGCAACCGAGCTGGCGGGCGGCCGCCCAACCAAGATAAATGGGCAAAAAGTAGTAGCCGGCGTTATAGAGCCAACTGTAGAACAGGCGATAGATTTCGGAATCGGCAGACCACAGGCCCAGCATACCTTCGCCCATAATGACGGCAACGGTGCGGAACAACGCCGCGCAGACAATAAACGGCAGCGCCGACATCATGCTTTTGGACAGATAGTCCACCACGGCCATGGCGTTTGATGAAACCGTCGTTGTAAACGAGGTGTTAGAAACTTGTAGCATGGAACGCCTTTCCCAATATGACATGCGGGCTGTCCCTTTGTCACATCGTGCGGTACTGACCGATTGCGCGGTACTTTTCGTAGCGGAGGTTTGTGAGGGTCGCGTCGTCGAGCTGCCCAAGCGTATCGAAGGCATCAAATGCCGAGGACATGACGGCACCGGCGATCTCCTCATGCGACAGGCCCCTATCGTCAACAATGCCGTCGATGATGCCGAGCGCCAACAGATCGGGGGCCGTGAGCTTAAGCGCCTCGGCGGCCTCATTCGCGCGCTCGGTATCCTTCCACAGGATCGACGCACAGGCCTCGGGGCTCACGACCGAATAGGCCGAGCTCGAGAGCATCAGGATGCGGTCGGCCACGGACAGCGCCAGCGCGCCACCAGAGCCGCCCTCGCCTGTCACCACCGAGACAATCGGCGTCTTGAGGCCGCTCATCTCCATGAGATTCTGGGCAATCGCCTCGCCCTGGCCGCGCTCCTCGGCACCGATGCCGCAAAACGCGCCCGAAGTATCGACCAGACACAGAACCGGTCGACCAAACTTTTCGGCCTGGCGTATAAGGCGACGCGCTTTGCGGTAGCCCTCGGGATGTGCCATACCAAAGTTGCGACGCATGCGCTCTTTGGTCGTGGTACCGCGCTCGACGGCGATAACCGTCACGGGTCGCCCGTCTTTCCAGCCAATGCCAGCCACCACGGCGGCGTCGTCGCCAAAGTAACGGTCGCCATGCAGCTCCACAAATCCATCCAGGCCCAGCGAGATCATCTCGCCCGCCGTGGCGCGATCTGCCGAGCGGGTCTGCTTGACAATCTCGAGCGCGGTTTTTGGTGCGGTCGAGCGCTTGAACAAGTGTCCCAGCTTTTTGCCGCGACGACCCGTATGCACGATCTCATGCGGTGCCCCCAGGCCGGGCGCGTGCCCTTCGTGCAGTGCCAGCAGCTCGCCTACCGTGAGCGCAATCTCGCCACGCGGAACAACGGCATCGCAAAAGCCGTGCTCCAGCAAAAACTCGGAGCGCTGGAATCCCTTGGGCAGGCGCTTGTGCATGTTCTGCTCGATCACGCGCGGGCCGGCAAATGCCGTCAGGGCATCGGGCTCGGCCAGGATAATATCGCCCTCCATGGCAAAGCTCGCGGTTACGCCTCCGGTCGTGGGGTCGGTGAGCACCGTGATATACAGACCGCCCGCCTCGCTGTGGCGCCTAACCGCCGCAGAAATCTTGGCCATCTGCATAAGCGACGTCACGCCCTCTTGCATGCGCGCGCCGCCCGAAACGGTAAAGCCGACAACTGGCAATCCAAGCTCGGTCGCTCGCTCAAATGTGCGACAGATCTTCTCGCCCACCACGGAACCCATCGAGCCCATCATAAAGTTGGCGTCCATAAAGAAGAGCGCGGTATCGCAGCCGCAGATTTTGCCCCTGCCGCACACAACGGCGTCGCGCTCGCCCGAACGCTCGCACACGCTCTTAAGCTTGTCGGCATAGCCGGGAAACGAGAGGAAGTCCTCCGACGCCAGATTGGCATCCCATTCCTCAAACGTGCCCTCGTCGACCGTCATGCGCATGCGCGCGCGACCGCTCACGCGAAAGTGTTTGCCGCAACGAGGGCAGACCTCGAGGTTGTCGTGCAGGCGTGCTTCATCGATCACGCGGCGACACTCCGGGCACTTGATAAACACGTGGCGCGCGGGAAACTCGGCGCACGACTCGGTCATCGGCCCCTCGAGGACGTTGACCGTCTTTGCTTTTCTATTCATCAGCATAGAGATGCCCCATCAGATCGGTGTGGTACATGCCCGACAAGAACTCGTCGTTTGCCAGCACGTCGAGCTGAAGCTCGCTGTTTTCGCTCACGCCCTCAATCACGAGCTCGCCCAGGGCCGAGCGCATCTTGCGAATGGCGCCGTCACGCGTGGGCGCACACACGATGAGCTTGCCGAGCATGGAGTCGTAGTACGGCGGAACTTTCGCACCGGTAAACATGGCGGAATCCCAGCGCACGCGCGGACCACCCGGCACACGCAACGCGGTGACCGTTCCGCATGACGGCAGAAAGTCCGGCGTTTCGGCATTGATGCGGCACTCCATGGCGTGGTTGCGGACCGGCATGTCCTCCTGCTCAAAGGGCAGAGGCTGGCCGGCTGCCACGCGCAGCTGCCACTTGACCAAGTCGGTATCGGTCACAAACTCTGTAACCGGATGCTCCACCTGCAAGCGCGTGTTCATTTCCATAAAGTAGAAATTGCCGTCGTCCGAATACAGAAACTCGATGGTACCGGCTCCTTCGTAGCCGACAGCACGAGCCAGGTCACGCGCTGCCTTGTGCATGCGAGCACGAATGTCGTTGTGTCCGTCGAGGCACGGCGCGGGACTCTCTTCGATCAGCTTTTGGTTGCGACGCTGCACCGAGCACTCGCGCTCGCCGAGCGAAAATACATGGCCCTGCTTATCGGCCATAATCTGCACCTCAACGTGGTGCGCCGGCGCGACGAACTTCTCCATGTAGCACTCGCCGTCGCCAAAAACGGCCTCGCCCTCGGCACGCGCCTCGATGAACGCCTTTGCCGCATCTTCCACGCGCTCGACCTTGCGAATGCCGCGACCGCCACCGCCCGCGCGCGCCTTAATGAGCACGGGACAGCCAATGCGCTCGGCCTCGGCCGTCGCCTCCTCGGGACTTTTGAGCAAATCGCAGCCCGGCACGATGGGCACGCCCGCCGCGGCAGCCGTTCGGCGTGCGGCGTCCTTGTCGCCCATGCTGTCGATCACCTCGGCCGAAGGACCGACAAAAGCCAGGCCATACTTGTCGCAGTCGCGTACAAAGCTCGCCTTCTCGGAAAAGAAGCCATAGCCGGGATGAATTGCCTTAGCTCCCGACTTTACGGCACAGGTGAGCACAGCATCGTCGTTGAGGTAGCTCTCGGCAAGACGCGGGCCGCCGATGCAATACGCCTCGTCGGCAAGCTGCACGTGCAGCGCGTCCGCATCGGCCGTGGAATAAACGGCGACGGTCTTGATGCCCATATCGCGGCACGCGCGGATAACACGGACCGCGACTTCGCCGCGGTTGGCGATGAGCACTTTGTCGAACATGAAGCCTTCCTTAACTTTCGTGCATGAGTGCAAAAGACATATCGGCGCGGCAGCAAACCTCACCGTTGACGCTCGCAGTACCCGTCGCAAAGCGGAACGGCCCGCGCGCACGTGTGATGGAGCACACCAGATCAACCGTATCGCCCGGGCGCACCGGACGCTTAAAGCGCACCTTGTCCAGACTCGTGTAGAACGGCGTCGCGCCGCGCGCCTCCTCATCGCCCATCAGCAGCACGCAGCAGTTCTGGGCGAGCATCTCGCACTGAATCACGCCGGGAACAACCGGGTTTCCCGGAAAATGCCCCTGCAGAAAGTACTCATCGCCCGTAATCGTGATCTTGCCGTGGGCCTCGTCGCCCACTAGCTCGGCTTCGTCGAGCAAAAGCATCGGCTCACGATGCGGCAACAGTTCTTTAAGCTCTTCTTTGTTCATGGATATCACCTATCCGATCCTCATGAGGCAGCTGCCGAACTCCACGAGGTCGCCGTCGGCCACGCAGATCTCGAGCACCTCGCCGTCTGCCTCGGCCGTCACCTCGTTGAGAACCTTCATGGCCTCGATGATGCAGAGGGTCTCGCCGGCCTTGACCTTGGAGCCCACGTGCACAAACGGTTCGTCGCCCGGCGCCGGGGCAGCATAGAAAACGCCGACCATGGGAGCGGTCACCTCGGTGCCCTTGGGCTCCGGTGCGGCGGCAGGTGTCTGCGCGGCGGGCTCCGGTGCGGCAGGCGCGACTGTGGGAGCTGCAACTGGAGCGGCCATAGCGCTCGGCATGGGCATGGGCACGGCAACCGGCTGTGCGGCGCTCGCGCGCTCGAGTTCGACCGCGGTGCCATCGGGCTCCTCAACGCGCACGCGCGTGAGGCCGCGGTCCTCCATAACATCGGCTATCTCGGCAAGTCTTTTGGAATCCATGCTCTAGCTCCTCGTATATCTACGCAGCGCGATGGCGGCGTTGTGTCCGCCAAAGCCCAGGTTGGTCGAAAGCGCCCAGGTAAGGTCGGCGCGAACTGCGCGATTGGGCGTGTAGTCAAGATCGCAGGCGGGATCGGGCGTGTGGTAGTTAATGGTCGGCGGCACCACGCCCTGCTCGAGCGCCATGGCGCAGGCCATGACCTCGATGGCGCCCGTGGCACCGATCATGTGGCCGGTCATCGACTTAGTCGACGAGACGTGCGCGGCGCGCGCCGCGTCCTCGCCGAGCGCACGCTTAATGCCCGCCGTCTCGGACGAATCGTTGAGCTTGGTAGATGTGCCATGGGCATTGATGTAGAGACCCTCGGAAGGCCTGACGTCGCCCTCGGTCACCGCCAGCGATATCGCGCGGGCAATGCCGGCAGCCTCGGGATCAGGGCTCGTGATGTGATAGGCATCATCGGTATTGCCGTAGCCCACGACCTCGGCATAAATGTGCGCACCGCGCGCCTGTGCATGCTCCATGCTCTCGAGTACGAGCACGCAGGCACCCTCGCCCATCACAAAGCCGTCGCGGTCTGCATCGAACGGACGGCAGGCCGTCGCGGGATCGGGGTTGGTGGTCAATGCGCGGCAGGACGTAAAGCCCGCAACGGCATCGGGGATAATGGCCGCCTCGGCGCCGCCCGCGAGGATCGCGTCGGCATAGCCGTGCTTGATGGCGCGGAACGCCTCGCCCACCGCATGGGCCGAGGTTGCGCACGCGGTCACCACGGGCAGGGTCGGGCCCTTTGCCTTGTGGCGGATTGCGATATTGCCCGATGCCATGTTGGGGATCATCATCGCGATCATATAGGGCGATGCGCGGCGGGGCCCACGTTCGGCAATCGTATGGACGTTGTCGACGAGCGTCGTCATGCCGCCCACGCCCGAGCCCACGTAGACGCCCAGGCGCTCGCGATCGATGGCGCCTTCGACATCAAAGCCCGCATCGTGCATGGCTTCGTCCGAAGCCGCCATCGCAAACTGAACGCAGGGGTCGAGATGCTTGGCGTCACGCTTGCCAAAGTACTCGTTGCCGTCAAAGCCCTTGACCTCGGCTGCCACCTTGACGGCAAACGCATCGGTATCGAAGTGCGTGATCGGGCCGATGCCGCACGTGCCGGCGCACATGGCCGCCCAGGTGGCAAGCGCAGTGTTGCCGAGCGGCGACACGGCACCGATACCGGTGATTGCAACTCTCTGTTCCATCATGGTCTCCTCATCCAAGCCGTTCTTCGGCCCTGGTTTCTACATCGCCATTCCGCCGTCGACGCGTACGACTTCGCCCGTAATGTAGGCAGCCGCGTCGCTCGCCAAAAAGCGCACCACGCCGGCCACTTCCTCGGGACGCGCCATGCGCCTCAGGGGAATCTGCTCCTCGCACGCCGCACGCACCTTATCCGATAGCTTTGCCGTCATATCGGTCTCGACAAACCCGGGTGCGACCGCGTTCACTCGTACGCCGCGGGGCGCAAGCTCGCACGCCACCGCCTTGGTCAGGCCGATCACGCCCGCCTTGGAGGCAGCGTAGTTGGCCTGCCCGGCATTGCCCATCAGGCCCACGACCGAGCTCATGTTGACGACGCAGCCGCCGCGCTGGCGCATAAAGGTCTTGGTGAGCGCGCGCGTCGTGTTAAACGTTCCTTTAAGATTGACATCGAGCACGCGATCGAAGGCGTCATCGCCCATGCGCATGAGCAGGCCATCGCGGGTGATGCCAGCGTTGTTGACGAGCGCCCAAATGGAGCCAAAGTCGTTGAGGACCGCTTCCACGCACGCGTTAACGGCAGCGGGGTCGGCCACGTCGCATTGATATGAGCGCGCTGTGGCGCCAGCCGCCTCGCAGGCGTCGCACGTCTCGCGCGCCGCATCGACGCTGCCGGCATAGACGACGGCGATATCGCAGCCATCCTCCGCCAGACCGATAGCGCAGGCGCGGCCGATACCCCGCGAGCCGCCCGTGACCAGTGCCACGCGACGTGAGTCGTTGCGCTCGAGCGCGCCATTGTTCAAGTTGCCCATGTCATTCCTTTCGGGTTACAGCCCTGTGGACTATGCGAGCTCGTCGGCAATAGCTGCGACCTGCTCGGCCGTCTCGCACGAATACACACGAACGTCGCTCAGCGTACGCTTGACCAGGCCGGACAGCGTTTTGCCGGGGCCGACCTCAATAAATGTGTCGATGCCTTGATCCTGCAGAGCATGCAGCGTATCGACCCAGCGTACGGCATGGCTCACCTGATTGGCCAAGACATCCGATGCCGTCTGGGGATCCGCCGGATAGGGCGCCGCTGTCATATTTGCCAAAACAGGAATGAGCAACGGGGACGGCGCGTGACCGGCCTCAATATATGCGGCAAGGCCACAGGTCGCCTCGGCCATATAGGGGCTATGAAATGCACCCGACACCGCGACCTTCATGGCGCGGCCGCCAGCCTCTTTTACTAGGACGTCGAGCTCCTGCAGCGTCTCGGGCGCTCCGGCCACAACCGTCTGCTGTGGGCTGTTGTAGTTGACTGGCCAGCAGTCCTCGCCGGCCTGTTTTGCCAGGCCCTCGACTTGCGCCGCATCGAGCTTGATGACGGCGCGCATGCCGCCCGGATGGCGCTCGGCAGCCGCGGCCATCAGCGCCGCGCGCTCGCACACGAGCTCAAAGCCCGCTCGCGTATCGAACGCCCCCGCAAAGGTGAGCGCGGCGACCTCGCCCAGCGAGAATCCCGCACAGGCGGCAGGTACCACGCCACGCTCACGCAGGGCGGCAGCCGCTGCCAGGTCGTGAACGAACACGCACGGCTGCGTGTTCTCGGTCTGCGAGAGCTCCTCCTTGGAGGCACTCCGGCATTGCTCGCTGGTCCCCGGGCGCACCTCGTCGGCAATGGCGAACACCTCGGCGGCCGCCGGCGATGTCTCGATCAAGTCGACGCCCATCGCGGGGTGCTGGGCACCCTGGCCGGCAAACAAAAACGCTACGCCACCCATGCGCACGCACCCTTCAGGACGTGCTCGGCGCCATCGACCAGGTCGTCAACGATTTCGCGTGCGCTCTGGCGCTCGTTGACCATGCCGGCAATCTGTCCACACAAAAACGAACCCTCTTCGTAGTTGCCGTCCTTGGCGGCCTTACGCAGCGCACCGGTTCCCATAGCACCGAGCTCCTCGGCACTCGCGCCGGAACCCTCGCTCTTGGCATAGGCGTTGGTGAAGGGGCTCTTGAGGGCGCGCACTGGATGTCCCGTCGAGCGACCGGTCGCACGCGTTGAAGTGTCGTTGGCCTTCAGGACCATCTCTTTGTACTGCTCCGAGACGGTGCACTCGTCTGCGACCAGAAAGCGCGTACCCACTTGGACGCCGGCGGCACCGAGCATAAAGGCGGCCGCCACGCCGCGGCCGTCGGCAATACCGCCGGCGGCCACGACGGGAATGTCAACCGCATCGACGACCTGCGGCACCAGTGCCATCGTCGAGGTCTCGCCAATATGGCCGCCCGATTCGGTACCCTCGGCAACAACCGCCGTGGCTCCACGACGTGCCGCGAGGCGCGCCAGCGCCACCGAGGCAACGACCGGGATGACCTTGATGCCCGCCTCGTTCCACGCCTTCATGTACTTGGCGGGATTGCCGGCGCCCGTCACGACGACCGGCACTCGCTCGTCAATCACGACCTGTGCAACCTCGTCGGCAAACGGGCTCATGAGCATGACGTTCACGCCAAAGGGCTTATCCGTCCTGGCGCGCAGCTCATGAATCTGGTCGCGAAGCCAGTTGGCGTCGGCGTTCATGGCCGCGATGATGCCTAAGCCACCCGCCTCGGACACTGCGGACGCCAGCGAGGCATCGGCAATCCAGGCCATACCGCCCTGGAACACGGGCTTTTCGATGCCGAGCAGATCGCAGAGAGGAGTCTTGAGCATCTCTACTTCTCCAATGCCGCCTCGACCGTATCGGCGAACTCGCCGACCGTCTTGGGGTTCTCCTCGGTATCGAGCTGGATGCCAAACTCGTCCTCGACGGCAACGAGGATCTCGACGGTGCCCAGGCTGTCGAGACCAATCTCCTCGAGCGTGGACTCGGGCTTCATCTCGACATCGTCAAGACCGGCGGTCTCGCGGATAACGTCGCAAACGCGCTCGAAGGTCTTCTGATCTGCCATGGTAGTTCTCCTTTGGTTGTGCCCTAGGGCGTTTTTATTTCCTATGTGCGACTACTTCCAACGAAGCAGATAGCCACCTATATCCAGACCGGCGCCAAATCCAACCAAGGCGATGGTGTCGCCCGTGTGAAGTGCACCGGCGTTTGCCAGCCGGTCGAGGGCAAGCGGAATGCATGCGCTCGAAATGTTGCCGGTCTCGCGCAACGTGCGAACCACGCGCTCGTCCGGCACGCCCAGGCGCTTGACCGCCTGGCTCAGGATTCGTTCGTTAGCCTGATGGAATACAAAATGATCGATGTCTTCGACCAAAATGCCCGCATCGATCGCAAGCTTATGGACCGTGTCGCAGATGGCGTTGACGCCGAACTTGAACACGCGGCGGCCATTCATGGACAGCACGCTCGCGCTATCTGCGGAAGCCTTAAACGGCGAGGTACCGACCAGACCGGGAACGCGCAACGTCTCGACGTCGGGCGCCGTCGAAAGCTCAACGGCAAGGGGACTGTCTCCCCCAGCCTCAATCACTGCGGCGCCTGCCCCATCGCCAAAGAGCACGCAGGTGGCACGGTCGGTCCAGTCGAGCGCGCGCGTCATCTGCTCGGCAGCAACGACAAGCACGCGCTCGGCGCGACCGCGGGCGATATAGCCCTCGGCGACATCGAGCGCAAATACGAAGCCGGCACAAGCCGCCGAGACATCGAAGGCAGGGCACGTCGCGCCTAGTCGCTCAGCAACGGCGCACGCTTCGGCAGGAACGAGGTGATCGCCCGTCGTCGTCGAACAGACGATAAGATCCAGCTGTCTCGCGTCGATTCCGGATACCTGAAGCGCCCGCTCGCTCGCCGCTACGGCAAGGTCGTCGAGTGACTCAGTGGTGCAGACGTGGCGGCTCTTGATACCGGTGCGGGTAAAAATCCACTCATCCGAGGTATCGAGGAACTCGGACAGCTCGTCATTGGAAACGCTGCGCGCAGGAAGCGCCGAGCCTGTTCCAAGAATCGTGAAACCCATCACTAACCTCCTTTGAGTTGTTGACGTGTTTACATCGACCAAGAGAGGATAGCGCATTTCAGTCGTTGTTGACGTGTTAACATTAAATTGTCCAAATGCGACAAAGGCTTCACATTGTGTCTGTCTCTCGACACCATTGCGTTATTCACTTATTCATTAAGGAGGTAGCAGCCGCTATGGATGCCCAATTAACGATAGTCGACGTAACCGGATCGACCAACGATGACCTGCTCGAAGCAGGAAAACAAGGAGCGCCGCACGGCACAGGACTTGCCGCCCGGGCTCAGACAGCAGGACGCGGCCGGCGCGGCCACAAGTGGGATTCAACCGCCGGCAACTTATTGCTTTCGATTGTCCTGCGTCCATGCGTTAATCCTGCAAAGTACTCTGGTCTTGCCGCCGTCAGCGGCCTAGCGGTGCTCAAGGCGCTCGAGGCGCAAGGTCTTGCTAACGAGATTGGCCTCAAATGGCCCAACGACCTCGTCGCGCGAGGACGCAAGCTCGGCGGCATTCTGGTCGAGGCCGCACGCGATAACGAAGGCAAACCTTTCGCCGTCTGCGGCATTGGCGTCAATGTGAACTATGTGCCTTCGGAGGTTCCCGATGGCGGCCTGCCGGCAATCGGTCTCTCGGACCTCAACGAGAATGTTCCCGCCATCGATGTGCTACTCAAGGAGGTCTATCACGCGGTTGTGAACGCTGTAGACACATGGGCAGAGCGTCTCAACGCCATGGAAGAAGACGCCGGACCGCTCGCGCCCGTCCACGGCGAATATATCGGTCATCTCAATTGGATTGGGGATCACGTTTTCGCCCGTTCCCCCGCTGGGGACGAGCTGGCGCGTGGCATCTTTCAAACGGTCGATGACTTTGGTCGCGCGTGCATCGAGACAGAAGACGACTTGCGATCCTTCCATTTTGAGGAGGCATCGCTGCGCCCCATGGGTAAATAAGACGCCATAGCCACCCATTCGGCCGCATTATCCGGACCCCCAAGGTCACCATTCAAAACAAAAGAGCCCCGCTACCGTAATGGCAGCGGGGCTCTTTAAGCTAAGAGCGATATCGCTTAGAGCTTGATGTCGATGTCGACGCCAGCGGGAAGGTCGAGACGCATGAGCGAATCAACGGTGCCCGAGGTGGGGTCGAGGATGTCGATGAGGCGCTTGTGGGTGCGCATCTCGAACTGCTCACGGGAGTCCTTGTTCACGTGCGGCGAGCGGATAACCGTGTACAGGTTACGCTCGGTGGGCAGGGGGACAGGACCGGAAACGCGAGCACCGGTCTTCTGAGCGGTCTCGACGATGAGCTTCGCGGACTGATCGACGACCTCGTGATCATAGCCCTTGAGGCGAATGCGGATCTTCTGGGTAGCCAACTTAAACCTCCAAAGAGTGCGAGAGATGTTCTCGCGGATTACGTAACAGGGAGCTCGAACTTAGGCGTTCTTGCTCATGACCTCGTCCACGATGGACTTGGGCGCGGGCTCATAAGAGTCGAACTGCATCGTGTAGGATGCACGGCCCTGGGTCTGGGAGCGAAGGTCGGTAGCGTAACCGAACATCTCGCCCAGCGGCACCTTGGCACGGATGAGCTTGCTGTTCTTGCGATCCTCCATGCCCTCGATCTTGCCGCGGCGACCGGAGAGGTTGCCCATAACGTCGCCCATGTACTGCTCGGGGGTCTCGACCTCGACAGCCATGATCGGCTCGAGCAGCTGCGGATCGGACTTCTTGAGGGCGTCCTTGATAGCCATGGAACCGGCGATCTTGAAGGCGGCCTCGGAGGAGTCGACCTCGTGGTAAGAACCGTCGAACAGGGTGACCTTGACGTCGAGGACCGGGAAGCCGGCGATAACACCGGTGTTCAGGGCCTCCTGGATGCCCTTGTCGATGGACGGGATGTACTCCTTGGGCACGACGCCGCCGACGATAGCGTTGACGAACTCGTAGCCGAAGCCCTCCTCCATCTTCTCGAGCTTGATGACGGCGTGGCCGTACTGACCGCGACCGCCGGACTGACGGACGAACTTGCCCTCAGCCTTCTCGACGTCGTGACCAGCGGTCTCGCGGTAGGCAACCTGGGGCTTACCAACGTTAGCGTCAACCTTGAACTCGCGGAGCAGACGGTCGACGATGATCTCGAGGTGCAGCTCGCCCATGCCGGCGATGATGGTCTGGCCGGTCTCGTGGTTGGTGGACACCTGGAAGGTCGGGTCCTCCTCGGCGAGCTTGGTCAGAGCCAGGGACATCTTGTCCTGCTCGGCCTTGGTCTTGGGCTCGATGGCAACGTCGATAACGGGCTTAGCGAACTCGATCTTCTCGAGGACGATCTCCTTGCCCTCGGCGCACAGGGTGTCGCCGGTGGTGGAGTTCTTGAAGCCGACGCAAGCGACGATGTCGCCGGCGGCAGCGTCGTCACGGTCGATACGCTCGGCGGCGTTCATCTCGAGGATGCGGCCGAGGCGCTCGCGCTGACCGTTGGAAGCGTTGACAACGTAGGAGCCGGACTCGGCGCGGCCGGAGTAAACGCGGACGTAGGTGAGCTTACCGACGAACGGGTCGGTCATGATCTTGAAGACCAGGCCGGAGAAGGGCTCGTCGAAGGAAGGATGACGCTGGATCTCCTCGCCGGTGTCCGGATCGGTACCGGTGACGGCCTCAACGTCGAGCGGGCTGGGCAGGTAGTCGACGACAGCGTCGAGCAGCTCCTGAACGCCCTTGTTCTTGTAGGCGGAGCCCACGAAGACGAGGTTGAGCTCGTTGGCCAGAACGCCCTTGCGCAGAGCGGCCTTAAGCTCCTCGACGGTGAAGTCCTCCTCCATGAGGATCTTCTCCATGAGCCCGTCGTCAAAGCTGGCAGCAGCGTCAAGGAGCTCCTCGCGCTTGGTGGCAGCGATGTCGGCGAACTCAGCCGGGATCTCGTCCATCGGCTCGGGGTAGGTCATACCCTTCTCGTCGGCCTTGAAGTCCCATGCAGTCATGGTGACCAGGTCGATGACGCCCCAGAAGTTGTCCTCGGCGCCCATCGGGACCTGAGCGGCCACGGCGTTAGCGTCGAGACGATCCTTCATGGTCTCGATAGCGTTGAAGAAGTCAGCGCCCACGCGGTCATACTTATTGATGAAGGCGATGCGGGGGACGTTGAAGGTAGAAGCCTGACGCCAAACGGTCTCAGACTGGGGCTGAACGCCGGCAACGGCGTCGAAGACGGCGACAGCGCCATCGAGGACGCGCAGGCAGCGCTCGACCTCGGCGGTGAAGTCAACGTGGCCCGGGGTGTCGATGATCTGGATGCGGTAGTCCTTACCGTCCTTGTTCCAGAAGCACGTGGTAGCAGCGGAGGTAATGGTTACGCCGCGCTCCTGCTCCTGAACCATCCAGTCCATGGTGGCAGCGCCCTCATGGACCTCACCGATCTTGTGGGTCTTACCGGTGTAGTAAAGAATACGCTCGGTCGTGGTGGTCTTACCGGCATCGATGTGGGCCATGATGCCGATGTTACGGGTATCGGAAAGCTTGTACTTAGGCTTAGCCATGTTAGTTCCTTACCTTAACTTACCAACGATAGTGAGAGAACGCGCGGTTGGCCTCGGCCATCTTGAAGACGTCCTCACGCTTCTTGACGGAAGCGCCCAGGCCGTTGGAAGCGTCGAGAATCTCGTTGGCGAGACGCTCGGCCATGGTCTTCTCCTTGCGAGCGCGGGAGAAGTTGACGATCCAGCGGATACCCAGAGCGGTGGAACGACGGGAGTTGACCTCCATCGGGACCTGATAGGTAGCGCCACCGACACGCTTGGGCTTAACCTCGAGCGTGGGCTTGACGTTGTCCATAGCCTTCTTGAAGGTAGCGAGAGCGTCGCCACCCTCGGACTTCTCGGCAACGATCTCGAAAGCGGTGTAAACGATGCGCTCAGCGGTGGCCTTCTTGCCGTCAAGAAGGACCTTGTTGATGAGCTGAGTCACCAGGCGGTTGTTGTAAACGGCGTCAGGCTGAACCTCACGACGATTAGCTGCTGCACGACGCGGCATGTGAAATCTCCTTAAGTGTCTACCGTGCGGCGCTTAGGCGGCACACGGCGAAAGTATCAAAACGTTATCTGGCTTATTTAGCCTTGGGGCGCTTAGCACCGTACTTGGAACGGGCCTGCATACGGTTCTGGACCGGAGCAGCGTCGTAGGCGCCACGGATGACGTGATAACGGACACCAGGGAGGTCACGGACACGACCGCCGCGGACGAGCACGATGGAGTGCTCCTGCAGGTTGTGGCCCTCACCCGGGATGTAAGCAGTAACTTCGATGCCGTTGACAAGGCGAACACGGGCAACCTTACGAAGAGCCGAGTTCGGCTTCTTGGGGCTCGTGGTGAAGACGCGGGTGCACACGCCGCGCTTCTGGGAGTTGTGCTGCAGAGCAGCGTTCTTGGACTTCTTGGGCACGGAACGACGGCCCTGGCGAACCAGCTGGTTAATAGTAGGCAAAGCGTACTCCTTCTCGAATGATTCCAGCTTTCTGTAAAGTGCAACGGCTTGAATCGAGGGGTCAGCATCCCCCTACGAAACACGCAGTTCGATAGGATACGTGGCGTTAGCTGTGCCGTCAACAGACCACGCCGCCGGGCGTATCCCAAAATTGGCATATTTCCGCAAACCCTACACAAAAGGAATCCCCTTCTGCGCGCATGGGCGGATCCCCGGTCCGGGCGGCCCGCTGTTTAAGTTTGCTGCTCTACAGTCCTGCGCAAGACGGAAAGCACATTAAGTGCTTTC
>ERZ1673703.1601-NODE-1601-length-17304-cov-3.833556_pt1 | contig 17304 bp, 7 predicted proteins | sample MGYA00580233_ERZ1673703 | MGnify/ENA primary metagenome ERZ1673703 (study PRJEB41218, sample SAMN15661748) | gut metagenome | host: Homo sapiens | place: Canada: London | collected 2015-08-20/2019-03-30 | study: EMG produced TPA metagenomics assembly of... | reverse complement strand
GCATAATATAACGAGTGACATTGACAGTACGCAACTCCATAGATAAAGCTCCTTTCTATATGCTATTACAGGTGATAAAGATACGATATTGTTTCTATTTCACCAATTTCAATCGATAACACTTTCTTATGAATATATGTTTATAGAACCTATTGATAGACAAAAATACAACTATGCCTGATTTTGGCAGAAAAATCTCTTAAATTTGCACAAAATTCAGAGATTACATGAAAACTGTCAAAACACATATCACCCAATTATTGCATGCCATGAACAAGGGAATTTTCGAAAAAGAACATCCCATCGCATTATCACTACTCTCCGCAATTTCAGGAGAAAGTATTTTCTTCCTCGGGCCTCCGGGAGTTGCCAAGAGCCTTATTGCAAGGCGCTTGAAACTGGCTTTCGACCAAAGTACTGCTTTTGAATATCTGATGTCTCGTTTTAGCACCCCTGATGAAATATTCGGTCCAGTATCTATCTCTAAATTGAAAGATGAAGACAAATACGAACGCATTATTGAAGGTTATCTCCCCTCGGCAACAATCGTTTTTTTAGATGAAATATGGAAAGCAGGACCAAGCATACAAAACTCACTGCTAACAGTTATCAACGAAAAGGTATACCGCAATGGACAATATACCATGCAGTTACCATTAAAAGGATTAATTGCAGCTTCCAATGAATTGCCGGCTCAGGGAGAAGGGTTAGAAGCCCTGTGGGATCGTTTCTTAATACGCTATTTTATAGGGAATATCGAACAGGAATTCGCTTTCGATCAAATGATAGCCTCTGTCAATGACATGGAAGCAGAAATTCCCACCGGACTTTCTATTACAGAAGAACAATATACAGATTGGAGAACTCAAATCAGCCAAATCAAGATACATTATACTGTTTTTGAATTAATTCATTCCATCAAGCGGCAAATTGAAAAATATAACATACAGAAAGAAGAGGTTCCACACTCAACGCTCTATATTTCCGACCGTCGATGGAAGAAAATCGTATCGCTGCTCAGAACTTCTGCTTTTCTGAATGAAACAGATACCATCCGCTTTTCAGATTGTACTTTATTACTTCATTGCTTATGGAATGAAATAGAACAAATACCAATTATCGAACAAATGGTGTCATCGGCACTTGACGAATGTATCAGCCATTATCTTTGTGGCGAACGGACTTTAGAACAAAAGCTGAGCAGTATTCGGGAAGACATGAAGTCAGAACACAGTTTGCGTGAAATAAAAGATCCGGCCCTGCAAATTGTAGACACCTTCTATCATCAAATTGAAAGATATCCTGTAGCAGGCAATCTGTTGATTTTTGCTTCCGACTACCAAAGTTTACAAAAAGATACTCAAAAATTATTTTACGTTCAAAGAGATAAATATCGTCCTGTTAACTGGATATTAAAAGTATATGACCATGTCCGCAACCGGAACATATCCCAATCAGCCATAGTTTCACTCAAGAAAGGCACACGTTCTGTATTCATCAACAATCAAGAGTATCCACTAGCTTGCAACGCAGGATACGACATAGCTTACCCTCAAGAAGCCTCTTTACCCTTTGAATTTCGTTTTCAGGAAGTGATCGATTTATATCACAACAGGGAGAATGAATTAAAGCGCATGACCGACATTGAACTGACCTATTGTAAAGAACATCTATTCATGGATGACAAACAACGTAATATGGTCAAACAAATATTAAACAGACAAAAAGAAATGTTGGAAATTTACCAAAATGAAATCAGAGAAATAGCTTATACGCATGGATTGGAAAATAAGGAATATTAGGCTACAAGAGCTCAGGGAGATTTATCAAGAGAAGCTGAAAAACATTGCTTATAGAGTATATGAGTCACATTTTCAAAATGGTATCGTGAAACAAGAGGAACTTGAGGGAGAAATTATGTCTTATTATCAACATACACAACCTTCTCTACAAGAGTTTTATTCACACTACGCTACACAGTGGGAACATTTTTACGAGGGACATGAACTTACAGACAGTGCATTTTTACGCTTTCTTCAAAATTCGGCTTACCCTCTACAAATGAAATATAACCGTGGTGATTTAAATCTTCAATATTATATTGACCGATTTCATACACTCAAAAAACGATCAAAAGAGTGGAAACACCTTCGTAATCTTTTTTTTGATAAATGGTATCATCTGTTGGCAAATAATGAATATAATTACCAAATAGAACGTATCAACAATCTTTGTGAGAGATTCTATCGCTTACAGAAAAATATTGCAGATCAACTTCCCCAACGAGGCAATGCCCGTTTAATGTGGCTGTTGAGAACACACCAAGAACTTGCCAAACAACTGTTTCATTATGATGAAATAGCCAAAAATCACCCGGCTATCAGAGAACTGACAAAGATACTGGGAAAGCAGCATTATGGTAAAGAAAAGAAATTCCGTATGGTTGCAGGTATCCACCGGGAACAAATCATCACTCATGCCACTAAAAGTGATATTACCGGAGTATGTGAAGGTAATGATTTAAACAGCCTCCTACCCATAGAGTATTGTTATCTGTCAGATCCTGCTTTGCAACCACTTTTCTTTGAGCGATTCAACAAGAAGAAGCTGCAAATGATGGATTATGAATCAAAAGATCAACATCGCATTAAAGATATAAAAATACAAGGGAATGAAATTGTAGAAGAACAATCAGGTCCATTTATCATTTGCGTGGATACTTCAGGATCCATGAGTGGAGAAAGAGAAGAGTTCGTGAAATCGGCCATTCTTGCCATTGCAGAACTTACAGAACAACAAGATCGAAAATGTTATCTTATAAATTTCTCCAACGACATAGCTTGTATCGAAATCGAACGTCTGGGACAAAATATACAGGAACTGGCAAACTTTCTTTGTCAATGTTTTCATGGGGGTACAGATTTAACTCCCGCACTTCTACACGCAATACACATTCTAAAAACAAAGTCCTATCGAAATGCCGATTTAGTAATGATGTCAGATTTTGAAATGCCTCCTTTAAACGAAGAACTTTCAGAGGAAATAAAAAAAATAAAGCAAAATAAGACTCATTTATACGCCCTCTCTGTACATAAACAAAGTGAAAATACCTATTTAAACGTCTGCAATAAGTTCTGGTTTGTTTAAAGTATGTTATAAAACACATTTTCCATTCTGAATAATTTGCTATTCAAACCAAAGTACGTACATTTGCAATGTGTTTTTCATAGTATTAGATTTTAAGGTTAACAAAGGTTGGAGTACGGCGGTACTCCTTTTTTATTTCTATCCTTAACAGGATTATATTTCCACCATAAATTTCATTTGTCCTCTTGCTTCTTTATTACCCATTGATAAATGCAATAAAGGTTATTTGCCAGATCCTTTTCTTCGTCTGTCTGTCGATAATACCATATATACCATCTACAAAAAGTCCGATTGATTTTTCTAAAGTTTTGATTTTATACTTTTAGACCGTCAAGAGTTTCTTTACATACTACTATGATTTTTGCAAATTATTTACGATAAAATAGGTTTATATTTCTCGTTTTTTTTGATGACCGCAAACATCCTTGCCACGATTTTCGCTCTTAGTGCATTGATTACGGACATCTTGTTCTTGCCTTCTGCGACTTTCCTTTCGTAATACATCTTTAGTTCACCTCCGACTCGGTGTGTTACAGCTACGGCAGCCAAGTGCAGAAGTCTTTTCATCACCTTGTCCGCCCGATGCGACACTTTTGCTTTAGAGTGTTGTGAACTTCCGGAAGAATAATAGAATGGGGCAATTCCGGCATAACAATTGAACTTTCTCGGATCAACGAAACGTGTAAAGGCTTCCGTAGCGATTATCATGTTGGTTGCCACTACACGTCCAACGCCGTCTATGGACATCAGCAGTTCCCTCTGTCTGGATAATACGGGACAAGAGGCTATCACTTCGTCCATTTCGTCCGTGATGGCTTGTATGGCTTCCTCCAAGTCATCCATCAACGCCTGCAAACGCTTCATCTTACGTTCATACAAGGCTTTTGGCATATAGTCCTTTTGGTCTTTCATCTGTCCTTTATATTTTGCCAAATCCGTCACATATAGAGTACGTTCGGATTCAAGTTGTTTCAGTCTTTCAATATCCTCCGTGGGACGTTCATAATACTGTACCTTGTCCTGAAAACGGTTGGCATAGATGGCGATACGTTTGGCATCTACTTTATCATTCTTTCCACGCTGAACACCTGATGAGTATTTGATTTCAGTGGGATTCTCAAGCCAAAGCTTGCATTCTACGGATTTGCAGGCACATGCCAAAGGGAAAGTGTACTGCCCGGTATGCTCTGCGCAGACAAGCATTTGACCGCTTGTTATCCCATAGTCCTCTTCCAAATTACGCAGCAATGACATGATGGCACTTTGATGGTTAGCTGTTTTCTCTTCATGAACAACCTTTCCTTCAAACATCACGCAGAAGTCCAGCTTCTTTTTCGACACATCCACACCGATAAAATAAAAAAATTCCATACTTTTGACTTTTAATGATTTAGTAATGAAAGGGTTTGAACTTAACCTAACTACCTTAACAATGGATGTTAACCTACTATCTGGGTCTGGGTTCAAACAAGCAGGAAGTCCGCTTATGAAAATGGAGCTTATACCTCCCTAATTTTATCAGGTTCACTTCCTGCATTTCTTTCTTTGCTTCACAAATTTATTCTTTCTATTTTATCCGTAATACTCAGATGCAAATCTAAGGTAATTTTATAGAGTCCATCTCCACATCCTCTATAAAACAGCTAAAGACTATATCCCAACTTGGTAACACAGAATAATATATTAATTAAAAAGCCGTAGAGTCCTTTTATAAACTCTACGGCTTGGGGTTGTGTGTGTTCAGATTTTCATGTGTATTAGTTAGCTAATCCCGGATTGGCAGCAATAGCATCTCTCGGAATAGGAATTGTATAACGAGGATCGTCCTGTTCCAATATATAAGTTTTACCTTGAAGTACTTTCACCATCCGAGGACGTGTAGTACGACGAAGATCAAACCAACGATGTCCCTCAAAAGCTAGTTCACGAGCACGCTCGTTCAGTATTTCACTAATCAAGGCATTTTTATCCATCACATTCACTGCATTCTCTTTCTTGGCATATGCTTCGGGAGTATAACGCTTCCGCATTAATTCTAAAAGACGCATACGTGCATGTGGCAGTTTATCCATGTTTGCTGCAGCTTCGGCTGCGTTAAGATAAAGTTCACCTACACGAAAAGTACAAGAAAACTCTCTTTTTCCTCCTTTAGAACTTTTTCGGTTCCCATTTTCATCCGGAGCAGCAAAATAAGCGGCCAATCTCTTATCTCCTTCCTGATAAAGAGCCAGAAAAGTAGCAGGTACCCACACAGCATTGTTGACAGAAGAACCCATAACCTGTTCCAAAGCAGTTATCGATTCAACCGACTCAAAATGATTGGGAAGAGCCAAAGGAGTTTCATTCATATCGACAAGAACAGATTTCTTTGCCAATACTGCTTCGGCCGATTCCAAACACTTCGGCCATGCTCCCATGTATAAGCTGACACGAGACTGTAACGCATCTACAGACAAAACATTGAACCGATATGAAAAGACAGTTTCCCACTTTTCCTTATTTATTAATTCACGGGCATGCTCTATATCCGATAAAATAGAAGTATAAACTTCTTCTACCGTATTGCGTCCCAACGTTTTTTCAAGATCCGTGTCCAATTTTAAAGGTATTGATTTTGAATTTAAAGCACCGGACTTCGTATATGGCTGTCCATGCAGGTTCACTAATACAAAATGCAGATAAGCCCGAAGCAAATGAGCTTCACCCACCAACTGATTCACGACCTCCGGAGTTCCTTCTGTAATCTCCTTTTGACTCTCAATTACTTGATTAGCAATAAAAAGTACATTATAGAAATTAGACCAGGTAAACTGGCTGGTTCCCGGAAATGGTGACACATCGTTCCAACGTTCAATGTCTCCATACGAATTTCGGTCATATTCATTATCATTAACCAACATTTCATCAGAACGAAGACAAGCCAGCCCTCTGTCATTGGGCACATTCAGATAAGCACGTGCCAGCAAAGCACGATACTCCTCAGCGGTTTGAGGAATCACGCTACCCACGGGTCTGATATCAAGATAACTGTCACAAGCTGATAACATCAACAGACAGCTCAACAAAGCCAAAACATATATTTTCTTCATCTTCTTTTTTTCGACTTAATGATTAAAAATTTAAATTCAAGCTAAACGTAATTGATTTAGGGATAGGCGGTGCATACGGATTATACATCGACTCCGGATCAAGAAAATTCTTATAACTTGAACCAAAAACAAGTAAATTGCGTCCTTCAATAGCCACAGAAGCCGATCCCATTCCTAAAGATTTAGTCATTTTCTCAGGTAGACGGTAACCTAAACGCAAATTTTGCAACCGGAAATAATTTAATTTCTTTACCCAAATATCTAAATTCTTGTAAATTTCGCTCTTCTGATCATACCAATAATACTCGTCAGCCCGTTTTTCGCTGGTGATTAATGCCGGCAGACGCCCATCGGTATTCTCCGGAGTCCAACGATCTAAAATATCACTATTTACATTCTGCCCTCTATCAAAGTTAATGAAATTATAGGAAGGCGTTGTACGCACATATCCTCCCAGATTAAATGATAAATTAGCGGTTAATTCCCAATTTTTATAACTGAATGTATTGATCAGGCCACCCGTATAAGGAGTATCTTGTGAACCAATATACGAATAAAAGCTACGCTCTTCTGCCGGAGTTACATCCGAATTAACCGTAAAACCTAATCCAAAAGGATCCTGCAAGCGATACAGTTCTTTCAAAGTTACTTTTTTCCCTTCTTTATCATAAAACAAAGGATAACCTTCTTCATCCAGACCGGCAGTTTTTATCGCGAAGATAGCATCTACCGGATACCCCTCACGTCCCGGAATAGTTTGCGCTTCAGGAATAGCTTCTCTCAATACCTTGTTATTGTTATAAGCAAAATTTAAATTAGTATACCACGAGAAATTTTTTGTTGCAACGTTTCGCGTAGAAAGAGATACCTCAACACCTTTATTGACCATACTTGCCCAGTTGATATTGGTCGAAACAAAGCCGGTTTCAAGTGGAAGCATTTGTTTTCCGATTAGGTCTGTACCTTTACGATAATAGTAATCTACACTCAGATTAATCGCCTGATTGAGTACCGAAAAATCAAGTCCAACATTTACTGATTGAGTTTTCTCCCAACGAAGTTTCTTGTTTGGAGCAGAATTTATATCAATCATATGTTCCGAACCACCCGGCAAAATATTATCTACAATATATTTACCCAACAGAAAGGGAGATGTATTTTTATCAATATTTCCCTGAATACCATACGAAACACGGAATGCAAGGTTATCCATCCATTTTCTAGTTCCCTGCATAAAAGGTTCATTTGACAATCTCCATAATCCACTTACAGAGTACAGAGGCAAATAACGGTATTTCTTGTCTACGCCAAATAAGTCAGAACCATCAAAACGGATACTTCCTCCGAATGTATAACGGTTCATCAACGAATAGGAAGCTGTAGAGAAGAAAGAGACATAGGCATTTTCTTTATACGTTTTCTGATGAAGAGGAAACTGTCTGGCACGGTCTTCATCCGGAAAGACAACCGGTTTTGTAGTCAACGTCTGGCGATCAAAACCATATCCTGCAGAGAAAAGTGTTTCATACCAAGTCTTACGCAACTCGGTACCTACCATTACTTCCAGTTCGTGGATATCATTGAAACTGTCCCGGTACTCTCCCATTGCTTTCCAGGTAATCTGGGAGTTCGTATTCTCATACGCTTTATGCACTCCTCCGTCCGGAATAAAGTATTTATTGCTTTGGGAGGCAGAATCCCAATATTTACTGTTTTTGCGAATTATACGCATTGAAAAACTCTCCTTATCGGCAATCTGTTCTTTCGATGCTTTATCCAATTGCAAACCAAGTTGAGTTGTAAACTTCAGTTTATCATTAAAACGTAACTCTGCATCAAAAATAGACGAAAGTGCATTAATCGTTTCCTCATTCGAAGTATTTTTACGCTCTTCAAAAATATTAAACCCTAAATCCGTATCAGAATTGTTCTGAACATCGAAATCATATACATAATTTCCGTTTGCATCGAAAGGTTGATAGTATGGATTAGCCTTACGCGAATAGTATACCGGATTCACCAATCCATAAGTATCGGTCAGGTAGGTTTTATTGTTGCGGCGATTAACAAATAAAGAAACTCCGAATTTCAACATCCGGTTGACTTTATATGAAGTCTTCGCTACAATATTCAGACGATCCAGCCCGACGCCTTTAACATTACCATTTTCTTGATAATATCCGATAGAAGTATAATAAGTCACCCGTTCGTTACCTCCCGAAAGACTTAAACTATACTCCTGATTGAATGCATCGCGGAAAAGAATATCGCCCCAATCAGTTTCTGTATTCCGCAACCGACTTATATCCGTTTGGGCTTCGGAAGTCAGCGCACCCCACCCCCCTTTTTTATAGGTATCAGTCAATCCGTAACCGGAAATTATTTTAGAAACTCCCCCCTTATTGTCACCATACGCAAAATTAGAACGAAGCAATTCAAGTTCCAAATCTACTTTCTCTTGTGAATTCAACATATTGAGTCGGTTTGTACTCAATGTAGGCATATAAGTAAACTTCGAGGAGAAATTAATCACCGGTTTCCCCACTTTTCCTTTTTTAGTCGTTATCACAATTACACCATTTGCAGCACGTGCTCCATAAATGGCTGTAGCTGCCGCATCCTTTAGCACGGTAATATTTTCAATATCTGCAGGATTCAGTCCGGCAATAGACGATTGCTGTATATTAGAAACATCATTCAATACATTCGACTGAGGTACATCCGTACCTTCCAACGGAATACCATCCAATACCCACAATGGATCCTGAGTTCCGTTCAATGACGAAGTTCCACGAATACGTATTTTTGCAGGTGCACCCGGAGCTCCGGAAGTAGAGGTTACGGAAAGACCGGCAATTTGCCCGGCCAGTGCCTGGTCAATACTTTTCACAGCACCGATGGTTTCATCCGAAATGTTCAGTTTCCCGACAGCTGCTGTCAACTTACGGCGTTCCACTGTCTGATAACCAGTCACTACCACAGCATCAAGCATCTGAGCTGATGGGAAAAGCGTGATTTCATATTGATCTTTTCCGGGAACGAGCTTGAGTTCCTGTACTTCATGTCCTACATAACTGCAGAATAAACGTGTCACCCCCTCCGGTACTGAAATATTGAATTTTCCATCTATATCGGTAATTACTCCTGTTATTGTCGGAGAATTACCATCTTTCGACAGGTCTTCTGCTTTTATATAGACAGAAGCACCGATCAACGGCATATTATCTTCTGAAGAGATCACCACTCCTTGTACTTGCCTACTGGCAGCAAAAGCAGAAGTCAAAACTCCGGCAAAAGACAATAAAAGAATAAAAACGTGTCTTTTCATTTGTTACATCCTATAAAATTAATACTCATTTTGAAAACTGTCTATTTTGGTATAAATACACAGAGCCCCTCGCTCAGCAAATAAATTCGTTGAGTGTTTGTCAGAGAGAACTTTGTGTTTTGGTGTTTTTATTTCGAAATGCCCAACGCAGTATTTATGCGTAAAATCAAATCTTTATAGTGATATTTGGTAGCTACATCCGATGTGCCCAAACGGCTTTGAAGCAAATCTTTAATGCGAAGCAATTCACCACGTTTTACTGAAATGGCGTCGGAAATACGGTTTATCTGAGACCCATAAAAATTCAGTTCACGGCGAGCCCCCATGCGATCAGTATGTGCCGAACGATGTGCATGGTCATCACAACTACAAATCGGTGTCTGAAAGTCGAACAAGAAGTGATTATCAATCAATTTCTTGTTAACTTTCACTCCCTCGCTTTCGGCAGCAGCAGTAATCAATGCATCTACAAAACCTTTCTGTAAGTTACGTGTCATAACATCGGGCAGTCCACCACGCTCTGTTACAGCAAAAATACTTTTATGCAAACCATCCATCAATTCAACAGCTGTGAAGGCTTTTTTACCGTTTACCGATTCATTCTCAAGCATACGCATCAGGCGATTATTCGACAGTAAATCCCAGAAAACATAAGCCTGTGCATTTTTCAGCACTTGTGTTGGGGCATTCTCTACTACTCCCAAAGGAGTATTTTTAAGCAGATAAGTATATTGAGCTATTTCAGGGTCGAACAACCATTTCGGATAGCATAGCACCTCATCAAGCAAAAACCTCAAAGCAGCCTGCTGCTTCTCCTTTTCCACAAACGTATAAGTTTTCTCACCATCACCTACCGTTGTATTTTCAATATAAATACCTCCAATGTTCGCCATTACATGATAAAGATAATTATTCCATTGATTAATAACGGCATAATACAAACGAGAAGCCTCTTCGTACGTCTGTCCTTTCTCTCCGGTAGTTGTCCATTGAATGATTTGGGGAACAATACATTTCAAATTGGCAATGCCATACTGTGAAGAACGGATCGGATCATCGCCAAGATCTTCGTTCTGTGCACGAGGGTCAACGGCATCCCGCGGATCCTGTGCCTCACTATATTTATAAAGCCGATCAGTGTGTTTCGCTAAAAAATCCTGCAACAGTTCTTTTTCTTCTTCCGGTGTTTGCTTGCCATACCAACGATAACCATATTCTATAGCAAACATATCATACGGCCCGATGTGGGGAGAAAGTGCCTTTATACCATCACCCGGCTGTGCCACATAGTTAAAGCGGGCATAATCCATGATAGACGATGAAGTCGAATTCATTCGGTCGGTAAATGTTTTCGAACGGAGAGAATCTGTAGGAAAAGCCCATGATCCCATCATGTTATGGCGCAGTCCGAGTGAATGTCCCACTTCATGACAGGCAACAAAGCGCATGGCATCTCCCATCAGACTATCCGGTAAAGCAACACCACGAGCCTCAGGACGCACTACACCTGTTTGTACCGTAATCCACTCCTGAAGCATTGAAAGTACATTATGCCACCACATGATATCAGCCTCAAGGATTTCTCCCGAACGCGGATCAAGAATAGAAGGTCCCATTGCATTTGCTTTGGTAGATGCGGCATAAGTCAGCACAGAATAATTCACATCATCCATATCTACCTCCATGTCCTCGGTAATATCTTTAGCGATAATGGCATTTTTAAATCCGGCACGTTCAAAGGCTACTTGCCAGTCTTCAATTCCTTGTTTAATATACTTCCTCCAACGATAAGGTGTCGAATTTTCTATATAAAAGACAATAGGTTTTCGGGGTTCTACCAATTCTCCACGTAAATACGCTGCCCGATCTTCAGGCCTGGGCTCCAGACGCCATCGAGTTATAAATTGTTTTTTATTTACCCGTTGTTGTCCATCACTGAAATTAGTCAGAGGATTAGTGAAATATCCCACACGCGGATTATCCAAACGTCCGGTCATCGGCACTTCAGGAAGCAACAAAATAGAGGAACTAACCTCTACCGTCACATAGATAGTAGTAGTACCTTCGGTCACACGAGTAGTCAGTTCCGAGGTTGCTACCACATTATTATCAAAGGACTTGATGGATAGAATTCTTGATAAATTCTTGATGGCCGATGTGCCAAGATTAATATTGGTAAATACGTTATTTATGCTTGTCTCTGTACCATCATATATATCGTTCACTTTAATCAGCATGCTGGTAGAATCATTATTATATGCTTCTACCTTAAACCCGGCTATCAGCGGAGAAATATAATTATCCTTCACCGATTGGCTAATGGCATCTTCAGATGGTGAAATAGGTAATGGACGACTTTGACGGATTAATAATTTATTAGCCGATTTATCCAACTCAAAGCGGATCATCTGATTCTCATAATTAGTTCCACGATTCACTCCGGCTTCATTCAGTTCTGCAGGTACCCGTTGCAGTTTATTCACCACCAGCATATCACGCCCCAACAGGGTAGAAGGAATCTCAAAGTAATAATCGTTCTTCTTTTGGTATACATTGAACATACCACGACGAACGACACTATCGCTTCCTGTTAATTTCTCATACTCATTCTTAACCTTAATACTGTCTTGGGGATTACTCTTTTTTTTCTTTTTCAAAAACCATCCCATTTCAGGAGTTGCGGGAGGTTCAATACACATAGCAGCAACAGGCTCGCACAAAAATGAACCGGTGGCCATAGTGGTCAGTAGGATTGTTTTTAGTCTCATGTTAAATCTAATTAGCACTTAACCTTATTCTACGCTATGGAATAAGGGGGGCGCAAAGGTAACAAAATAGCTCATATTACCTAATAAGAATGATCTATTTTTATCTTTTTTCTCTATTTCGCGAATGAATCTCACATTTTTATGCAAAATTCTAATCGAAAAGAAAGTATCGGCATACTCTCTTTCTGTGCTGAAGTGTCCGTTTTCTCGTACAAAAACTGTATATTTGCCACGAAACTAATTAATAAATTGACCCCATGAAAAACTATTTAGGACTGATTTTCCTCTTGTTTGCTTTTACAGCAACCGCACAAAACAATCGTTCAGCCCTGTTGCCTATGCCCAATCACATAGAGCAAGTGCAAGGTAAACCTTTTAGCTTAACAGGTAAGAACATCACGATTCACCCCGGACAACCGGAATTAAAGTTTGCGGCTACTACTCTGCAAAGTATACTGAAAGACCGCATGCAAGTAGACATTCCCCTTTCCGGCTCTCGCCAATCCCCCATCCGGTTAATTATTGATCCACAATTGGAAGGAAAAGAACATTATCAACTCAAAGTTGACCAGAAAGGGATGACCATTAGCGGAGCCAGTGCAGCAGCCGTTTTCTATGGTGTAATGACTGTTGATCAAGTTCTCTTGGGAGATGTATGCGCCAGCAATCGGAAAGAAATGACTCCTATCAGTATCGATGATGCGCCTCGCTTTGGCTACCGGGCTTTAATGCTAGACCCTGCCCGGCATTTTTTACCAATAGAAGATGTAAAGTTCTACATCGATCAGATGGTACGCTACAAATATAATGTGCTTCAACTCCACCTGACAGATGATCAAGGATGGAGAATCGAAATTAGAAAGCATCCGAAACTTACCGCAGGACAATCTTTTTATACTCAAGAAGAGTTGGCCGACCTGATTCGTTATGCAGCCGAACGCCATGTTGAAATAGTGCCGGAATTGGATATTCCGGGACACACTGTCGCTGTATTAGCCGCTTATCCTGAACTGGGATGTACACACACCGATACCATTGCAAAGAATGTAGGTGAGACTGTAAACTTAATGCTTTGTGCCAATAATGAAAAAGTGTATGAAGTGTACAAAGATATTATTGATGAAGTAAGTGCTCTCTTTCCTTCACGTTATATTCACCTGGGTGGTGACGAAGCAGTTATAGAAAAGAACTGGACCAAATGTGAACGTTGCCAAAAGATGATGAAGGAACTGAAATACGAAAAGGCTTCCCAATTAATGATTCCTTTTTTCAGCCGTATGCTCAGTTTCGTAGAGGCTGATGGAAAATACCCTATTCTCTGGTGTGAATTAGATAACATTCGCATGCCGGCCAACGATTATCTGTTCCCTTACCCTAAAAATGTAACACTTGTGAGCTGGAGATACGGATTGACGCCAACTTGCCAGAAACTGACCCAACAGCATGGTAACCCTCTGATTATGGCTCCGGGAGAATTTGCATATCTGGATTATCCGCAGTTCAAAGGAGATCTTCCGGAATTTAATAACTGGGGAATGCCGGTAACTACACTCGAAACATGCTATCAGTTTGATCCGGGATACGGAAAACCCGCAGCAGAACAGGCACATATTCTGGGAGTAATGGGAACACTTTGGGGAGAAGCAATAAAGGACATTAACCGAGTGACATATATGACCTATCCCCGCGGTCTGGCACTGGCAGAAGCAGGATGGACCCAAATGGAACATCGCAATTGGGATTCTTTCAAAGAACGTTTATATCCCAATCTGAATAACTTAATGAAAAAAGGCGTTTCAATACGTGTACCATTCGAAATAGTAAAAAGAAAATAATCATTATCCAATACAAACTGTGAATGAGCGAACTCATTGTCTATAAAGCCTCCGCCGGGTCCGGAAAAACCTTCACCCTGGCTGTTGAATATATCAAGTTACTAATCCGGAATCCGCGCGCCTATCGCCAGATTTTAGCAGTAACCTTTACTAATAAAGCTACTGCTGAAATGAAGGAGCGTATTCTTAGTCAATTATATGGAATACAGATAGGCGATCCGGATTCGGATGCCTATCTAAAACGCATAATTGCCGAGACAGGGCATTCAGAAGACGAGATACGAACAACGGCAGGCATAGCTTTGGGTTATATGCTTCATGACTACAGTCGGTTCCGCGTCGAAACCATTGATTCTTTTTTTCAATCGGTCATGCGTAATCTGGCTCGTGAACTTGAATTGAGTCCCAATCTGAATATCGAACTGAACAACGTAGAAGTATTGAGCGATGCTGTGGACAGTATGATTGAAAAGTTGGGACCCAATTCACCTGTACTGGCATGGCTGCTCGATTATATAGATGAACGTATCGCTGACGATAAACGCTGGAATGTTTCGGATGAGATCAAAAGTTTCGGACGGAATATTTTTGATGAAGGATACATCGAGAAAGGTGATGGTCTCCGCCGGCGCCTCCGTGACCCGAATGTAATCCATAATTATCGTAAGACATTAAAAGAGATGGAAACAGCCGCTCTTGAACAGATGAAAGAGTTCGCTCAACAGTTTGAAAATGTACTTTCCAGTCAATCACTGAAACCAACTGATTTAAAGAACGGAGCCAAAGGAATAGGAAGCTATTTCAATAAACTAAAAAACGGTATACTCGGAGACGAGATAGTCAATGCTACTGTAATCAAATGCCTCGATGACGAGACTAATTGGGCTGCAAAAACATCAAAACAATATACGGATATTATATTGTTGGCTTCTTCCATCTTAATGCCGCTTCTACAAAATGCCGAACAATATCGCTCACGCAACAATCGAATAGTGAACAGCTGCCGACTGTCGACACAGCACCTGAACAAAGTCCGGCTTTTAACCAATATTGATGAAGAAGTACGTCAACTGAATCGTGAAAACAATCGTTTCCTCCTTTCGGATACCAACGCTTTGCTCCACCAATTAGTGAAAGACGGTGATTCCTCTTTTGTTTTCGAAAAAATCGGAACTAACATCCGCAATGTGATGATAGACGAATTTCAAGACACCAGTCGAATGCAATGGGATAATTTTAAGCTCCTGCTACTTGAAGGATTGTCTCAAGGAGCCGACAGCTTGATTGTAGGTGATGTCAAGCAATCTATTTATCGTTGGCGAAACGGCGATTGGGGAATTCTGAACGGATTGAACAAGCAACTTGGATATTTTTCTATCCGTACAGAAACGTTAAAAACCAACCGTCGAAGTGAAACCAATATCATACGATTCAACAATAGTATATTCTCCGCGGCTGTGGACTATCTCAACGAAATGTATAATAAGCAGTTGGGAAGTATTTGTGAGCCTCTGATCAATGCATATGCCGACGTGGAACAGGAATCCTCCCGAAACAAACAACAAGGATACGTTAAGGTAGAGTTTCTCGAACCGGACGAAGAACACGATTATACAGAACAAACCCTTATCAGCCTGGGAATGGAAGTAGAACATCTGTTACAATCCGGCGTCAAACTGAATGATATAGCTATTCTCGTAAGAAAGAATAAAAGTATTCCGCGTATTGCCGATTACTTCGATAAACAACTAAATTATAAGATTGTGTCTGACGAAGCCTTCCGTCTGGATGCCTCGCTCGCCATCTGTATGATGTTGGATGCCTTGCGCTATCTTTCCGATCCGGAGAATCGGATCGTGAAAGCACAGTTGGCCACTAATTACCAATTACAAATACTTCATTCGGAGTATGATCTCAATTCGCTGCTCCTCCATAAAGCCGAAGAATTATTTCCACCGGCTTTTCTGGAACGAATGGCAGAACTACGGTTGATGCCTCTGTATGAACTGTTAGAGGAACTTTTCAGTTTATTTGAACTGCACCGTATTGAACAACAGGACGCTTACCTGTTTGCTTTCTTTGATGCAGTAACCGATTATCTGCAAAGCCACTCTTCTGATCCGGACAGCTTTATACGATATTGGAACGAGACGTTATCCGGGAAAACAATTCCGAGTGGCGAAGTGGAGGGTATACGTATCTTTTCAATACATAAATCCAAAGGACTGGAATTTCATACGGTACTCCTACCCTTCTGCGACTGGAAACTGGAAAATGAAACAAACAACCAACTCGTCTGGTGCGTACCTCAAGAAGCCCCTTTCAACGAGTTGGATATTGTGCCGGTAAATTACTCTTCCGCCATGGCAGAATCAGTATACCGCACAGATTATTTACACGAACGCCTGCAACTATGGGTAGACAATCTGAATCTGCTTTACGTAGCATTTACACGTGCCGGCAAAAATTTGATTATCTGGAGTCGGAAAGGACAAAGAAATACAATGGCCGAATTGCTAACCGGAGCACTACCACAGGCTGCCAACAAATTAGATCAGGAATGGGATGAAGAACAGGTATATGAATTAGGTGACCTTTGCCCATCCGAAAATGAGAAAAAAATCGATTCAGGTAACAAGCTGACTCGCAAACCGGAAAAACTTCCGGTCAATATGGAATCTATGCATCCGGATATAGAATTCCGACAGTCCAACCGATCTGCTGATTTTATCAAGGGGCTTTCTGAAGAAGAATCCGATGACCGCTTCATAAATCACGGACAATTGTTACATACTTTATTTTCTGCCATTGAGACCAAGGATGACATAGAACCGGCCATTCAGCACTTGATATTCGAGGGAATCATTGGTAGCAAAGAAGCGGAAGAACGAATACGTTCTCTGACCGTAAAGGCCTTCTCCCTGCCTGAAGTACAAGAGTGGTACTCCGGTGAATGGAGATTGTTCAACGAGTGCGCAATCATTTACAAAGACAAAGGTGTATTACAAACCCGTCGCCCTGATCGTGTAATGATGAAAAACGAGCAAGTAGTTGTGGTAGACTTCAAATTTGGTAAAGCAAACAAAAAATACAACAAACAGGTAAAAGGATACATGCAGCTCCTCTCCCGAATGGGA
>ERZ1673703.1600-NODE-1600-length-17343-cov-4.634081_pt1 | contig 17343 bp, 10 predicted proteins | sample MGYA00580233_ERZ1673703 | MGnify/ENA primary metagenome ERZ1673703 (study PRJEB41218, sample SAMN15661748) | gut metagenome | host: Homo sapiens | place: Canada: London | collected 2015-08-20/2019-03-30 | study: EMG produced TPA metagenomics assembly of... | reverse complement strand
CGGGTGCCTTGCATCGATTACTTGAGCATCACTTCCTGCGCTTGCCGAAAGTGAACGCGCGAATCACTGAAGTAATCCCCATCACCACCATGGCGCATCCACCGAAGATAATCATGAATACGGCGGAGCTCAGCGGGCTCATCAGCACCACGAAGCCGGCGATAATCGAGATGATGGCATAGGCGATGGCCCAGCCGGAATGCGGGATACGCCACGATTCAACCAGCGACAGCACGCCTTCCATAATCCATCCGAAACCGACCATCAAAGTAATGAGTAATGCCAGCGTCTGACCGGTCATGCCGTAGTTGCGCACAACCACCACGCCGCCAAAGGTCAGCAGAATGCCGACGAACACGTCCAGCACACGCCAGCCGCCCGGCAGACCTGGCTCCACGAGAGCGCTGACGATGCGCACCACGCCGGAAATCACGAAATACACGCCGAGCAACAATGCGGCCAAAGCCAGCGTCTTGTTCGGCACCAGCAACAGGGCGGCGCCCAAGGCGATGGCGGCCACGCCCACCACGCCGTAAATGATGCGAATCTTGGTCTTGGCTTTTTCCGGCAGCCATTCCTCGATCAGGCGGAATGGACTGAAATTGCCGACATACCAGTTGGTCTGCTGCCAGCCGGGTTGACTTTGATCGCCCCATGGACCATTCGGCTGCCCGTCCGCTTGGCTATTCGATTGGCCGTCCGCCTGATACCGCCGACCGTCCGGCCCCCATGCCGGCTGGCCGTTCGGGCCATGGTTCGGATTGTAGGCGTACGGGCCGTAGTACGGGTTCTGGTTCGGTCCGCCTTGTGGCTGGCCGTTCTGCGCCTGCTGATTCTGAGTGTCTTGCGCTCCCGGCGCGCCTTGCGGAGGATATTGGCCGCCATGATTGCTGTCATACGCACCATACTGCGGTTGGCCCGCCGGATTCGGCTGGTTCAGCTGGCTCTGGTTGGGCTGGCCCGTCTGGCCATTCCACTGGTCCTCGTTCGGATTGCTCATCGTAACTCCTTAGCTCAAGGTCCATGTTCAGATTCCACATACTATGATAGACAAGTTGTCTAATTTGAACCATCACCACAATTAGGCAATCTGTCTAGTTCACTGACAGCGCAATGCCCATAACGCAATATCTGCACCATCAACGCTTCTCCCCCGCCGCGATTAGGCTTAGGGCCATGACCAACGAAACCGAAACGCTGACGTCGGGCATCGACCCGGCATCGTTCTCCTCCGTCATCAAGCCGACCAATGACCTGTTCCGCTACGTGAATGGCCCATGGATCGACACCTACCGATTGCCCGACGATCGTTCGCGCTACGGCTCCTTCGACAAGCTTGCCGAAGACGCCGAAAACCAAGTACGCGACATCCTCGACGCCGACGACTGCCCGGCTGTCAAGTCTGAGGCCCTGTACCGCTCATTCCTCAACACCGACGCCATAGAGGCCGCCGGGCTTGACCCAATCCGCGACGAGCTTGGCCTCATCGATTCCGCCATCGACAAGGCCGCACTCACGCGCGTGCTCGGCACGATCAACCCAGCCGGCGGCCCCGATCTGTTCGGCTTGGCCGTTTACGGCGACCCGGGCGACCCGGACCGCAACATCGCCCACCTTGAGCAGGCCGGCCTTTGTCTGCCGGATGAAGCCTACTATCGCGAGGATCACTACGCTCCCGTGCGCGAAGCATACGTGGCGATGGTCGCCACCCAGCTGGTGAACGCCGGATACGCGCCCGCCGCCGAGTCCAACGGTGGCGATGAGCTGCCGTCCAACACCGGCGATGACGAGAGCAACGCTCCCGCCACGGTTCCCAGCGAAGCCGCGCTTGATATGGCCCGCCACTTCCTTGCCGTGGAAACGAAGATCGCCGCCAACCATTGGGACAATGTGGCCACGCGCGACTCGGTGAAGACCTACAACCCCACTGATTACGCCGATTTGGCCGCCACGCTGAAGAACTTCGATCTCGGTTCTTGGATTGACGCCTGGCAGACCGCCTATGACGCCACCGAGGCCGCCAAGGCTCAGCCGATCGATTTCAAGTCTGTGTTTGCGCGCGCCATTGTGCACGAGCCGAGCTTCCTCACTGGTCTTGATGCGTTCTGGGCCGAGGCCGATCTGGCCGACCTTAAGCTGTGGGCCCGTGTTCACATGATTCTGGGCTTCGCCTCCTCCCTGTCTCGCGACTTCGACACCACCAACTTTGACTTCTACGGCAAGGTGCTCTCCGGTGCCAAGAAGCAGCGCGATCGTTGGAAGCGCGCGGTGAGCCTGGTCAACGGCATTTGTGGTGAAGATGTGGGCCGCGAATACGTGCGCCTGCACTTCCCCGAAAGCTCGAAGCGCCGCATGGAAGAGCTGGTCGCCAATCTGATTGACGCCTACCGCGTGTCCATCACCAATTCCGATTGGCTGGGCGAAGACACCAAGGCCAAGGCTCTGGAGAAGATCTCCAAGTTCACGCCGAAGATCGGCTACACCAACCACTGGCGCGATTATTCGGCGCTGAGTGTCTCCGCGGATGCGCTACCCGCCGAGAACGCCAAGGCCGCGAACCTGTACGAGACCGGCTATCAGCTGGCCAAGGTCGGCAAGTCGGTCGACAAGGACGAATGGCTGATGAATCCGCAGACGGTGAACGCCTACTACGAGCCGAGCATGAACGTCATCGTGTTCCCGGCCGCGATTCTGCAGCCTCCGTTCTTCGACCCGAAGGCCGAGGATGCGGCGAACTACGGCGGCATCGGCGCAGTGATCGGCCACGAGATCGGCCATGGCTTCGACGATCAGGGTTCGCAGTACGACGGCGACGGCAAGCTCAACAACTGGTGGACCGACGAGGATCGCAAGAACTTCGAGGCCCGTACCGGCGCATTGATCGCCCAGTACAACAGCTTTGTGCCGCTGCAGCTGGCCGAGAAGTACGCTGACGAGCCGGATAAGGCACCGCACGTGAACGGCGCGCTGACCATCGGCGAGAACATCGGCGATCTGGGCGGCGTGAACATCGCACTCAAGGCGTATGCATTCGCGCTCGGCAAGGCGGCAGGTAAGTCCGACGCCGAAGAAGACGGCTCCCCCACCGCCATCAAGGCACTGCTCGATACCTCCCCCGAAATGGACGGATTCACCGGCCTGCAGCGCTTCTTCCTGAGCTACGCCTCCATCTGGCGCACCAAGAACCGCGACGAGCTGGCCGAACAGTACCTGCAGATCGACCCGCATTCTCCGGCCGAATTCCGCACCAACGGCATCGCCAGCAACGTGGACCTCTTCTACGATGCCTTTGGCGTGACCGAAGGCGACGCCATGTGGCTCGCACCCAAGGACCGTGTGCGCATTTGGTAATCCCCGTTATGTAAAAAGAAAACCGCTGTGCTTGCCTCGATTACAGGCGAACACAGCGGTTTTTCATGATGTATGGTTGGCACTCAGAATTCGGAATCACTGGGATTGGAAGATTCGGCGAAACCGTCGACGTGGGTTTGTTGGGCCACGGGCTGTGGTTGATTGGTGCCGGCGTCCGGTTGCGACATGACGGCATCGGCCACGGCCGCGGACTCGGTTGATGGCGACGGCGATTGGCCGGAATCGGAGGTGACCCCAAATTCGACGGGGCCAGATTCCGACGAGGTCGCATACGGGTCAATACCCACACCGGATGCGGCACCGCCCGCGCCATATTGCGTTGGCCTCACGTGCAGCGACGATGCTCGTTGCCCGTTTCCGCCATCCATACCTTCGGCGGCACCGTTGGCATTGCCGTTACCGTTGCCACCATTGCCTCCGTTACCATTACCGGCACGCTGTGGCTTGATCAGCGACGTGGTGCCGAAGGTTAGGTCATGCCCAATGTTGGTGGCTTCGAGAACGGTTCTACTGCGCGGTTCGCCTTGCTCATTGGTCCACTGCTCGGTGATGAGTGAGCCGACCACAATGATGCGGTCACCGCGGCGAACCGAACTGGCGGCGTTCACCGCCAAAGCACGGAACGCTTTGACGCCCACCCATGCGGTTCCGTAATCCTCCCATTGTCTGGTAGTCGGGTTGAGTCGGCTGCGAGTGCTGCCCATACGGAATGTCAGCACGCGGAAGCTCTCGGTTCCGCCTAGTGTCGGATCACCGGCCACAAAGCCGGTGACGGTCACTGCTGCTTGTTGATTTGCCATGATCGGTCCTTTCCTCGGCCTGCTGGCCTGTTGTTTGGATGTGGACCGCCGGAGCCTGTCTCCGGCTTCATTGCCGGCTTGCACGCCCCAGCGGTACCTCCACTGTGAGGCATGACGTTTGAAGCGCACAAGGGCAACTGGCAAATGTGGATACTGTGACGCAGTTGAATTTTTAAGAATGTGGATAAGTTTCGGTTATCCACAACAAAGCGCCATTCTGCGACTGGGCAGAATGGCGCTTGATGCGATTAACGCCGAGGCTGAGTAAGTGGGACTCAGCTGAGGACGGCGAAGCGCTCGGCGAGCGCGTCGGCGGCTTCGGCGGCGGGCACGGCGACCTTGTTTTCGCCGTTGCGGTCGCGCAGTTCGATGGTGCCGTCGTTGACGTAATCGCGGCCGACCACGGCGACCAGCGGCACGCCGATCAGCTCGGCATCCTTGAACTTGACGCCCGGAGACACCTTCTTGCGGTCATCGTAAATAACCTCAAGACCCTTGGCCTCAAGCTCGGCGACCAGCTTCTCGGCACCTTCAAACGCCACGGCGTCCTTGCCGGTGGCCACCACGTGCACGGCAGCCGGGGCAATCACGGACGGCCAAGCCAGGCCGGCTTCGTCGTGGTGTGTTTCGGCGATGCAAGCCAGCACGCGGGAAACACCGATGCCATAGCAGCCCATCCACACCGGCACGGCCTTGCCGTTCTGGTCGAGCACCTTCAGGTCCAGTGCCTTGGAGTACTTGAGACCCAGCTGGAACACCTGACCGATTTCCACACCACGCTCGAAGCTCAACGGACCGGAACCATCCGGGCTCATGTCGCCGTGGCGAACCTCAACGGCTTCCACCACGCCGTCGGCCTTGAAGTCACGGCCGTACACCAGATTGTAGTAGTCGACCTCGTTCTCATCGGCACCAGTGAACCAAGCGGAACCCTTGACCACGTGCGCGTCGATCAGGTAGCGAACCGGGTTCTTCACGCCAGCAGCCTCGGCCTGCGGGCCAAGCACCATCGGTCCGATGTAACCGGGCACCAGTTCGGGGTGCTGCTTCAGGTCTTCCTCAGTGGCTTCCTCAAGTTCGGCGGGCGCGAACTGGGCTTCCAGTCGCTTCATATCCACCGTACGGTCGCCGGGCACGCCGACGACAATCACTTCACGCCACGGCTCGTCATGCTCTTCATCCTCAGGGTGCTTGACGGTGATCACCACGTTCTTGAGGATGTCGGAAGCCTGCCATTCACGGCCATCAGTACGCGGGTGGTCGGCGTTGGCACGCTCGATCATGTTATCGATGGTCTTGGCATCCGGGGTGGCTTCCTTGGAAGCGGCGGGAGTGGTGGAAGCATCGATTTCCGGCAGCTCCGGAGTGCTCAGGGCCTCCACATTCCATGCCTTGCCGGAAGGTGCCAGCGCGAAGGTATCTTCGCCGATCGGCATCGGAGCCAGGAACTCCTCGGATGCGGAGCCGCCCATCGGGCCGGACATGGCGAACACAGGTACGTACTTCAGGTCGAGACGCTGGAAGATACGCTCGTAAGCGCCGCGCTCGTCATAGTAGGCCTTGCGCATGCCTTCTTCATCGATGGTGAAGGAATAGGCGTCCTTCATGACGAATTCACGACCACGGATCAGGCCGGCGCGCGGACGGAACTCGTCGCGGTACTTGGTCTGGATCTGGTACAGGGTGACGGGCAGGTCCTTGTAAGAGGAGTACATGTCCTTGACCAGAAGGGTGAACATCTCCTCGTGGGTGGGAGCCAACAGGTAATCGGCCTCGTGGCGATCCTTCAAACGGAAGATGTTATCGCCGTACTCCTCCCAGCGATGGGTGGCCTCGTAGGGTTCGCGCGGCAGCAGGGCCGGGAAGTGCACTTCCTGGGCGCCGATGCCGTTGATCTCCTCGCGGATGATGGCCTCGATCTTGTTCAGCACGCGCAGACCGAGCGGCAGCCAGGTCCAGATACCGGGTGCGGCCTTGCGAATATAGCCGGCGCGCTGCAGCAGCTTGGCTGAATCGACATCGGCATCAGCGGGGTCCTCGCGCAGGGTGCGCAGGAACATGGTTGACATACGAAGGGTATTGGAAGTCATAGGTTTAAAGATATTCGCGTGAACCGACAAGCCTGCATATGTCGGCTGCTCAACCTTCCGCGCTGTACCAACGCACAGGAATCACGGATAACTCATGCAGGATTCATCATCTTGGTTTTCAGCCCTCGCCATGCGCCAATGAAATGGCAATGAAGGGGCAGGGGCATACAATGGCGCAACCGCAATATTCTCCATTCCAGCCACAACCTGAGCCGGAACATCCGCCGATAAACAGTCAGACACAGCCGTCGCCATATTTTTCACCGCAGACGCAATTGGCACAACAATCAGTGCCGCAATCCGCGCCGCAACCTCTGCCGCCAACCGCGCAAGGGCCATTCCCGCAGCGGCCATCACAGCTAAATCAGCCAAATCAACCCAAGCATTCCAGCATTCAAAATTAGCATTCACCCTTCTTGATAAGCTTGTGATCATCACCATCGCACCCGAACAATAGCTGGGAATTAGCATTCACCCTTCTTGATAAGCTTGCACCAAACCTCTTGGAACACATCGACGAGCTGGGAATTAGCATTCACCCTTCTTGATAAGCTTGATCTTGAAATACTTGCGTTGCACGTCCTGCTGGGAATTAGCATTCACCCTTCTTGATAAGCTTGGTTTGCAGGAACGGAATCTGCACTTCTAGCTGGGAATTAGCATTCACCCTTCTTGATAAGCTTGTCACGCCGCCGCCGCTCACAGTCCCATGAGCTGGGAATTAGCATTCACCCTTCTTGATAAGCTTGTACTGCGACCAATGCGGCACGGAAACCAGCTGGGAATTAGCATTCACCCTTCTTGATAAGCTTGAATCAGGTTTGATACGGTTCCCCTCAACAGCTGGGAATTAGCATTCACCCTTCTTGATAAGCTTGTCAATGAGCATGTCCACCTTGTTACCCGGCTGGGAATTAGCATTCACCCTTCTTGATAAGCTTGGTCACCAAGGAGGCATGACATGTCGAAAGCTGGGAATTAGCATTCACCCTTCTTGATAAGCTTGAGACGAGCATGAGGACGACACCTTGTGGGCTGGGAATTAGCATTCACCCTTCTTGATAAGCTTGTCCTTGCAATGCTGACAGCGGCAACACTGCTGGGAATTAGCATTCACCCTTCTTGATAAGCTTGGTTTCTACCTTTACGGCACCGCAGACGGGCTGGGAATTAGCATTCACCCTTCTTGATAAGCTTGTTCGTAGTCGTTGTCACAGGCGGCAAGGGCTGGGAATTAGCATTCACCCTTCTTGATAAGCTTGAAAATCATGCACTACATCGCAGACACAAGCTGGGAATTAGCATTCACCCTTCTTGATAAGCTTGGTAGCCTATCAAGAAGGGCTATTTTTCAATCTTTTCAGACTCTCCTACGTTCAAAAAAAGCGTGAGAAAGTCAGGCGTTTCTTCCTCAATCTCACGTTTTCCAGAAGAAAATCGGGCCGCCGTGGACCACTGATGATCGCTAATATGCAAAATTCTAACTAAGCCATTAGCTGGCAGATTGTCTTTAATCATTTTGACCGTCGCCCTATTACCTGATTGCGTAGGCGTATACCGCACATATACGGAATACTGCACCATTCCATATCCCATGTCGAGCAACATATTTCTAAAGACAGTTGCAGCATGCCGTTGCCGTTTTGTCTTGACCGGCAAATCAAACATCACCAAGCACCACATGCCGTCACTGTCCTCATCGCGTTTCATGACTCGCCTACATATTCGGGAACCTGCAACCTGTCGATTTTGCCTTCGCAATATAAACCAAATTGCTGCGCAAAATCATTCAATGAGCTCGGTATAGTCAAACCGGAACCGTTGAATTGTTGATTCACAGCATCTACCAAATGCTTCTTTACTGCCTTCTCCTGCAACGAGTCTTCATCATTCAGCAGTGAGACTCTGTAATCCACTGCCGGCCTATATACCTCCAACAGATCATCTGCAAGACAGAAATAATTGCCGCGCCCGTGATGATTCACGCCTAAAGATGGAATTAATCCTGCTGCTATCACCGCTTTAACCGCGAATCCTCGCAGCACCATATAGGCATAATCCAACTGCGCATTCCGACCATGACCCTGCCCCGGAATCCTTCTGAATTTCTCATCTTGAGGAAACATTCGCCTCCAATATTCACGTGCAGCATGACCTTCGCAATTGGAAGGATCACCCGAACGAACAGAGGCTGCAATACCTCGTAGCAAGCCTCCACCTTCGAGTTTTGATGAATCGAGGCAAGCAGCTTGTCCACGAATCTTCATCTGTACAATACGCGCCCACGCACTTTTCTTGCGAGGAAGAGACATGTTCGACTGCGCCAATTGCCGCGTGGTAACTGTGGTAGGCATGTCAGTCCATGCATGCAGCGCAGCGTCAGGAACACCACGCCAATCGCAGAGCATGACTGACACGCCATACCGTGCCATCTCATGTAATACCGCAGCCGAACATCGCACATGCAATCCCAGTAGCACTACCGCAATCTGAGCAAGTGGCACATCCACGCACTCCCCTGTATCGTTCTTGACGACTCGCATCCTTCCCCGTTCATAGGAGATGGAGCCGTCAAGATCGGTACAGTCGATTACACGCCACTGGTTTTGCATGATTCACTCATGCCTCCACTGCCATGAGCACGGCATATGGTGTGCCGACGATAATCTCGGTTCGCCAAAAGCATTGCGTCTTACGATACGAACCGCAGTCTTACTTGCTGTATTAACCGGAGGTAGCCATCCTTGTTTTGTCACAATTTTCTGGACCCCATCTGGAACAACATCGTCAGAAAACGCTTTTGCCAATCCTTCCGCAGCAAGGTATCGAGGTCTTATCCTCAACTGCGTCTGGTTAAAGAATCCATCAACAACCCAATGTTTCCATGCAAGGTTCCCTCCACTAAACTGCGAGAAGAATTGTAAATACTCGCCAATCTGACCATCAACATCGAGACTGGAACAATCCATCTCGATTTCATCACCGACAACCAACGACCCCAAGTACTGAGCATTACCGCTTTGCAGCGCCTGCACCACCCTAGGCTCGCCATACCGCATCGAAATAGACTGCGGGGTCAACGGCACGGTAAATAAATCATCATGGCAAGCGCGTAGCAGATCAGTTTGGAATACGCGAATCATGCCATAGAAATATTTACGAACTCCCTTGGCATTCGTCTTCCAGCACCGGTACACGCGGGCATGATGAATCGCCGAACCGATATCTGCAGACCCTTCCTGCACAGCAATCTGCGCAGCTTGCGACGCGAAGAATCCCATCTCATCGTCAGCGGAATACCGAGTATCATGCACTCGTATTTCACGATGTGAATCTTCCGGCAAACCCTCTTTTTCATCATAATCCGGCAAACGCGTCAAAGCACACCACAAGGCCGGTGTAGAAGCACGTCGAATAAGATCCGCGCTCATCGCCGAGCCCAACGGCACTTTTTCGAGCGGATGAATTGTGGCATCATGTGCTATGGAATTACCAAGGACATAACGCTGCGATTGCATGACAGCAATTCGATCATTGTCCAACGCATCATTAAGCAGCTCAAGCAAAACGTCCATATTATCCAACCAAAGATGGAACGATTCATAGCGTGAAGTGCCCTCATAGGGGTATTCCTTCCATGAACGTTCGCCTGGCATGAGACCAATCAAACGCTGCGATTCTCTCAATGATTCACGTTCCATCAACGTCTGCGCAGCAGCCGTGTTCATCATCGCGATAACGGAAGCGTCCACCGCATGATGACGACGATCCAGACGAGTCTTTGATTGCTGGCCAATAAAGTGTATCTTCCCTTCAATGCCAGCTGCACGTCTTGCAGATGCCGTGACACGGCCTTGGAACACCGACACCGTGGTTTTCATTGTCTCGGCTTCAGCATCATCGATTGAAGCAGAATTCACATACTGCTTCGCATTGAAATACCAATCGATACGGCGGTGGAGTTCATCAGCCATCCAAGCCACTGATTCGATGGAACGATTATCGATGGCAGCATCATCTTCCGTTTGCTGAAGCCTTGCGATTACCGCTTGCTTGAACGCTTTCACTTCCCGAGGAGCATATGACTTGGGATTGAAAGTAAACATTGTCACACGCTTTTTAGCTTCAGCAAGGCTTACCCCTCGAGTTTGGGCATCCTCGCTCCTTGCCCAAATCGCAAATGGAGTGTTCGATTTCATACGATTGCATTCGGCACATACCGCAGCGAAATTGGTCCTCGTGTTCGTAGAGCCGACGCCTTTCCGGGGAACGATATGATCCATTTCGCACGTACGGAATGTAATCGTACGGCCGCAATACAGGCACTGTCCATTTTGACGCTGAATGGCTTCCAATCTCCGTAAATCGGATTCACGCACTTTTTCCATCTGCTCATCCGCGCGAAGCTGTTCACTCAACGAGCTGCGGAATATCGAACGCTTCTCATTGTTCTTTTCATATTCACGCTTGTCTTTGCGGGCAAAGGCAACCGACGAGAACGAAGAGCGCACATGTTCAATGTTCACTGAGACGGGATTACCCCAGCGCTGCTGACAATTCATGAGATATCGGTTGACGTTTTTTCAGCACACGGTCGACCGATGGATTACCCAGAGGCTCCCCAATTGGATCTGCCGGCGGACGCCAACTATCCGTAACGTTGAACAGCGTTTTACGTGCTTCGTGCAAATCATCATCAGTAGTCAGCATCTGACGAGTGAGTTTTTGCAAAGTTTCAACACTGTATGCAGCACGACCGGAGGGGAGATCAACGGAGTCAAGTTTGGTTAACGCATCATCATCTAATCCATCGATAAATTCAATCGCAGAAGCATACGCCACGTCTTCACGCACCTTATCGATATCCACCGTATTAGACAGCAGGCGAATCATTGCCTCATGCTCATTGTCAGACGCGGATTTCCACCAGGCCACCAACGGTTTACGAATCTTGTTGTCCGACTCGTAAATACGCTGGACTGAAGTCAATCGAGGCGGACGGCTGGATATACGTTCTTCTCCATCCTCGGTCAAGCTACCCACGCCTTTCAACTGGCTCCGCTTGAAGCCGAGGAAATCGCATAAATCAGACCATGTGATATCTTCCGAAGAAGGTGACACGAGTTGGTCATAAATGCTTTGCTTCTCATCAACAGTAAGTTTGCGAAGCTCTGCGGAAGCATCCTTGATTCTTAAGTTCGTAATCACATTCGCGATACGATACTCCTGAAAAGCCAAAGAAGCCTTTAATGCCCTAGCTTGTCCAGGAGCCAGAGGATCCTGACCGACACGCTGCTCTGCCGAACCTTTAGGAGACACCGCATAAAACACACTACGGAACAGTGGCTTCCACTCATCCGCGGGCACCCTCTGGACCCTGAATATTTGCTTCAGCTCGTTAGCGTTATCTTCCTGCATCAAACGTACCGGCAAATAGCCTTCCGCATCCGGTTTTTTAGAACCGGTACGCCAACGCAGTCGAGGAGCTTCCGCATATCCAGCATCCAACATCGCCACCACTAACTGCGCGGGAGTGCTCTCTTCTTCCGCAGCAGTTGCGTCATCGTTGTACGCCTTCGCTTTTTCCTTCAGTTCGCCATATTGCTTCGAATATGGATTGTCGCTGATCAGCGAGTCCACCTGACGATAAGGATTGCGCCATCCGCGATGCCTTGCCATATGTCTCAGTGCGATAGAAATACTCTCACGGCGAAGTTCATCATCTTCAATGTATCGTGTAGCCAGCTCAGCCCTTACATGCCATTCTTCAAAGGGCTTATCCAAGGACTCCGGCTCAATAACGGGGTATCCAAATTTGCCGAGGAGCATATCGAGCTTGTGCAAGCGCTCACGCTTCCGACGCCTCATACGCCGCGTGCGACGAGCGACACCCGACATATTCTTTCGCGTAATCGCTTCCTTATTCTTCTGAGGATCCACACCACCATCGTGGATTACGCTTTGCGCATTCAACAGACGCACTGGACTGTTCTCATCGGACACTTCTACTGCGGCAAGGCCCACAGAATTCAAACCGACGTCAATTCCTATCCGGTAACGCTTCCCCCGCATAAAACACCTTTCACCGTAGCTACAATGCACATCATTGTCTTGAACATTGTAACTATACGAAACAGGGCGAGCCAGATGGCTCGCCCCTAGCAGTTGCCTGCTGAGCATTCAAAGTGGCTATCAAGTCCACTCTTACTGAGAATTAGCTGTATCAGTATAGCGCAAATCCTCTTAGCGACACAACATGAATCAGTCAGAATAACGCGTCCTGGGCGAAGTCATCGTCGGGATTGGCACCGAATTCGTCCGGCTCGGCGGGTTTGAACGCGTTTGCACCTTCATCGGCCAACTGGTCGGAGGCCGCGGCCGAGGCTTCGCGCAGGTCGCCGTCGAGCACCACGGCATCGGGCGAGACGAGGAACATGCGTTCGTTGACGCCGGCCAAATAGAGGCCGCCCAGCGATTCGACTCGGGACAGCGCCACATATCCCATGCCTGGCGCGAAGGTGCGCTTCAGGTCCATGACCGCACGGTCAAGCGTCATGCCTTGCGACTTGTGGATGGTGATGCCCCACGCGCAGCGCAACGGCACCTGGGAGACGGAGGCGAGCACGGTGTCGCCGTCCATCATCTCCCATGTGGCCTGTTTCATGGTGACGATGTTGCCGTTCTCGAATTCCACGATCGGCCAGCCGCCCTTGTTCTCCTGTGCGAAGCCACGCACGGTGCCGAGCGAGCCGTTGACGTACTGGCGATCGGTGTCGTTGCGCAGGGCCATGACAGCCGCGCCTTCCTTGAGTATCAATCGCTCGGGGGCCAACATGTTCTTTTTGAGTCGGTCGACCAGGTTGGCAGGGCCTGCTGTCTCGGCGTGGAACTCGTGTGGATCAAGCATGATCTGGTTCAGGCGCATGTCGTTGAGATTGTCGGCCTGCCGGTTCACCGGGAACAGGTGGACGGCGACCTGGCCGGGCTCGGGCAGTTTGCCCAGACGAGTGACGAGCACGTCACGGTCGGACTGGGTCACGTCGCCTTCGCGAATGTCGGTGAGCACGGTCAGCAGTTCGCCGGTATCCTGACGGTGCTGTTCGGTCAGATAGCAGATCACCGGGTTGAGTTCGGGCCATACCAGCGATTCGGTGATGAAGCCTTCGGGGTTCAAGCCGGCACGGGCATACCGTTCGCGACTGGCGATGAATTCGGGCGTGGGGGCGATGAGGTCGCGGTTGCGCCCGGACACCGAAACCGGCGGCAGTTGGAAGAAGTCGCCGGACAAGACAACCTGGATGCCACCGAACGGGCGTGGATCACGGCGTACTTCGCGGCAGACTTGGTCGACCATGTCGAACAGCCAGGCGTGCAGCATGGAAACCTCGTCGATGACGAGGATGTCCGTGGTCTGAATCTTGCGTTTGCGCCGGGATTTGATGAGTTTGAGCAGGCTGGCGCTCAGGGCGGTGGCCACGCCGACGCCGCTCCACGAATGGATGGTTTGGCCGTTGATATGCGTGGAGGCGATGCCTGTGGACGCGGTGACTGCCACACTGGCGCCGTCGGCCCGAGCCTGGCGGATGAACTCGTTCAAGACATAAGTCTTGCCGGCACCGGGCGCACCGGTCAGGAACACGTTCGCGCCGGCGTTCAGAATGGCCAGGGCTTCGGTTTGGCGCATATCAACCTCTCTAGACTCCCCTCAGGGAGGGGAGCCAAGTACGGCGGACTACTTATTGAGGATGCTGGTGGCTACTATGTCGGCGGCGATGGCCTTGGATGCGGCATCGTCCGGGCCGGGGGCGGGGGCCATAAACGCCTTGCGGTAGTAGCGCAGCTCGTCCAAGGATTCGATGATGTCTGCGAGAGCACGATGGCCACCGTTCTTTGGCGGGCGGTTCTCGTAGACGGCCGGGTACCAGCGGCGGGCGAGCTCCTTGAATGTGCTCACATCCACGCTGCGGTAATGCAGGTGGCTCATGAGGTTCGGCATGTAATGGTCGAGGAACTTCTTATCGGAGCCGATGGTGTTGCCGGCCAGCAGCGGGCGCACGCCTTCCGGCGTGAAGCGCAGCACGTATTCGGTGACCTTCTGCTCGGCCTCGGCCAGGCTCAGGCCATTCTCCCACTCGTTGATCAGGCCAGAACGGGTGTGCATCTGGCGCACGAAATCGTTCATGTGGTTCACGGCCTTCTCGGACGGCTTGATGACGTAATCCACGCCCTCGTCCAGCACATTCAAATCGAAATCAGTGGGCACTACGGACACCTCGACGAGTTCGTCGCCGCCGAAGATATCCAAGCCCGTCATTTCGCAGTCAATCCAAATCAGGCGCGAATCCTTTGCGCTGTAAGTTTCTGCATCATGGCTGTCGACCATGGTAAGCCTCTTTTCGTCATGTCACCCGTTATTACAAGAACAGTTCAGACTATACCCCAGCGCATACAAGCTATCTCGAGCCACATACGCGAAAAGGGCCTGCATAAGCAGACCCTTTTCACAAGGAATCAACCCCTAGCTAACGCAAGCTAGCGGGCATCAACCGATCAGTTGTTGTGGAAGCCGGAGTAGTTCGGGGCTTCGGCGGTCATCACGATATCGTGCGGGTGCGATTCGCGCAGACCGGCGTCGGTGATGCGGATGAACTTGCCACGCTCCGGCATCTCAGCGATGTTGTGGGCGCCGATGTAGAACATGGACTGGTGCAGGCCACCGAGCATCTGGTAGAGCACGGCGTTCAGCGGTCCGCGGTACGGCACTTCGCCTTCCACGCCTTCCGGCACGACCTTGTCGCTGGAGGTCACGTCGGCCTGGAAGTAGCGGTCCTTGGAGTAGGACTTCTTGCCGCGCGGGGCCATGGCACCGAGGGAGCCCATGCCACGGTACAGCTTGTACTGCTTGCCGTGCAGGAGCACCTTCTCGCCCGGGGCTTCCTCACAGCCAGCGAGCGTGCCGCCGAGCATCACGGAGGAGGCGCCGGCCACGAGGGCCTTGGCGATGTCACCGGAGTAGTGGATGCCACCGTCGGCGATGCAGGGCACGCCAGCGGCACGGCAGGCCTGGGCGGCCTCGTACACGGCGGTGAGCTGCGGGACACCGACACCGGCAACGATACGGGTGGTGCAGATGGAGCCGGGGCCAATACCGACCTTGACGGCGTCCGCGCCAGCCTCAATCATGGCCTGAGCACCGGAGCGGGTGCCGACGTTGCCGCCGATGATCTGCACGCCGTCGAAGGCGGAGTCGTGCTTCAGGCGGGAAATCATGTCGAGTGCCAGACGGGCCTCACCGTTGGCGGTGTCGACCACGAGCACGTCCACGCCAGCCTCCATCAGAGCGGAGGCACGCTGCCAGGCGTCGCCGAGGAAGCCGACGCCGGCGGCCACGCGCAGACGACCCTGCTCATCCTTGGTGGCGTCCGGGTACTGCTCGGTCTTGACGAAGTCCTTGACGGTGATCAGGCCGGTCAGGTGGCCTTCCTCGTCAACGAGCGGCAGCTTCTCAACCTTGTGCTGGGCGAGCAGACGGTGAGCGTCGTCCTTGGAAATGTTGGACGGGCCAGTGACCAGGTTCTCCTTGGTCATGACATCCTTAACCTTCAGGGTGTCGTAATCCTCGGAGGCGATGAAGCGCATATCACGGTTGGTGATGATGCCGACGAGCTTGTTTTCCTTGTCCACAACCGGCAGACCGGAGATGTGGAACTTGCCGCACAGCTTGTCGAGGTCGGCCAGAGTGACCTCGGGGTTGACGGTCAGCGGGTCGGTGATCATACCGGACTCGGAACGCTTGACCACATCGACCTGAGCGGCCTGGTCGTCGATGGACAGATTGCGGTGCAGCACACCGATACCACCGTTACGAGCCATGGCGATGGCCATCTCGGACTCGGTCACGGTATCCATGGCAGCGGAGAGGACCGGGGCCTTCATCACGATCTTGCGAGTCAGATGAGTGCTGGTGTCCACTTCGGAGGGAATGACATCCGTCTCGTTCGGCAGCAGCAACACATCATCATAAGCAAGGCCGAGCTTGGCGAAAATCGGAGGAAGGGGAGCATACGCCGATTGGGCGTTCAATTCATCGAGGTTTGTAGCCATACAAACACTATATGAACACGCGCTGACCTTCACGACACACGCTTGTGAGCGCTCACTTATCCGCTGCCGGGTCCTGCACCTCACCCGCCTGCGAGTCCCGCGAATCCGCAGGCGAATCAGTCATCGAATCCGCTGCCTGAGAGCCAATCGAATCCCGGCTCTCCCCTACTGCAGACTGCGACTTAACCGTAGCATGCTGCGCGTTCTTGCGTGCGGATTCGAGCGTCAGGTTCTCGGCTTGGATCTCGGGAATACGATGCCGCAGATAGGGGTACATCGTGGCTATGGTCAGCACCACCACGGCGATGGGCATGCCCACGGCCACATGCTGCGCTTTGAAGAACAGAATCGTCAGCGAACCGAATGCGATCAGCGCGGCCCATCCCCACAGGATCAGCACGGCGCCACGCACCGAATGCCCGATCTTCAGCATGCGATGGTGCAGGTGCATACGGTCCGGATGCATGGGCGACTGGCCTTTGGCCAAACGCCGCACAATCGCCAGACACATGTCGAGCACAGGCAGGAACAACACCAGAATCGGCAGCAGAATTGGCATGAACACCGGCAGATAGATGCTGGCATGAATCGAGGCCGGGTCAAGACGTCCGGTCATCACAATCGAAGCGCAGGTGATGAGATAGCCAAGCAGCATCGAACCGGAATCACCCATAAACAGTTTGGCGGGATGCCAATTATGCAGCAGGAAGCCCACGCAGATACCCACCATCATCACGTCGATCAGCGTGGCCAACGAAGCATAACTCGGGGAAGACCGGGCGATGATATACGAATAGGCGGCGAACGCTATGCCACCAATCGCCACGATACCGGCCGCCAGGCCATCGAGGCCATCAACGAAATTGACCGCGTTAATCGAGGCGACAATCAGGAATGCGGTGATCGCCATGGACAGACTCGGCGAGGCGGTAATCAGCGAACCGCCCAAAGGCAGTGAGATGATCTGCAATCCGCCC